>Ga0208937_1000023_pt1 | contig 155675 bp, 116 predicted proteins | sample June2015DPH_11_5_FD_184705 | JGI IMG/M metagenome (GOLD analysis project Ga0208937, IMG submission 184705) | Peatland microbial communities from SPRUCE experiment site at the Marcell Experimental Forest, Minnesota, USA - June2015DPH_11_40... | ecosystem: Environmental > Terrestrial > Soil >... | reverse complement strand
CACCGCGCTTGGAAATCCCGCCAAGTACGCGGGATTCCCACTTTTCCACCGCCTCGGCTACGGGAGATTAACAAAACCGGACATTTCACTTGCTACAAAAACCGGACATTTTAACTTGTTAACAACAGATGCTTATCTGATTCCTCCACGCATTCGTGAGTTGTTGCCCGCGCCTTCGAGCGCCTGTGGATGTTCCTGTGGATAAATGGGAAAGAATTTAATCTCCCATTCATTAAACCTTAACGGTTCAATGGGTTGCGTTTCCGGGTTTTGATCCATCGCAACCGGCCGATTGCACCGAAAACGGGCATTGACAATGTTCGAGCAAATCTCTAAGGTTGCTTCCGTCGACGGCTGAAAGGGTTGGCTTAATTAAACTTTTGCCAGTCCGAAGTAGGCTGGGTGATCAGCTCGGCGGGGCAACCCGACGGGCAGCCAGACCGGAAAAAACCGACGGCTCTGCGAGGAGCAGTTGGGGTTTGGGACCGTGAAAGCGGTGATCGCATCAAGGGCTGTGACGGTGCATGTCTCCACGCTGTTGGCTTCCTCGCAGGAGCTGATGGCTAGAGCATAACCAATGTCACAGCCTTTACCTTTTTCCAGCGTTCTTACTGCCGCAAAGCTGGTCTCCCAGAACATCCTTCCCGGCTTGCCCTGTTCAACACGAATTGTGAACGATCATTTCAGGCGCAATGGGCCCTTAACTTGATGGAGGATGCCCGTTAATTCGCGGAATGTAGCGACTCTCACATTCCCGCCCGGGTGGCAAGCAAAAATCTGTCAACCGAAGAACGACTTCATGCTCGAAAAGGGTAGCTGCTGTCATCGAGCCGGCGCGGGGGTTGAATCGAATCGGACCACACTGCATATAGATAATGGGATGGTGTCCATCTTTCCGTTCGGGAGTTGCTCTTAGTCCGACGATGTACTTCGCTTCCCCCTGCCTCATCACCTGCTCAAAGGTAAACCCCGACAGGTGGGGGCACTCTTACCCGAGCGGAGCCAGCCTTGAATGGTGGAGCGATCTTCGGGCGCAAGAATCAGGGCAGTCGCGTGCTTCCTCATGCCCCCTCATGCCATAGATTGTCTTCCACTGCAACTAAGTACTAGCCAGAGCAGATCAAACGCTCGCTGCCGCGGACTTACCGAACCTCGAATCATTTTTCGAGCGCACGAAGCGCGAGCTTAGCTTCCGGATTCCCTTGCTGGGCCGCTTGGCGGTACCACTGCATCGCTTGGGCGTTGCTTTGTGGCACTCCGAGACCTTGCTCGTACAGGTGACCCAGCTTGAATTTGGCTTCGGAATCGTCCAGCGCTGCCGCCGCCGAATACCACTTGAAGGCGTCCGCATAATTCTGCTGGACTCCTCGACCCTGTTCGCATAGTTCGGCCGTTTTATATTCGGCTTCTCTCTTACCTTGCTTCGCCGCCTCTAGATACCACTTGTAAGCTAAGGCATCGTCCTTCGCGACGCCCCGGCCTTGTTCATAAACTACGGCCAGATCATATTGGGCATCAACGTGGCCTTGGCGAGCAGCAAGCTTGTACAAACGAAACGCCGTTGGCGGATCCAAAGGCACTCCGCGGCCGACTTCATAAAGCACACCCAGATGGTATTGCCCGTCGGCATAGTTCTGATCCGCCGCCTTCTTGAACCATTTTGCGGCTTCGGATGAGTCCCGGCCGACACCCTGGCCGAGAGCGTACATCTGGCCCACTTTGACCTGGGCCGCCGGGTCACCAGCTTTTGCCTTGTTCATCCACGTACTGATATCTTCCTGGGCGCCAGCCGAGGCCAGTAAGATCAAGACGCTCGCGATTAATGATGCTCTCTTTCTCTTCATACATCCTCCCCGAATGATGTGCGTTCCGAAAGACCGAAACGGTATGGCTCGCGTGAATTACTGCTCAAAAATCATAATCGTTGGATCCACATCGCTGGCATCCACCGAAATCCCGTAGGCTCGGCTATAGGTCGCCAGCCAGACGGCGATCGTCTCTGGTTGCGGTAACGTGAGCAGAATTACGCCTCGCCCATTGTTCGAAACAGGGGATATCTCGTAGGTTCCAGTCATCAACTGGTTAAGGTCCGAACCGGACACGAAATCCTCATCCTCGTTGCCTTGCACGTTCCCGCTGCCATCGAAGTTGGCGACTCCCGACGTGAGGGGAACGGTCGCCCCCGCCGGAGTCGACGACGCAAACGTGTAGTTCCCTACAAACTCCGCGTCATCAAACGGTGGCGCCACAAGTTGAGATTCGAGGTACCCAGAACGTACAGAGGCCGAATCATCCATGATGAACGCCGTGTTCTGAGAGATTGCATACATGATCGCAGTGCTCACCTGGTTTGTTTGCAAATTCACCAGATTGAGAATTGTGCGGCCGTTCAAAGAGACGGCGTAGGCCCCAGTGAGAACGTTTGCGATTTGTACTGTGCCGCCGGCGTTTTCGTCGAATTGGATCGTGATGTTCCCGTGTCCGTTGTAAGTCAACCGGCCCACAGAGACATCTGGGGCACCGCCGCTCACCCCAGTCTGATAGAACACGGAATGCCCGCTAAAAGAGCTGCTGTTGTAAGGCGCACCCACCTGCTGCAGAGCGGAACCGCTGAACAGAGGATTCCCGCCGTTCAGGACGTCTGCCGAAACCAGGAAGAGTTCACTCGCCGAAACGACATAGATGGCGAAGTTGAATGTCCCGCTCCCGAAACCGGGGAGGTTCAGGCTTAGCGTCCCGCGTCCGTTGGATGTGATGTTGTAGGCTCCCGTGAAATCAATGAAAGTCGGCAGCAAACTGCCCGCGTCGTTCACGTCCAGTGAACTGCCCGAGATAAATCCACTGCCGCTCGGGAAAATCGAGGCCAGGACCCCGATGCGGCCTCCCGTGAAATCGGCCCCGGTAAGGTTCAGCGCGTAACCACCAGCAATTGCGGTGTTCGAAAAAGCAATTGGATCTTGCAGCTTGATCACTCCCGCACCGCGAATGCCGCTGTTGTCGATTTCGATCATCCTCGCAACACTGGCATTTGAATTCAATGCAAAGGCGTATGAGTACGTGCCCTGAGAACTGGTGATAACCAGCGTGCCCCGATTGTCGCCCTTCACGGAATAGGTGCCGGAAAAGGCAACGTTCGAAACCGGGCCGGACACGCGATTGACATCTTCTACGCCTGCGGTAATGTTGCCTTGGCCGTCCGCGCTAAAGGAACCAGCAGCCTCATAGAAACCGTTCGTGTCCGTGCCGCTGAAGAGAAAGGCGTACTGCCCACTAAACCTGCTGTTATTGCTCGAGATCACCTGGACAGTAGCTGATCCGGAACTGCGGTTGTTTGCCTGCGAGGTTGCGGTGACCGTGACAGCGGAACCGGGGGCCGCGGCCGGAGCAGTATACAGGCCCGTACCATTAATGGTTCCGCAGGAAGACGGGCACGCTGTGCCGGAGAGGCTCCAGTTCACGGACTTATTACTGCTTCCCGTTACGGTAGCCGCGAATTGCTGCTGCGTTTTGACGACGACCTGGGCAGTTTGAGGCGCCACCGTCACGGTGATAGGCGCGTTCACTGTAACGGTTGCCGTAGCGTGCTTGCTCGGATCTGCTTGAGCAGTGGCTGTAACCGCGACGTTCGGCGGATTGGGAACCTGGCTGGGAGCGGTATACAAGCCCGCCGCATTGATCGTGCCGCAAGTTAGGCCTGAACAGCCAGTTCCACTGATACTCCAAGTCACGGTTGTATTGTTGCTGCCGCTGACCGTCGCCGTGAATTGCGCCTGCTGTCCGGTTGTAAGTTGTACTGCCGTTGGCGAGACCGAAACAACAACATTGGGAACAATCACAACGATAGCGGAACCGGAACGTGTGGAGTCCGCCTGAGAGGTAGCGGTCACCGTTACATTGGGGGGCGTGGGCTGCGTCGGCGGAGCAGTGTACAGTCCGCTCTGCGATACTATTCCGCAGGACGCGCCCGCGCACCCGATTCCGCTAACACTCCAGGTAACCGCCGTGTTGTTGGTCCCGGTGACCTGCGCGCTGAACCGCTGGGTCTGTGCAACTAAAACAGTCGCCGAGGACGGCGAGACGGTAACGACTACCGGCGAGCCCGCGCCTACATAGACCGTAGCTGTACCCGATGCCGCTGGATAGGCAAAAGAAGCAGCTGTGACAGTGACGATATTCGGACTCGGGATGTTTTTGGGAGCCGTATACAGTCCTGCCCCATTGATTTGGCCGCATGTCAGGCCGGAACATCCCGGTCCAGACAATTCCCACGTCACCACCTGGTTTCCGGTTCCCGCGACGGTCGCCGAAAACTGCTGTTGGGCGCCCGGAGCAACGTGGGTCGACGCCGGGCTTACGCTCACCGACACCGATGGAACGAGTGTCACGGTAGAGTTCCCAGTCGTGGATCCGTTGGCAACTGCAGTCGCGGTAACGGTTACGGTTGGCGGGGAGGGCACATTCGCAGGCGCGGTGTAGAGTCCATTGCTTGTAATGGTCCCGCAAGCGGCGCCAGAGCATCCCGCGCCCGAGACTGACCACGTCACCGCGGTGTTGCCCGTGCCAGTGACGATTGCGCTGAATTGCTGCTTCTCCCCCGCGATAAGCTCAACGCTGCCTGGCGACACCGTAACGACAATCATCGCCGTCGACAGCGAGACTGTAGCGGAAGCGGACTTGGATGGATTTGCATTCGAATAGGCAGTCACTGTGACGACCGGTGGGTTCGGAACCGTGGACGGCGCGGTGTATAAGCCTCCGGACGTGATCGTCCCGCAGTTGTAGGCAAAGCAACCCGTACCAGTCACACTCCAGGTCACATTTTTGTCACTGGTACCGGTCACGGTTGCAGAAAATTGTTGCTGGCCTCCGGGCGAAACCGTCGCAGTGGCCGGAGATATCGTCACCGTGATCGGCGATGGCGACACCACAGTGGCAATCGCTGTTCCGACAGCCGAAGCATCGGCGAGGGACGTTGCGGTTACGTTCACGGTTGGCGCATTCGGTGGCGTTGCCGGTGCCGTATAAAGACCGGAACCGCTGATGCTGCCACAACTGATGCCCACGCAGCCCGCTCCCGTGACCGACCACATAACGACTTGATCGCCGCTCCCAACCACAGTGGCCGAAAACTGTTGTGCGGTCCCGGTCGGTACCTGGGCGGAAGTGGGACTCACAGTGACGCTAACGCCTATCGCAATATCGACGTGCACCAATACAGAGGAGTTGGGGTCCGAAACTAAAACGCCCTCCAGTGTAACGACTGGCCGGCGTGGAAGCGAAGACGGCGCCCGGTAGATTCCCTGGGCGTCGACGGTCCCGCAGGCTAGGCCGGAACAGCCGAGCCCCGAGACGTTCCAATTTACGGCAACGGTCCTTCCTTGATCGTCAGTAACCCTGAAGCGTTGAGCTTGATTTACTGCGACGGTTGCTCGATTTGGATGAACGGTCAACCCGTGCGCAACAACGCGCGTTGACGCCCAGAGTCCTTCCAATCCAAAACAGGCCAGCAGGCCGACTGCGATCGCGATGCGCGCGCCGCCTCGAATGCCAGTGAGGAATTGGAGAACAGACCATCTCCGCAAACCACATATGCTGCGATCGCGAGTTGCTGGAATATCCCTCAGCATAACCGCCTCATTTCCGTGCCCAGCCATCGACCGCTGCGAACGGTGCGCATGCATTCACTTCGTGGATGTGGTTTGCGCTACCGCCTGCGCAGCAGGACGCGCTGGCAACTGTTGGTCGACCATCTCTTTCAGTGTGCTGTAATCCACCGATCCGTGGAAAAAATGGCCATTCACGAAGAAACTGGGCGTCCCGGACAGACCCAGCTTCTTGCCTTCCTCCAGGTCTTTCTTCACCGCTTCTGCTTGTGTTCCGCCATCAAGACACTTGGCAAAGCGGTCTTCATCGAGTTTCAGGACTTGCGCGTGCTTCTTCAAATCGTTGACGTCGAGCGAATGGCTGTAATAAAGAACATCGTGATACTCCCAGTACTTGCCTTGCTCCCCGGCGCATCGGGCTGCTTCAGCCGCCTTTTCAGAGCGATGATGCATGGGAAGAGGGAAATCCTTGTAGGCAACCGACAACTTGTCGCCGTACTCTTCCTCCAGTTTCTGGATCAGGGGATTGACCTGCTGGCAATACGGGCACTCGTAATCGGCAAATTCAACGAGTTGCACGGGGGCATTTTTCGAGCCTTTAACGAACGCACCCTCTACATTGACACTGGCAACAGGAGGAGAGAGCAAAATTCGCAAGTTCGCTTGGGAACGCAATTCCTTGCTATACGCCGCGCGTGCCTTGTCGCGCCGTAGTTGCCGGATGTGTTCCAGAACGCGATCGCGCACTGCCGGATAGGGCTCGTTGCTTTCCATTCCTTCGTAGTAGACCTGGAGTTGATCTTCGGTGGGATCTTTTATGTCTTTGTAGACTTTCTTCTGCAGCAACTCGTCCACAGTGAGGTGTTGACGGCCAGCCTCAACCGAAAGCAGTTCCTCGTCTACCAGTTGGTCCAGAGCCTTACGCTGGCTCATGTAGTACTGATACCGGGCTTGCAGAAGACTGCCCGACTCTTTCTGTTCAAGATCGATGTTGGTCAGTGTTCGGCCGTCTACTTCGGCCACGACGGTGGAAGGAGTGGGAGACGGGTTGCTGGTGGCTGGCGTTACCTGCCCAACGGCGGGCAGACAGACAAGCGTGAACATCCAAAGTGCGCGTGCGATGCTATTCACAAATCCTCCCCAGGATTGCGATCAGAGTGAGTGTGCCAGGCGATTTGGTCGGCGTCGCCTGGCACCACTTTGTGCGGAACACCGAGGTTCACTCGAAGTTCAGCACGACGTGCTTGGTTAGTCGCCAGTACCGCAAGTGCAAATGCCATGCCCACTGGCCATCTTTTGGGTGAAATAGCAGTCTTCTACGAGGTTAGTCAGCTCTGCAGTGCTCAGCGTGGCATCGCTGAACGCCGTTTCGGTGATCGGGTATGCAGAACCTACTTTGTTCTGAATGTGGGTCGCCCACGCACGCACAGTTGGCGTTGGAGTCACATTCGAGGTTGGGTCGCACGGCGAGTTGTTGACCGCTGCGGAGACGATCTTGATAGCTCCGGTGGTGCTGACGACGCCGGTCAGCGGATTCTTGTTTAGGTCCGTTTTGACCGAGAAGGTCCGAAGGCCATCTGGGGTCACAAGGCAACCGCAGCATTCAACCGGTTCCTGGTCGTTGTCGAACACATACACCATGGCGCACAGGTTGGCGGCGCTGGCTGTTCCGGGGTTTGAAACGCGAACCGTAGCATCCGGAGCACCGGCGACGGCATTGTTGGCGAAATAGTCTATCTTGAGAACATCCTGAGCTGCTGCGCTGATAACGCCCAGCGCACAGATGCCCAGAATGACCAAGGCTATGGCAAGGATTTGACGCTTCATTGAAAGGACCTCCTCTTTTAGTGGCGCTGCCGGTGCCGCGGGGAGGGAGCAGCCTGGTCGCGCTAGGCAGCTACTCTAGTCTCTGCCAGGTGTTTTACAATTACCCACGTTGACTAGCCACATCTCTTAGCGTGCTGATGCTACACCGAACGCATTAGTCAAGCAATCGTCCACTCGGAGTACGTCGTCAGCCTACTTATTTAGGCTAAGCCAGATGGACTAGCGCTAATGCTCCATTCCGGTTTATCTCCCCATACTAGAGCTCGTGCACTCGTATTCCGAGTCACTGAGAGTCATTGGAGTTGCTCTGTTGCTGGTTGGTTTGCGACTGTTGCTGCATTTCCTGTCGCTGGCGAAGGCGCTCTTTTAAGAGTTGGCCGAGGACTGCACCGGGAATGGCATCGCCGGAGGCGGTCTGGGGCGGCTGACTGGCACTTGCGGCGACACTCTCAGACGACCCTACGGAGTTCTCGGTCGACGGATCAACCCGGAAGGCGGCGCCGTACAACTGGGGTTCTTGGCCATTTGCGGATGTGGCCAGTGCCGCTGCATCCTGCTTCCCAGAAAGTGTGTCTGCTCCACGCGGGAACAGTAAGACCTGCGTCGGATCGTGTGGGCGTTGCGAGGAACCCACGATGACGAAATCGAAAGGAGAACCGTTGAGCAGCCCTGTCAGTACGTCTTCCGTCGATCCCGGCCCGGTGTGTTCAACAATGCGGTCGAGGCCAGTTCCGGGCGGAACATCGATCACAGCCCCAGTCTTCTCCGCAACCAATTTCAGCACCTCGGCCAGAGTCGAGTTCTGCGCATCAATCGTGAGTACGCCATCCCGATACGTGACCACGGGCGAAAGGGGCGTGTCGACAACCGTTCCAGGGGCCCCGGCAACCAGATCCGGCAGCGGCTGTAACACCCCACTGCCGGCAACATCCTGTCCCCGACAAGGCAACCATAGACAGATCACGAGCAGGATCGCATTGACGGCAGGCTTGCAGAAGAACTTGAAAACTCCATACATACTCTACCTCCCGCTACTTCGCGGACTCGCGCTCCAGCGCTAGATCCGGTTTCAGGGCAGGATCGCGTACGCATTGCAATGCACTGTCCTTCGATGACTTCGTCGCTGGGCACCGAGCGCCGGCAGACCCGGTCTCGCCTCGTGCGCATTCGGGCCCTGACGACTGAACGTCATCCTTTCCACCGGATTCAAGCTTCATGGGATCGCTGCCCGGGTAGTCCTGGATCCGCGATTCATCGGTTGATTGTAGACTCGCATCGCTCGACGCCGCGTCGCCCGCGGGGAGGTCTTTCTCGGGCGTGCTTCCATTTGGCGCGCACTTTGGCAACTGCTTGCGAACGGACGACGGTTGAGCAGTCTGCTTTGCGATCCTTGCATAGCCAAGAGAGGGAAGAAGAAAAACGCCTAGTAGAACTACTCCCAGGGCAACACTGCCTGCGGAGAACCAATATCGGACACTGGGGCACCGCGCGTGCTGCTTTCCCGGCATGTTCCCATCCTCACAAACCCGGCTGGCAATCGTAAAGCTTGAGTCTGGCTAGTTAACTACGGAAATCTCCTTGGCAGCAATTCCACGAATGGACTAGCCAATCCGTGTAAGCTATAGAGCGATTTAATTCTTTCGCAGTAAAATCTCTCTTGACAAGGTGCGTCATATGTAACATACTTTTTTTCTGATTTCGGGTCATTAGCATCGTTCTGGCTGCCGAACGCCACTCCCCCCTGAAGCCGGAACTCAATTACGAGAACGTCTATTTGATCGCGTTTTCGACCGGGACGCGTCCGGTCAGGCCCAGCACTGAGAACCCCGCGTGGGGTTTCGGGGCGTGACGGGGCACGCTGCTTTTTGAACCAAGGAGAACACCGTGACAATGGCACCGAGCACCAACGGCTTTTTGCTGTTAGATGCCGGATTGAATCTGATTGCAGCGAATGATCCTGCCCTTCAAATCCTCTGCTTCCCCAGCAGGGCGGATCGGATCAAGCAACCCAAAGTCTTTCTTGCGGATCGGGTACGCACCGCCCTGCTCGACCATCAGCATCGGGACGGACCAGCTTTCGTGAGAGAGCTGAAGTCGGGTAAACGCCGCTACACCTGCAGGAGCTTTCAAATGGACTGCACCGTCAGCTCTTTCGTTCAGCCCGCTTTCGCTGTGCTGCTGGAGCGGGATGCAACGAGCAGTATGGTGCTCGCAGAAATCTCTCAACAGTTCGATCTGACTCAACGAGAACGTCAAACAGTCGAGTTTCTCCTGCAAGGTTTCACTAGTAAGGAGATCGCAACGCGCATGAATATCAGTCCAAATACCGTAAAGGCGTTCCTTCGACTGGTAATGCTCAAAATGGGAGTTTCAACACGTTCTGGAATAGCAGGGAAGGTTGCAGGATCAAGGCCAAACGCTTAAGTCTTGCGCATTGTCGTTAGCCGCTGCGAATTAGTTCGATTGCAGACTTTACGGTTTTGGCGATTTCGGGCATCATGCCATCCTGTGACACTCCCCTCAGATCAAGAACGACGCCAGCATGCGCGTTTCCCGCAGGTGCTTGAAGTGCATGCACGCAGTTTGCTATCGTGTCAGGCGACGGCGGCCCCGGCAAGAGAATTTGACGGCCGCATTCACAATCTGAGCAACGGCGGCGTTTGCATCCTTAGTTCGTGCCCCCTCCAGGCTGCCACATTCGTGTGCTGCGATTTGCCTGTGTTCGATGTTCCGGTTTCGATTCCCACTCTCATGCAAGTGCGATGGACTGCCAAGCGCGGGAACAAATCTCCGAGCTACGTGAGTGGCCTTCAGTTCGTTGTCTAGCTGCGCAATCCCTGTGCCGGAAAATGGCAGGCTTTAACTTGGCTGTTCGATCTACGCCGATACGCTACTACCAATGGGTTAGTACGACTTGAGAATTGCACGGAGTAATCCAGTCAATATAGTTCTAGTTGGTTAGTTCGTGCCCTGCCCCTCTCCCGAGTTGCCAGGAGTCCGCCATGAAACGTTATCCAGCCGTTCGCGCAATCGCTGTTCTCAGTATGCTCATATGCTCAGGATTGTTTCTGAGCTGTGGTGGAGGCAGCACACAACAACGGGGAGGAGGGGGAGCAGCTGCAAAACTCACGCAAATCACAATTACTCCCTCTAACCCGACCATTACGAAGGGTGCAAGCCAACAGCTCGCCGCTACGGGGACTTTTGATGATAAGACCCAGCAAGCCTTAGGCGCTTCGGTGACTTGGCAGACGAGCCAGTCAGCCGTTGCCACGGTCAACACTCAAGGCAACGTGACTGGTGTGGGCGTAGGCGTCGCACAAATATCTGCGGCCTATCAAGGGGTAACAGGCACAACGTCGGTTACCGTCGCAGCACCCACATTGGTCAGTATCACGGTCAGTCCGAACCAGTCCTCTTTGCCTGTAGGTGAATCCGAGCAACTAACCGCGACCGGGAACTTTTCCGATGGAACTACTCAAAATCTGACTCAATCCGCGACGTGGAGTTCATCCGGGTCGGCAATCGCCAGTGTGAGCCCGGCCGCTGAGGCTGTTGCCAACGCAGTCGGAACGGCCACGATCAGCGCCACCGCCGGATCCGTGACCGGAACCGCGAGCCTGACGGTCACTCCCGCTGCGGTAACCGCCCTGAACATCACTCCGGCAACATTATCCATCGCCTTGGGGAGCAGCCATCAGCTCCAGGCCATCGCAACGTTGAGTGACGGAACAACGCAGGACATGACCGGAATCGCAGCGTGGAGTTCGACGCAGCCAACTATCGTCAGCGTGAGCAGCGGCGGACTGGCAATTGCTGAGCAGGTTGGCTCGACGACGATCACTGCAGAGGGCAGTGGCCTCACTGCGTCGGCTGATCTCACCGTGGTGCCACTCATCTCCGTGAATTACTTTGATCTTGCCAGCGCTCAAAAATCGGGTGCTGACGGCACCGTTCGGCTTACCAATCCGGGTCTTACGTCCGGAAGCCTGTGCGCAATGGTTTACGTATTCGACCAGAACCAGGAATTGAACGAGTGTTGTGGATGTACGGTAACGGACAGCGGGTTGCGGAGCATGTCCTTGATCCTCGACCTCACGGCAAATCCTCTGACAGGGAAAAAACCTCAAACCGGTGTCATCAAGGTTGTGCCATCTGATCTTGGGCAGAATTCACTGTGTGATCCCGGCTCTTTAGCCCCGGCTGGAGTAATACTCGGATGGGGGAGTAATGTTCAAGTTCTTTCGAGCGGCACCTTCCAAGTTACGGAAACAAAGTTTGTAATGGCCCCGCTGAACGTCGGGGAAACCACAAACCTGGTCAATGAGTGCAACTTTATAGAGCAGTCCGCAAGCGGCCATGGCATCTGTTCCTGCGGAACCGGCGACTAAAGGACACTCCTTAGCGCGTGACCATGGGAAAAAGAAATCGGGCGGCAAATCAGGTCGGGTCCCGGGCACGATGCCGGGACCTGCTCCCGATTTACTGAGATACGACCAAAACGGTCGGACTGGTATTGGTTGGATCGATGTCGAGTCCGATGAATTGCGAATTCGATACGATCCACAGAACGATGTTCTGCGGCGCAGGCGAAACGAGGCTTAGCTGGCCGCGGCCATTGTTCGGGCTTGTGGCGACGTCGTAGGTCCCGGCAAGTGACACACCCGAGCTTAGGCCGGAGGTCTGGCTCACGTCTTCAGTTCCAGTCACCGCACTGACGCCATCGAACGAGAGCACCCCGGTCGCTAGGGTCGAGTCAGAAAGAACCGCCAAGTCGGGCGCCAGCGCGAACGCTCCCAAAAGAGCGCCGTCCGTAAACGGTGGGGCGGCAAGTTGCGTCTGCAGCGCACCGAACCGGACCGACGCGCTCGTATCCATGAGGAGGGCTGTATTGCCCGCTATCACATAGGCAATCAGTGTAGTGGAGGTTTGGGTCTTGGCGTCGACCAGGTTCAGGTTGGTTCGCCCGGTCGGCAAAACATTGTAAGCTCCTGACAGCTCGCCGTTCGTGATCACACCCCCGCTGTTTTCGTCGAAGAGTGCCGTTGCCGTGTTGTGTCCATCGAACGTCATCTGACCGATCAAGGCATCGGCAAAGCCTTGTGTGACTCCCGTCATTCCAAAGATGGTCGGTCCCTGCAAAGTACTGGACGACAGGAGCGAACTTGATTGCTGGGATAGTTCTCCGCTCAGGATGGGAGACGGCGTGACGAAAGGATCTGTGGACACCACAAAGACGTCGCTCGAGGAGACCACGTAGGCAGCAAGGTGCACGGTGTTGCTGGCAAATCCGGAGAGGAACAGCGCCGCAGTGCCCCGGCCGGTCGAGTCAATGCTGTAATTGCCGGGGAAATTGATAAACGTTGGCAGTATGTTCCCGCCGTCGTTGACATCGAGCGCACTTCCTGAGATGGTGCCGGATCCGTCGAAGAACAAGGATCCCAGCACCCCTACGCGAGCGCTGGAGGACTCCGCTCCCGTTACACCGAGAACGTAGGCGCCATTCAAGGTGGTGCTTGAGAACTGCGAAACGGTTCGAGCTTTCAAAATGCCCGAGCCGCGCACACCGGAAGTATCGAATTCGATGAACCGGGCTGTCTGCCCGGTGGCGCCCAACGCGAAGGCGAAGGTCGAGGAACCCGAAGCAGTTGTGATCGTTAGGACTCCGCGGTTGTCAGGCGTCAGTGAATAGGTTCCGGTAAACGGAACGTCATTCACAGGTCCGGAGGTTCGGTTCACGTCTTCCAAGCCGTTGACGAGGTTGCCATTGCCATCGGCGGTGAAGCTTCCTGCCGCTGTGTAAGGGCCGCTGGAATCGAACCCTCGGAACAAGAAGGCATAGGCCCCGTTCAGTTTGGCGGCATCCGCGGCAACAATGCTTACGGTCGTCGCACCCGACCGCTGGGGATCTGCCGCTGATACCGCCAAGATCTGAACGTTGGGGGGGGAAGGCATCGTGGCCGGAGCGCTGTAAATGCCGGCACCCGAGATGGTGCCGCAGCGCGCCGGAGTACAACCCGTGCCAGAGACTTTCCAGGTGACTGCCGTATTCGATGTGCCACTTACGTGGACGCTGAACTGGAACTGACGGCCAACCGTGACCACCGCATTTCCGGGAGTCACAACCACGTTCACCGCTGGAAGAATGGTAACGACCGCGGAGGCACTCTTGGTCGAATCTGCTTGTGATGTGGCCGTCACCGCGATTGCCGATGGCGTGGGGACCGTCGCCGGCGCTGTATATAACCCGCTGCTGTCGACCGTGCCGCATGCCGAGCCGGCGCAGCCTGCCCCGGACACGCTCCAGCTCACCGCTCTGTTGGTCGTCCCAGTCACGGTAGCGGTGAATTGCTTGGTATCGCCTGCGAATACCTGTGCACTGGTTGGGGAAATCTTAACCACGACGGGCGTCACCACGGTGACCGTCGCAGTGCCGAACTTGGAGGGATCGGCCAGCGAAGTGGCAGTCACAATAATCGTGGGCGGTTTGGGCACTGCATTAGGTGCGGTATACAGACCGGCGCCGGTGATGGTTCCGCAGGCGGAGCCGGTGCAGTCCGCGCCCGCCAGACTCCAGGTCACGGCTGTGTTACTGGTGCCTGAAACCGTAGCTGTGAACTGTTGCTGAACTCCCTCGATGACCTGTGCAGTCGCTGGCGAAACCGACACGGTGACTAGGGGAACCACGGTCACGATGCCAGTCCCGGACTTGCTGGGATCCGCTTGCGATGTGGCGGTGACCGCAACGGTCGCAGGATCCGGAATGCTAGCTGGAGCGGTGAACAGGCCGCCGCCCGTAATGGTTCCGCATGCAGTGCCCGCGCAACCAGGTCCGGACAGGCTCCACATGACTGTCTGGTTGGTTGTTCCGGTCACGGTCGCAGTGAACTGCCGCTGAGCCCCGGTCGCTACGTTCGCACTCGCGGGAGAGACGGTAACCGAAACCGCCGCCAGTACAGTTACCGTGGCCGTGCCGGACTTGGATTTGTCCGCTTTTGATGTCGCGGTCACTGTCACCGTGGCGGGGCTGGGGACTGTAGATGGCGCTGTGTAAAGCCCTGCGGTCGTAATGGTTCCGCAGGCGGATCCGGTGCAGCCCGCGCCCGACAGACTCCAGGTCACGGCTGTGTTGCTGGTGCCTGAAACCGTAGCTGTGAACTGCTGTTGCGCTCCGGTGACGACTTTGGCGGTTGCGGGCGATACCGAAACCTTGACCGGAATGATAGTGACCGCTGCGGTCGCGGACTTGCTAGAATCGGCTTGCGAGGTCGCGGTCACACTCACCGTGGATGGACTGGGCACCGTGGTGGGCGCTGTATACAGACCGGAACTGGAAAGCGTCCCGCAAGCCGATCCGCTGCATCCTGCTCCCGACAGGCTCCACGTGACAGCCGTGTTGTTGATCCCAGTCACGGTGGCGGTGAATTGCTGGTGACCGGCCGTGGGAACACTGGCGGAAGTCGGAGAAATTGTGATCGCCACCGCAGACTGAACAACCACCGTAGCGCTGGCGGACTTGGTCGGGTCGGCCTGAGAAGTGGCGACAACATTGACCTCCGCCGGGTTCGGCACTGCGCCAGGAGCGGTATACAGACCAGAGGACGTAATCGTTCCGCAGGCGGCGCCAGTGCATCCCGCGCCACTTACGCTCCATGTGACCGCCGTATCTGTGCTACCGGTAACCGACGCCGAGAACTGCTGCTGCGCACCAGTTTTCAGCTGCGCGGTGGTCGGGGTGATCTTGACCACAATCGGAGTATTGATCGAAATCGCTGCGGAACCGGTTACGCTTGCATCCGCCAGAGAAGTTGCGATTACGGTCACCTGATTCGGAATCGGGATGGTAGTCGGCGCGGTGTAAAGGCCAGATCCGCTGATGTGCCCGCAAGCGATCCCGACGCAACCCGGGCCGGACAGATTCCAGGCGACCACCTGATTTCCGGTACCGTTAACCTCCGCCGAGAACTGCTGCTGTGCGCCCGGATTGATGGCCACCGAAGGCGGGGAAACGGTCACCGTAATCGTGGCGGAAGCTGACGGCATGAGCCACAGCGACGCGCCGAGAACGCTCAGGATGGCGAACAGTTTCCCTCCCCAACTCATGGCTCCCCCTAATCTGTGGCCCTACTCCGTTAGCCGCACCGGCAGCGCAGTTCTTCGGCTCGAGGACGCACATTCCCGCTGGAGAAGTGTAGCTTGCGTTGGAACGGTTTCAATTACCCACTCCTGCTACCCGGATTAAATTACTCCATACGGGTTCAACGAGAGGGGCTAGCTCCCGCCTGAATGCTGGCTATTGAGAGCGACCTCAGAGATTGGGAAGCAAGGCAGGGGGTTCCGGACCGCGGTTGCCGGCTCGCGCCGCACTCGGCGGCGCCGGCTGGATGCGAGCTCTCACCGAGGGGAACGCGCTTATAGACAGCAAGACTTGCACAATCGCGAGTGGGAAGAACAAATGCATTGCAAGGAGGACCATCCGGGCGACGCGCAAGGACTTAACCGAACGATGGACAAGCGGGAGGTTGAGTAACCATGCGTCTTGGATCGGACATACGATGAACGGCCATTTTTGCGGGCAAAAGGCGACCGTTCCCGCACGAGAAGGCTGCAGCGACGCTGAACCCGCTCTAATGAGCGGCGCAATTAACCGCATTTCCGCCGCTCACGCTGAACTGCATGGCCTTGAAATCCAGCGTGAAACTTGAAAATGAGTTGACCGCACTCTGGCCGACATTGCCGTAAAACTCGTCAGGTGCGCCAATCGGTTCAGTGAGAACCTGAATATCCCCTACTTTGGTGCATTCTTCCCCAAGTCTTGCCACAGCGTCACCGAGTATGTAGGCGGGAGAAACAAGAGTTCCTCCAACTCCTATGAGTTCCAGGTTAACAAGATTAGCAGGATCGAAATATTCCCTGGCTTCCCGATAGAACTTCGCGGACAATACCGTTCCCCCGGCGCCAGTGTCGAACGTGAACAGTTGATTTCCGTGTCCGAAATCAGCGGCGATCAAAGGGGTGAACTTCTCCAGAAAAAGACTGTTAGGACCCACTTGTTCGTCCGTCTGCACCTTACTGAAATTGACTCGTCCGTCTGGATAAAAAGTGATTCTGCCCAAAGCCGCAAGCACGGGAAGACCCAAACATCCTTCTATTTGATAGCCAACATTCGGGAAACTCATATCCGATTCTTCGGCGACCACCACAGCAACATTGCGCAGTACCGCCTTGCCAAGCCGCAGCTCGGGAATGACGGCGGTGTGGACTGGCACTGAAAGACCTATCCCCTGTGCGGTTTCTTCCTCCGTTGAAAGTTCAAGTCCCATCTTGTCCGCGACCGAGCGGGTGATCACGGACAAATTGGCTCCGCTATCGACAATCCAAGAACCAACATAGTTGCCGGCCGTAACTTCGACTTCGAACAATCCAAAAGCGTCGCGCTTACCGGGGACGGTGAATGCCCGAGCGCCGGTGACCGTTTGGGGTGGTGCGCCGCTCAGCAAGGTCCATCGTGACGTTTCCCGGTCAGCATCACATTCGGAATCTTTACCTTGTTGTTTTGCAGCACGATTTGCCTCCGCATAGATCTTCGCGGCATCGGCGTAACGAAAGCTCTTTGCGTAGTCGTCAGCAAGAGTACACAAAGCAACTTCGCCGCGAAGCGGATTGCCAGCGAAGAGGGCAGGTAACACGGGTTCAAGGAAATGGATAGATCTCCGCACCTGATTTGTGCGGTTTGCCATCACACCCTCAAAGTAAGTCAGGCTCAAAAACGGCATGTCCGATGCGCTGGTTGCAAGAGCCTGTTCCAACTCGACGTACCGCTTTTGTTGCAACAATAGATCGAGATCCGCTGTGGAGTGCTGACTCTGCGTCTGCCCGTAAACAGCGGAGGAGGGCCACATCAATATCAATGGCGCGATGACCGCGAGCATCGCCCGAGACCAAGAGATGCTATTCCGAATGTATGACGATTGCTTTAGCATTCATTCCATCAAAATATGACCAGCAGCGCGCGGCCGTCATTTGTCTGTCAAAGGAAACGTAAGTGTTTGCAAATCCATGTTTGCCTTCTTACCCCCCAGCCATTACTCGTGCCTCAACGCCGCGATCGGGTCGAGTCGCGCGGTACGCCTCGCGGGTAGATACCCGAAGATTACACCGATTGCTCCCGAAAACGCAAACGCCATTACATTGATCCCGTTACATTGGTCTGAGTATTAACCGGGATTTCCTTTTTGACCTCGAAAAAGGGCACGATTCTACGCCCATCTCGCCTGTTCGCAACATTATGAAACGATTGTTCATCGGAGCACTCGGAGCGGTCTGCCATCCACACCGGCACGCCCGGAATCGCCCCATCTTGCGTCCGAAAGAGCTGGTTTTGCTTCTCACCCGTTGGGTCGAGGCCTCCGCAGAGTGCGTTTTGCGCTTACAACCGCATGAATACTGACCTTGACCCGATCATCGACGACTTACAGGGTTTTCAACGAAAAAATGTAGGTCTATACGGTGGTTCCCGCTGCAACCCTCTTGCTGAAACTGACGGTAGACCCCGCCGAGGGCGGAATTGATTGGTCGGACTTAGAACAGATTGCCAAACTAAGAATTGTGGATTTGGCATCCAGAACAGGGACGTTGCTGACAGCGAGTGTCCAGAAAATAGTCGAGAATCACGTCAGGGCAAGAGCGGAGGAGGGTGAACCTCCCGATCTCAAAGGCGTTCATAAGATGTTTGTCGAGAAGGCTCTTTGGAGTCTTGATGTCGTTCCCTTTGCCATTGATCTTGCTGGCTCTGCCCTCGCACTCTATGGACCTAATGTCGAGTTCGGGGAAATAAATCTTTGGACGCTCCCAATCAGAGGCGCAAAGAACAAGCTCGGCAGTCTGGAGGTTCTGAGGGGATGTGTAATTTTGACTCCTTATGAGCCGGGCGTGCATTGGCACGAGACTTGCTCATTGAGATTAGCGGCAACTAAGGTCGGACAGAAGCACGCCGATTAAGACTCTGGAACGAAAAATTCCCTTTTGAGGAGATTACGATGTCAGTTTCGGGCATTTCCAGCACCAGCCTCTACAACACGCAGAGCGTGCAGAACAGTATTCAGCAGTTTCAGCAAGCGTTTCAGCAACTCGGCAAGGATCTGCAGTCGGGAAATCTTTCCGCGGCACAGTCGGATTTTGCGACCTTACAGCAGCTCCAGCCGCAGAATAGTTCGACTTCGTCGTCGCAGAGCAACAATCCCATTGCCCAGGCCTTCAGCCAGCTTTCGCAGGATCTCCAATCCGGCAATATTTCGGCCGCCCAGCAGGACTACGCGACAATTCAGCAGGCAATGCAGAGTCAAGGAGCGAAAGGGCACCATCATCATCACAGCAGCAACAGCGGAGCGAGTGAGATCAATCAGTTATTTGACCAGTTGGGGACGGCGCTGCAGTCTGGCGACCTCTCTTCCGCTCAAAGCGCATTCACTACATTGCAGCAGGCGTTCCAGCAACTTAACCAAAACAACGGACAAACGTCTTCACAGTCCAGTTCGAATAGCGTCTCGGTGACCGCCTAATCTGTAGGCAGATACCCGGCTCTGTCCACGGCTCTGCCGGAGGATACTCATATAGGTGATATATCTTCCACCTTGCCGCTCCGATGGAGAGCGCCCTTTTGCCGCTGTCCCAACGGTCCTTCAGACGAGAACACAAGGGGGTTCCGCGACGGTCTCATGGTCACAATCAGAAGAGAACATCGAAGTCGAGCACAGCTCGCCGATCGTAATTCCCAAAAAAGACGCCATACTGCGGATCGGCAATGTTCGAGTGCACCTCGAGCGGATTGAAGTGGTTGGTCACATTACGGACTGTAGCCGAGAAGCGCACTGCGTGTTTCGGGTCGACCTGGATGTCTTTCGAAACTCGTAGGTCGAGAGAGAAGTATTTTGGGAAACGATACTGCGGACCGTAGGTTGCAGCTACGTACTGCTGGAATACGTCGGTCGGCTGGTAGGGAAAACCGTTACGAAGCTCCGCATGTGGCGTTACCATGATCTTTCGTGGAAAAGCGTACGAGCCCCACAGCAGAAACCGATTGGGAATTTCACTGGGCAAACTTGCTATGAGGCTCTCGCGCACCACAGGAAAAGGGTAGTTCCCCAGGTAGGAGTTGGCGTCGCTGATGTCGCCATAGGCATATTGCCGAACGTAGGAAAAGAAAAACCGGCGATTGGAAGCCGCCCCAATCCGCGCCGTAAACTCGGCTTGTCGCGTGCGCGCCCAGCCGGATGCCCCGAGCACAAACGCATTCTGGTTCTGAACGACTTCCGGCTGGAGCGTGATCATATCCTGTTCGTGGCTCTGAAGGTATTTCACGCGAAGCAGCAAGAAGCGATTCACAGCGCGTTCGAAGGCCACGTTCCACGCCACGCTGTAGGGAGCGAAATTGCCGCTCTTCTGAGCGCTATCGATAAATGGAAAGTGCGATTGCGCCGCCTGCGCGGTGAGGTTGATGTATTCGACCGGCGGCCCCACCGGGACGCCGGTCGAGTTGTAGGTCGTGATCGTCTGTTCGGGATAGCTGTTGAACGCATAAACATCGAGCGGAACGGAATCGTAAAAGACGCCGATGCCGCCGCGAACCACCGTTTTCCCCACATCGGGAGTCCACTCGAAGCCAATGCGTGGAGCCGCGCGGGTGGTATAGGTAATCGTCTGAGCTTCGAGACGGAGACCGGCGTCAATCGCCAGATGAGAATTTAGCACCCAGTGGTCCTGGGCAAAGGCAGCGGGCTCCATGTCGGCAAGATCGAACGCTCCTGCTCCGGAGAAGTTAATCTGCTGCAGGAGATAGCCGCTGGCATCGTCGATCAGAACCGGACGAGCGTAAAAGTGGCCCACATTCTCGCTGTGGCCCAGCACCGATCCAAACTTGAGCGTGTGGTGCCCGGCGAAGTGAAGCGTGCGCGGTGTCCATTCTTCAATCCATTCAAAGCGATTGGCACGGCGCGATTCCTGGCTGAAGTAGTTGCCGAGGTTTCCGGTCGGAGTCAGCACCATGTCGGCTGTTCCCTGTGCCGTTATTCCACTGCTCACTACTCTGCTTGACACCGTGCTCTGCAAGAGCCCGCCGCCGATGGCCAGCCGGTCTGTGAGCGTGCCGGTAGTCTCGTGGAAATCCGCGCTTGGCGTTACCGGTTGCGGATTGAAGTAATCCAGTCCGGCATACTGCTGCGAATGTGGAGCGAAATGGAAGCTGCCGGTCAGGGTTTGGTTGGCGGAAAGGATCGCATCGAATTGCGTGAAGGAGTTGAACGCCTTAGAGGTGCTCAGACTCTGGTCAAACGGCAGGGTGCGAACCTCCTGCTTGTCGAGCAGGTATTCGGCGCCTTCCAGGAAATACAGGCGGTTGGCGATAATGGGGCCACTGAGATTGAATCGAGGAGCAGCGTCCCTGATGCCGTCGAGGTGCCCGCTTCTGATGAAAAAGTCGGGAAACGGATCATTCAGACTGTAATTCCACTTCTCGCCTCCGCGTCGCGTATCCGCGGCGACTACACCCGCGGTGAAGCGCCCATACTCCGCGAGGTAGGGCATCTCCGACACTTCGATGGTCTCCACGCTGTCGATCGGGACGCTGAGTCCAAACGCCCCGGTAGCGGGATCGGTCACATCCACCGAATTGACCAGCAGCGCGCTATGGTCTTCGCCGAAACCCGCGATTCGTACGCTCCCATCTGGGCCGCGCACGATTCCAGCTATCAGCGGCAGAGCATCCACCAATGTAGCTGGGCGTAATGGAGTGTCCTTGGCTTTCGCAGGGGCCAAGGTTGTGGGGCCGCTTGAGGTTTCTGTTATCGGATTGGACGCTTCGCCTTTGACTTCCACGCGCTGCTGACTCAACGCCACGGTGGTCAGCAGAACATCGATATCGATATCCTGGGCAGCATTCCCTTCGTTAACTTCCAAAGTGGTCTCGGTGGGCAGAGATCCTTTCTTCTGAATCTTCAGCGAATAGGTCCCCGGGAGGTTGACCGTGAGGGCCACTTTTCCCGTGGCATCTGTGCTGGAGGTACTCACGAGCTTATCGCTTACCCGAACCTCAACGGTCGCATCCGGCACCGGCAGGTTCTTTTCGTCAATCACTGAAAGGTGGATAATCCAGGTACGGAAATCGGCAGCTCCAGAAGTGCCGGTGACGCCACATATTGCCATACATAGCAGGAATGCGCCCGCGCCCGCTTTGCGGAACAGGGCCGACGGTGATCGCTCTCCAATACTGGCAATTTTCATTCGCATGTCGTACGGCAAGAAAGGAATACGCTAAGTTTACGATCATCTTCCGCTGGGCTGACAAGCATCTTTTTTCAGCATTACCGATTCGTCATTTTCCGCGCTCTCGGAGGCCGGAAAAGACAAAGAAGATGAACGGAATGTCATCTGAGTGCAAGAGAAACTACTGTAAACTATGATAACGAAGTGAGCTCGATTGGGCAACGTCCGGCACAACTCTCCTGAGTAACCAGGCAGAGTCCAATTCTCGTCCCGAGCCTTATGTCAATTCCAAGGAAGGAATAGCCGATCGAAAATCAGGTGTGCGTCAAAGCTCGAAGCGCGAACACATTCCTGATCTGCTGCAGGTGTGGTGTTCCAAAATCTCCAGGCTGCCAATTCTTGTGAAAGACAGAGTCACTGGTCGGTTCTTGCTGGTTGGGCTCGTAAACTGCGAGGGCATAACAATCGTCTCGGCAAGGTTGTTCGTCTTCGGTGCGCGAGGGACTCGATGATTTTCAGCATCCGCCATGTGGTTCTCGCCGTCGCTGCCATCCCATTTGTCTATTATTTGATTGCCGTGTTCAGCTCGTGGCAGTTCTTTCGCCGCACCGCATGTCGAAATGCGCCCAATCATAACTTCACTCCGCCGGTAAGTAATCTAAAACCGGTTCGCGGGCTTGATCCCGATGCCTACGAAAACTTCGCCAGCTTCTGCAGGCAAGACTATCCTGACTACGAGCTGCTCTTCTGCGTCGGTGAGAAGGACGATCCGGTTGTTCCCATACTGCAGAAGCTAGCGCGTGATTTTCCGGAACGCCGCATTCGGCTGTTGTTCGGCGCAGGCGGAGGGGGATCTAACGACAAAGTGATCAAGTTGGCCCGCCTTGTCGGCGAAGCGCAGCACGAAGTTGTGGTAATTAGCGATAGTGACGTCCGGGTGCAGCCCGACTACCTGCGCACTGTGGTTGCGCCTTTGGCCGATGCCAAGGTGGGAGCGGTGACCTGTTTTTACGTGCCGATCGCAGAGAAAATACTCGCCGAAAATCTCCAGACGATTGGTATGTTTTCCGACTTCTATGCCGGCATCCTGGTCGCGCGTCAGCTTGACGGAGTGAAGTTTGCGCTGGGGCCGACCATCGCCACCACGCGCACGCGGCTGGCCGGATTCGGCGGCTATGAAGCGATTGAAAACCGTCCTGCCGACGATCTGCTGGTGGGCCGCCTCATCGCCGAACAGGGCTACGAAGTCGAACTTTTGCCCTACACTATTTTGACGGTTGCCGATTATCAGTCCCTGCGCGACCTTCTCCACAAACGCCTGCGCTGGTTCGTGGTCATGCGCCATATGCGGCCCTGGGGACACCTGGGACTGATCTTCACGTCGGGCCTGCCTTGGGCGCACGGCGGCGCTCCTACTATGTATGCTATATAATTTTCCTGCGTTTCTGTTGGACGCGGGCGGCGAGAAGTTTGTCACGAAGGAAATTCGATGTTGTTGACAACAACTATCTATGTCTTTCTGGGAGTAGCAGCCCTTCCCTTCATCTATTATCTTTTAGTCCTTTACAGTTCTTGGCGATTTTTTCGCCGCTCATCGATTGAAGCGGCCACAAAATCGGATTTTACTCCGCCAGCCAGCATCTTGAAGCCCGTCCGAGGCCTTGATCCCGAGGCATATGAGAATTTCGCCAGCTTTTGCAACCAAGACTATCCCGAGTACGAGGTGGTTTTCTGCCTTGGGGACACAGACGACCCCTCCCTTGCGGTTATCGAACAGCTACAGCGCGATTTTCCTGGCTGTGCGATCCGAGTGCTTTTCCGCTCCGGCAGAAGCGCCTCCAACGACAAAGTAGCTAAACTAGACCAGCTGGTGAACGAAGCTCATTACGAATACTTGGTGATTAACGATAGTGATGTTCGAGTCGCACCGGATTACATGCGCACTGTCATTGCTCCTCTCGTCCGGCCCGCGGTGGGGGCCGTGACCTGCCTGTATGTTTCTGCGGAGGATAAGAGCGTTGTTGATGGTATTCAAACGATCGGGATGATTTCTGATCTCTACGCCGGCATTTTGGTCGCCCGGGAACTCGATGGGGTCAAGTTCGCGCTGGGAGAAACTATAGTGACCACGCGTACCAGACTGGCGCAATTTGGGGGTTATCGCACACTTGAGAACCGCCCGGCCGATGACCTGCTGGTGGGCCGCATGATCGCTGAACAAGGCTATGAGGTTGAGCTTCTACCATATGCGGTAATGACCGTCCCCGACTACAGCTCCATGCGCGATCTCTTCTTAAAGCGCCTGCGATGGATGGTAGTGATGCGGTACATGCGCCCGTGGGGACATCTCGGTTTAATTTTCACGCTAGGCTTGCCTTGGTCAATCGCGGCAATTGCGGTGCATCCCTCAGTGACAGTTGCGCTGAGCTATCTCGGCACGTACTTTGTGCTTCGAATCGCAATGGCTTGGGCGATTGGGATTTGGGGTCTAAAACACTCATCTCTATGGAAGATTATGCCGCTTCTTCCGGTATGGGACGCCGTAGCATTCGCCATCTGGGTGGCCAGTTTTCTGCATAACAGCATTCGCTGGCGCGGTGAATATTATTACATCCGGAATGGAAAACTGGTCCTCGCGTCCGGCGGGTGATCTCGCTCCTACTCAGTGCACATCATCTGCGCAGTACAAGACCCGAATGGAGTTGCGCACGGTCGAGCTCTTTTCTCGGGAGGTTCGGCCCGTTTCACAGTGTGATCTTTGGGCCTTCCTACGAAATGGAGCTGTGGCGAGGCGTTTTCAGGGGCAATAAGGAATGTGAGCTGTGTGCGCTGTATTGCCCCGCCTTGGCCGTTTGCCGCTTGAAAATTTCCTTCGCACGCCGGTAAACGTCGATATCGGCTGCCCTGTATTTTTCCACCGATCTTCGAATTTCACTGTCGATCTTATAAGCGCCTCCTTGGTTGTCGGGATTGACGTTAAGAAAACTCTCACCCCGAAGGTCGCACCCAAAAATCGAATTGAAGAGATTCACACTTCTATAGAACTCCTCTGATAGCCCCACCATCGCAAGATCCTCGATGGAAAGGGTACCGAGATATTGCGATTGTTGATCGCAAAAGGCATCCCACGTCAAATAATCGTGCAGAGTCATCTTAGCTTCATGGAATATCTTCTCCTCCAGATGGTCCCGCTGAGGATTGCGCAACAGAAAGTAGTAGTGCGATACCGCCTGTTGATACGGATCTCGAAAGAATGCGACGAAATCCTCGCTCGGAAATAGTCCCAAATACTTGTCTGCCGCGAAGTGACCGTGAATAATGTCGTACTTTTCTAAAAGCTCGTCGCGGCGGCTGCGCATCTTCAGGGTACGGCTTTGACAGCGCTCGATGGCTTCGGGAACCTTACACCCCGCCCAATCGCCATAGTCCGACATCAGCCGCTCTCCAAACTCCGTCTGCAGTAGCTCGCGAAACGAGTTTCCGGCGGCCTTCGGGACGTGAATGGAAAGGATCATTGAATGTGCCCCGAGGATGATCCGGCGTGTCTTGAATAAGTGACCATGCCCTCTCTCCCGTTGTCTTGAATCGTGATACATCCCTCTTCAGTATCGACTGGCGTTGCCATCACGCGATGTCTCCTGAAATTCGAAGTCTATCCGCAAGTCTCGGTGGGAGCGTAGTCGAGTGGATATTAAATGCGCTTAACCCCAGATTACGATCTATGGAGGGCTTTTCCCAGCCCAGGGTTGATTGGTCAGCAGTACTTTGCCTCCGCTGGCGGAAACCAGATTGAGTTGCTCACTCCCCACCAGGGATTCCAGTCGAGGAACCACACTCTGGTTTGCCACGATGTAGGAGCGTTCTGCCTTAAGCCAAAGGTTCTTGAATTGCGAATCGTCGATAAACACATCGGGTGCACCGGGAGCGTAGGCGCCGTATTCCAGATTGTTGAAGCGGCCGTTGCGAAGCAGCGCGGTTCGGTTGGTATAGAAAAAGATGGAAGAAAATGTGTAGTAGTGGTGATCCACAATCAGCGTCCCCTCCGGCGATTTCAGGATTGCCTCCGCCAGCGGCCGCGACGACAGATAGGGATCGAAGACGGCCATGGCAAGGCGCGCGGCATGGAAGAACAATATCATCATTAGCGCGGTGGCGAGAAATGCGCGCCGGCCGGTCCATTTCCAGGTTGCCAATGCACCCATGCAGAAGGCAATTGCAGCCACCAGCAGAGGCACCCGAAGATAGGCAAAGGATGCCAGGGTGAGGTCCTGCATGTGCCCCAATGAGAGCGTATAAGCGCCGGGATGTTGGCTGAGTACCCGCGAAATGTCTCCCGGTGCGGGGATGTGACGAGTGAGAAAAAATAGAGTTAACGTCGCCAGCCCAGTACACGCCGCAATCGCCGAGAGCGTGCGGGTACCGCGCCGTATCCAATCGTTTCCCATCGCCATCGCCGATCCCAAAAGGAGCGCAAGCGCGGGATAGCAAGGCATCGAGTAATATTCCTGCGTGGTAGAGAAGGTGAAGAAGATCAGCACAAAGCCCGCCCAACAGAGCGCCAGAAGGCGGGTTCGCCCGGCACGGTCGTTGGATTTGGGTTTGAAGGAGAGTTTGGCAACGGCGGGGAAATACACGCTCCAGGGAAACAGCCACACCAGGTGCAGCAGCCAGAAGTAAAGGCGCGGCACGGTGTTGTAGTCTCGCGGATAGCGCAGATTCAGAAAACGGAGCAATTGCTCATTGATGAAGAAAAACCAAAGAAACCCGTGATATTCCCCCGGGCCGCTGTGAAGTGTGAAGGCGAAGTAAGGGGGGTTGCGCAACGTAGCCAAAATGTGCCAGGGCGCGGCGATGAGCAAGACGACCAGCAATCCGCTGAAGGGACGCAACCGCCGCCAGGCGGCGGCAGAAAAGAGCTGGCCAGTGATCCAAAGATAAATGGCGCCTGCCGCGAGTGGAAACAGGACTCCGATCAGGCTCTTTAGCAGAAGACCCAGCCCAAGGTTCGCGGCCAGCACGAAAGCCCAAAACCGCGGATGAGGCTCCTCTTCGTCCAAGGCGCGAAGAAACGCCCACATGGCAAGGGCGACCGTGAAGGTCAGCATGACATCGGGGATCAAAACCCGAGTAAACAAAAACAGCCCGATGCATGTGGCCATGCATAGACCCGCATAGAATCCCGCTCGCTTACCGAATGCCCAAGCGCCGAAAGCGACCGTCAACCAGCAGAGGGCAATGGCCGACAAGGCAATCGGAATACGCGCTGCCCAGTCGCGCGCGCCGAAAACCTCGTAGCTCGCCGCAATGGCCCAGTACACAAGAGGAGCCTTTTCCAGATACACCACGCCATCCAGCCGCGCCGTCACCCAATCGCCCGAAGTCAGCATATTGCGGGCAATCTGTGCCTGCACGGCGTCAACGTCATCCATGAGGGAGGGAGGAGAAACAATGCAACCTAAGTAGATGGCCCCCGCGACGAGCAGAACGCCTAGATATAGGTACCAGTTTTTTCCTGTATCCAAACGCTCGTCTCCCGGGAGGCCGCTGCCTGAATCCCCCATTGTTTCATCCACAGAAAGAGCACCATCAGGCCCCATAAGTGATATCCAACATTGACTCGTCTCTCCAGGTGTTGGCGAATATAAGTCTCGATCGCCTCCCGCCGGAATAGTCTCGCGTGCTCGGACGAACCGTCCAGCAAAACATCCATCATCAACGAGCGCAGACAGCCCCGAAGCCAATCGTGCGCCGGGATGTCGAATCCGATCTTCTTGCGTCGAAGAACCGAAGGTGGAAGCTTATCTCGCATCAGTTCCTTCAGAAGAACCTTCTGCCTCGAACCGCGGATCTTCAGAGATGCGGGCAGGGAGGCGGCGAATTCAACGATCCGGTGATCGAGGAACGGCGGCCGCACTTCCAGCGAATGCGCCATGCTCATGCGGTCCGCCTTGTTCAGAATATCGTCGGGAAGAAAATATCTCTGATCGAACCACAAATACGGCGCCAGATCGTCGTGGGCCGCCGACCGATCGCGCAGTTCGCCTAGGACATAGTTGAGAGCGGGTGGAAGTTCCGAGCGCAGCAGGGCCCGCTTTTGCGCTTCGCTGAAGGTTCCGTTCCAGTAGACGTGCGCGCGATCGGGAGTCATCAGGGAGCCTTCGAGAAATCGCTTCAGTTGGTATTCGAAACTGATTTTCTCGTCGGAAACCGGCCAGGCCCGTAATGCGTCGAGTGCGAGTCGGAGAGCTTTTTGCGGCAATCGCCGGGCGAGCGCAGCAAGGCGATTCGCTCGATAAGTGAGATAGCCGCCAAACAGCTCGTCCGCACCTTCGCCGCTCAGGCTGACCGTCGTCTTGGTCTTGCTCAGTTTGGAAAGGAACCAGACCGGAACCGCTCCCGCGTCCGCGGAGGGTTCATCCGAGTAATACGCGAATGCCTCAATCGCACCCCGCAGGTCGACCTCCGGATTCAGGTCCAGTTCCTCGTGCTCGGTCTGGTATAGCTGCGCGACCTCGTGAATGTATGCGGTTTCGTCGAAACTCCGCCCCTGGAATGAAATCGAGAAAGTCTTGAGCGGCGCGCCGGATTCGCTCGCCGCGTAGTGCAAAATCGTAGAAGAATCGATGCCTCCGCTAAGCCACATGCCCAGCGGGACATCGGAAAGCAGGTGCTCGCGGATCGACTGCCGGAGAAGAGCGTCTAATTCCTCCCGAGCAGACTCCAGCGTCCAATCGCGGACGACTCCGATCGGCAGGCGCCAGTAGGAGTCGGAAGAAACCTTGCCATCCCGCCACTCCAACCACTGTCCCGGAGGAAGTTTTTCGATGCCCTCCACCAGCGTCCAGGGGCAGGGCACATAGTTCAGCGACAGATAGCAATCGAGGCCGTCCAAACTCAATCGCCGCTCAATCTCGGGATGGATCAGAATTGCCTTTAATTCGGAACCGAAGAACAGGTCGTCTCCGCGACGCGCGAAATAAAGCGGCTTAATCCCCATACGATCCCGCGCCAGTACCAGCCGCTTCGTCGATTGGGTCCAGAGCGCGATCGCGAACATGCCTCGCAACCGCGCAAAACAACCTGTGTCCCATTCGAGGAACGCTCGAAGAACAGTTTCCGTGTCGCAGTGCGAGTAAAAGCGATGGCCAAGTTCTTCCAGTTCGCGTCGCAGTTCCTGGTGGTTGTAGACTTCGCCGTTGAACACAATGGCTACATCGCCATCTTCAGACAGAATCGGTTGGTCGCCGAGGCCGAGGTCTATAATCTTGAGCCGCGTCGCGCCCATGGAGCAGAGGCTGGACTCGAACACACCCTGCTGGTCCGGTCCACGATGAATCAGTGTGGCGGCGGCGCTCCGAATGCGATCGGGATCAGGCACCCAACGTTTGTGGGTGAAACCAACGATGCCACACAAGAGCGTGCACCTCTATCGCCTTCTTGAAATCGGCTTGCGATTCTCCCGCAAATCTCGCGGAGACTTGTGACTCCGCGAAACCAAGGCATGGCGCAAGCTGCTGGCTATTTAGACAGAAAAGCAATCCTAACGGTCTTTTTGAGGATGCACAACCCAGATGGAGATTCCTTGCGAGTCTCAGAACCTACTCGGGAGACCAAAATAAGGATCGACTGGCACGGCTGAGGCCGTGCCCTCCCAAAGTATGCGCCATCGAGCTTTCCGCCCACATCACCGTCGGCCCATGATGACTAGGGTGACGCCGATGCAAACCAGAAGCACGCCCGCCCACCTCCTCGGGGTGACCTGTTCGCCGAGAAAGAATTTTCCTCCCAGTGCGCCGGCGCCGTAACTCAGAGCTGTAACCGGAACCACCAAACTGACGTTTTCCCTCGATAGCATCGCGAGCAGGGAGAAGAATGCAGTTCCCATGAGGGTCAGACCGGCCCACATCCACCAAACTCGCAGCGCGCGGGCGAGCACGCCTACCAGGGCAGCGGGGCGAAAATTTTTCACCTCGCCCACCGCCTTCATGGCACGGGTGACGCAGAGCTCGCCTCCGGTGCCGGCGCCAATAATTAGAAGATAGAAGATAAGCTCGCGCATTTAGCTTGGCTCCGTGGTACGCGGAGGCGTGTGTCCAACCACCAGGACGCCCAGGCAAATCAATAGCACTCCCATCCAACGCATCGGCGTGACCACTTCGCGCAGCATGAAGTGAGCCAGCAGGGCAACCATGCCGTAAGCCACGGACGAGGCTGGCTGCACGTAGCTGTAATCCGCCCACGAGAGCACCAGCATGTAAGCCGCAAAAAAAGTAATGAGGGACGCAATGCCCAGCCAAATCGTGCCTGACGTGAGGATGCGGGAAAGGAGGTCAAGCGCCCCCGCCGGCGTTCCGATGCTCACCGCGCCGATGCGCTTCATCCCCTTGCCGAGCAGCACGTTGCCCAAGGGACCAAACATCACCATCAAAAAGATCAATAGATAGGTTTTGAAGTGCAGACCGGCAGAGGACTTCATGCGTGGTAGGGACCTTCCGTCGGGTTGAAATCAAGTCCCTTGTCCTGCGCGAGGCGGTTCGTCGACCGCATGATTACGGCATCTCCATCGGGAATAATCAGCCACACACACATCTTAAATTCATGGTACTTGATTTTCCGGGTACGCCCAAGCTCGCGACCGCGGATAGGTCGGAGCTCAACCGGGCTCACTCGTATCGCAAACTCTCCACCGGGTCCATCTTCGCAGCGCGCGCGGCTGGCACCGTTCCGAACAAAATGCCCACCAGCGCGGAGACCACGATGGCCACGATCGCAGAGAGTCCGGAGATGGGAATGCGGTAATCGGTAAGGAAGCGCACCGAGAAGGGCAGCGCCAATCCGATTACGACCCCGCCTAAACCCCCGATCAGAGAAATCAGAACTGCCTCCGATAGAAACTGAAACCGAATCTCGGCATTCGTGGCGCCAATCGCTTTGCGGATGCCGATTTCGTGAATTCGCGAAGTGACCGACGTCAGCATGATGTTCATGATGCCGATACCGCCTACCAGCAGGGTCACTGCCGCAATGAGAAACAACACTAACGTCAAGGCATTTGCCGTGCGGTCGGCCACGCTCAGCAACGCGGTGAGATTCTGGACGACATAATTCGATTCTGGCCGATGGCGCGACCGGATCACTTCGTGAATCTGTTCTGTCACCGGAACCACCATCGAAGGATCGGCCGCCGAGAAGTAGAGCTGTTGGACATATGGCGTGTTGGTAAAATACCGGCTTACGCTGTAGGGAATCACCATGGAGTTGTCGGTGACCTCCGACTGTCCAAAGGTATCCACGCGCTCCCGGAACGTCCCAATGATGGTGAACGGTAGTCCGCTCAGCTTGACGACTTTTCCTACTGCCTTCTCCACGGATCCATAGAGTTGTTCGGCTAGTTTCTGCTGGATCACACCGACTTTGTTGCGCGCCTGTTCGTCCTCCGCGTCGAAAAATCTTCCCGAGACAACCACCAGATTGCGCACGGAGCGGTATTCGGGAAGAACCCCAAGTACGCGTACCTCACGCTCCTTGCCATACCCAATCGGGATCCGCTCATCCAGCGGAACCACGGGAGAGGCAGCCACGACTCCGGATACGCGTTGCAGAACGGCGTACATGTCATCCACGGTTAAGCGATCGGGCGTAGTGTCCTCGCCTCCACCCTGGTATTCGGCGTCAATCATGTTGGCGCCGATCGATTGAATCTGGTTCAGGACGTATTGCTTGCCTGTCATTCCGATGGTGACCACTAAAATGAGGGAAGCTGTGCCAATGACCATTCCTAAGGAGGTGAGAGAGACGCGCACCTTGTGGGCGCAGAAGGTGTCATAGGTGAGCTTAAAAATTTCCCCAAAAACCAGTATAGGTTGACGGCTCGCCGTCGCCGTAGTAGTCGCCATATTAGGTTGGATGCTACGCGGTATCGGGAAAAGGCGCAATTGACAATGCGCTGTTGACAGTGAGCTGGAGAAAACTCTTGACAGCGATGAAGCCTTCATGCGGGGGCCTGCCCACTTGCATCGTCACTTCAGCCATACCGCCGCTTAAGCCATGTGCGGACTCAGCACCGCATCACTATTTCTTGCGCTCGACGAGGAAGCGAGCGAGGTCCTTCAGAGTCGACGCGGCTTCACCGTATTCGTCAAGTTCGGCGCATGCCCGATCGGCCAGGGCGTCGGCCTGGCGGATCGATTCCTCGATTCCGAATAGCGCCGGATACGTTGCCTTCTCCGCCGCCGCGTCCTTGCCCGTGGTTTTTCCCAGTTGCTCGGAGGTCTGGGTCAGGTCGAGCACATCGTCCACGATTTGAAACGCCAGGCCGATGGACTGGCCATAGGTTCGGAGGTGACGGATATCCGCAGCCGTTGCACCAGCGCACATTCCTCCGCTGACCACGCTGGCCGTAATGAGCGCGGCAGTCTTCGAACGGTGGATGTATTCGAGGGTAGCGATGTCGGGCTTCTGGTGTTCGGCTTCGAGGTCGACGACCTGGCCGCCGATCATGCCGTTGATGGTGCCGGTGGCGTGGGCGATTTCGCGGATGATCGAGACGCTCGCCTCGGCTGGGCAAGCGATCTGTGCCAGCACTTCATAGGCCAGCGTCTGCAGGGCGTCTCCGGCGAGAATGGCGATGGCCTCACCAAAAGCTTTGTGGCAGGTGGGACGCCCGCGCCGCAGGTCGTCGTTATCGAGCGCAGGCAGATCGTCGTGGATCAGCGAATAAGTGTGGAGCATTTCGAGCGCCCCGCCCAAGTCTTCGATGCCTGTGGGCAGCGATCCAGCAGGCGACCCAGTTCGCGAACCAACGACCGACGCTGCTGCGATCATGCGCCCCGCTTCCATGCAGAGGATTGGCCGCAGGCGCTTTCCGCCGGCGAACACGCTGTGCCGCATGGCTTGATGGATGGAGGTTGGATGCTCTGTAGCCGGCGGCAAGAGTCGCTCGATCGCGGCGTCGGCGGCTTCCCGTCCCTGCTCCAGAACCTGTTTCAGCATGACATCGCAGTATAACAAGCGGGCTGCGCGGAAATAAAAAGGGACGCCTGGCGGCGTCCCTTCTCAAACAAGTTTCTCAAAGAGAATCCTTACCCCCAAAAAACGATCAGGCGGCCGCGCGGTGCGTGAGCTCGTGCAACAAGGAGCGCACCACGTCGTCTTTGCGCGGCTCACATATGTCGGACGCGCCCAGACTCATTGCCTCGGCCCATAGTTTGTCGTCCGCCAGCCTGTGGGTGCCAACGATGCAAAGGCCGGGGAACTCACGATGCAAATGCTCGACTTCATCCGGCCCCGAAGTTTCCAGATCCAGCACCACCGCTTCGGCGCAGTGCCGAGCAACCGCGGGGCGGACCTCTTGGCATGTGCCGGCCAAATAAACAGAATCAAAGTGTTGGGATAGACTGACCGCCAGGGTTTGTGCAGTTCTGGGGTCATTCTGATAAAGGACTACACAGAGTGGTTCCATATATCCCCCCTGACTACACCGCAAATCGCGGCAGCCTTGGCTGCGACAGCAAACTGCTAGCACAGGCGTTATCAATTCCGAGGCGCGACAGCGTTACTAGCGCAACGCTTTCTCGGCCGGGGGCTCGAACGGTTCAGTTTGCAACTTCCCGTTCTGCTTTAACAACATCTCCACTTTCCCTTCCGCTTCCTCCAGTTGTTTCCGGCAGGTTGCGGAAAGCTGCATACCTTCTTCAAATAGCGTCAGAGACTTCTCAAGAGGCGCCTCACCTTTTTCCAGTTCCTGAACGATCTTCTCGAGACGCTCGAGGCACTCCTCAAACTTCACCAATCCAGTTGCTCCTGCTCTCTATTGTAATGCAGGCTGTCTCTGTTGCTCTCTCTATTCTAATGCCGATTAGGGCGCGAAATGACAGCAAAATGTTTTAATCTTGTGAATTTTTGGGCGTGGCGTTCCCAAAACTACACTACTGATGTCCGCCGCTTCGAGCCGAGGGCTTCCAGAACGTCCACGGCGGAGGCATATCTTCCCAGGGGAGCGCTGATCTGCGCGCCCTGCACGCGGTCGCGGACCGCCGCCAGCATTTCGCGGGCAATGGCCACGCCTTCCGCCCGAGCCGCTTCCGGACTCGCGGCCCTGCTCATCCGGTTTAGGATTTCATCGGGCACGGAGACCCGCAGTTCGTTCTTCATGAACTCGGCGTTGCGCGCGCTTACCAGCGGCCAGATTCCGGCCACCACGGGAATGCGACAGTGCTCGATGCGTTTGAGGAACTCCTCCAGCAGAGTGAGGTCGAACACCGGCTGGGTCACCACGTATTCCGCGCCCGCTTGCACTTTGTATTCGAAGCGCTTGATCTCTTCGTCCAGATTGGGCAGGCCCGGGTTGGCGCCGACCCCAATGACAAATCCGGTTCCGGCGCCGATCGGGTTCCCGCCCAGGTCCAATCCCCGGTTCAGGTTGCTGACGATATTCACCAGCCCGATCGAATCCACGTCAAACACCGCCGTGGCATCGGGATAGTTTCCCATCTTCGGCGGGTCTCCCGTGATGCAGATCAGGTTGCGGATTCCGGTGGCGGCTGCGCCCAGCAGGTCGGACTGGATGCCGAGCACGTTGCGGTCGCGGCAGGTGTAATGCAGGATCGCCTCAATTTCAACCGCCTGCTGCATCAAGAGCGACAACGCCTGGTTGCTCATGCGCGCCGAAGCACGCGGGCTGTCGGGAATGTTGATAGCGTCGACGCCGACGGACTTGACGAACTTCGCGCCTTCGATCTCTCGGCGGATGTCGATTCCCTTGGGGGGCACGATCTCGACCATGGTCACGAATTCGCCGGCGGCCAGCTTGGCGCCGAGGCGCGAGCGTTCGGCCATGGGAATGCTGGCCGGAGCCGAAGGCGCGGAGGCGGCATGAATGACCTCGGAAATCGCGGTCTTGCCGCGCGCTTCGCCCACCCGCAAAATCGATTTCATGGCGCGGATATGATCGGGCGTGGTGCCGCAGCATCCGCCGATCAGCCGCACGCCGGCCGCCACGAAATTGGGCGTGTAGTTCGCCATGTACTCCGGCGAGCAGAGATAGATATTGCGTCCTTCGACCGAGCGCGGCATCCCGGCATTGGGCTGCGCGGCCAGGGGCAGGGAAGTCACGGCGCGCACGCGTTCGATGGCGTCGAGCATGGCGACCGGGCCGACGCTGCAGTTGATGCCGAGCACGTCGACGTTCCATTCCGTGAGGCGGGCGGCAAAGGTCTCGGGGTTGGAGCCATCGAGGCAGTTGCCGTCTTCGTCAATCGTGACCTGGGCGACGATGGGAATTTTCGCATTCACGTCGCGGCAGGCGAGCACGGCCTGATGCAACTCTTCGAGGTAGCCGAAAGTCTCAAGCATCAGCAAATCGACGCCGCCCTCGACCAGGGCCGCGGCCTGTTCGCGAAACGCGGCGCGGGCCTCTTCGTACGAAGTTTTGCCCAGCGGTTCGATGCGAACACCCAACGGGCCCATCGATCCGGCAACATAAACATCGAAACCCTTCGAGGCTTCCCGAGCCACGCGAACGCCCGCGAGATTGATGTCGCGCACGCGATCCACCAGGCCGTGCCGCGCCAGGCGAAAGCTGTTCGCGCCAAAAGTATTGGTCTCGATCATCTCGGCGCCGGCTTGCAGATAATCCTGGTGGACGCCGCGGATCAGCTCCGGCTGCGACAAATTCAGCTCGTCATAGCAGCGGTTGATGAAGATGCCCTTGGCATAGAGAAGCGTCCCCATCGCCCCGTCGCAAAGCACGGGCGATTGCTTCAGACGTTCACTAAAGCTCTGCGCCATCTACTTGAGGATACAAGAAGCGAGGAGGTCTTCGCATCTGGCGCAGGCAAGGTTGCAAGGTTTCAATGTTTCAAGGTAGAGCTTGCACCCCTGAACTTTGAAACCTTGCAACCCTGAGACCTTGAGACATATTCCGATCATGCCACGCCGCAACCGAAAATTCTTCCTTTGCTATAATCCTTAGTTCTTGCATCCAAGTGGTTATCCCGCATGAGGTTGGAGTCCCAGGTTTGAAAAGAGTCCTGATTCTGCTGTTTTCCATGCTGCCCGCCAGCCTGATGTGGTTGAGCTGCAGTTCCTCCTCCTCCACCTCCAGCAGCACAAAAACCAGCGGTGTCGAGTACCGCGCCTTGATCACGAATAGCGTTTCCGCCGGCAGTTTGATCGCGGGCGTCTATATCGTCAACGCTGAAACGGACGTGCGTGCGGCCGCATCGCCGATTTCCGCCGGCAACACTCCGGGAATGATGGTGCTCACGCCCAACCGGGCCCAGACCCTGGTCTTCAGCGGCAGCGGCACGCAATCCTCCGACAACCAGTTCACGATCATCAACAACGCCACCGAATCCGCCGCTTCTCATGTGATCTTGCCCGGCATGACCGAGAGCTTCGTCGTTTCGCCGGACAGCTCCACCGCATACGTTGCCGTCCCCACGGCTCCGGTGGTGGGGCAATCTCCTGGGGTAGTTGAGGTGATCTCGCTGAACAGTGGCGCTATCACAGGAGTGGTCGACATTCCCTCGGTTCACTATCTTTCGATCGACAACAGTGGCAACCGGATTTTCGGCTTCAGCGATAACTCCGATTCGGTGGCAGTGATCACGCCGTCGAATATCGGGATACCTGGGAGCAGCGTGGTAACTTCCGTCGGCGGTTTCGACCATCCCGTGTGGGCCTACTTCAGCTCCGACGACAGCACCGCCTACGTACTGAACTGTGGAGCCGAGTGCGGCGGAACCCAGGCCAGCGTGCAAACTCTCGATTTGACGACGAACACGGCTGGCCCGTCCGATGTTGTCTGCATTCCCGGCGCAAATCCACCGTGTGCCGGCACTGTAGACCTGCTAGCCGGCAGTGTAGCTCTTGTGAATGGTTCGACCATATATGTAGCGGGTACGCCGCCGTATATCGGGGGAGCTCCGTCGCAACCTTGCACCGGCCAGACAACTGCGGCGACCTCCTGCGGACTGCTCACCATCGTTGACCTGTCCACCATGACAGTGACGAGTTCCGGGATCGTCATCACCGATGGATATCACACACACCTGGCTCTCGGCGCCAACGGGCAGCTCTTTATCGGTGCGCACACCTGCACCGAGATTATTCCGCCCCTTCCGCCGCCGGCTGGGGCCGAGGTTCGCGGTTGCCTTTCCATCTACAACACGCAGAGCGTCGCGGTGGGGACCATTCAGCCCGGCACCGTCCTGATTCCTCCCGCGAACGGAGACGTGACCGGCATCCAGCCCTTCCCCACGCGCGGCGTGACCGGCAGGAAGCCCGTCGCGAGCAACGTGGTGTATGTGATCCAGGGCGGATCGCTCGCCATCTACGACGCCACCACCGATGCCTTGGAGTACAACCCGAACGATCCGAATAACCCCGGTCAGATCTTCGGCCTCATCGGCCAGTTCATCGACGTCAAGACGCCCGATTTTTGAGGATCGCGGTTCGTCGTTCGCGAATCGCTTTTCGCCGTTTGCTCTTAGCTCTGGCGGACAGCGAACAGCCAAGAGTGAACGACTAACGACTAACGACTAACGACTAACGACTAACGACTAACGACTAACGACTGCCTTCCCTACCTCGGCTCCAGCGTCATCTCATGCGCCCGGTGTCGCTCGACCGCTGCCTGCGAGAAGGGAAACGCGAACGTCGAGCCTCCGTACCACGCCTTCCATTGGTCCATGTAATACGGACTAAGGAAGATCCCGCTTTCTCCCGTCACCACGCTCAGCGTGCTTTCGTCAAAGTTCGCAAAGTTCCACGTCAGCCGTTCGGAGGGCCCAAACCCCCGGCCCACCGCCTTCACCGTGTAACCGCTCCCGCTCAACGGATGCAACCCCGGCCCGGTGAAGCGCCCAATCACCGGAAGCTGGCTGAGTACGAAATGATCGATTTCAACCGGATAATTCTTCCCCCACTTCCATTGACCGAGATCGGAAGGAACTTTCGCGGCATCCCCCGAGGCAGCTTCCGTCTGCTTCACTGCGTTCTCAACCGCAGCCGTCAGCAGGCTTCCGTAGTCGGAATATCCCGGCGGCAGCCAGCGCGCCGGCTGCTTGGTGAGCACATTTTCCAGCCAGACCGACGACATGGCCCAGCGATAGCTCTTCCAATTCAGCGCGCCTGAAGCCGAACCTGAACTCGGCCCTGAATTCGGACTAGCCGCCGCGCCCAGCTTCGGCTCCAGCAGCAACCGCACCAGTTCCTGCCGCGCCTTCGTCTCAATCGTCGGCGCCGTCGACTCCGCCGACATCCGCCAATCCCAGTCGCGCAGAATTTCCGCTGCCCGCTTCGCCCGGTCGGAGGCGCTCGGGGCGTGGTCGACCGCATACACAAACTTGTCGGCGCAGAGCCGGTCGTAAGTCGACGACACATCCATCTGCAGAGTCAGCATATCCGCGGGCGCAAACTTCTTTCCCGATCCGAGCACCCGATAAATGCGGTCCGTCCGCCACGGCGCTTCCCATTCCGTGCTGATCGAATACTTGTAGCCATTCGGAGCGATGCGCCCGTTGGCGGTCGCCAGAATTCCCGACGGCGGATCGTAAACATGCGGCATCTCGTCGAATGGAATAAAGCCTTTCCACTCGTGCGCGTCGTCGCTGCCGCTCACGGGCAGGCTGCCATCGCCCGCTGCGCGGATGGGCACTCGGCCCGTCGCCTGATAACCGATGTGACCATCCATATCGCCGTACACCACGTTTTGTCCGGGCGCGCCGAAAGTCGAGAACGCCTTGCGAAACTCATCCCAGTTTTGCGCCGAGTCCACGTCGAAGAACATCAGTCCCATGCCGTCCTGCAAAGTCCAGCGCAAGGCAATCTTGCGCGTCTCGCCCGGAATCAGTTCTGTGATAATCGGCCCATGGCGCGTGGTCACCACATCGAGCGTCACATCCGGCTTGCCTTTAACGTGAATCGTTTCCTGCCGGTGCTGCGCATCAACCCATCCCGCCGGAGTCTTGTATTGCCCCTGCGCATTGAACTCCTCGATGTAATCGTCTTCGACCGTCGCGCCAACGTTGGTGAATCCCCAGCCGATCCGCTGATTGTGGCCGACAATGACGAACGGAACTCCGGGCAGCGTGACTCCGGCCACGTCGAAGTTGCCGGAATCTGTTTTTAGGTGCGCCTCAAACCACAGGTTCGGCATCTGGTGGTCGAGGTGCATATCGTTCGACAGCAGCGGCTTGCCCGAAACCGTGTGCTGACCGGAAACGACCCAGTTGTTCGACCCCGGTCGGAAGGAATCATCGGCGTATCCAGCCCCGGAGGAGTATTCAGTGTCGAAGGAGTATCCAGTCCCGTAGGGGCGAACGAGCTTAGCCCAGCGCTTCAGCGCTGGGAAAAGCGAGACAGCTGATCCAAGTCCCGGAGGGACGACCCAGTTGTTTTGAAGGGGCACGGCTTCAGCCGTGCCATTCAGGGCTTGGAAAAATGCGGGCTTTAGCCCCTGAGGGACGTGCCCCGCGAGTTGGAGGGTATTTACAAAATCAGATCCCGAAGCCAGCCCAGAAATCAGCCGCCCGTTCCCGCCCTCTGGATCTACCTCCTCGTCGTCATCCTCATCTTCATCCGTGTCGCTGCTGTGGACAGCGGGTTCGTCTTCCATCCGCCGCACCTCGGTTGGCGGACGGTCCCGCCACGAAGAATTCACGTACAGGTCCGCCGTCAATTCCGGTCCCAGCTTCGCCAGAATTTTTTCTCGCGTCAGCGCGGGCGGATTGCTGTAGTGAGTCAAATCCTGCACCATGCGCGCGCCCACCAGCAGGGAATCGGTCACCGTCCACGGCCGCGGCGTGTACTTCATCAAACGGAATTCGAGCGAAAGCCGGTCGCGATGCGATTCGAGAAACGCATTCACTCCGCGAGCGTAAGCGTCCAAAAAACCCCGGTCGCGTGCGGAGATGTTCTTCTCCGCCGCTTCGGCCGCGATCCGCAGCCCCAGAATTCGCTGCTCGCGGTCCATCTTCACCGTGTCTTCGCCGATGATTTCCGAAAGTTCTCCGGCAGCGGCGCGCCGCAGCATGTCCATCTGCCACAGCCGGTCTTGCGCGGTCACATACCCCTGCGCAAAGAATAAATCTTCAAGCGTAGCCGCCTGAATCGTCGGCACACCCTGCTCATCGCGCATCACGCGCACCTTGGAGGAAATCCCAGACACCGAGACGCTGCCATCCAGTTGCGGCAGAGGCAAGCGCGCAATCCAGTAGAGCCACCAGACGCCGGCGATCAGCGCCACCAGCAGCAAGCAAACGGTGTAGTACAGGACCCGCAGCGCAGGATTGCGCCGATGGCCGTTGGAGTTGGAGTGCGGAATTTCGGGCAGGGAAGCAGTAGAGGACATTACTGAAAGATTGTAGGGGCGCTGTCCGCACCTGACAACCGCGTGTGTAGAGACGGGGCTTGCCCCGTCTCCGGCGGCGGAAAAATCCAGACTTCGCGCGGCGCCCCACAGGTCGCGCCATAACCCAACCGTCATCCTGAGCGAAGCAGGGACTTCACGAAGTGAAGCCCCCGCGGAGTCGAAGGACCCCTGCACCCTTCTCGCTCAGCAAGGACGCATCAGGGAGTTCTCCCCGCGACCCGTGTGGCGCGGGCGCCCTCGCCCGCGAACGCCCTAAAACGGCTCGTCAATCTCCGCCCCGCCCAGAGGCATCTGCTCTTCCGTAGCCTTCCGAGCTTTCGGAGCCTTCTTAAACGTCACTTCCAGGGGGCTGGCCCACCCTTTGGAATCGGCAACCTCGGTAGCGGAGATGCAGAAGGGTAGGCCAGCCCCCGTGGATCGGAGGAGTGGGTAAATGACAATCGAAAATTGGCTAACCATCGCAGTGATCATTAGCCAATTGATTGCGCCTTGGCTTAATGGGCTGTTCATTAGGTCCCGCACTGCCCAACCGACGCCAACGCCTGAACTAAACCAGCCGAAAAAGCGAATCCAGATAATTGGTGACTGGATCAATAGATTTTTCGCATCGCCTTGGAAACTGCCGCCGTTTTTGATTGCGTTAAACATGTACATGCTCCTTACGGAACTTCGCAGCACCACCCCTGTAACGCGGGGTGTGGTTTATAGAATCTCTCTAGATATGGCTGGAATCTTGTATGGAATCGTAGCCATGTTTCTTAACATCCTTTGGCAATCAATTAGAAGACAGTGGGAGGTTAACCGCGAGCAGCGCGACTTCGATCTGAGAATTATTGATCTCATCAGCGCTGTCACAGATGGCATGAAGCTGACGCATGAATTTGTGGCATTGACTGAAAGATTACAAACCGAGCTTGATAAATCTAAGCAGGGGAGAGTGCGTAAATTCATTAAGGGCCTGTTTGGAGACTGATTATTCAAATTAGGACACCATCCGCGATCGAAAATCCCTTGACTTAAGACCCGTCGTGCGCGACCATAGAGATCTGATTGGGGTAGTTTCGAACCCGTCCACCAGGCGGTCCTCGAAGCTGCCCCAAAGCTATTTTCAGCGCTGTTTTGGAGCTAAGTCCTTATTCCGGAATACTTTGATATAAGTCCTTATTTTTCAAAGACCGAAGCCGAAAATTCCCGCTAACTCCCTGATTCCACTAGACAGGGGGGGAGGGGGTGGGGGTACCAGTTAGTCAATACTAGCGAAAGCAGGGACAAAATCAGGCCTGAACCTGGATGTCGATTGGCGTAACCCGAACTCGCCAAGTATCATGTTTGGAACCTCGGCGTGCATTATCATCTTGAGTGTCCGCGCCGCCCAACATGCTGCAGAAAAGAATCGACGATCAGCCGACCATCTCGCGGGAGAACATCCGCGAAGCCGAAGGAATTTTTCTGCAGCATCTCAAACGCGTCGGACTCAAGCAGACCGAACAGCGCAGCGCAATTCTGCGGACCTTCCTTGAAACTCGCGAACATCTTTCGACCGACGAACTACATCGGCTGGTCAAGAAGACAGATCCGCGCATCGGCTTCACCACCGTCTATCGGACGCTGAAGCTTCTGGCGGGTTGCGGCCTGGCCAGCGAAGTCGCTTTTCACGACGGCATCGCGCGTTACGAACACCAATACAATCGCCGCAGTCATCACCACATGGTGTGCACCGAGTGCGGCGCTTCGGTCGAATTCTTCTCGGAGAAAGTCGGAGAAATCGAGCAGGAGATCGGACGCAAGCACCGCTACGTTACCACTCGCCACACTTTTCAGATCTATGGCGTTTGCGAAGAATGCCGAAAGAAGACGAATGGCCGCCGAATTGTCTAGTCCAGCGAATAGTCCGGCGAGTCCGGCGCAAGCTTCCGTGAAGTGTCCGCACTGCGGAACCGTGATGCCGGCGAATGCGGCATTCTGTCCTGGATGCGGATGGTCGATGACGCCGCTTTTTCCCGCGGAACGAGGCGCCGCGGCGGTCGCTTATCTCACTTTCGTCGCTGGCGCGGTGCTCTTGTTGCTGCCGGCATTTCGCAACAACCGCTTCGTCCGTTTTCATGCCTGGCAAAGCATTTTGCTCTGGGGAGTCTTTTTCGTTTTGACCATCGTCGCGCTCTTCCTTTCAAATGTCGCTGCCGCCGGAATTTTTTTTCTGTTTGGAATTCTGGCTTCGCTGGCCATGCTGTTCTTGTGGATCGTTCTGTCGCTCAAGGCATGGCAGGGCGAGCGCTTTGAATTGCCGCTGTTCGGCGAGTTCGCTGCGCGCCTGCCGTAGCGGTTCGCGGATACTCCAGACATGCTTTGGTTAGACGATCTGGTTAGACATTCTTGTCCTCATCGTTCAAAATAAACAATTCACGATGCATCCCAGGAGACCTCATTGACCCAGCTTCAGCGCGTTAAGATCAGCGCTCTCGGAACCTACCTCCCACCCCGCGTTCTCACCAACGCCGACCTGGAAAAGATGGTCGACACTACCAATGAATGGATCATGAGCCGCGTTGGCATCCGCGAACGCCATATTGCCGACAAGGGCGTGGCCGCGAGCGACCTGGCGGTCGAGGCGGTGAAGAACCTGGTGGCCTCGCATCCCTTCGATTTGCAGGAGGTCGATCTGATCGTCCTGGGCACGGTCACGCCCGACATGATGTATCCCTCGACGGCATGCTTGGTGCAGCACAAATTGGGCATCGCCAACACCTGGGGCTTCGATGTTTCCGCGGGATGCTCGGGATTTCTCTATGCCCTCAACACCGGAGTGAAGTTCGTCGAGGCGGGACGGTATAAGAAGGTGCTGGTAATCGGTTCGGACGTGAACTCGTCGATGACCGACTACACCGATCGCGCGGTGTGCATCATTTTTGGAGACGGTGCGGGCGCAGTTTTGCTCGAACCGGCCGAGGATGGGGACGTAGGCGTGATCGACCACGTCGCCCAGATCGAGGGCGTGGGAGGACAGTTCCTGTACATGCCGGGAGGCGGAAGCCTGAACCCGGCCACGCACGAAACGGTCGATCAGAAAATGCACTACATCCATCAGGACGGCAAGAGCGTCTTCAAATATGCGGTGAAGAAAATGGCGGAGATGACCGAACGCATCCTTGCCAAGAACAATCTGACCGGCAAGGATGTGGATTGCTTCATTGCGCACCAGGCGAACCTGCGGATCATTACCGCCACCGCCGAACGGTTGGGGATGCCGATGGAGAAAGTCATCATCAACATTGACCGCTACGGCAACACCACGGCGGGTACAATTCCGATTGCCATGCAGACGGCGCTCGAAGAAGGCAAATTGAAGAAGGGCGACATGGTACTGGTTGCGGCTGTCGGCGCCGGATTCACGTCCGGGGCAACGCTGCTGCGCTGGGCGTACTGAAACGGCCAATCGAGGTCATCGAAGAGGCGAACCCGTACGCCAGGTTCAAGGGCAAAGCCCACGACAGCCCGGCGGGAGAGCGTGACAAGCGCTTGCAAACGCTTCTCCAGGAGTAGAAGCGCCGGTCCGCATACTCGTATCCGGCCAAAAGCTCCTCCGGACTCATCTGTTTGGGACGGAAGACCACGTCAGCCCGGCCATTGTACTTGCTCCAGTCGTGCGTCAGAATCCGGCCCTCTGCTTCCAGACGTTGGTACAGCCGGGTTCCTGGAAAGGGAGTAAGGATGTTGAAGGTTGCATTCTGCACTCCCGCCACCTCCAGGAAGTCCAAGGTTTCGCCGAAGATCGTTGGCCCGTCGTTATCGAAACCGAAAACGATACCCGCCTGCACCGCTATGCCATGAGAATGGATCCGCTCGATCGCGCGACCGTAGTCGGACACGTGATTGAAACGCTTCCGCACTTCATTCACGCTGCTTTGCGAGATTGACTCCAGCCCGACGAAGAGTTGCTTGCAGCCGCTGCTCGAGGCCAACTCCAGGAACTCGTCGTCCTGAGCCGCATGAATGCTCGCCTGGCTGCTCCACCACTTGCGATGGGGAGTGAGAGCCCGGAATAGCGTCTTGGCGTACTCCATGTCGCTCGCGATGTTGTCATCCCACAAGATGATCACCTTGCCGGGAAAAGAGCCGTACTCTTTTGCCACCGCGTCCACGCGTCGCTGGCGCACGTGGCTCCGATACATGACGGCAACCGTGCAGAAATCGCAACGGTGCGGGCAACCGCGCGTGGCAAATAAAACTCCATCCGTATGATCGTGCCGGTGAAACAGGTCTTTCCGCGACATCGGTGCATGTTCCAGGGTTGGAGGTTCAGTGGAAGAGTACCTGTGGCTGTGCCGCCCGGCGTCAAAGTCGCGCAGGAACTGCGGCCAGTCGGATTCGGCCTCACCGACGAAGATTACGTCCGCGTGCGCCTGTGCCTCATCCGGCATCAGAGTCACGTGCGGTCCTCCCAATACGACCGGAATTCCCCCCTGCCGGAACCGGTCTGCCATGGCGTAAACGTGAGGCGCACTCGGGGTATGAAAGGTAATCGCCACCAAGTCCGCTTGCAGCCCGAAATCGACCGGCCTCGCCACCTCGTCGATATGCAGCACGGTCCAATGCGGTGGTGCAAAGGCGGCTAAGTACGGCATGGTGATCTGCTGAAAGTTCAGGACACGGGAACGTCGTACCTGCTGGATTTCAGGTGCGGAAGCGGTGATCAGAAGCAAGGTTCGCACAATATGTTGAACGTGAGACCTACTTGATCGCCATCGCTCCTACCAGCGATTCGAAAATCTTGCATCCATCGGTGCCGCCTAATTCGGGTTCGGAGGCGCGTTCGGGATGGGGCATCATGCCCAGCACGTTGCATCCCGGGCTGCAGATGCCGGCTATATTATCGAGCGATCCGTTGGGATTCGCTTCCGGCGTGATTTCGCCTTGCGGGTTCGAGTAGCGGAAGACGATGCGATTGTCGCGTTTCAGTTCGGCGAGTGTCGTCTCATCGCAAAAATAATTGCCTTCCATGTGGCCGATGGGGATGGTCAGCACTTCGCCTTTGCGGCATGCGTTCGTAAACGGTGTCTCGTTGTTTTCGACTCTCACCTGCACCGGTTTGCAGACATATTTCAGGCCGATGTTGCGCATCAGCGCTCCAGGCAGCAATCCCGACTCGCACAAAATCTGGAAGCCGTTACAGATGCCGAGGACCAATCCACCCCCGGCGGCAAACTTGCGGACGGATTCCATGACCGGCGAGAACTTGGCGATGGCGCCGGTCCGGAGATAGTCGCCGTAAGCGAAGCCTCCGGGGACGATGATGGCGTCGCAATTCTGGAGGTCGTGCGAGTCGTGCCAGAGAAAAGTTGCCTTCTGCTTCGCCACTTGCTCGGCGGTCCAGAAAGCATCGTGATCGCAGTTCGATCCGGGAAAAATTATGACGCCAAATTTCATCGAAAACCTCGAGTTCACTAAATGGTAAGGTGGGGGTCCCCTCCCCCGCGATCTATAGGAATCAATGATTTAGCGCGAGACTACCATGGAAATCCAGGAGTCTTAAGGACTTAATTGCAAAATCTAGATTCTGTGGAACTTAGACGTACAAATTGTCAAAGATCTGGGGGTGGATGGTCTATGGTGACAAGCTCTCATTCTTAGGTCAAGGGAAAAGTGTGGGAGAAAAAAGCTGAGAGCGTGAGAAGCTCACCGATGAGGGGGCGGCGTGAGTGGCCCCATGACCCGCCCCTTGCAAAAAGCGCAAGGATGGCGTGGCCCCGGGTTAATTTTGAGGAAGTTTTTCGGGATATATTTCTTGGCGAAGGGCCGGGGCATCTGGCGTCTACAGGTTAGACTGAGATGGTCTGCGACACTTCCGACCAGATAGGATGGCTTTTGAGCAAGGGAACTGCCGTCATCATTGGGGCTGGGCCGGCTGGACTGACCGCCGCTTATGAGCTCCTGTGCCGAACCGACATTCTTCCCATCGTGATCGAGAAAAGCGACTACATGGGGGGGATTTCACGCACGGTCAATTACAAGAACAATCGCATTGACATCGGTGGCCACAGGTTTTTTTCGAAGAGCGACCGCGTAATGGACTGGTGGCTCCAGCACTTGCCGATGGAAGAAAGCACCGGTGCGGCGCAATCCATAACATACCAGGGCAAAACGCGGGAGATTTCACCAGGCGAACAGGTTCCCGACTCGAAGCGGGACGACGAGTTGATGCTGGTGCGCCGGCGCAAGTCCCGTATCTACTATCTGCGTCAATTTTTCGACTATCCGATCCAGTTAAGCGTGGATACGTTGAGAAAACTTGGCCCCGTGCGCACCGCACGAATTGGATTGAGTTATTTGCGAAGCACGCTGTTTCCGCTCCGACAGGTCGTTAACCTGGAGCAATTTTTCATCAAGCGGTTTGGCCGCGAGCTCTATCGCACTTTCTTCCAGTCTTACACGGAGAAGGTCTGGGGAATGCCGTGCCACGAGATCAGCGCGGAATGGGGCGAGCAGCGGATCAAGGGACTTTCGATCACGAAGACGGTCCTGCATTTTCTCAAGACGGCGTTAGGGCGCAAGGCCGACGTGCGGCAGAAGGGGACGGAGACTTCGTTGATTGAGCAGTTTCTCTACCCGAAGTACGGTCCCGGCCAGATGTGGGAGACGGTGGCGCGAAAGATTCGCGAGAAAGGCGGATTGATTCACTGCGGCATTGACGTTCGCGGTGTGCGGGTGGAGCAAAACCGCATCGTTGCGGTGAACGGAGTGGACGGCACGGGAGCGCTGCGGGAATTTACGGGAGATTATTTTTTCTCCACCATGCCGGTCAAGGAACTGGTGCGGTCAATGGATGCGACGGGTGCGGAAGTCCCCGATTCGGTGCGCGAAATCAGCGATGGTTTAATTTACCGGGATTTCGTTACCGTGGGCCTGCTGGTGCAGCGGCTCAAGGTGGGAGAGGCCGGCCACATCGACGACAATTGGATTTACATTCAGGAGCCGGATGTGCTGGCTGGGCGGCTTCAGATTTTCAACAACTGGAGTCCCCACATGGTCGCGGACTCCAGGAATGTCTGGCTGGGCGTGGAATATTTTTGCAACGAAAACGACGATCTCTGGAACAAGCCGGATGCGGAAATGAAGAAACTCGCCGCGGAAGAATTGCACAGCATCGGCATCATCGACCAAAAGGATGTGTTGGATGCGACTGTGATCCGCATGCCAAAAACTTATCCCGCTTATTTTGGAACTTACTCTCGTTTTCCTGAGCTTAGGCGCTATTTAGACGGCTTTGAAAACCTATTTCTAGTTGGCCGGAATGGGATGCACAAATACAACAACCAAGACCACTCCATGCTGACTGCGATGGTGGCGGTGGACCAGATCGCCTGTGGCAGCGTGGACAAGGAAGCGATTTGGGAAGTAAATACCGAGATGGAGTACCACGAGGGAAAGTCGTAACGGTGCGGACGGCGTTGCGCTCAGGGTGACAGAAGCCAAGAACTTGGGTCTCTATGTCTCGGGCATGGTCAGACGTCCTAGCGCGGCCATCGAAGGGGATTCCTGGTATTTACCTCGATAACACGGAGAGTCAGTAGGTGTATCACAAAATGACTTAAGGCAGTGCTGTCCGCCTAGACGTCAAACAGAATCAACTGATTGCCGGTGTTGAATAAATCGCTATCGGAGTCGAACGCCTGAAGCGCCCGTAAAATGGGTGTTTTCTCGAAAAGAGTAACACTGAGAATCTGTAGAATCTGGTAAAAACTGGCTTCCAGACCCAGCCGCTTGCGCATGATCGCCACCAGGACATAAATCGACACCGCAATCCAGATTTGGGTCTTCACGGCGTTCTCGCCGGTTCCGCAGAGGGCCTTGATTCGCAGATGCTGCTTGATCCATTCGAAGAATAACTCCACCTGCCAGCGTTGCCTGTAGATGTCGGCAATCGTCCGCGCCAGAAGCGTAAAGTTGTTGGTCAAAACCTCCAGGCGTTTGTTCCTCTCCGCGCCGAAGTAGCTCACCTTTCGCAGCGAGTCTGGATAAGCTGTGGCGGATTCCACGGATGAGAGAATCACGGTTTGATCCGAGCGCACGCCCGTACTCTCATCCACCGGATGCGAGTTACGTCGTTCGAGTAACACGTTCGACTTGGTGCGCACAACGAAGAAGGCCGAGCTGAGCGCAAAGACGGAGAGCGGTTGAAAGTCGATGTAGGCCCGGTCCATTACGTAGAAGGCTCCGGCCTCCGGCATGATCTCGTCGAGGATGTTCACGTCATGCACGGCCCCGCTGGTGACGCGGATAAATGTGGGAATGTTGCCGTGCAGATCCAGCAAGGTGTGCATCTTGAGGGCGGCCTTACGCTGGCGAAACTTCGCCCACGGAAACAGCGACAAGCACAGGTCGATGGTGGTGGAGTCCAGCGCATACAAACTCTGATGCCGATCGACGCCCATCAGATCACAGGCGTGTAACGGACGGGCGGTCGCAATCAACCCCTGCGCGAAATAGACGAAGATACACCAGTCGTGCGATTCGTTCGCGTCGGCCAAAGTCGAGCGCGACACTTTGCCGCGGAACCCCGTGTGATACAGCTTGCTTTGTAGGGCGCGCAGGCAGGACTCGATATCGCGCAGGCTCTCGCGATAGGTGAGTTGCGCGAAGGCCATCGCCAGTAACTGGTCCCAACAGGAAAATTCCCCTGGAATTAGAGTCGCCATGGTGGCGGCCAACACACTTCTGAAATTCTTTTTCGGGCAGATGCTGGATCAATTGCGAGAAGACAGTGGGGCCAGAGTTCATCCATCATTGTTTCACGCGGAAGACAGGCGGAAGGAAGTCAATCCAGCCCTTTTTCAATTCAAATCGTTCCTGCTTCGACCATGCGTTATCATGCTTATCTTCAATGGATTAGAACAGCCTCCCGAAATGTTAGCCGGACAACAGTGGCCACGGGGAATTACATGAGCGCAAGCAATCAAGCAGCTGAGGGCAGCTCCCAGGAGCGGGCGTTTCTTACAGGCGAGCCGTACAGTACTAAGATTGCAGACGCATTCACACCTGAGACGATATCTCCGAGCTGGGTGTTACCGTACGTCTTTGCATCCGTGTTCAAACGGGAGACGGAGTACAACACTTTTGTCGAGACGTGACGCTGCTCGTGGCCCGGGCGTTGGTTCGTCGGGTGAGGTCGCGGGTAAAGAACTTGACACCATTTCGATTGCATGGGCCAAGGTTCGCGTGCCTAACGCTGGGTTGCGTAACGTCAGATTCACACAAGCCGATGAAACCAAATCGCCAGTGACAAACCTCTCGACGCAGCAGTCGGCCGCTTCATTCCGATGTTCCTTCCCAATCCCATTTCTGTCTTGCTCTTCCTATCTAGGTTAGTTCGCCCTGGTGGAGTTATCCTCTGCCGGGAAGCCTCCCGGATCCTTTGCTTGCCCGTAGGTGCACGCCTACTGCTTTGGTCCAGCGTCCCTTCTTCGATCCATGTGACGTTGCGCTCCGGGTGAATCCAGAGATGGGGCCGGCCCAGTACAGCATCTTTCATGAGATTGATCAGCCTGCACCGGCCATGCATATGGAGATGCCGCTGGTGAGGGACTCGGACTTTGCGCGCTTGATCTGTGGCGTCCCGAGCAGTGTGAGACCGTTGGCACAGCAGCAGACCTTTTCCTCGAGCGTTGGACGATCTCGATACGCTTCTGGAAAGGATCACGGGCCGAGCTACCTGCACCAAACGCGGCGGTCAGTTTCGTGCCGCTCGTCGGCGCTTGGTCACGCAAGCCGACGGATGGCCAGAAGCGAGAAGAGGCACGGCAACAACCTTTTCTAAGAAGATTCCCGCGGATGACGACATCTACTGCTGGCTCGGCCACCATGCTACAGCGCCGAGGGATCGACCGAACAATTCTGCCACTGTTTGGCACAGAGGCAAGCCGCAGCAGTGAGCAGTGTATCGAGTCTTGCCGCTCATCTCCCCTTAATTGCGATGGTGTTGGCTTCGATATTCCAGCCCTGCACGACCAATACCGCAGGTTTCTTGAGAGCATCTTTACTGAGGAAGCGTGCTATGAGCGTCTTGGATTCGCCTGGCATGAGTGCCAGGTAGTTGTCCTCCCATAACACCGGTAGGATCTCTTCAGTCGACCCGGAAGTGCGAATTCCCATGTGCACTTGGAAGGCGAGATTTTTCGTTGGATTGTGCAAACGGACGCGAACCCGGTCGTGGGCCGCAGTTTTCTCTCTCGTGGCCGAGGCTTGCAGTTTGATGTTTGGCAATTTGTTCAGCGCGGTCAGATCTTCGAAAGTCTTGACTGGAGTGAAGGCGGAATCGGGCGTGTTGTCCCAGTCAATCACAGCTAGCTTGGCGGGCAACCAGTAGAAGTTTGAGCTGACTTCCTTGCCGGCGGAATCGGTTAACGCCAGCTTCACGAAGTAAACGGCGCTCTGTGATTGAGAAGGGGGATCCGGCAGCGTCAGCACAGTTGCCGAGCTGTCGGGACCGGCGTCTACTTTCAGTTTTTGCGAGAAGAGTTTTTCTAAGTTGAAGTCAAACGCCTGCGCGCTGACGGTCAATCCGGCAACGGATTGTTGGCTGGTGTTGATCACGACCACGCTACGGTCATCATAGGAATACTGGACGTGCAGCGGCTCGCAGGCTTTCCTGGTTCCGAAGAAACCGCCCGCTGGATACATGTAGTAATCGTAGAGATGCCAGTAAGTCGATGGCCACGCGTTGTTCAATGTCCACTGAATTACACCGGTGGAAGTATATTTGTTGCGGGCATAGGCCTCGAACATGGCACGCTCTCCGTCGTAGGCAATGGCTTGCGCCTTGCGCAAGTAATCTTCCAGGCCTGATGGCGGGCCATACGTAGCATTCATCGCTTCGTTGAAACGGTGCAGGTCTTTGAATCGCTCACCCGCAGCGTGGAAATCCCAGTACTCATCGATCGGCCAGAGGTGCTCTTTCGGCAGCATTTTCTTCAGGCTCTCCAGCGGAGGAATCGCTGGCCCGGGCCCTGTCTCGGTGTTGTAGCCCCACCCGCCGCCCCACTTCGACTTATCTTCCAGCCAGTAGGATGGAGGCTCGTAATCGTAGGGACCGGTCATCTTCATGCCGGACTTTCCCGTCAGGGTGGTGGATTGGTCCGAAGCGGAATTCACAACCGGATTCGGCCAGCCCACCTGCTTTTCTACTTCAAGATAGGCACGCTCCACGTCAGGCGGGGGGCGGCCCGTCGCTGCCATTCAACCAAGCCAGCATGCTGGGGTGCGAGCGCATCTTGAGCATCTCGGTGCGCAGCGAGTCGGCTGCAATATCAAGCGTGCCCGGCAACCATTTGTCCCACTGTTCCCAAACGTCGCAACAACACCAGCCAGCCATGACCAGAATGCCGTACTCGTCGGCGAGGTCATAGAACTCGTCGCTTTCGAGTTGGCCTTCTTGTCGAATGGTGTTCAGGTGCATCTCGCGGACATACTGAAAATGCGCATCGTATTGCTCGTGCGTCATCGGACGCAGCAGCATGTCGTGGTCCCAAGCGCCGCCGCGGATCAGGATCGGCTTGCCGTTGATACGGAACAGCCGGTTGTTCTGTGGCGTCAGCTCCGAGTTCACTTCGCGGATGCCGAAGCGGGTGTCGCGTTCGTCCGAGCTTTGACCGTTCACGAGGAAGCGCACGGTGAGCCGATGCAGATTGGGCGTTCCCATCTCGGCCGGCCACCAGATCTTTGGGTCCTTGATCCGCAGTTGCGGGTATTGCTCGGGGGAAAAGGCGGCGGAGAGTTTCTGGCTGGGCTGCAACTGAATTTTCTGCTCAAGATGCACTCCGTCAAATGCCGCTTCCAAAACGCCGCCGACCGATTGCGCCGTGGCATTCTGCAGTTCGGCCCTGACGGTCAGGTCCGCCTGCTTCAGAGAATTGTCGGCAAAATTTGTAATCACTGAAGGGTAGCGCACACTGACTGGGCCACTGGCGCTTATAAAAACATTGCCCCACAGGCCCATGTTCTTGTCTGGAGGAGTGGGGTTCCAGTCCACCCAGTTGATGGCCAAGTCATTGGGGGTTGGCGCGAAGACTTCGGCTGCGAACACATTGGCTTTGCCTGGCTCGACGTAGGCCGTGACATCGAATTCGTAAATTCTGTAGGCGCCTGCGATGTCCTTCGCGTCGGCAAGCTTGTGTCCGTTCAGCCAGAGGTTGGCCCGGTTGTTGATGCCCTGAAGATGGAGCCAGGCACTTTTTCCCTTGTAGTCCACTGGTAGTTGGAACTCGGTGCGGTACCACCAAGGAATCGCGTAAGGGCTGTCCTTCGACATGGGGAGGAGGTTGAAAGAATTGAGCCCGATCGGATAAGTCATGCCGGGCAACTGACGCAGGTTCATGCCGAAATTTGGGTCGGGAAACTCACCGTTCGCCACCTGCACGGCGAGCACGGTGGAGGGAACGGTTGCCTCGTACCATCCTTCGGTGTGGAAACCCGGCGAGGAGATGGCCGGGCCCTCGGCGCTAACCTTGGCCGAGGACTGAACCCGCCACCCCCGCTGTAGTTCTAGCGCCGGTGGATTAACAGCGCCCGACAGCGCCTCCGGCGACAAGATCGCAAGAAATATGACTAAGTGGAAGAGTGCTGCATGCACCTTGGATACGCTACGCAAGGTTCTCGGCATGTATCCTCCTGCAGATTCGCGTCTGCGATGACTCCAGTCTGAGGTCGAAGGGCGGCGTCCGGAAGTGCCTAACGGTTGCGTGACGGATTCAATCTCGATTCGAGCTGTCATAAAGTGTAAGGGCCGGACCTTGGCGGGTGCTAGAATTTGCAGCAGACATCTCTCATGGTCACGGATTTGCCCGATTCCAACGCCGCCCAGCCGGGCGCTCGACCAGTTCTCAGTCTCGAAGAAGCGGCCATTCGTTCCCAATTAGCGCACATCTTGGCGAGTCATGAGTTTTGCTCCAGCCAGCGCTGTCAGGAGTTTCTCCGGTTCGTGGTAGAGCAAACGCTCGCCGGTCACGCCGACGTGCTGAAAGAACGGACGATTGGCGTGGAAGCGTTTGGGAGAGCAACCGACTACGAAACTAATCTCGATGGAGTTGTGCGGATCAAGGCCAGTGAAGTTCGCAAGCGCTTAACCCTCTACTACGCCGGGAGCGGCAAGGAGGCGAGAGTGGTCATCGAGCTGCCGGTGGGCAGCTATGTTCCGAACTTTGCGGCGCGGGAATCTTCATCCAATGGCAGCCCAGATGGAAGCTCAGAGGCCTCCGCCGGAATTGCCGGGAATCGAGCGAAGCACGACGACACCGCCGAACATCGGGTGCGAGACGCATCGATCAGAATCGCAGCTATTGCTGCAGGGGTGATTGCGGTCATCGTCCTGTCGGCGCACTGGTGGAACCTACAGCGCACACCTTCAGTGTTGAACGATTTCTGGGAACCGATGCTTCGTGGTTCAGGCCCGGTACTGATCGCCGCAGCCTATGTACCCGTGTACGCGCCTGACGCGCGCATATCCGGCGACCATGGCGAGTTGACGCTCATGTCTGACCAGTATGTGGGCGGAGGAGACTTGGTGGCGGCCGCGCGCGTTTCCGGAATGCTAGGCCGGATGGGGCGTCCGTCAGAGGTGAGGGTCGGTAACGCGGTTTCGTTTCAGGATCTGCGCAACTCGCCAACCGTGTTGATCGGATATTCGAGCACACAATGGAAGGATGTGACGCAAGATTTCCGCTTTTATGTGGATGACAACGATCGGGGCATGATTCGCGACAACGGCAAGCCGACGGAATGGTATCCGCACAATGTGACTCGCGATTTTCACACCGATGAGGACTACGCTGTGATTTCGAGGGCGTTTCTTCCGCAGACTCACTCCATGCTGATCCTGATCAGCGGCTGCACGCAATATGGAACTGAGGGGGCAGCCGACCTGATCAGCAATCCCGATCTCCTCGCCGCCGCGCTGCGCGAAGCTCCGGCGGGATGGCAGCACAAGAATCTGCAACTGGTGTTGCGCATGCAGGTGATTGCGAATGCTCCGGCCTCACCGAAAGTGGTCGCCGCACATTATTGGTAGGCTCCTTACGGCCGGCAGTGGGCTGCGCCACGGTCGATTGAGTACACGTCGGTTCACCGATAACTGTCGCTCTTTGTCGGCTAGACCACCATTTTCCCTCCCGCTGCGCCAGTGCCTCAGTTCTCACTGCCTGTCAGTAGACGTGACCACCCTCGACATTTCGGTTCGACTGCATGATAAGTCCCGGATCGTCGGCAACTGGCCCTCAAAACCATGGCATCGTGATGAGCGATCAGCGTTCGATTCGTCTACCTTCCGCCGAGTTTGCACAGGTGCGTGAACTCAGCTGAAACGGACCGGCTGTAACCCGGTCCCCGAGTGGTCGGAACTATACCCCAAACTATGTTCCGAACTATGCAGGCGGCGCGGCCAACGCGGATGAAAACGGAGTTGAGAACGGCGAAGGAGGGGAAGATCAGGACACCGGCACGTCGCCACAGAACGCCGCTCGTCGGCGCCCCGTCAGCCAAGCGTTCCAGGTCGGTTCGACGGCCTCGCCTTCGCGGCAGGCTGGGGCCCGCTCGCCCGAGTACGCCCGCGTTCTGGAGCGCTATCTGGCTCGGCTGGTTCAGATGAAGCAGATCCCACAGGCGCTCGGCGTGCTGCGCCGCGAAATCGACCGCAATCCCGACGATCCCGGCCTCTACGAACGGCTCGCCGTCTTTCTCGATCAGAACCAGTTAGGAACGGAACAGGAAGAAGTTTACCGCCGGGCCATGGCCCGCTTCGCCGACCGGTCGTGGTATGACAAGCTCGCGCGCTTCTACCTGCGTCACAAGAGAAACGCCGACTTCGAGCAGCTAACCCGTGAAGCCGTGAAAACTTTCAACGGCAGCGACGTGGAACGCTATTTCAATAATGTCTATGGCGGCGGCCCCGTGCTATACCTGCGACTGAACCAGTACGCCCATCAGCGCTTCCCGCACAACCCAGTGTTCGTTCACAACCTCCTTTTTGCATATCGGATGCGCGCTACGTGGGATCCAGTGGCATGGGAAGCGTTGCTTCGCGAGCATTGGTTTGAAGAACCTGCTCTCCGCAACGAGTTCTTCGAATACCTTTCACGAACCGGCAAGCTCGAATCCGAGTTGAGTGTCTTACGCCAAAATGCGCTCGATGCCGCCAGTTGGGAGAGTAATCCCGCCGCTTCCAATTTCATCGCTTGCGCCGACCTTTGGCAGTCGCACTTTGAAGAGAGCGCGCCGGTGCTCAAATCGCTTGCCGCGCAATATCCAGCCGAGCCGGAGATTGCCCGCACCGCCTCGTCCGTCTATCGCTCTCTCGCCTATTTCGACCACGCCGATACGGCTGTCGCGGTCAGGATCGAAGACAACTTGCTGCAGGCCAATCCTCGCGATACCGAAATCATGGCCCGCATCGGCGACATCTATGCCGACCGCGAACTGTTCGCGCAGGCCGCTCCGTACTGGGAGCGCATCCCGCAGGTCGCTCCCGGCGAGGCCGGCGGATATGTGGAAGCGGCCACGATCTATTGGGACTATTACGATTTCGACAACGCTCTCCGCGTGCTGAATCAGGGCCGCGATCGCCTGCGCGATCCGAATCTTTATTCGTATGAAGCGGGCGCGATCTACGAGAACAAGCGCGACTATGCTCACGCCATCGAAGAATACGTTCGGGGATCGGTCAGCGGCCCTCCAAACTCGCCCGCTGAACTGAGGCTGCTTGCGCTGGCGCGCCGCCCCAAGTTCCGCGACCTGGTCGATCAGGCGACCGCCAGAATCGCCACGTTGCCGAATCCGTCGTCACCCAACCCATCGTTACCCAATGAGTCAGTGCCCGCCGTGTTTCTACGCGTGAAAGTGCTGGAAGCTCAGAACCGCAGGCCGGAGATGGAAGCGCTCCTCGACTCGATCGCCACCAGCGCAACCTCGATCGAACAGGCGCAGAACATCGAGAATCTGGCGCAACAGAAATCGCTCGAAACCGTTCGCCAGCACGCGCTGGAAAAGCAAGCTGCGCTCACCACCGACCCCGTGACTCGCCTCCAACTCCGTTACGCCGCGATCCAGTTGTACGAAGGGCGGAAGGACTTCACGTCGGCAGAGAAGAATGTCGCAGCGCTTTATCGTGAGAATCCCAAGATTCTTGGAGTCGTTCGTTCGACGGTCGATTTCTACTGGCGCACGAAGAACTATCCGCAGGCGATTTCCGTCCTCCTGCAGGCCGCCAAAGACGCCTATCCCGAGCTGAGCCAGCAGTTCACTTATGAGGCTGCTCGCAAATCGACCGATGCGAGGCAGTATCACCAGGCGCGCGATCTGCTCACCCAGCTTCTGAAAGATTCTCCTTACAATGCTGAATATCTCGCTGCCATGGCGGATGCATACGCGCAGGCGGGAGACGATCACGGTCTCCAGCAATTCTACGCCGACAAAATTGCGCTCTTCCGCAACGCGCCAGTTCCAACGGATGCGCGCAAATCCCAGATTGCCGCCTTGCGTCGTGGCCTAATCCCGGCGCTCACGCGCATGAAGGACTACACGGGCGCAGTCGACCAGTACATCGAGCTGATCAATAATTTTCCGGAAGACGACGTGCTCGCGACCGAGGCCGCGCTGTACGCGCTCCGCTATCAGCGCCAGCAGCAACTCGTGGACTTCTACGTCAAAACGGTGATCCAGTCCCCGCGCGATTACCGTTGGTCCACGGTGCTGGCCCGCATCCAGACCAATCTCGAAAACTATCCGGCTGCGATCGATGTCTATGCCAAGGCGATTGCCATCCGCCCCGACCGGGTCGATCTCTACACCGCGCGAGCCGGACTCGAAGAGCGCCTGATGCGCTTCGACGATGCCGCCTCCGATTACGAACGCATCTATCAGCTTGCGTATAAAGATCCGCAGTGGATGGAGAAGGTCGCCGCAGTTCGCGCCCGCCAGGGCAATGAAAAAGAAGTGGTCGCCGCCCTGCAAGCGGCACTGATCGACGGCCGTCCGGAAAACGCCGCTAACTACTTCGAAGTTGCGAGTCGTCTCGAATCCTGGGGCATGCTCACCGAGGCTCGCACCTTTGCCGAACGCGGAATCAAGACCGCCGGGCCGGACCTGCTCGCTGCCGTGGAGAATCACGCTGGCGCAAAAACCTACGTCCGCATTATGAGTCGCTTGCGGCAGCACGAGCAGGCCTGCGTCATCATGCAGAACGCTCTCGCGGACGCCTCTTCAAATTTGCCCGTTCTCAAAGAGCAAGTCGAGAAACAGGGAATCGCGGCGGTCACCGACGCCCAGTGGCGCGAGCGAGTACGCCAAACCCGCATCAACACTGCTCGCAACGGCATGGCTGCCGTTCTCGAAGAAATGGGAGGCACGGTCAAGACCTACTTCACACCGGAGGAGCGGGTGGCTTTCGCCAGCTTTGCCGAATCAAAGCGCAACGGCATGAATGCTGCCGACCTCGAAAAATTTGCGATTCCTCTGGCCGAACGCGCCGCGCTCTCCGACCAGGAATCTCGCTGGCGCTTCGAGTTGCTGATGCAGCAGGCAGGGCTGCCGAATTACTACGCCAACGCTCAGCCCTTCATCGAACTGCAGCGGCGGCGCAGCCGCTTCGCCGAACTCGGTCCGCAGATGGAGCAATTCGCAAAAGGAGTGCCAGCGACTCTGCGGACCACCCCCTTGCTCGCCGCCGCCGATGCCTATCGTTCCGCTGGCGACGAACAGAACGAACTGCGCGTGCTCTCCAGCATTTCCGCTTATCATCTGGATAACGCCCGGCAGCAGCGCCTCTTCCAATTGCTCCTGGCGCGCCAACCGCAGGAACTCGTCGGGATTGCTTCGACCTGGAATCGTCCGGAGGGCGAGAAAGCCGCCGATTTTGTTGTTGCCAGCGGGGACGCCGGCTTGTCGCACGCCGTCGTCCAAGCTCGCGGGCAACTTCGCCCGGCAGTCTGGACCAAGTCCTATAACGCGCTGGTTGGACTTTATTTTGCCGAGTCTACCGCTGACGTAAACAACGCTTTTCTCGGCGCCCTCGGCAACAACACCATCGCAGAGCGGCTCGCCACGCATGTCGATCGCGCGCAGCAACTCGCCGGCAATACATGGTTCTACTACGGCTCGTGTTACGGCGAATACCTGGGTACAGCCAAACTAGGTAATCCAGAGGACTTCCTGCCTGCAATTCTCGAGCAGAGCCCGGCCACGCCTTCCGGATACCTGACATTGGCCGACTACTACGCCGGAGCCGGTGACACGCAACGAGCGATTGCCGATTACAACCACACTCTTGAACTTTCGCCCAACCGAGCCGAGGTCTACGACAGTCTTGCCGTCGCCTATTACAAGCAAGGCGATCGCGCCGCCGCTCTGGCCCAGTGGAAACAGGCCTTCGCCGTGCTCTCCAAGCAACTCGACAGCGCCCATGTTCCAGAAAGTTTCTGGACTGACTTCGGGCGCACCTGCGATCAACTCCGCACTCGGCGCCTCTACGCTGAACTCAAGCCCGACGCCGACGCCATCATCCGCAACTACCTCCGCCGGAACGGCAATTGGCGCTCGAACGCTCTGCTGCAACCCGTGTACGCGGCCGTCGGCGACCCTGCATCCGCGACCGCATGGCTTTTGGATATTTCCTCGGCGGCGCCGGACGCGACACTGATCCTTTCCGATGTCGCCGACGCTTCCTGGATCCCGCTTGCCGAGCGCGCGCCGATCTATCAGCGCATTCTTGAGTTGAAGCAGGATGCCCTTGGCAAGCTCGCTGGACTCGAACGCGACAACGCCCAGCAAGAGATCGACTCCTGGCAAGTGCGTTGGATCACGCACCTCGTCCATACAAAAAAGTACGCGCAAGCCGCCGATGCCATAGCTCGTTTGCCGAAAGAGACTCGCGATGCAAGGGCAGCGGCTCTCGTTCCGCTCGACCTACGGGTGGCCGCGCAACTGGGAACGCTGGACCAGAAAATCGCCGGGTATCGCGACCAACCCCAAACAGTTCCGGTTTCGGCCATCCTCCGCGCCGCCGCTCGCCAGCTCTTCGAGAACGGTGACAAGCAGTCCGCGCGCAAGATCCTCGAATTCGTTTTTGCTCGCGAAATCGATGAACATCAGCTCGGCACCGCCAACTTTCTTGGTCTCGCCGAGATCCGCGTCGCCTCGGGAGATACTCCCGGCGCCCTCGATCTACTTCGCCGCCTGGTGGTAGTCGTCGGGAATCCTTTCGAGAATCTCGATCCCGCGGCCGCGCTGTTGGAGAAATCCGGTCACAACGCGGAAGCCATCGAGTTTCTCGATCAGCTCGTCAAATCGGCGCCGTGGGATGCTTCCTACCGTTTGCGCCTGGCCAAGGCTAGAATCGCCGCTGGTCAGGATATCGCAGCGTCCGAGGCCGTCCTTTCGTCGATCGCCTCGGGATCGAACGCTACTTACGATCTCCGGATCAAGGCGGCACTTGCGCTCGCCGGACGGCCCCACTCCGATCTTGGGAGTGGCGAACTGAACCTGCTTGCCAGAAATCCCGCCGCCATCTCCGCAACTGCGGCAGACAACTTCTACTTCTACGAAGCTCGCATCCGGGCGGCACAGAATACGGCGGATTTGCAGACGAAGATCCAATTGCTCAGTCATTGCGTCATCGACTTTCCGCGCCGCGACGAAGCTCGCGTCCCGCTGTTCATGGCCTCGGCGAGCATGCGGTCCGACGAATTTGCCCTCGCCGTTCTCGAACCGCTGCTCCAGACGCAATTCCTCGGACGATATGTTTCCAGAGCCGGAACGGAAGCCGAAGCCGAAGACGAACAGATCGTCAGTTCCGATGTCGGCGAAGAAGACAACGGCACAGAGCCAAATTTCACGGCCAACGCGGCCTCGGCGCTTTCTCGCGATCAGCAAGTGCAAGTGGCCGAGAGCATTGGCGACACGATGACGCGCCTCAATCGGCTCGCGGATGCTGCCTCCTATTTCGAAATCGCGCGCCGTGCCGAGAGTTCGCCCGCGGCTCGCAAGCAACTCGCCCACAAGATCGCAGCCGCCAGGGCCGAATTGCGTATCCAGCGTCAAAATGCAGCCCGCCAGCCGCTTCTGCACGAAGCTCTGGAGCAGGATCGTGTTGTTCGCCCACGGCTCGTGGCTCGCGCCGCACCAGCACCGAAAACCGCGGCCGTCAAAGCAGGTCTGGAGCAAGGAGGCATGAAGCAATGAAACGCGTCGTTATCTTCTTCGCGATCGCTCTGGTGTGTGCGGCAGTCGGCCGTGCGGCTTACCAGGCCGCTGTCTCACCAGAGCCGCCGCTTTCTAAGTACGTTCCCGCCGGCTCGCTTCTCTATTTGGAGGCGCAGGACTTCTCCTCGTTGCTCGCGGACTGGAATTCCTCCGCGCAGAAACAGCAATGGATCGCAACCAGCAATTATGAGGTCTTCTCCCGGTCGCGCCTGTTTCTTCGCCTCAAGGGAGCGAGCGATCAATTCGCCGCTGCTGCCGGAGTTCCCCCAAACATGAATTTCCTTTCGCAGGTTGCCGGAACCCGCAGCGCTCTGGCTCTGTATGACATCGGAAACCTGGAGTTCCTCTACGTGACCTACCTGCCGTCGGCGAAGTCCATGCAGACGACCCTCTGGCAAACGCGAGCGAAGTTCGAGCCGCGCAGTGCTGGCGGAGTAAGCTTTTACGTTCGCCGCGATCCGGAATCGCAGAAGGAAGTCGCTTTCGCAGTTTCCGGCGACTACCTGTTGCTGGCGACGCGGGAAGATCTTCTGGCGGGTGCTCTGCAATTGATGTCGGGAAGCCAAGACCGCACGAAAGATCGCACCATCGAATCCGAGCCGTGGTGGTCGCAATCGGTCGCTTCCGCCGGACCGGCGGGCGATCTCCGCATGGTGATGGACCTCGAGAAGATTGTTCCAAGCCCGTACTTCCGCACCTACTGGGCCCAGCAGAACATTACGGACATGAAGCAGTACTCCGCTGCGGTTTCCGATTTGTTCCGTTCCAGCAAGCAGTACCGCGAGGAGCGCGTCCTGATTCGAAAGACTCAGCCGCCCCCGATAATTGCCGGAGGATTGGAGGCGGCCGCCGACTTGGTTCGCCTGATTCCAGAAAGCGCGGGCATCTACGAAACCAAAGCGTATCCTTCCGCCGACTCTTGCTTTGACCTAATTGAAACGAAGCTCCTGGCGCCGCATCTCGGCCCCGCGCCTCCTTCTGAAATTGCTCCCCAGGTGCAACTGACCTCGGGAGAAACTGGGACCGGCTCCGATCTTGAGACTCGCATCGATCGGCCCGCCGTCGAGCGCCCCGTCACGCCGCAGAGCACATCGGCTCTGAAAGAGCTGTTCGACAAAACTCAGATCCTCGCGTCGCTCCAGGTGCAATCGACCGGGCGCGACCAGTCTGGAGTCTTCATACGAATGCACTCCGCCATTGTTCTGGCTGCGGCCTCCGACTGGGATGAGGCCGCCGTTCAGTCCGCATTGACCGGCTTCGTCCGCCCCGGTCTCACCGCCAGCGAGCATGGAGTTGCTTGGCAGCAGAAGTCCGGCTACTCGGAACTCGATGGCTTGTGGCCGCTCACGGCTTCCGTCCGGGGAAAGTATCTGCTGGTGGCCGATGATCCTGCCTTGATCGAGGCTATGCTGGCGAACTTCAACCACAAGCCGGATGTCAAAGCTGCTGTCTTCGTCGCCGGCTTCAATCACGAACGCGAGCGGGCGAATTTCGCCCGCTTCTCCGGCGTGGTCGACCGGCCCAGCCTGGCGCAATCCAATATGCCCGGCATGGACCGGCAACCGCAATTCTTTTCCGAGAACATGGCCAGCCTCAGCTCAACACTTTCCGGCATTTCCGCGGAGAGAATCATGGTGCGCGTCGACGAAGATAAAGTCCTGCAAACGGTTACCTACGAATGGTCCAGATAAGAATCGTCGCGCTGCTGCTGATCGCGGGCCTGTGCGCGTTGTCTCCTTCCGGCGGGCACGCGCAGAGTTCCGGCAGAAGTCGCGCGGATGGCCGCGCAGACGATCCCACGACTTCGCTGTTTGCTCAATCGGCCAGCCAGTCGCTGAATCGCGATTTTCCGGGTGACGACATTTCGTTTCTTCTGCTTGATGCCTGCACCGGCGCGGTACTTGCCTCGCGCTGGGAGCATCCCGCGACGCCGATTCCTCTTGGCTCACTTGTCAAGCCTTTCACCGCGCTGGCCTACGGTGAGCTGCACGAATTCAAATACCCGGGGCACATTTGCCGTGGGACGAGCACTGGCTGCTGGCGTCCTCGCGGACACGGCGCCGTCGATCTGACTTCCGCCATCGCATACTCCTGTAACTCCTATTTCCGCATGCTCACGGCCAATATGAGCGCAGCGGAAGTCGCTCCGGCCGCAGCCCGCTTCGGTCTGCAGCCTCCCGCTCCCGGAATCTCCGGGCGCGCTCTCGCCGGTCTCGGCAGTCAAGGTCCCGACGATCATGGTCTCGGCGATCAATGGTTGATCTCGCCGCTGAGTATGGCGCGTGCTTACCTGGAACTGATTCGTCGTCGCGATCAACCTGGGGTGGCGCTGATACTTAGCGGAATGGCGCAGTCCGCGCGGCAGGGAACTGGCGCTGAGGTCGGTCGCGCTCTCCCACATTCCGATGCCCTCGCCAAAACGGGCACCGCGCCGTGCACTCACGCGAGACACGCTCCCGGCGACGGCTTCACCATCGTGTTGGCGCCGGTCGAGCAACCGCAGATTCTGCTCATGGTTCGCGTTCACGGTGTCCCGGGAGCGCAAGCCGCCAGAACCGCCGGACAAATGTTGCGCCGCATCGAGCCATGAGCTGTCGCGTGCGAATGAGAATGCAGATGAAAGCGCGAACGAGAGTGCGAATGAAAGCGCGAATCAAAGTCGCGATCGGGTTCGGCGCACTGATGTTGGCGAGTCCGCTCGCGCTCGCAGAGGACGTTCGCATCGGCGTGCTTGGCCTCTTCCACCCTCGCCAATTCACCGTCAGTGCGGCGGACGGCACCGCGATCATCGTACACGCTGGACAAGAAACGTTCGTGCTGGAAAGAAGCTCTGGCGCACACGTCGCCGAAATCCGCGCCCTTGGAAGCATGATGGTTGTTCGAGTGGGAACTCACGTTGTGCATACTCCCAAACTCACCGCCACCGGTAGGGCGAGCGGCCCGGCAGATTTTGTCCTGGCCGTTCCCGGAAAGATCGCGCGCCACTACCGGGGAACACTCGAACTGAAGCCGGTTTCCGGCGCTCTTGTTGCGGTTGTCGGTATGGATCTCGAAACAGCAGTCGCCTCCGTAGTGGCGGCGGAAAGTTTATCGGGTGCGCCTCCTGAGGCACTGAAAGCGCAGGCTGTCGCCGCGCGTTCCTACTTCGTCGCTGGCAAAGGCCGCCATTCCGGATTCGATTTCTGCGATACCACGCGCTGTCAGTTTCTGCGCGAGCCGCCTGGGCGCGGCAGCGCCGCCGAAGCCGCGTCCGCCACTCGCGGCTTGGTAATGGTCTACCAGTCTCAACCCTTCGCCGCGATGTACACCCGCAGTTGCAGCGGTCGAACTCGCACACCCGTCGAACTCGGCCTCTCTCCGGGTAACTATCCTTACTATTCTGTCGATTGCAAGTATTGCCGCGAGCACCCATCGCATTGGCAGAGCCGAATCTCCGCGTGCGACGCCTCCACCGTGCGCAGTTCCGATGAAGCGGCGCGTTTGAAAATGGACCGCCGTCTAGGCTGGCGTACCGTTCCCAGCAACAGCTTCGCCAAGCGAAGCGAAGGCGATCGGGTTATTCTTGAAGGTACTGGCGAGGGACACGGCATCGGGCTCTGCCAGTCGGGAGCCAGGGCCATGGCGGAAGAAGGTGCAAGTTTCCAGCAAATTCTCAGCCACTACTACCCAAATGCAACCGTCGTCAGCCTCGAACGCGCCGCCTCTTCTCGCTAGTTCCTTCATGAACGATCGATCGCGCTCGTTCGCTGGTTCGCGCGCAACACGCAACGGTTTGATACGAGTCAGACTTCTTGATAACGTTTTGTGTGTGCTGTACAACACGAGTGCGATCGAGGTTAAGCGGTTGTGCACGCGCGTAAGTGGTCCCAGCGAACCAGCGCTTGCGGCAAATCTTCATGCATAACACGAATCTAGCGGTCGAAAATCACGCCCATGATCTGGGGCAAAGATTCATCCAGCTATTTGGAGGATCTCCGCGCATTTACCAGGCGCCGGGACGGGTCAATTTGATCGGTGAACACACCGATTACAACGATGGGTTCGTCATGCCCGCGGCGATCGGTTTCTGTACCCGGGTTTCCATTGCGCCACGCCATGACCGGAAACTCGTGATTCATTCCGAAAATTACTCCGAGCAGGTCGAGTTCGATCTCGATCGTTTGCCAGCCGCGCGCGCCCGGCACTGGAGCGATTATGTTATTGGTGTTGTACAGATGCTGGTGCGGTCCGGTAAGAATCTGGGCGGGGCCAACCTGTTGGTGGACGGGAATGTGCCACTGGGTGCGGGATTGAGTTCCTCCGCTTCGATTGAAGTAGCGGTCGGTTACGCGCTGCTCGATCTAGGCGATCGGGCGCTGGATCAAACTGAGCTTGATCGAACCGAGATCGAACGACCTAAGGATGACCGGACCAATATCGACCGGACCAAGCTCGCCTTGCTCTGCCAGCAGGCGGAAAACGAGTTTGTCGGCGCGCGCTGCGGAATCATGGATCAATTTGTTGCCAGCCACGGGGAGCACGGGAAGGCTCTGCTGCTCGATTGCCGCTCTCTTGAATACCGGCTTTTACCCGTGCCTGGTGATGTGGCGCTGGTGATCTGTAACACGATGGTCAAACACAGCATCGCCAAAGGTGAATACAACCAGCGCCGCGCCGAATGCGAAGCGGGTGTGCGCGGTCTGTCGAAGCATTTGCCGAATGCGCGGGCATTGAGGGACGTGACGCCAGAGGATCTGGAAGCCTACGGGCGCGAATTGCCGGATGTAGTTATGCGGCGCTGCCGCCACGTAATCGGCGAAAACGCGCGTGTCCTCCAGGCAGCGGCAGCGCTTGAACTTGGGGACTTGCAGGCATTCGGGAACCTGATGCGCGAGTCGCATCGCAGCCTGCGCGACGATTTTGAGGTGAGTTGTTCCGAGCTCGATTTGATGGTGGAACTCGCTGAGCAAGCGGAGGGCGTTTACGGAACGCGAATGACGGGAGGCGGTTTTGGCGGTTGCACCATCGCGCTGGTCCAAGTCGATTGCGTCGAAGCGTTCAAGCGGACGGTGCAGGAAGGATATGAACGCTCGACCGGCTGCAAACCGGAAATTTATGTTTGCTCCGCTGCCGATGGGGTTGGCCGGCTGGCCTAAGAAAGTAGCCTGAGAAACGGGTGCGAATCGAATGAGGGTTCTAGTTACAGGGGGAGCGGGTTACATCGGCAGCGTGGTTGCCGACGAGCTATTGCAGGCCGGACACCAGGTTGTCGTTTTCGATAACCTGAGCCGCGGCTATCGCCAGGCCGTTCCGAAAAGCGCCGAACTGGTAGTGGGTGACTTGGCGGATCGCGAGCGCCTTGACCGGCTATTGCGGTCTCGCGCGATTGATGCCGTCATGCATTTTGCGGCGCTGATCGAAGCGGGAGAGTCGATGAAGGCTCCCGAGCAATTCTTCCGCAACAACACCGCGAATGCGCTGACGCTGCTCGAAGCGATGCTCGCGGCGCGCGTGAAACGGTTCGTCTTCTCATCGACGGCGGCGCTGTTCGGGAATCCCGAGCGCACTCCGATTGAGGAGGACGATCCCGTCCATCCCAGCAATGCCTACGGCGAATCGAAGCTGCTGGTGGAGCGAATGCTGGCGTGGTTCCATCAGATTCACGGCCTTCGCTATGCCAGCCTGCGATATTTCAATGCTGCCGGCGCGCCCAGTCCGGACAAAGGCGAAGCGCACCAACCGGAGACGCATCTGATCCCCCGAATTCTGCAAGTCGCCCTTGGCCGTGCGGAGCACGTGAACATTTTCGGCACGGACTACCCCACGTCCGACGGCACCTGCATCCGCGATTACATACACGTCAGCGATCTCGCGTTAGCACACCTGCGAGCCCTCCACGCGCTCGAGAATTCGAGTCCGCTGATCTACAACCTGGGCAACGGGCAGGGCTTCAGTGTGCGCGAGGTGGTCGAAGTGGCGCGGAAAGTCACCGGGCATCCGGTTCCGGTGATCGGGGCGCCTCGCCGTGCGGGAGATCCAGCAGTGCTGATTGCCAGCTCGGAAAAAATTCGGCGCGAGCTGGAATGGCAGCCGAGACTCCCGGATTTGAAAGCAATTGTTGAAAGCGCGTGGCAGTGGCATCGCACGCATCCTGACGGATACGGGAACCTGGCGGATGATGGTTCTCGACTCAAATGAAAATGGCAAACATCAAACTTAGTCAATGAACTTCTCTGAGCTTGCATCGCAACCGCATTGCCGCTTCAATCCGCTGACCCGCGAATGGGTGCTGGTGTCGCCGCATCGCACACAAAGGCCGTGGCAAGGACAGGTCGAAGACGTTCCAGAGGAAGCGCTCTCAGCTTACGATCCCACCTGCTACCTTTGCCCCGGCAATAGTCGCCCTGCGGGCGTGAGGAACCCCGCCTACACGGAGACTTTTGTTTTTGAGAATGATTTTGCGGCGCTGAAGCCCGATACGCCCGCCGGTGAAATTGAGGAGAGAGGACTTCTGATTGCCCGCAGCGAAACTGGGCGCTGCCGGGTGGTGTGCTTCTCGCCAAGACACGATCTCACGATGGCCCGCATGAGTGTGCCGGAACTGCGGCGATTGGTTGATACCTGGGCGCGCGAGTTTTCGGTACTTGCAAGCGATCCGCGCATCCGCTCGGTGCAGATCTTCGAGAATCGCGGGGCGATGATGGGATGCAGCAATCCCCATCCTCACGGGCAGATCTGGGCCAACGAAACTTTACCCAATGAATTGGTGAAGGAACTGGCCGCGTTTGGGGAGTACGGGCAATTGCACGGCACGACTCTGCTGCACGATTACCTGGAACTGGAGCTGAAGAAACAGGAACGGTTGGTGTGTGCCAACGACCATTTCGTGCTGCTGGTGCCGTTCTGGGCAGTGTGGCCCTTTGAGACTCTGCTCGTCAGCCGGAGATGCGTATCGGCTCTCGATGAACTGAATGACGAGGGGCGCACTGCTCTGGCCGGGATACTCCGGCAAGCCACCATTCGTTACGATAATCTATTTCGCACGTCGTTTCCTTACACGATGGGTTTTCATCAACGGCCTACCGATGGCGGGGACTATCCTGAATTTCACTTGCATGCGCATTTCTATCCGCCCCTGCTGCGCTCGGCGACGATCAAGAAATTTATGGTTGGCTACGAGATGCTGGCCATGCCGCAGCGGGACATCACCGCTGAAACCGCGGCGCAGTGGTTGCGCGATGTGCCAGCCCAACATTATCTGGAGCTGACGCCTGCCGCGCCCTAAACGGATTGACCTGGCAGCGCTCCGGGATCGGGCGGACGAGAGCGAAAGTTCCATTGTCAGTTTGCCGTGAACGATCTCGGACTGCACGTCATCCGCCAGCCAGAGCATGGGCAGCAACCTGGACTTCCGATAATTCGTGTTCATCTCTGATAGGATTCACTTTCTTCATTATTGCTAGAGGATTGCCACTGTGGTGAGCAACGAAAAAGCTGGCTACAACCGCTTCCTCCTGCTGGTAGCGGGATTCGGCGGTTTGCTGTACGGCGTGGATGTTGGCATTATTGCGGGCGCTTTGCCTTATCTGGAGGCGACCTCTGGGTTGAATGCGGGCCAGCTTTCCATCGTCGTCGCCGCCGTTCTTCTCGGCAGCGTGATCTCAACCCTGTTTGCGGGCGCGCTGGCGGACTGGATGGGACGCAAGCCGCTGATGGTCCTCAGCGGACTGCTGTTTGTCTGCAGCATTCCCATCATTGCGCTCTCGCGTGGATATGAATCGTTGGTTATTGGCCGCCTCTTACAGGGCATCAGCGCCGGCCTGATCGGGGTGGTTGTCCCGCTGTATCTGGCGGAGTGCTTGTCTGCGGCGACCCGCGGCAAGGGAACGGGCATCTTCCAATGGCTGCTGACTCTCGGCATCGTGACGGCGGCCATCGTTGGCATGTACTTCAGTTTTCGCGTAGCAGAGGTGGCGAGGCTGGGCGATCCCGCGCGGCTCTTCGCCTTCAAAGACACGGCTTGGCGCAGTATTTTCTGGGTTTCGCTGCCCCCCGGCATCTTGTTTGTGATCGGCAGCTTCATGGTGTCCGAGTCGCCGCGCTGGCTGTTTCGCCGAGGGAAAAGTGATGCCGCCTACGCCGCGCTTCTGCGCTCGCGCACTACCGAGCAAGCGGATGTCGAGCTTGCGGAAATGGAACAGGTTTCTGCCGCTGAGAAAGCGAAAACCTCGACCGGAGCCAAGGTCAGGGAATCGCTTTTACGCCGAAAATACGTGATTCCGTTTGTGCTGGCCTGTGTCATTCTCGCGTGCAATCAAGCCACCGGCATCAACTCCATCATTGGATATAACACCAACATCCTTTTGCAGAGTGGTCTTTCCGATCTCCAGGCGCATTGGGGCTATGTCATCTTCACAGTCATTAACTTTCTAATGACGATCGGCGGCGTGCTGCTGGTCGACCGCAAGGGGCGCAAGTTCCTTCTGTCGGTGGGAACGGCCGGGATTATTCTGTCGCTCGTTTGCACTGGAGTGCTCTTCCGCCAGACGGAACGCTTGCGCGTGGATTCCAGAAGCGCGGTCCAGTCCATGGTCACAGAGGACCAGAAGATCACCCTCACCTATAACCAGGAGCTGGCCGAGACACTGCTGGGCCCGGCCGGAGACGCGACCCAGCGAACCTCCAGCCGTCCCACTTCTTTGGTCGTTATCTATTCTTATGGGGACTTCCGCGCCGCGACTAAGGCCGCGCGTTCCGACGACACCGCCGCGGCGCCGATCGAAATCACGCGTGAAAGCTGTGTGCCCGCCAACAAAGTGGTGGCGTTCTTTCGGAATCCCTTCGGCAATCTCGATGCCGCGCGCCGGGCTCCGCTGAGAATCGACAATGCACTGATCACTCCCTTGCCCAGCCAGCGCAGCGGAATGTGGGTCGCTATCACGCTTTTTGTGTTCATGGCGTTTTACGCCGTAGGGCCGGGAGTATGCGTCTGGCTGGCGCTTTCCGAACTGATGCCGACCCGTATCCGCTCCAACGGCATGAGCATCGCTTTGTTGCTCAACCAGGCGGTTTCCACCGGCATTGCCGCCGTATTTTTGCCGACCGTCGGCAAGCATGGTTACGCGGCCATGTTTTTTGGCTTTGCCGCCTGCACCGTAATTTACTTGATCACGGCGGCGGTGTTCCTGCCGGAAACGAAAGGGAAAACGCTGGAAGAAATCGAAGCGCATTTTGAGGGAGCAGGCGGAAAGTAAAAAATAATTCCTGCACTGCTTGTTGCGTCGCCTTGGTGGTGGCTTGAACCTCGTCTTGAACTATGATTTCGACTATGTTTACCAGTTGGTACTGGTGGGGGTACCCCCCTCCCCCCTATCTATTAAAATCATCGACTTACGGGGAAATTTCCGCCAGGTCTTTGGTTTCAAAGGAGTTAACTTACAAAGTATTCATAACAAAGGAGTTATCGGCAACTTTTTGGGGCCTTAGCCTTTAGAATCAAGGAGTTGGACTTACTAAGTCGCGCAAAATCCAGATTTCAAAGAACTTAGAATAAAATTCGGTGCGGCCGCTCTGGGCTGCAACGCTAGTTCTATTATAGCTTGTGATGTCAAGTGGGGATTGTCGGTGCTTCCCGGCAATCGAATCGGCAGCCGACGAACGTCCCCGCCCAAGCGAAGCTTGGATGGGGCACCGTCCAGAGTTAGAAAGGTAGGGCGGGCCACCCGCCCTCACCGCGTTGCCAGCACGTGCTGCAGGCCCTTGACGGCGCGCATGTATTGGGCGCGTTCGAAGGCTCCGGGATCGGGGCATTTGAGCTGGCTCATGCTGCCTTGCATCTGGTGGACAGACTCATACTCGTGCTCTTCCATCCATTCGCGAATGCCTTGTTCCACATGACTTAGATGGCCGATTCCATTGCGTAACAGAGCGGAGCAAAGCATCGTCACATCGGCACCGACCATGAGCAGTTTGATGACGTCATCGGGGCCATAGACGCCGCTGGTCGCAGCTAAGTTGGCCTTGATGCGGCCATAGAGAATGCCGACCCAAGTTAGGGGCAGACGCAACGCCTGCGGCGTGCTGAGCAGCACTTTGGGTTTAATTTCCAATTCGTCCAGGTCGATGTCGGGCTGATAGAAGCGGTTGAACAACACCAGAGCGTCTGTGCCCAACTGGTCGAATTGCTTTGCCGTATGGGCTAAATTGCTAAAAAACGGACTGAGTTTGGCGGCCACCGGAATGTGAACCGCAGTCTTTACTTCCCGGATAATGTCGGTATATATCTTCTCTACCTCGGGGCCGGAGATCTCGGTATCGGTCGGAATGAAGTAGAGATTGCACTCGATGGCGTCGGCTCCGGCTTGCTCGATCTGCTTGGCAAACTTGGCCCAACCGCCCAGGGTCGCGCCGTTGAGGCTGGCTATGATCGGAATGTCCACCGCGTCTTTGGCTTTGCGAATGTGATCGAGATAGCCTTCAGGTCCGGTGTGGAATTCGCTGGACTGGGGAAAGTAAGTAAGCGACTCGGCAAAGCTTTCCGTGCCGGCGTTGAGATGGAGTTCAAGATCGAGGGCTTCCTGATGCAGTTGCTCCTCGAACAGGGAATAGAGCACAACGGCCGAGGCGCCGACATCTTCAAGGCTGCGGATGCCGCTGATTTCCTGCGAGAGCGGGGATGCGGAGACGACCAGCGGCGTGCGCAACTTCATGCCTAGATATTTCGTGCTTAGATCCATGATGGTTCCTCTTTGTAATATGAGCCGTGTAGTCTGAGCCGCTATTTTTCCGTTTCTACTGGCACAACTGGAGCCGCAACCTGCTCTGGTTTGCGCTGCGCCAGATACTCGTACAGATGATAGCGAGTCTCAGCATCCTGCTGCGCCTCCTGCCACAGAAGTTTGGCGTGTTCAGGGTTGCTCTTGAGCAGCATCTTGAAGCGCGTTTGCTGCTGCAGGAAGTCCCGAACTTTGCGTGTGGGGGTGCGGGAATCGAGTGTTAACGGATTCTCACCGGCGAGAGTACGCTCCGGATTGTAGCGATAGAGCAGCCACTGTCCCGAATCCACCGCGACTTTCTGGTCCGACATGGCCGTGGTCATGTCGATGCCGTGCGCGATGCAGTGCGAGTAGGCGATGATGATGCTGGGGCCGTCGTAGGCTTCGGCTTCGAGGAAGGCCTTGAGCGTGTGCTCGTCTTTGGCGCCCATGGCGACGCTGGCCACATAGACATTGCCGTAACTCATGGCCATCATCCCCAGGTCTTTCTTTTTCCCCGGTTTGCCTCCTGCCGCGAACTTGGCGACTGCGCCCCGTGGCGTGGATTTCGAGGCTTGGCCACCGGTGTTGGAATAGACCTCGGTGTCGAGCACCAATAGGTTCACGTTGCGTCCGCTGGCGATCACATGATCGAGGCCGCCGTAGCCAATGTCATAAGCCCAGCCGTCGCCCCCGACGATCCAAACACTCTTCTTTACCAGCATGTCGGCGAGCGCCAGCAGTTGCTTGGCTTCGGGGGAATTCAGACCCTGCAGTTTTTCCTTCAGCAGCTCGACGCGCTGCCGCTGCTCGAAAATGTCGGCCTCGTCTTTCTGCGGTTGCGCCAGCAAAGCGGTAACGAGCTCTTCTCCGATCGATCCAGATAGACGGCGCACCAACTCATGCGCGAATTCGGTCTGCTTGTCGATGGAGAGGCGGAATCCCAGGCCGAACTCGGCATTGTCTTCAAACAGGGAATTCGACCAAGCCGGCCCGCGGCCGTCGGCATTCTTAGACCACGGCGTCGTCGGCAGGTTGCCGCCGTAGATCGAGGAGCAGCCGGTCGCATTGGCGATCACGGTCCGATCTCCAAAGAGCTGAGACACCAGCTTCAGATACGGCGTCTCGCCGCATCCGGAACAGGCTCCCGAAAATTCAAACAGCGGCTCTTGCACCTGTTGCTGGCGGATCGTAGTGGTCTTGATCTTCCGGCGATCGAACTCGGGAATCTTGAGGAAGAATTCCCAGTTCTCGCGCTCCGGCTCGCGCAGCGGAGGTTGCGCCACCATGTTGATCGCTTTCAGGCGGGTCTCGCTCTTGTTCTTCACGGGACAGATATCGACGCAAATGCCGCATCCGGTGCAGTCTTCGGGCGCAACCTGGATCGTGTACTTCTGGCCCAGCCAGTCTTTATCCTTATCGCGCACCTCGGTCGATTTGAAAGTTTTGGGCGCACCCTCCAGATGCTTCGAATCGTAAACCTTGATGCGGAGCACGGCATGAGGGCAGACCATAGCGCACTTGCCGCATTGAATGCAGATCTTCGTATCCCACTCGGGAATCTCGAGCGCGATATTGCGCTTTTCCCATTTGGCGGTGCCGGTAGGAAAGGTGCCGTCTACTGGGAACGCGCTCACGGGAATCTCGTCGCCGTGGCCGGCGTAAATCACGCCGAGCACATCGCGCTCAAACTGGGGCGCCTGCGGAGAGAACGCGGGCGGCATTTCGATTTTGCTCGTGACTTTCTCGGGCACGCTGACTTCAAACAGGTGGGCCAGTGTTTCATCCACGGCGCGCAGGTTTTGCTGTACGACATCCTCACCTTTCTTGCCGTAGGTGTCGCGGATGGACTGGCGAATGGCTTCAATGGCCTCATCGCGAGGCAGAACCTTGGAGATGGCGAAGAAGCACGCCTGCATGATCGTGTTCATGCGCGAGCCCATGCCGGTGTCGCGAGCTACCTGATAGGCGTCAATTATGAAAAACCTGGCCTTCTTGGCGATCAATTGCGTCTGGACTTCGCGCGGCAAGTGGTCCCAAACATCATCCTTATTGAAAGGACTGTTGAGCAGGAAAACGCCGCCTGGAACCAGGGTGCTGAGCATGTCATAGCGCTCGAGGAAAATCCACTGATGGCAGGCCACGAAGTTGGCCTTCGAAATCAGGTAGCTGGAGCGGATCGGCTGCGGCCCGAAACGCAGGTGCGAAACCGTCATCGCGCCCGACTTCTTGGAGTCGTAGACGAAGTAGCCCTGCGCGTAGTTGTCGGTGTTTTCGCCGATGATCTTGATCGAGTTCTTGTTCGCGCCAACCGTGCCATCCGCGCCCAGGCCATAGAACATGGCTCGCACCATGTTGTCGGGCTCAATGGAAAAATCGGCATCGTAATCCAGACTCGTATGGCTCACGTCGTCTTGAATGCCAACGGTGAAGTGGTCTTTTATCTGAAGACCGGGCTTCGCCGCCGCCAGGTTGTCGTAAACGGCCTTGACCATCGCGGGCGTGAATTCCTTTGAGGAGAGACCGTAACGTCCACCGATGGTTTCCGGCGCGAGCTTCAGCGTTCCGTAGCCCAGCTTGATTCCTTCGTGAATCGCGTTGACCACGTCAAGATAGAGCGGCTCTCTGCCGGCGCCAGTTTCCTTGCTGCGATCGAGGACGGCAATCTTGCGTACGGTTGGGGGAAGCGCTTCGAGGAATCGCTTGACCGAGAACGGGCGGTACAGCCTGACTTTCAGCAAGCCAACTTTCTCGCCGCGCTGGTTCAGATAGTCCACCGTCTCGTGGGCGGTTTCTGCGCCGGAGCCCATCATGACGATCACGCGCTCGGCATCGGGCGCGCCCACGTAGTCGAACAGGTGATAGGAACGCCCCACCACTTGCGAAAACTTGTCCATAACTGCCTGGACTTTATCCGCGCAGGCGTCGTAGTAGGGATTGCAGGCTTCACGCGCCTGAAAGAAGACGTCGGGGTTCTGCGCCGTGCCGCGCAGCACCGGATGGTCGGGAGAAAGCGCTCGCTGCCGATGTTCGACGACATGATCCATATTGATGAGGGCGCGCATGTCGTCTTCGGTAACTATCTCGATTTTGTTTTCTTCATGCGAAGTGCGGAAGCCGTCAAAGAAATGCAAGAAAGGGATGCGGGTTTCGAGAGTGGCCGCATGAGCGATGAGCGCCAGATCCATGGCCTCCTGGACAGAGTTCGACGAGAGCATCGCGAATCCCGTGGTCCGGCAGAACATCACATCCGAGTGGTCGCCGAAAATTGAGAGGGCGTGGGTTGCAACCGTGCGCGCGCTGACGTGAAATGCCGTAGGCGTGAGTTCGCCCGCGATCTTGTTCATGTTGGGGATCATCAGCAGCAGACCTTGCGACGCAGTAAAGGTCGTGGACAAGGCTCCGGTCTGGAGCGCGCCATGAACCGCTCCGGCGGCGCCGCCTTCGCTTTGCATTTCGATCACGTGGGGCACGGTGCCCCAGATGTTGGGCACACCTTCCGACGACCATTGGTCTGCCCATTCGCCCATGTTCGACGACGGCGTGATGGGATAAATCGCGATGACCTCATTGAGACGGTAGGCGACATACGCGACTGCCTCGTTGCCGTCCATGGTCTTGAACTTACGCTTCATGACATCCCCTTCTGAATTTTTCGGTGATTCCTACGGACTGTTCTGAGGAACGGTCTTCTATAGAATGCCGGAACGAGGCGATATTGTCGGGAACATGGCTCACTGCGACGTGTGATCCCAGTCACAGGCGCGCAAGTGCCCGTGGCGAAAGTGAGACCGCACTCTTCAACTCTCAATTCCCCAGACTTTGTCGTCCCGAGCGAAGCGATTGATCTGCATTTTGCGGCGAACTGCAGATCCCTCGCATTCAGCTTCCCTCAGGAACGGGATGACAATTCATGAAAAGTGTCGCTCGCGCCCGCTCCGGGTTCGACTTTCACTACGCTCCCCTGAATCGTTCAGAGGTCTAAGAACGCCCGGACCGAAGTTAGGTCTTCGCTGGTGCGAACGCCAAAGCCAAGGCGCTTCATGATGACCTGCATCGCTACGTTGTCAGGCATCATTTCCGCGGACACCTGGCTTAATTTTTCCTCCCGGGCAATCTGGACGACACGGCGGAGCAATTCATTTCCCAACCCCAGATTTTGATACTGATCTGCGACCAGCACCGCGACTTCCGCTTCATTCTTGCCGTGAAGCCGGTTGATACGCCCAACGCCAATGATCCCGCGCTCTCCCGTGGCGGGATCGACGCGTTCGGCGACCAGGGCCATTTCGCGGTCGTAATCGCCGAAACAGATGCGCAACAGCCGCTCATGCGCCACTCGCTGGCTCAGGCTGAGGGAGCAGAAGTAGCGCAAATAGACAGTGCGATCGGAAAGCGTCTCGTGAAACTTAACCATCAACGGTTCGTCTTCAGGGCGGATGGGGCGGATGGTGACCTGATTTCCATTCTTCATTGTCCAGGACGAGACATACTGGAAGGGATAGGGACGGATCGCGGGCTTGGGCAACTGATCGAGGGTTACGGCGGGCCCGTGCAACACGACTCTGGCATCGAGGGCCAGCAGGTGGTCCGGTGAAGCCAGCAGGGGATTGATGTCAATTTCCGCAATCCAGCGCTGTTCGACCACCAACTGACTGAAGCGGACTAACAGGGCCTCCAGCGCCGCCATGTTGATTGGCTTGCGTCCACGGACTCCCTTCAGCGCGGTGAAGACCTTCGTCTGCTCCATCATTCTTTGCGCCAGCGTCGTGTTCAGTGGCGGAAGCGCCAGGGCGCGATCTCGATACACTTCGACAAGCTGGCCACCGGAACCAAACAGAATGACGGGCCCAAACTGCGGGTCCACGCTGCTGCCGAGGATCAACTCGTAGCCCTCGAGTTTCACCATTGGCTGCACCGTGACGCCGGAGAATTGGTCGCGGCCAACTTTCGCGGCCACGGAAGACTCGATGGCGCGATAGGCAGAGCGGACCGCCGCTTCATCTCGTAAGTTCAGTTTGACTCCGCCAACATCCGTTTTGTGCGTGATGGTTTCGGAATAAACTTTCAGCACAATCGGAAAGCCAAGTTTCAAAGCAATCGCGGCCGCCTCGTCCTCGCTGGCCGCAACGCGCGTCTCCACCGTGGGGATGCCGTAAAGCGATAACAACTGCTTCGACTCCAACTCGGTGAGCAACAAGCGGCCCTGCTTTCGCGAGTTCTGAATGATTTGCTCGACCTGATCGCGGGCTGCGTTCCCCAGCTCAGAGTCCTCGGCAAGGGTGGGAGTCTCGTAGAGTCCGCGCAGGTTGTAGGTGTAGCGCCACATATAGGTGAAAGCCCGCGCGGCGGTGTCGGGAAAAGGAAAGGTTGGAATGCCCGCCGAATTCAAGGCGGCTTCGCCGGCTGCAACGGAGTTCCCTCCCATCCAACTGGCCAGCACGGGCTTTCCAAATTGTTTAGCGTAAGGCTTCAAACCTTCTGCAATCTGCAAAGGGTCGGTCATGCCTTGCGGCGTAAGGATGACCAGGAGCCCATCGCTGTTTGGGTCTTGCGAAGCAATTTCGAGGGCGCGAGCATAACGCTCGGAATCCGCATCGCCGAGAACATCGATGGGATTGTTATGACTCCAGTGGGGCGGGAGGAACTCATCGAGGCGCTTCATGCTTTCCGGGGAAACTTCGGCCAATTCTCCGCCATTGTTCACCAGCGAGTCGGTGGCCAGGACTGCAGGCCCGCCGGCATTGGTCAGGATGGTAAGCCGCGGACCCTTGGGGCGGGGTTGTCTGCCGAGCACTTCCGCCATATAGAAAAGGTCGGCGATATTGTGTACCCGCAAAACGCCCGAGCGGCGGAAGGCTGCGTCCAGCACTTCGTCGCTGCCGGTGAGCGCGCCGGTATGGGAGGCGGCAGCGCGGGAAGCCGCTTGCGAGCGGCCGGCCTTGATCACGAGGATCGGCTTGGTGAGTGCGACTTCACGCGCGGCGGACATGAATGACCGCGCATCCCCCACGGATTCCATATAGATCAGGATGCTCTTAGTGTGCGGGTCGTCGCCAAACTGATAGATCAAGTCGCCCCAACCAACATCCAGCATCGAACCGGTAGAAACAATCGCGCTGAATCCCACTTGTTCGCGCTGGCTCCAGTCGAGGATTGCGGTCAAAAGCGCTCCGCTCTGGCCCAGGAACGCGACACTGCCCGCCTTCGGCGTATCTTTGGCGAAAGTGGCGTTAAACCCGATCGTCGGGTTCATAATGCCCAGGCAGTTGGGGCCAACCAAGCGCATGGCAGTACGCCGCAACTGCTCTTGAATCTGGTTCTCGAGGGCGATGCCTTCCGCGCCGTGTTCCCTGAATCCAGCAGAGATCACAACCGCGGACTTGGTGCGGGCGTCCACGCAGTCGGCAATAAGCTGCGGGACCGTCGCTGCCGGAGTGCAAACCACAGCCACGTCCACTGCTTCAGGGATGTCGCGAACGCTTTTGTAGGCTTTCAGCCCCAGCACTTCAGGATTCTTGGCATTGACGGGATATACCTTCCCTTGAAAGCCACCGTGCAACAAGTTCTCAAGGACGCTCCGGCCCACGGTGCCGGCACGGCTGCTTGCGCCAATGACGGCTACCGAGCGTGGAGCAAACATTGCGTCCAGGCTGCTTCTCCCTGCTCTTCGCCTCTCTACATGCGGTATTAGTGGCACCGTGCCTGCCTCGGTCGAACTCATGAAACCTCCTAATTATTAGTATTTATTTATTATTCAATCTCGCCGCGGTGAAAACGGCCACTTCGATTATCGGCGAATGGTTCGATTCTCTGCAAACCGCCAAAGGCTCAAGTAGCGCGACGCCGCTCAGCCGCGAGCCGCCTACCCGTTTCCACGGCACGCGCAAGATATCTTCAGAGAAATGTTTCTGCTGGAAGAAGGCGGCCGCATCCCTAGGGGCGGGCATCTTCTCGTGATGACCAGGTCATGCGGCAGCTCTCTCGGGACCACGACAATTACTGCGCTTTCGGGTTCGATCTACGACCCACCTCTTTGCCAACAACTGACAAAGAGTGGCCAACTTCCACTCGTGGTTCAACCACCTGTACCCGCGGTTCAAATCTCTGTTCGAGGGAGAGCGCGCGAGACACGAGGCATAGCTCCTTGGCCTTCTGTAAGAGCTTGATGGCCCGGGCCTGTTCCTGTTCGTGCGAAATCGTCAGGTTCGCGCGAATGAACACTTCGCCGAAGTGATAGCCTGTCTCAGACTTGGCGATAGCGCCGTCCACTTCCACCTGCAGGTCTTTGTACTCAAACTTCGAACTCTCCGCGACTGCCCGAAAGGTAGTCGTATAGCAACTGGCGACCGCACAGAGCAGCAAGTCCTCCGGTGTCCACCTGCCGTCCATTCCGCCAAAAGCAGGCGGTGAAGTGAAATGGATCGCGTTCGGCGCGGAACTGGAGTTTGCAATGCCAGTCCGGCCCGAGGCCCACCATGCAACTACTCGAAACGGATGTGCTTCTTCCATGGTGTTATCACCCTCCTTGCCCCGCATTTCAAAGTTGCAGGAGCATCAGGACCTAAGTAGGAAAGTCCCGGTTCCCCGACTTCGGTTGCGGCGCTCATGGAGACCTCCCTCTCGCAGCTTCCACAAACTCCCGTGGGTATAGATTGTTCCTCGCAGAGGGCTTTGCCGGCCATGCGTGAAGTCACAGTTTTTCGTGATCCTGATCACCGCGCGATCGGTGATACAATTTTTGTTGAAAGCCTTTCCCGAATGCGCGCTCCCTACGGGCTGAATATCCTCGACAACTGCCTCACCTGCCCGATGCGGGAGGAGCAGTTATTCTGCAATCTGCCGCTGGCCGCGATGCAGCGCTTGAATGAGATCAAATCCACCGCCGTCTACCCAAAATCCGCGATGCTGTTTATCGAGGGACAGCAGCCCCGCGGGGTGTTTGTGCTATGCACGGGGAAGGCGAAGCTTTCGACGTCATCGGTCGAGGGCAGAACCGTCATCACCAAAATCTCGGAAGCGGGGGACGTTCTGGGGCTCAGCGCCACGATTTCCAACCGGCCTTACGAAGTGACCGCCGAGATGATCGAGCCGGGCCAGGCAAATTTCATTACCCGCGATGCCTTGCTGCACTTCATGCGTGAATATGGAGAAGTGGCGCTGCGAGTGGCGGAACAGCTAAGCCGCAATTACCACTCGGCGTATGAAGGGATCCGCACGCTGGGACTCACTAACTCCCCTTCCGAGAGATTCGCAAAGTTACTGCTGGGATGGTCCAATGCACCAGGCAATCACGATCCCCTGCAGGTGAAGCTGACGCTTACGCATGAGGAAATCGCCGAAATCATTGGCACGACGCGTGAAACCGTCAGCCGCTTGTTCTCGCAGTTTAAGAGGAAACAAATCGTGCAATTGAGGGGCGCGGCCCTGATCATCCGCAACAAAGCCGCGCTGGAAAAAATGGTCAAGCCCTGAGTTCTGTTCCGTGTTTGTGCGATTCCAGACTTGTTCACCGCCGAGACGCAGAGAGCGCCGGAAACCCCAAAAGAGCTTTTCTCGCCGTCTGGGCGGTGAAAAGCTCTCACGCTCAGCGGGGGCTAAATTGATGGCTTCGCTGGCTCTGCCTGCGGGCGGTGCAGCCATTTGGTCTTTTCGCAGTACTCGTAGAGTTCTTCGCGGAAGTTTGGATGCGCGATCTCAATGAGCGCTTGCGCCCGCTCCCGGATGGTCTTTCCATGCAAGTAAGCCACGCCGTACTCGGTCACCACGTAGCGGACTAGGCCCCGGGAAGTGACCACTCCCGCGCCCGGGCTCAACATCGGGACAATTCGTGAAATCGCGCCATTCTTGGCGGTCGAGGAGATGGCAATGATCGGTTTGCCACCTTTCGATCGCGACGCTCCGCGAATGAAGTCCACCTGCCCGCCAATCCCGCTGTAGAACCGGTTTCCGACCGAGTCCGAGCAAACCTGGCCGGTCAAGTCGATCTGCAGGGCCGAGTTAATGGCCACCATATTGTCGTTACGGGCAATGAATCCGGGATCGTTGGTATAGGCCGTGGGATGGAACTCGAAGATGGGATTGTTGTCGACAAAGTCGAACAGCTTTTTCGTGCCCAACGCGAAGCCGAGTATGATCTTGCGCGGCTTGAAGTTCTTGCGCGCGCCCGTGATCACGCCCGCCTCAATGAGCGGCATCACACCATCCGACACCAGTTCGCTGTGTACGCCGAGATCCTTGCGATCGCTGAGGAAGGGAAGCACGGCATCGGGAATTCCGCCGATTCCAGTCTGCAGCACCGCCCCGTCTTCGATTAAGCCGGCGACGTTGCGGGCGATGGCCCTATGCAGGTCGGTGATTTGCGGCGGCTTCATGGCGCACAGCGGCCGTGACGATTCCACCACCACATCGATGTCACTCACATGGATGAAGCTGTCGCCATAGGTTCGCGGCATGTGGCCGTTGACCTGCGCCACCACGTAGCGAGCACACTTGGCTGCCGTGAGCGTGGTGTCCACGCCCACGCCAAAGCTGCAATAACCATGCGAATCCGGGAGCGACACTTCGATGAGAGCGACATCAATCGGCATGGCGCCGCTCTCGAACAGCTCTTCGATCTCGCTCAGGTAGATCGGCGTGTAGTCGGCCCGGCCCTCGTTAATGGCCTCGCGCACATTGCCGCCGATAAACATTGCGTTGTGCCGGAAGCGCCCTTCCATCTCCGGCGCCACATAGGGAGCGCATCCCATGGTCATCATGTGGACGATTTCCACATCATGAACCGAAGAGCCGCGCCGGATCAGGGCTTCGACCAGGGTCTCCGGCTCCGCGCAGCCCGGCTGGATATACACCCGCATTCCCGATTCAACGCAGCGTAAGGCTTCGTCCGAGGTTTGAACCTTTCTTGCATATTCGATTTCCCATGACATCTCTTGCGATCTCCTTATGCCTTCTTGGCTGTTGCGCCAGTTTCCTTTAGAGCTTGGTCCGTGAGTGCCAGTTCGTAACCGGCCGAGGCATAGTAAATTGCTCGATCGAAGAACTGCTCCAGCAACTGCAGCATTTCCAGTTCACTGAACACTTCCACCGGACGTTCTATAACTGCTTCCTTCTTGAGGAACTCCCACAGGTTCTCCTTCGTCAAAACGATCACCCAAATCAACTCGCTCAGTGGCACCCGCTGGCAGGCGCGCCGCGCCCCAATCTGCAAATAGCGCTGCTCCAGGTGGAATTCGTCCTTCCCCATGAGCCACTCCCCCAGATGGCGGTAGATCTCGTACACCCGTTCTTTCAGTTCTTCAGGGGGGACGTTTTGGTAGCTTGGGGCCAGCTCGGAATGCTGGACTCGATCGAGAAGGCAAGCGGCCAGCGCTTCGGAGTGGGCCTCGATCATCCGAACGAGACGATATAACATCATCATGACGTTTTCCCGTCCCCAACTTGCCTTTCAGTCTCAATGCTGGCAATATCCGCAGCCATGACGGGTGGTACAGTCGTGCGTGATGAGGATCACAGGAGGACGCCGGTTCCTTCGCCGTGTCCACTACCAATAAAGCTTCAGTGCCAGTTGCAACTGACGTGGACTGTTAATGGTGTAAAAGATCATGCCGAAGTCCGGGTCGCCGAACGTGGTATCGGGGCCGGCGAACTGCGGATGATTAAACGCGTTGAATGCCTCGAATCGAAACTCGAGTCGCATCCCATCGCGAATCTTGCCCATGCCAAACTCCTTGAACATAGACAGGTCGGCGTTTCTTGCGCCCGGTTGCCGTACTGCGCCTAGATCGCGAGGCGCCGTGCCCAGTGCGTACTGCGCCGGCTGAGCGAAGAAATCGCTTCCGTCTGCGCTGGTGAAGTACTGACTGGTCCAGGCCGAGTCATTCCCGCGGTTTCGGTGCGGCCTGCCAATGAGGTTCGGGCGTTGCGGTCCGTAGGTGGGCAGGCTGTTGGAATAATAGAGCCCCGGGTTGATGGGCCTGCCGCTGTTGAAGCGCCAGATGCCATTGGTGCGCCATCCGCCCACGATCCCGTTGAGTATCGGGTTCAGATTGCCTCCGATGAACTTTCCCCGTCCGATCGGAAGCTCGTAGGTGTAACTCAACTGTAAGACTTGGGGAATGTCGAAGGTAGAGAGACTCCGTTCTCCCTCCGGATTGTTCGGATCCTGCAAGCTGGCAAAACTTCCCAGATACTCACTGTTGGTGCTGGTCAGGGAAGCATCGTCGATGGATTTGGAGAAAACGTAAGTTGCGAGGAATTCCAATCCGTTCGAGAAGCGCTTCTCCGCTCGAAGCTGCAAAGCGTTATAAATCGAGTTGGCGATCGGAGGTTCGTCGCCTGCGAATCCAAAGAACTGCGGGTGAGCCATGAGCAGTTGGAACTTTTGGACACTCGGATTGGCGACCAGCGGATTTTCGGGACTGAGGAGCTGCGACGCATTCGACTGGGTGGGATCGGCGAACGGGTTGGACACGAACGTATTCAGGCAAGCGATCGTCATAATCGTACAGGGCAGATCGTTCGAATTCGGATCCTGGGCGGGCAGGCTTTCTATCCAGGAACCCAGGTGACTGTAATTACCGGCATTGGCAAAATAGAGGTGCGTTCCTTTTTTACCGATGTACGAGGCTTCGAGCAGGACATTCCACTTGGTTTCATGCTGGAAGCCAAAACTCCAGCTCTGTTCGTAGGGCACTTTGTTGCTGACGTCCTTGATCGGCCCGAAGCCGCCGTAGCCCACGTCGTTCAACAAGCCCAGGCTGCTGCCCACGGGCTTGGTAGGCCCCCCGTACGGATAAGGATTGCTCATTCGAGCGGCGGGCGTGACTCCGTCTCCCTCGAACGAGGGAACCAGGTAGGTCAACTGATCGAATCCTTGCTGTCCAACTCCTGAGGTTCCAGCAACCGCTCCTCTCCAGGCTGACAAATAGATGCCGTAGCCGCCGCGGACCACCGTGTCGTGGAACAGCCGGTACGCGAAGCCAAAGCGCGGCTGAATACCGTGGTAGTCGGGCGCATAGGAATGCCGGTCGCCAGGACTGGCAAAGATCTCGCCGCCCGTAAGGTATTGGCCATCCAACGTGATCGGAGATTGCACATTGGGATCGAGCCAGTTCAGCTCATTGCGCCGGTCGGTGCGAGGCAAGACCACTTCATAGCGCAGGCCGAGGTTGAGAGTCAGCTTGTCGCTCTTTTTCCAGTTATCCTGCACGAATCCGCCGGCCTCAAGATTCTGAGTCGCCACGGAGTTCGGAATCTCGTACATGCCGCAGCAGTCGTTCGGTTGAGCGCCGATCAGAAAACTCGCCATGCCGTCACCGCCGAGAGGCGGGCAGCTCACGGCGGGCGGGTTCGGTACACAGGTGGGATCGTAGTTTGCGGTTCCGGTCTGATCGAAGTTGTAGGCTCCGGCGGGCGCGTAGTTGGGCTGGGTGTAGTTGAGCCGGTGTAGTCGTCCTTCCGCCCCAATCTTGAACTCGTGAGCGCCTCTCACCAAGCTCAGCGTTCCAATCAGTTGATGCGTTTCCTGTCCTTGCTTGGCGTAGCTCCAGGGGTTGTTGCCAATGCTGTAATAGCTCGCGGCGGAATAGCCCCCGCCGATGCCGACCGTTGGAAACCAGTTGTAGCCCGAGTCCTTCATGTACTGCGGTTCGCCGATCGCATCCACCGGTGACACGTTCGGATAGGTGGCGGCAACGCCACCGTAGAAATAAGTACCCCGCGCCAAACCGTAGGAAACCGTCAGCAATGTAGTGGGGTTGAAAGTATGCGTGTCGTTGATGACAAACACGTGCGCGCTGCCCGTAGTGGGGCCACTGCTGCAGGGATCGGCCGCGTTGCCAAAGCAGTTGAACCCACCGGAAAGGCCGGATTGGTGCGAATACTTGGCGCTCAGCAGATTCTTCTGGTTGAAGCGGTGGTCGATCTTGAGGTCCCACTGATTGTTGCTGCTCTTCACCGATCCCGACTCCACACGGTTGGTGAATGGGTTGTAGTTGGCACTGCCTACGTTGAGGTTGGGTTCCGGAAAGTACGCCATCAACTTCTGCGCGACAGGGTCGATTAAGTTTCCCTGCACATTTACGGGGAGGGCATAAGGAGTGCCGACCAGATTCACGTTGCCGGGATGGTTCGCGTCCACCGTGCTCGTGTAGGTCGCGAGGTTGTTGAAGGGGATGAATGCGTTCTGGTTGCGTACCGCGCCACCATATGTAGGACTATATACTCCGGCATACGGGTCCCAGAGTTGGCCGGCCGGATCGGAACACTTGCCACTCGCATCGAACGTTCCGTCCGGTGCGGGCCCATTGGGGCCATCCCCGCCGCAGAGCTCGCCAAAATCGCCCGCCCGCTCGGCGTCGCTCGGCACGCCATAGAAAGATGGTCCGGCTTGGTCGTCCTCGCGCACACCTTCATAGTCGAAAAAGAAGAAGGTTTTGTTCTTGATAATAGGTCCACCGAACGTTCCACCAAAATCGCTGCGGCGCAGCCCGGGGATAGGGATTCCCTGCTGATTGTTGAACCAGTTATTGGCGTCCGTCTTGTAGTAGCGCTGAAACTCGTACAAGCCTCCGTGAAAGCTGTTCGTGCCCGAGCGCGTGACGAGATTCACGATGCTCGCGCCACTGAATCCGTATTCGGAGCTGAAGTTCGATTCCTGTACCTTGAACTCTTCGACAGCATCCACCGAGGGCGTGTAGGTTTCCACCCGGATGCCGCTGTTCTGCTCGTAGTTGGTCGTGGTCACGCCATCCATGAGGATGTCTGTGGTGGCGTTGCGGCTGCCGTTGATGATGACATTGGTGGCGTAGCACCCCATGCAGGCGGCATCCACTTCGGTAACGCCGGGGGCGAGATACATCAGATCCATAACGGCCCGTCCGTTTAGCGGCAGATCGTTAAGGAACTTCCGGTCCACCACCTGCCCAGTGGTCGCATCCTCCGAACCCAGCAGTGGAGCTGCCGTGGAAACGTTCACCGTTTCCTTGGCGCCCACAACGGACATCGCGAAATCCGCACCCACGTTTTGACTGACGTCGACTTTAATTCCGTTCCGGGCTTGGTCTTTGAACCCGGCTGCCTTGACCGAAAGGTTGTATCTGCCGGGAGGCACCGAGCGAAAGAGATAGCGGCCCTTGTCGTCGGTTTTGGCGGTGAAAGTGAAACCCTTGTCCGCGTCCACCAGCGTCACGTTAGCCTGCGCGATTACTGCTCCGGACTGGTCGCTGACCACGCCAGTAACTGATCCGGCATAAAGCTGGGCCCCGGCGGGAACCGCGAGCCCGGCCAAGATGAGCAACACAGCTAGAGAGGATATGAGTGCGCCACAGATGACGGCCGTGATCGGCGTCCTTGGCCGCGCACCGTCCAGAGAAGCGGGGTGAAGCATTCTAATTTCAGTCATTGCGGGTCTCCTTAGTTCTCCAATCTCAATGCCTGCTGCTCGTGCAACTCCTTTGCGAGCAGCGGCGTGCTATTTCCGTGGCAAAGGCGCCTCGACTTCCTCAAGCATCCAATGATCGGGTGTGTCCATATGACAGTCATAGCCATAAAATCGATCGTCAAAAATGTGCTGGAACAGACAGGCGCGCTGGCCGCGCATAATGGGATTTCCTTCCACGGGCTGGAAATCGCCATCCGGCGAATCGGCGGCGAAAATCTTCACCTGCCACTCGCCTTCCGGATCGTCGCTGTATCGGTGCGGGTAAATCTCGGTAGCGAGATAGTAGACTCCCGTCTTCTTGCCGCTGGCGTTCACTGCGTCCTTGACGTAGAGCAGGGTGGGCGCGGCTATCGTCGCTGTGGACTTGAGCAGGAGCTTTTCCGGGGCCTTGTCCAGGTCGACGACGGATTCGGCGCTCTTGCTGATGATCTCGAAGTGGTCTTTGTCATTACCGCGGTAGAAAGTGAGGTAGAACCGCCCACTGCGTGGATCGCGGAAGAGGTTCGGGTTTTGGTTGCGCTGGCCGGGAACGCCCACCACCAGGACCTTTTCTTCGGTCAGATGGATCCCGTCGACCGAACTGGCCAGCACAATGTGGCTGCTTGGAGTATCGTATTCGCGGGTGATCGCAAAGTAGAGCAGGTCTTTGTATTTCGGATCGGTGTGCTTCGAGTCGGCGCCGGCGAGAACCGAGGGCCAGCGAGCGTTCGTCCAAAGCGGATTCTGATCGTACTTGGTCCAGTTCACGAGATCGTTGCTGCGCGCCAGGCCGATCCCGCGCCCTTCGTTCAGCCCGTACCATCCCCAGTAGCGGAATCCGTCACGTTTTAGTTCCAGCACCGACATAGTGTGAGGAAACTCGTCGCCTTCCCATTTCTGCGCGTCGGGAAGCACGCGTCGCGGCGCAGTCAGTTTGAGGTAAGGAACGGTCTTGGGCTGCTCCTGCGAAAAAATAGCGACTCCAGCCGCAAGTACGAAAAGAGTTACTCCGATCCGAACGCACAGCTTACGAACAGGGCTGAACATGTATGCTCCTCATCGAAAACTCACCACATGCTTCTTACTTCACTTCTGGTTTGCCATCGCCGTATTGATCGTGTTCCACAACGAGTCTGAAGCTGGATCGTAAGGAACCATGTCGATGGCAAACTCCCAATAAAAGCCTCCGCCTGCCCAGTTCGGAACACTGGGATGAATGGCGTAATGCCGCTGCACCAAATCCTTAATGACCGGGGTTGAAGCTCTCTTGTCTGACCAACCAAACTCAGAAATGCCTAGCTTCGAGTTCGGAAACATGGCCGCGAGTTGACTGAAGACCTGCTGCCAGTCGGGCTTGCGGCCGTGGCAATCCACTTCGTAGTAACTCACCAGCAGGTAATCCAGCCCGGTCTTCATGCGGGCTGGAACGTTGGCGTCGGCCCACCTGAACATCTCGTTGGCGGCAGGCCTGCGACAGGGGGTGTTGTAATAAAGGGTGAGGGCGGTAACTTTCCCCTGGGACTTCAGGTAGTCAAAAGTCTCGGTCATCTTGGTGACGACGTCCGCTTGGGACGTGGACTTCACGGACGCTTTCGGCGAACAGCGTTTCGTATTGCCGAAAAGCCACTCGCCATTGATCTCATTTCCCACTTCCCAGATGTCGACGAGTGGGCCCAGCGTGGTCACGTAGTCTTTGAAGCGATTGAGATGTTCGGCCGGGGTGAAGCACTTTATGTAGAAGGAATCCACCGGCTGGCCGAAAACGTATCCGATGCTCTTGATCTGTTTGGTGGCATCCAGGTACGAGTTAGCGGGGAAATATCCATTCTTGTTACCGGGTGTGTAGACGATCCTCACTGTTGGCTTCACCGAAAGATGTCTCAGTGACTCAAGCAACTTCGCAAGGAATGCGCCGTCGCGAATGTCGTTCTTGTCGTCGACGGTCACACCATGAATCGGCTCCGGAACAAAACTCTGTGCGCCGGAAGCCACCGAGAGCGCGAAGAGGAAAAGCATAGGGCAGATAGCTGCCATGAAAGCCCGTGTACACCTCTGCCGCCGCATCCTTTCTCCCGCGAAGCGTTCTCCTGACATCATTTCGGCCTCCCGCCGTCTGGCTCGGCCACAGCTTCGACTGCGTTGTCCCGATGCAAAATCGTAGCGTTCGTGATGATGGGCCGGGCCCAGAAGCCGACGCTGAGAACGCACCCAAACGTCACGTACAGAAAAGCGACACCGGCGCGCAGACCGGCGAAATCTCCGATGCGGCCGATGATCACCGGCACCACCGCTCCGCCCATAATTCCTGTGCTCAAAATTCCAGCGAACGGCCCGTGATGTTCGGAAACCGAATTCAATGCCAGTGAAACCAGCACCGGCCACATGATCGAAGCGAAAAGGCCAATGGCCGGAAACGCGATCAAGGAGACACGGGCAGGGCCGAATAAGGCAGCGGTCAGGCAAAGCAGAGCGCCGATGGTAAATCCAATCAGCACTCTGCGGCTGTCAAACAGCTTGAGCAGTCCCATTCCCACAAAGCATCCAGCCGTCAGCATTCCCCAGAACCAGGAAACGGCTGTCGCCCCCGTGGTATGCGGGTCGTAGCCGTGATACTGAGCAAGAAACTTCGAGATCCAATCCGCAGTTCCTTGTTCGCATCCTACGTAAGCAAAGACACACAGAAAGAACGCCCACACCATTGGCTTACGCAGCAGACTGCCATACATTTCCAACGAGCCGGCGGATTCGTCGCCTGTATGCTCGACCCGAGGGAAACGTGTGACCCCGAGCACGGCAATCATCGACACCGTGAATACCGCAAAGATCCAGTACATCGAGGCCCAGGGGAGCGCGGGCGGAGTTAGCCTGGCGAGAATCTGTAGCAGTAAGTTGCCCCTCGCGGAAGGCTTGCCAAGATTTTCCACGAGATAGGAATAAATTCGCGGGCTGGCAAAGGAAGCGGTACCAAAGATCAGCTGAGCAAACGCGGAGTTGAATGCAAAGTGCTCTTCGCCACCCGCCACCCGCAAGAGAGGATTGATCGCCACCTGAAGCGTCGCCATGCCCGCGCCCATGATGAACAGCGATCCCACCGCAACGTGGTACGCAGGGAACAGGGCGAAGCTCAGGGATCCGATCGTGCCGGCAAGGAAAGCGGCGATCATCACAGGCTTCTCCGTAAAGCGTTCCACCCAGAAGCCCGCCGGAATTGACATCACGCCATAGGCAATAAAAAAAGAAAAAGGCAGAAGCGCCGCAGCCGTAAGACTCACGCCGAAGCTGCTGATGATATCGGGCACGATCGGCCCGAGGATATTCGTCAACAGCGACATCACGAAGAATGTCAGGAAGACCAAGCCGACCATGTAGCGATTTCGCGCCATAGTTTTAGAACCTTAGTTCAAAATCTTTTTCGTACTTAGAGCTGGTTTCACAAATGCCTTTCAGCTCCGAAGGCGCTTCCCTCAGGGGCTAAAGCCCGCATTTTTCCAGGTCCTGAACGGCACGGCTAAAGCCGTGCCCTACCCAAAGCCGATTTATGAAACCAGCTCTTACTCTGTCGTTGTAACCTTGCTCGCCAGTTCAAAGCGGCCCGGCTCGCGCCCGGCCTGCACCGCCAGTGCCAGCGTGATCATCTCCACCGGCAGAATTTCCAGAATTTGGCGAACGCTCGGACCGTGCTCTGCGATACGGCAGCAAGGCAACGAAGCATCTTTATCGACGAGTTCGGCGCGCCCTTCCTGCTGCTGGATGTCGTAGAGCAAGCGCTGATTCAAGTCCCGCGTCTTGGCGTCGCCGGCGAAGACGAGTACGAAAGTCTCGCTTCCCAGCATTTCAAAGGGCCCATGCCGGAAAGCGGCGCTGCTCATGCCCTCTGCGTGAAAGTGGTCGGACTCCTTTACGATCAATGCGCCGGTGCCGACCGTGGCCAACGACGCTCCGCGTCCGACCAGAAACAGGTGGCGAGTGTTCTTGAGCGCCTCAGCCAGAGTGTGAACATAGTCCTTCCAATCGACCAGGTACGCGGCGGCGGCTGGACAGGCATGCTTCAACTCCCGGCGCGTCCGCCGCAGGTCGCGTTCGCAGAGGACATCCCCCAGCCATTTCAGCGCCATCAGTGCGGTCACATAGGTCTTGCACGACACCGAGAACTCGGTGCCCGCCTTGGTGATCACGGCGGCATTTGCGTGCTTGGCCAGCGGGCTGCCGGGCGTGTTCGTCACCGCGATCACGGTGCAGCATTTATGGTTCGTTTGCACCAGCCGCACCATTTCTGCGCTTTGCCCGGACTGCGACGCGGCAATAATCAAAGTCTTGGGATCGAAGAATCGATTCTTGTAGTGCACCAGTTCGGAGGTCTCGACCATGAGGGCAGTAAGTCCATGGCCGATGAGTTCCAGGTTCAGCGGATGAAGGGCATGGAACGACGAGCCCATGCCGGTCAGCACCACTCGCTGGAATTTGCCATGGTTCAGTCGCGCTGCCACGTCCTGCAGCGGCTTCGACGGCCCCAGGCTGGAGAGAGTGTCCTCCAGAGCCTGTGGTTGATGAAGAATGTCCCGAAGATATTCGCCTTCGATCATTGCGAGATCTTCAAGCATGCTGTCCTCCCCCTTGAGTGAACCGGTGATGCCACACCCGCGCAGCGCCGATCAGGTTTGCATCCTCGCCTAAAGAAGCGAGATTCAGCTCCGTTTTCTCGTACGGAACAAAACGGCAGCACCGGCAAATGGTTCTGCGAATCTCTTCCAGAAAAAGAACCGCGCTCTTCATCACGCTGCCCCCGAGCACGATGGCATCGGGCGTAAACAGCGTGATCAGATTCGCCAAGCCAAGACCTAAGTAGCGAGCTTCCCGGTCGACCGCCTGGCGCGCTAATCCATCTCCCTCTTGCGCAAGTTCACAAATCCGCTTGGCGGTTAGATGGTCGCGGTGCGGGTAGTCTTCCGGCATCCTGCTCTCCACCCACGAGACCATCGCCGGACCCGCAGCCAAGGATTCCCAGCACCCGTGGAAGCCACACATACATAGGGGCCCGGAAGCGTCGACGACATGATGGCCAATCTCCGGGTGGGCCCCATCCACGCCCCGATAAAGATGTCCATCCAGAATGATTCCCCCGCCGATACCAGTCCCGACGGTCACATAGATCAGGCACTTCTTGTCTTTTCCCGCGCCCCACGCTGCCTCCGCGAGGGCCGACGCATCGGCATCGTTCTCCATCGCCACGCGCACACCGAAGATGCGGGCAAGGTCGGCCACCGGATTGCGGCCGCGCCAAGCCGGAAAGAAATTGACGTCGCCGAACTCGCCGGTAAAGGGATCGACGGGACCGGTGCTTCCGATTCCAATGCCCGTCAGCTCGGCATTGGCCTCCGTCAACACGGCACGCAACATGTGCTCGATGCGCTCCAGCGCCTCTCCATAGCCGCGTTCCACATCCGTCGGACATTGCGCTTGAGACAGCACACGGCCGTCGTCATCGACCACTCCCACCGCGATTTTTGTGCCGCCGATGTCAATTGCACCAATCATGGGTATTCTTTCCCGTTCGAGTTCTACTTCCACTCGACGATGGCCGCTTCGTAGGGCTCCAACGCCATCTTCCAGCTGGAGCCTTCGACAGGCAGCGCCTTCGAACTCTCGGATCCAATCTGGCGCAGGGATTTCACCGGCAACGATGTCGAGATCGTCACCCTGTAAGCCTGCGCGCTGTGATTCACGACCACGGCATACCCGCGATGGTCTCCGCGCAACGAAGTCACTTCCACCGAGGGCTGGTCGCTTTGAAAGGCCGCCTTCACGCCGGTCCAGTCGCGGAAAGCCTCGTAGATGCGATGTGTGCTGTCCGCTTTCTCAAATGCCGACGGAGTATTCGCCAGATAGGTTTCAATCGGATAGGCGGATAGCAGCGTCTTTCCTGAACCGATGGTGTTCGCCACCAGTGCGGGCCGTCCTTCCTGATCGACGGCGATCACTTTCCCACCCTTTACCTCCAGCAACGAACCCCAGACGCGCGGGTTCGCGCCGGGGACGGAATAGTGGAACGTGTCGCCCGGTTTCAAACCACCAAAGGGCTCGATCACTTTCAGCGTGACATCTGAGACGATCTCGGTATCCACCAGCCGCGCGCCGAAAATCGTCTCCATGTCGGGGATGGCAGCGTCGGCCGCAACCGACGCGTAGAGGAAGCCGCCGCCCTCAACATACTTTCTGGCTTTCTCATAGAAGTCGGAATGAACGTGAACGATATTGCTGGCCGTACTGGTAAGCGGAGACGGCAGGAACAGCATGGGGCGCTTCGCCCAGTCGTCATATTCGCGCGGGAAATCCGGCTTCAAGCCCGCGCGATGCGCAAGGACGAACGAGTTCAGCGCAGAGCTGATCAGCCATTGGTTGTCTGCGCTCGTATTCGGCTGAGGCTGACCGGGCATGGCGTCTCCGTCAAACGTTGAAACGTAGGGCGTGACCTCGGGACCGGTCAGACCGAAACGCGAAAAGTCTCCGTGCGTTCGCGCCCATTCACCGGGGATCAAAATGGCAACCTCGGCGGGAGCAGGCGTTATGCCGGTCAGATCCAGTTGGCCCACAATCTTTGAAAACTTCTTGAACTCGGTAGCCAGCGGCTTGTCCTGACGGTCCCAGGCCGTCATTCCCCAGCGTGTCTCCTGTGGGGTTCGCAGGTACGGCGCCTTGTGAAATTGCTCAGGTGAAGCGTCGGTGTAGCACCAGAGGTCCACGCCAATCGATCCTGCAGCCAGACCTGAGTACATCTGCAAGCGGTCATAGACGGCGATCCTTTCCGGAGCATATTGCGCCGACGAACCGCCCATTTCGTGGATCATCGCCGGACGCCCGGCGCCGCTCGATAATCCAATTTCGAAAGCGGCGCCATAGGTTCCGCGCTCGGAAAGCATGGGATCGGGGAAAAGATCGGTGTTGTAAATCGTGAAGGGATGCACGCTGAAGAAGTCGACTTCTTTGGCGAGGTTGTCGGCACGGAAAGGCCCGTGGCCGATTTCTTCTCCGCTGGTTCCGGCCACGATGGGATGGAGTTTGTCGTAGCGGCGGATGCCGCCGACAATCAGGCGAGTCCAGTTGATGGCTGCCGCATCGGTCGTATTGGCCACAATCCAGAATGGTGGTTCGTCAGTCAGGTCCCAGGCGATGATGCCGGTTTCGTTTCCGTAATGGCGGCCAAACTCCTCCGCCAGGTTCGTCTCCAGCCGCAGCATTTCCGGGTCGGTGTGCGGATTCCGGCCGTGCCGCCAGGGAACGTCCCAGTAGGCCTCGCCCACTTCGCCGCCGATAAATAAGGACGGGTGCAGGTAGATCTGATACTTGTGCGCGAGCGAGACAAGATAATCGAGTTGCTGAAACGCAACCGGGTTGTAGTCTCCGGGACGGGGCTCAAACCATGCCCACATCATGTCGAAGCGGACGATGCTGTAGCCGAGTTCGTGCATCTTTGCGAAATCGGCTTCGATGTCCTTCGGGTCCCACTGCACCGGCCACTGCATGGCTGCCTTGGCCGGAACCCAGTGCGCTCCCACCGGCAGAAATCGCTTGCCGTCGCGCGTGAAGTACTGGCCGTCAAGATGAACCGGCGGCAACTTCCCCACGGTCGCAGTCGGAGTTGCCGTCGGACTCGCCTGCTGACCGAAGCTAGGCTGTAGCTGCAACAGCAGCAGCGCCCAACCGGCGATCATTCCAATTGCCGCTAACCGGAGAACTCTCATCTTTTGCACCGTCCTTGCCTCCTTGCTTTCTGCGCTCGCAATTCTTACTGGCGCACTTCGATCTGGTCGATAAAGGTCCAGCCCGCATTCCATCCTGGCTTGACTTGGACCTGTACATAGCGCCCGTTTACGCCCGTCAAGTTCGTCAAGGTGTACCACCACGACAGGGTGCCATCGCCCAGTGACGGTTTATTCACCGTCCCCACCGCCGTGAAGTTCACGTTGTCGTCAGAAACGGAACAGGTCACCGACTGCGGCAGAAAGATCGCCGGCGGCTCGTCCTGGAGCCAATTGCTGCGGATTTCCTTGATCGCCTGCACAGCGCCGAGATCAATCGTGAACGAATAAATCTTCGTGGTCGCCCTCCCCTGCCAGGCGGGGTCAGTGAAGTCGGTCGAGCCCAGAATTCCGTCGGTCAACTCAACGCCCCCGGTATCGGGATAGCTGGGATTCGCCGGCATGGTCGCCGTGTACGGTTTGCCCAGAGCAATGTCGGTCGGATACAGGCGCGGCTCCGGCGTCGTCGCCGTTGTCGCATTGCTCAGCGCCGACTCATTTCCCGCGGCATCGAAGGCACTGACCTGGTACGTGTATGTTGTGCCGGGCTCCAGTTGTTCATCTCGAAAGGTCGTCGTTCCATTGCGCTGGCTGGCCACATGCCGTCCATCGCGGCGGATGTTGTAGCCAACGACGCCGACGTTATCGGTCGAGGCGTCCCAAGTCAGGTGGATGGTCTGGTAGTTGGGGGCGTCACTGGTCAAGTCCGTCGGCGTCGTTGGACGCACGGAGTCGACTTTCCCGGTCGCGAGGTAATCCAGATACGTCTGGTAGTAAAGTGGATTGACTTGCTGCGGGCTCATATAGTGATTGAAGCTGAAGCTGAGATAACTGCTGACGTAGGGCTCGACCGCGCACATGTCGTTCACGATGGAACGGATCCCCATGGGTTCAAAGTCCGAAGTGAAGGTTTCCGTGTCGGCCCAAAACTGCATGCGCGGACGGGAATTCTGAATCGCCTTTCCGACGGCACTGAACCAGCTGGGCAGTTGCTTTTTCGTGGCGTGCCCCACACCCACTCCGTCCTGCAGCGCCAGAACGTCGATGGGGCTGCGTTTCAAAACGTACTCCCACATAGTTTGCCACTGCGAAGGTGAGAAACCCGCCGTTGGGTTGAAGAACGGCGCAATCACGATGGGCTTGCCTGGCGTGAGCTTGTGGAGGTGATTGCCCACGGTCCGGTAGAACGCCACCAGGTTGGCCCATTCTGCCGGAGTGCTCTCGACGTTATCCACTTCGAATCCGAGATACCATCCGGTCAGAGATTCGTGACCTCCATAGCGCTTCCAGAGGTCGTCAGCTAAGGCGTTGGCGACCTTGGCCTCGTTCTCGAGCCAGGCCTTGTCCGAGATATCGTTCGTCCACCAGTCGTCATTGGTCTGCAGGCCCAGGTACACTTGCGCGCCGCTGGCATCCGCGGCATCAAGAGCCCGCTTGACCACGTCACGTTCCGTGTTCTGGGTATAGCCGGCGATTCCGGAAGGATAGATCGTGGTCTTCTCCTTGCTGTCGGCGGTCCACTGTATGACCATCTGATCGAGTTCAGCGGTTCTCATGTACTGGAACTCGTTGCCCCACTGTTTCAAAGTCCACGCGTCGCCAAGGGCTGGTTGCAGAAACGAACCACGCAGCGCGGGGCCCGAGCAATCCTGCGCGACGCACGCTAGACACGCCAGAAAAGCGACCGCCGCGACCATCGCGTATTTCGCACGTGCCAGCATTCTCACTCCCTCCTCACTTTGGGCTTGTGACGGAACGCCGGTTCGCGGAGCTCAGCAACCTGCGGACGCCACACTTCCCAAGTCAAGCAACACAAACACAAAAACATCATATGCATATATGTTGTCAATCTTTATTTTCCAAGGTAGGGGGGCAGAAGCACGGAAGGCCTCGCTGGCAATTCTAATTAGATGCTTTCCTATGTTGTATTTATGGATGGTTTTCTACTCTCGGAAAGGTCCGCTGATGATCTCCAAAAATCTCGTTTTCAAACAACATGTAACCGTTGTATACTATGTGTCATGCTCGCTCGACAATCGATAGCTCCTCATCTCGAACCTGGCGTGGCGCCCAAAGCTGGATCTCTGGGCTTGGTGCTCGACAGCGCAAGTTTCGTCCCCTATTACGAGCAAATCGTGGACCGGGTACGCAATCTGATCAAAGAAGGTGTGTTTCACGAGGGAGACATCTTCTGCTCGGAAGGCGAAGTTGCCCGCACGCTCGGCATCAGCAAGATGCCTGTCCGGCAGGCATTTCAGAAACTGCGCTCCGAAGGCCTGCTGATCATGGCCAAAGGCAAGCGGCCGATCGTTGGGTCCGGACGCGTCCCTTGGGATTTCCAGCAACTGCGTGGCTTCAGCGAAGAGATGCGGCGGCGCGGGTTGGTTCCTTCCGCCAAAGTTTTGGCGCTTGAGCTCGAAGAGCCGGATACTGAGACTGCGCAAGCCCTCAAGCTCGCCGACGACGAAAAGACATACTGCCTACGGCGCCTTCGGTTCGTCAACAAAAAGCCGGTGGCCGTCGTCACCAGCCATCTGCCCGTTCGCCTTTTCTCCGGAATCGAGAAACAAGACTTGGCCAGGCAGTCCCTGTACCATGTCTTCGAGAATGTCTACCAGCGGAAGCTCCATTGGGCGGAGGAAGTGATCGGCGCGGTCACCGCCGGCGAGGAGGAGGCGCGTATTTTGCAGACATCGCCTGGGAGTGCTCTGCTCTCGATCAAGGAGACGACCTACGATGTGCAGCGCATCCCGATTGAATACAGCGTCTCGCTCTTGCGGGCTGACCGCTACACCGCCTCCGTCGTATCTGTCCGCAAGACATAGGTCCTCCATCTTCATCGACATTCGGGTAGGCAGCTCTGGCAAGAGTGTGGTTTGCCCAGTGCCCTAGTTTGTAAATTGCACCAGTTAGGGGGGCCTTGTATTTTTCCGTGTGTATCCGTCTTGTCGATTCGCACGCTAGCCATGATCTATTTTTCCTACATGTGTAGGATTCTGGCTGGGGTAGAACCCATTCCACCGAATCCTTGGATAATCTCCCGTTTGCCCGTCAGAACGAAGCCGCTCGCGCGGCGGACGCTACCGCGTGTATAGGCACAAGCATCCGAACTGCCCTCTTAAAGAACGGATGGTGCCGGAGGAACGCACGATCGAGCAGCGGCCGCGCTACAATCTGGGCCGCTGGAACCAAGAACTCACAAGTGAACTGGGCCCGAAAGCGTAGCTTGGCGCTTGGGCCAAGCTACGCTCACAGGTTCTGACGACGAACACCTACTGCTGCTGCCCACTTCCGACTCGGGAGTCCATAGGCTGCCCCGAGTTCTCGCCAGTGTTGCCGTTTGTCCCAGCAGATTTATGGCTGGGTTCGGGCGGTCACTCACTGTTTAACGGGAATACGCTGGGAACCAGCGTCAGTCAAGGCTTTTCGAGGGGCTGAGGTTTCAGAACCATTTCTACATCCACTTTTACATCCATCAATTTTTGATGCTGGTTAAAGCAAAGAGTCTCTTCGGTGGGCTGGGTCGATTGGTCGGTCTATGCCGCGAAGACACTTACGCAGTTATGTGTACAAAATGTGTACGGCATGGTTGGCTGTGTTTCTAATCCATCGATAATAAGTTAGAAAATAGTGGTGGAGGCGGCGGGAGTTGAACCCGCGTCCGAAAATGTTACTGGTCAAGAGACTACATGCTTATTCCGGTTCATGCCCCGGGCATTAGGCGTTACCGCTTAGTCCCAAGACGTTCGCGACAGCTGCTCAGAACGGACAAGAAACAGTCGGCGCTAGCCTGAGATCTTAGCCTCTCTGCCCAGACGTAACAGAGAAGAGCAGCCCGCAGTGTGACGTTCGCTCGCAGCCCACGGGCAAAGCTGCGGAGAACGGCGGCCTAACGAATTAGGCTGCGTATGCCATCGGTTGATTGGCAATTATCATTTTGCACGCGATCACGGGTGTGTGCACCCCGGCATGCCTCTTGGCCGCAAGCATCTCCGTCGAATCCGTGACGCCCCCACTGGTGGGATTGGCCTTTAAAGAACTACTTCTATTGTGGGGAGGAAGTGACGGGAAGTCAAATGCCGATGGAGGCGATCCATGTTACCGGCTCTCAGCGATTAGCTATCCGCAATCAGTTCTCAGAAAACGCATTCTTGCTCTCTCTGCTTTAGAACTGCGTTTTTCGGTTGCCCAGGGGGCTCGGGTTAGTCGATGGTGATCGTGGCCGAGACGGACTTGGTGCTGTCGGTCACTGAGGTTGCGGTTACGGTCACGGTACTGCCGGGCGGAACCGTGGGAGGGGCCTGGTAACTGGTTGGAACGTTGCTAGCGATGGTACTTGGGGTAAACGTGCCACACTGGCTGGCGGGGAGGCAGGTGAAGTTCACGCCGGCAATTTGGGGGTCGTTGGCAACGACGGCAGCGATACCTGCCGTGGCGCTGGTATCGAGCGCAGTGGGAGGCGGAAAAGAAGTGCTGAACGTAACCGTAATCGCGGGAGCCTGGTATTTGGGATCGCCGCAGGCGACAAGTACGGCGATCATGCCGGTGGTGATCAATCGGAGAGTCGATTGGCGAACGGTCACGGGATGGCTCCGTTCACGCCGCGCTTGCCGTGTTCTTTCGTCCGGCGTTGTGGAAGAGGATTTTCGTTTCGCGCCATAGTCCATTCCGCAACACACGGTTGAACTATAAAAGGCGAGTCTAGCATAGAAAATGTCCGCGACTCTTCGATCCGTGCTCATGATGCCTCTAAATCTGCCGCAGCCGGGTGTTGGGTTAGAATCCGGCATAGGAGAACGCGCTTCTACTGCGGAAGGCTCCATGACCGATATCGCTCGCCTGTTTCAAGCATTCCTTGCTCCCGCTATCTTTGTTTCCGCCACTAGCCTGCTGATCCTGTCGATCAACGTCCGGCTTATGGGTATAGTCAGCCGGTTGCGGCAGTATGTGCATGCGAAGCATGACGCCGCCAAGAATGACCGTTTGCAAGAAGCCGAGGCCTACACGGCGCAGATCCACGCGATCGAGCAGCGCGCGGAGATGATCCGGCGCTGCTTTCTTCTGGTTCTTATTTCTCTTGCGGGGACGATCGCATCCTGCCTGCTGCTAGGGGTCGGCCTCTACTGGAAAGAGGCTGCGGTGGCGGCTGTCGTCCTTTTTGTTCTAGCACTGATCTGCTTGCTGGCGGGAACCTTCTACTACATCCGCGAAGTTACCGTGGCGCTGAGTTCGGTGCGCAACGAAGCACGCGATGCGCGGTTCATGGACCTCGGCAATCCGCCCGAGATTCGAGCCCGCGATCCGCTCTGAACTCAGCCCTCGGGCCACTCGGCAATCGGGCCATCTGGCCATCAGATCATCGGATCATCTAAAATCAAAGCCCAGATCACCCGATGACCAGATCGTCGGATCGTCCGGTTTCTTTTAGTTGCCGCAACGAGTGACGCTATGAAAATCGACAAATTGCTCAAACGCTACCGCATCGAACAGGGAAAACACTTCAGCCTTAAGGATCACGATCCCGCGGACACGCACGGGCTGAAGTCGGAACTGAAGCCGCAGGCGAAGAAACTGCTGGCGAACGGCGTCAAGGAACTAAGCCTCCTGCAGGACATTCTCGCGGCCCAGGACCATTGGGGCCTGCTGCTGATTATTCAGGCCATGGACGCGGCCGGAAAGGACGGAACGATCAAGCACGTCATGTCGGGTGTGAATCCGCAGGGCGTGGATGTGTCGTCGTTCAAGGCGCCGTCGGCGGAAGAATTGCACCACGGCTATCTATGGCGCTGCATGAAATGCGTGCCGGGGCGAGGGCGGATCGGCATCTTCAACCGGTCGTATTACGAAGAGGTGCTGGTGGTGCGGATCCATCCGCAGATTCTGGAAAGCCAGAAACTGCCGAAGCCGCTGGTCACGAAACATATCTGGCAGGAGCGCTTTGAAGATATCAATAACTTCGAGCGCTACCTTACACGGAATGGCATTGCGGTGGTTAAGTTCTACCTGCATCTTTCAAAGAAAGAGCAGAAGCGCCGGTTCATGGAACGGCTCGACACGCCGGACAAGAACTGGAAGTTTTCTACGTTCGATGTGAAGGAACGCCAGTCCTGGGACGCATATCAGGAAGCGTATGAGGATATGATCCGGCACACGGCGAGCGAGCACGCGCCCTGGTACGTTGTGCCGGCGGATAACAAATGGTTCACACGGCTGGTAGTCGCGCAGGCTGTGGTGGATGCGTTGAAGCGTATGAATTTGAAGTATCCGAAGGTGAGCGGCGACGAGCGGGCTGCGCTGGCCGAAGCGCGTCAACAACTCGAGAATGAATGATGCGCGGGGCTTGCCCTCAGGCAGCCGATCGATAGCGAACTCAGGATTGCTGCGATCCGCAGGCAGCTGCCGAGCTTGCGCTCGGCTTGGACGGGCGGGGGCGCCCGTCCCCACACGAGCATAATCATTTCAAGACCACGGGCAACACCTGGTCGTAGGGTTGAATCGTGACGATCAGGGATTTGCGCCGATCGAAGGCTTCTTTTGTGACCTTGAAACCGACAATGATCGTTCCTCTCTGTGCGGCCCCGGCTGGCAGCTTGGTTTCGGGCGAAAGCGGCGGTTCGGAACTTTCTTTCAATGCCGGGAACGCCTGGAAGTAGCGGTCGAGATCGACGGCGGAAGCGGCGTTATCGTCGAAGGTCTGGTCGTCGGCAGTGGTGAGCCGCGCTTTGAGGGTGTGAATCCACAGCGGTTTGTCCGCTGTATTGCGCAGGGTCATGGTGATGGCGGCCAGGATCATGTTCTGGCCGGGCACTTCGGCCGGAGCCACGAAATTGATCGAACCCGCGCCCTGCGGTTTCGCTCGTTCCGTGAAAGCGAAGATTCCCACAATCAGAGCGACGGCAGCAATGCAGATCAGGACAATGCCAGCGGGCGGAAGATTGCGCTTGACGGTCCCGAATTCTTCGCCGATGTGAAACTCGGTAATGGGCTGGGGTGGGGGTGGCGGCGGAGGCAGTGGCTTATCGGGCCTTTGATCGGACATGGGGTGATTGTAGACGAGGCTCTGACTTTTGCCAGTCGCAACTTGTGCCGTACTTCTGCCATGTGGCTCCAACCGGGGTTACGCGACGGGACAATCGTTTACGTCCGTAAGGTTCAGTGACTTTAGTTACCTTGCCTCGTGTGACGGATGCTGCGACGATGCGGAAGATTTCCTTTTGGAGGTACTCGGCAGTGAACCGTAAAACTCTCTTTGCCGCGTTGGCTTGCGCGCTTCTGGCCTTTAGCATGCTGGGCTGCGGAGCGACCAATCACCTGCAGTCCATCCAGCTTTCGACCTCGAACACGAAACCGGGCACGGGCGTGGGCACGTATATCAACTTGTATGGCGCCGACGCGCCGGGCCAGTTTTTCACGTGGGGGAACTACAGCAATGGGAAGCAAAAGCTTCTGTACGGTGATGGGGTTGTCTACCAGATCTCGATTACCCCGGGTAGCTATGTTTTGTACCAGGGCGGATACATTCCACTCACAACGCAATACTACGACCCGAATGCCAATCCGCCGCAGGTTATCCAGTTGAGCCCATCCGGCGTGGTCACAGCCGTCACGCCCTTTATCTGCACATGGGAGAATTTCGCGACGACTGGGTCGACCCCGTCCTTTGCATATGTCGGTTCGTATACAGTCACCGCTACCTATCAGGGATTTACCACTCCGCCAGCATTTGTTCCGGTGGCTTCGGATGTCGTGGGCATCCAGAGTACCACCAACCCCGACGGCCTGTGTACTAATCCGCCGTCGGCTCAGTAATCCGGCATTTCATTTGTTGATCCGCGGGGACGGTTGTATCAGTGCCGTCCTCGTCTCCTTTTAGAGTTGCTCTGTACTGTCGAAGCCGGCCATTTTCAGCGCCCGGTTTGAGCAGCCTGCCCGCAACCCTTATAATTCCAAGATTGCACGTGAACGCAACCGCTGCCTATGCATGTCATTCCCGCAATTGAAGTCGTGACCGGATGAAAGTTCGCGCCGGGATTGAAGTGTCGAGCCAGTCCGACATCGGCTGCGTGCGCCAAGATAACGAGGATTCGTTTGGCTATTGGGAGCCGGAGGACGACGGGCAGTTCCTGCGCAAGGGGCGGCTGGCGGTTGTAGCGGACGGCATGGGCGGCTACGAAGGCGGTCAGGAAGCGAGCCGGCTGGCGGTGGAAACGCTCGTGGCGGTGTATCGCGACTTTGGCGGCGACGACCCGCAGCAGGCGCTGGTCAAGGCTTTGCAGGCGGCGCACGAGCAGATCCGGCAATACAGCTTTGCGCATCCGGAATTGTGGGGCATGGGAACGACCTGCACGGCGGCGGCGATTGTTCACGACGCGCTCTATTACGCGCATGTTGGCGACACCCGGCTCTACCTCATCCGCGGCGGCCAGATTACGAGGATAACGCGCGACCACTCCTATGTGGGACGGCTGGTGGAGGCGGGAATGATCAGCCCGGAAGAAGCGGAGACGCATCCGCAACGGAACATTCTGACCGCAGCTTTAGGCACGAACGCCGATTTCATCATGGATTCGCGGGGACAACCGGAGCCTCTGCGCGCGGAGGACGTGCTCCTGATCTGCAGCGACGGATTGTGGGGGCAGGTGCGCGATGCGGAGATTCTTGGGGCCGTGGAGAACAAAAGCGCGGAACAAGCGGGCCGCGAGCTGATAAAACTGGCTCGGGAACGCGGGGGGCCGGATAACATCACGGTCTCGATTCTGCGATTGCGCTGAGGCGGTTCCCACCCTGAAAGCAGCGTCCTTCACGGGAAGTCGCACTTTCCGAAAGTGCAAAGTCTTGCACAATTGCCCCCTTTCGAGTCCCTTCTCCAGCTGTAACATGCTGAAATCATGGGAGCGGCCAAAATCGGGAAATTTAGTGCTTTGGCAGCGCGCTTGCATTTTCTATAATGCCTATCACTGATATAGGGATAGTGGGGGCGAGGCGCGATGAAGGTTTCCCAAAAAGGGCTGTATGCGTTGCAGGCAATGATGGTGCTGACCCGGCGTTATACGCAGGGTGCGATCCGGATTCGCGACATTGCCTACGAAGAAAATCTGCCGGAAAAATTTCTGGAACTGATTCTTCTGGAACTGAAGAACGCGCGCCTCGTGGAGAGCGTGCGCGGCGCCAACGGTGGATACCGATTGCGCCGGGCGCCATCGGAGATCCGGTTGAGCGAAATCATTCGTTTGATTGACGGGCCGCTCGCGCCCTTTGGGGATGCGGATCAGTTGCGCGCTCTGATCGATCGCGATGCCGACCATAGCGCACTGTACAGAGTGTTTCTGGAAGTGCGGGATGCGGCCGCCAAGATTCTGGAGAATACGACGCTGGCAGACCTGATCAGCCGCGAGCCTGCCGGTTCCCGTCAGAAGGCCATCAACAGAAAGACGAGCAGGAAGAAGAAATCCGAACCCAGCGTGCTCCCGATGTTGGCGCGAGGCGAGGGCCATGATTAAACGAAGTTTCTTCGCTTCCGCCAGTTTGTTTTTTTTGCTGGGCGCATTGGCCGGGGCCGAGACCGTCATTCGCGTGGGGGCGTTTCCCAATATCACACACCCGCAGGCGATGGTGGGCAAGAAGAACGGGTGGTTTGAAAAAGCGATGGGACCGCAGGTCAAGATTGAGTGGAAGAGCTTCAACGCCGGGCCTTCGGCGATTGAAGCCTTGTTTGCCGGGGCGATTGACATGACGTATATCGGGCCGAACCCGGCCATCTCCGGATACGTTCGCTCCAATGGAGAGGCGCTGCGGATTGTGGCGGGTGCGACCAGTGGTGGGGCGGCGCTGGTGGTGCGCAGCGATTCCGGCATTCAGAAGCCGGAAGATTTTCACGGCAAGAAGATCGCTTCCCCGCAGATGGGCAACACGCAAGACGTGGCGCTGCGCGCGTGGTTGAAAGCGCACGGCATGAAATCCACGGACAAGGGCGGAGACGTGCAGGTAATTCCGCTGGCGAATCCCGATCAGCTGACGCTGTTCCTCAAGAAAGAGTTGGACGGCGCGTGGGCGCCCGAGCCCTGGGCGACGCGTTTGATCAAGGAAGGGAACGGCCGCTTGTTCCTGGACGAGCGGACGCTCTGGCCGAAGGGGGAGTTTATTACCGCTCATCTGATCGTCCGGACGCAATTTCTGAGGGAACATCCCGATCTGGTCAAGAACTGGATTCGCGCCCACGTGGAATTGACGGACTGGATCAACGGGCATTTGCCCGAAGCAAAAAAGCTTCTCAACCAGCAGATCGCGAAAGAGACTGGAAAGGCGCTGCCTGACGCTGTGCTGGATGAAGCTTTTGGGCGCATGACGGCGACCTATGACCCGCTCCGCGGGTCGCTGATGAATGCCGCCAAGTCCGCATTTGACGCGGGTTTTCTTGGGCGTCAGATGCCGGATCTGTCGAGCCTGTACGATCTTTCGCCGTTGAACCAGGTGTTAGCGGAAAAAGGGAAAAAGGCGATCCAATGAGCGCGAATCCTCAAAATGCGTATCCCTCGGCAGTCCCAGTTGGCCGTCGCACCGGAGTGCGCGCGAATGTGTTTCAGGGGAAACCGGCTTCCTCGGTAACCACTTTCCCGAGCCACCCGATCGCCGAAGTGGTGGTTCCGAAAGTCGCGCTGGATGCGATCTCGCTCAGCTACAAGGCAACTTCGGGAGAGCGTTTGCTGGCGCTCGACAATATCAGCCTTGAAGTGAAGCCGGGAGAGTTTCTCTGCATCGTCGGTCCTTCGGGATGCGGCAAGTCCACGCTGCTGCACTTGATCGCGGGCCTGAATCCGCAGACCTCGGGGAAGGTTTTGGTGGATGGCGCGCCAGTGAGTGGCCCGGGGACAGATCGCATCCTGATCTTCCAGGAACTCGGCCTGTTTCCATGGCTGACGGTGGGCGGGAACGTCGAGTTCGGCATGAAGATGAAGAACGTCGGCAAAGCCGAGCGCGAGGAGAGGGTGCAGTACTATTTACGGCTAGTCCATCTTTCGAAGTTCAGGGACAGCTATATCCATCAACTCTCGGGCGGCATGCGGCAACGAGTCGCGTTGGCGCGGGCGCTGGCCACCGATCCCGACGTGCTGTTGATGGACGAGCCGTTCGCCGCGCTGGACGCCCAGACTCGCGATTTGCTACACGACGAGTTAGAGCGTTTATGGTCCGAAACCGGCCGCACCATCATTTTCGTTACGCACAATGTGCGCGAAGCGGTAAGGCTGGGAGATCGCGTGGTGTTGATGACGTTTCGCCCGGGGCGGGTGAAGCAAGAGTTTTCGGTAAACCTGCCGCGGCCACGTCAGATGGAGCAAGCCGATGTCGCGCGTACGGCGGGAGACGTTCTGGATTGCTTGCGCGACGAGATCAACAAGTCCCTGGAAGCGGAGTACGCCGATGAAAAAATTCGCTAAGCAGGTAATCTTCTATTCCGCGCTTCTCGGCATCTGGACCGTCTTAGCGAAACTGCGAATCTGGCCACCGTACCTTTTTCCTCCGCCGTGGGGAGTGGGTCACGCTTTGTGGGACGGATTTGCCGACCACAGCTTCTGGATTGGCATTGCTGTCACCATGAAGCGCATGCTTATCGGCTACAGCTTGTCGGTAGTACTCGGCATGATCCTTGGCTTAGCCGTGTCGAGCAATAAGTTCCTGGAAGAAACTCTAGGCGGTTTGCTGGTGAGTTTGCAGTCTCTGCCGAGTATCTGCTGGATTCCTCTGGCCGTGCTCTGGTTCGGACTCACGGAAAAAGCCATTCTATTTGTTGTGCTGATGGGCTCGCTGCTCTCGGTGACCATCGCGATGGAAGACGGTCGCAAGCAAATGCCGAAGATCTACGGCATGGCTGGGCGTAACCTGGGCGCAAGCGGCTTCCGCCTTTTCTGGTCTGTGCTGTTGCCGGCAAGCTTGCCGTTTATCGTGAACGGAATGAAGCAAGGGTGGGCGTTCGCATGGCGCTCGCTGATTCAAGCCGAAATGATTTTTCTCGGTCTCGGACTGGGCCAATTGCTGATGATGGGTCGCGACCTGAGCGATATGAGCCAGGTCATTGCGGTGATGATTCTGATCGTCATCCTCGGCTACATGGTGGACGGCCTGATCTTCCGCACAATGGAGCGGCGTCTGCAGGAAAAATACGGACTGACGCCGGCGTAGGGGCTAGGTTCAATATCCAACCTTTTCATCCCGAGCGAAGCGAGGGATCCGCAGTCCGCCGCAAAATGCAGATCCCGCGCTCCGCTCGGGATGACAATTCCTGAAACGTGTCGCTCGTGTACCACTAAGTCTTGCCCTCTTTCGCTTTCCCGCAAATTCATTTCTAATCTCCGCTATGACTCGCAGACTCGGGTGGTTGGGGTTCAGTCTCTTTTTTCTGGCATTTTGTTTTCTGCTAACTTTCGCGGCCGATCGCGATTCCGATCGAGAAATCGCAGATCGTCTGATTGCGGAAGCACTCAAGCCTTCGCCGCTGGAAACCAATCTTCGCCGTTTGAGCGATGAGATTGGCGGACGTGTTCCCGGCACTCCCGCCTTCCAGCGCGCGGTGGATTGGGGCCTGGCGGCGTTCAAAGACGCCGGCGCCGACAGCGTGCACACCGAAGAGTTCACAATCCAGCACTCGTGGGCGGAGGGCGCGACCGAGATGACGGCGTCGCTTTATTCGGGAACTACTTTTCCTGTTCACGCTGTATCCGTCGCGTGGGCGCCAGCGCTGGCTGCTGCGAAGCATGTGCCGATCGTGGACGTGGGAGAAGGTGCGGCCGCCGAGTTTGCCAAGGTCGGGGATGTTGCAGGAAGAATCGTGCTGGTGCACACCAAGGTGCTGGGGAACTGGGACGATCTTTTCGGCGAATACGAGCGGGCGCCCGCGATTATTGCGCTGGCCGTGAAAGGGAAAGCTAAGGCGATCGCGTTCATGGCCACGCGCGAGCACGGGATCCTTTACCGGCACACGAATTCCGGCGCTGGCGAGATTGATCTGCTGCCGCAGGTGGTGGTGGCGCGCGAAGATGGGGAGCGGATCGCGCGCTTGCTGGCGTCGGCAAATCCGGTGTGGGCCAATCTTTCGATTCCCAACAAAATTGGCGCCGCGATCAAGACGTGGAACGTGGTGGCGGAAATTCGAGGCAGCGAGAAGCCCGACGAGTTCGTTGTGCTCGGCGCGCACCTGGATTCCTGGGAACTGGGAACGGGCGCGCTCGACAACGGGTGCAACGCCGCGTTGGTGATTGATGCGCTGCGTGCGATCAAGGCGTCGGGGCTGAAGCCGCGGCGATCGATACGCTTCATTCTGTTTTCGGGCGAGGAGGAAGGATTGATCGGCTCGCGAGCTTACGCGGTGGCGCATCGCAACGAGCTCGACAAGGCGGCTGGCGTGGTCATCTTTGATGCCGGTACCGGAAAAACGACCGCGTTCTCCACCGGCGGGCGCAAAGACGTGATTCCGGCGGCGCAGTCGATGTTGGCGCCTTTGCAGCAATTCGGCGTTACCGGAGCGGTTGCGACCGCCGAGTCTGGCACGGATCACTTCGACTTCATGCTCGAAGGCGTGCCCACGTTTGTCGCCGACCAGGACGAAGCGAACTATCTCGAGAACTATCACGCGACGACCGACACGTTCGACAAAGTGGATTTCGCGCAGCTCAAAAAACACGTGGCCGAAGCGACGGAACTCACCTTTGCGTTGGCGAATTCTGCCGATCGCATCGGCCCGCGCCTGAACCGCGCCCAGGTCGACCAGACGTTGCACGAAACCCATCTCGATCAGGAGTTGAAAGACATGGGCATGTGGGACGAATGGGCCAATGGAAAGCGCGGGAGAGAGCAGTAGATAGACGCCTGTCGTAAGATTTTCTGTGCTCGTCTTTTGGATTCTTTTCAACCTGTTTGTGGTGGCGATGCTGACGCTCGACCTGGGCGTGCTGAATCGCCGCTGTCACCGCGTCAGCTTTCGCGAAGCGCTTGCCTGGTCGGGGGTCTGGATCGGGCTGGCGGCCGCGTTTGCGGTGCTGGTGTTGTTCTGGCACGGACGGGCTCAGGCGCTCCAGTTCGTGACCGGCTATGTAATTGAACTATCGCTCAGCGTCGACAACCTATTCGTATTTCTCGTCATCTTCCGCTATTTCAAAGTGCCCGACCAGTATCAACACAAAGTGCTGTTCTGGGGAATTCTCGGGGCGCTGCTCATGCGGGGTGCGTTCATCGTGGCGGGCGTGGGCCTGATCCGTCGCTTCGGTTGGATCACCTACGCATTCGGCGCTTTGCTCGTTTATTCGGGACTCAAGCTGCTGCGGCAGGGCGAAACGGAAATTCATCCCCAGAAAAATCCTGTTCTGCGTCTCTTCCGCGGAACTTTCCCGGTGACGGAAGAGTATGTGGGCGGGCAGTTCTTTACGCGGCGATCTGCCGCGCCAAAGAACGGATTTTACGCGACTCCGCTCCTGCTGGTGCTCTTGGTGGTCGAGACCAGCGACATTCTTTTCGCGGTGGATTCGATCCCGGCGGTGCTCGCCATCACGCTGAACGCCTTTATTGTTTATACGTCGAATGTGTTCGCCATTCTCGGCCTGCGCTCGATGTACTTTGCGCTGGCAGGAATGATGGACCTGTTTCACTACCTTCACTACGGATTGTCGGTGGTGCTGATTTTCATCGGGCTCAAAATGCTGGGATCGCACTACGTCTACATCCCCACCGGGTGGGCGCTGACGATCGTGCTTTTTGTTTTGGGAGCCGCTATTCTCGCCTCGCTACTGAATCCCCAGAAGAAATCGGTTGCGTAACCAGCGACCGCCGTTCGCCAGCGCGAAGCTCGCACGGTTAAGACCTTGGCCTGCAGCGAACGCAGAGCGCCCATACGCTATGATGAATGTTCATGATTAGCATTCCAGTCGCCACGCCGTCGCGCTCCTATGAAGTGCTCATCGGGAGCGGCCTGCTTGAACGCGCCGGAGAATGCCTCGGCAAGATTCTTGAAAACCGCCGCGCATTTGTGGTCACCGTCCCGCCGGTGCGGCGGCGCTGGGCAAAAGTCCTGTTGAAATCGCTCGCGGCCTCGGGAATCGAGACCGGACTCCTCGAAATGCCGGATGGCGAGCGCTCGAAACGTCTTACGACACTGGAGAAGCTGGCGGAGAAGCTGGTAAAGCTGGGCGCGGATCGCGGCGTAACGCTGATTGCGCTCGGCGGCGGCGTGGTCTGCGACGTGACCGGGTTCCTGGCTTCGATCTATATGCGCGGCGTCGATGTCATTCAGGTGCCGACGACCGTGTTGGCGCAGGTGGATGCGGCGATTGGCGGGAAAACGGGCGTTAACCTGGCGTCGGGAAAGAATCTGCTGGGGACGTTCCATCAGCCGCGCGCGGTGCTGGTCGACCCCGCCGTGCTGGAGACGCTGCCGTCGCGCGAATATCGCGCCGGGCTGTACGAGTCGCTGAAGTGCGGCATTATCGGAGATCCTGGACTGTTCAAGCTTTTTGAAGACCGGCGCCGCGAGATTCTGGATCGCGACCCGGTTGTGGTTGAGAAGGTGATTGCCGATTCGGTGCGTTTGAAGGCGTCGGTGGTGAGCGCCGACGAACGCGAAGGCGGTTTGCGGCAAGTGCTCAATTTCGGCCACACGATCGGTCACGCGCTTGAGGCCGAGACCGGATATACGCGACTGCTTCATGGCGAGGCCGTGGCATGGGGCATGATCGCGGCGACGCACATTGCGCTCTCCACGGGCAAACTGGATAGCGTGACGGCAGGGCGCATCACCAACTCGGTGATTGGCTTTGGCCGGCTGCCACGCATGGAGTTGCAGACCACGAGCATCTTGAAGCGGCTACGTTCCGACAAGAAGACGCGGCAGGGAGTGGTGCACTTTATTCTGCCGCGCGAGATCGGCAAGGTTGAGATCACGAGCGACGTGCCGGAAGCGATCGTCCGCTCGGCGGTCGACGAGATTCGGAAACTGGCGCGGAATTGAACGCCGCAACATCGAACAACACACATTGACCGCAGCCACGAGATGATGTCGCGATGAATCAAGAAATGAATCGGCGGATCGTAGGCGCGGCTCCCGCAGGTGCGCCAGAACGCGAGTCGGCGGCGCAGGCCGTCCGCGAGATGTTTACTTCGATCGCGCCGCGCTACGACCTGCTGAATCACGTTCTGTCGTTCAACATTGACCGGCTGTGGTGGTGGCGCGCGGCGCAGAAGTTCGATGCCATTCTGAAACGTCCCGAGTCTCGCGTGCTGGATCTCTGTTGTGGTACCGGAGACATGACTTTCGCTTTGCACCGTCGTGCTTTACGTCGGCGCGCCGGCTCCCGAGCTTCGCAAATTCTGGGCGCGGACTTTTCTCACGCGATGCTGCAGCGCGCGGCGGCGAAGGCAGTGGAGAAGGCCGCAGAGAAAGGAGGAAGCGCCACGCTCTGCTGGATCGAGGCGGACGCGCTTCAGTTGCCGTTTCCCGATGGACATTTCCATCTGGTGACGTCGGCATTCGGCTTTCGAAATCTGGCCGACTACGACGCGGGATTGCGTGAAATTGCTCGAGTGCTCGCTCCCGGCGGAGAATGCGGCATCCTGGATTTCGGAGAGCCGGGCGGCTTGATCGGACAGTGCTACCGCGTCTACTTCAAGAAAATTCTTCCCGCGATCGGCACGATGATTTCGGGAGTGCGAGGTCCATACGCGTATTTGCCGGCGTCGGTCGAACGCTTTCCGGCGCCGGATGTAATGCTCGCGCGCATGGGTCAGGCCGGATTTCACGAGGCTTCCTGGACTCCGTACACGTTTGCCATCGCGGGTCTGTACCGGGGAGTGAAGACCGTTTAACCGCCGAGACGCCGAGAAGATCAAAAGCTTGAACCGCGGAGATCGCTGAGGACGCGGAGAAATCGAGGGCGTGTTCCCAAAATTCCTCGGCGTACTCGGCGTCTCGGCGGTGAAACGGGTTCTTAGTTTCTCTTGAACGAGTCTGTGAACGCTTCCAAATTCGTTTTCTCAATCACCCGCTTGTAGTCGTTGCCGAGAAATTGTTTTAGCCGGTCGGTGTTCATAATGTACTGGCCGGTCATGTAAGGCACGGCGCCCGGCGGAATCGCCGAGATGTTCCAGTTCCACAAGAACTGCAGAACGAGACGCATGGCCCATTGTCCGGGCACTCGCAGCAACTTGGCGTGCGCCAGTTCGATACATTGCCCGAAGGTCAAAGGATCGCCGCGTCCAGCAACATTCAGGATGGTTAACCGCTGCGCTTCCGGTTCCCGCTTCAGTATCCACGCGATCAGCCGGGCCATGTCGTCGACGTGGACGAACTGGATTTTGTTGTCCAGATACTTCTGTCCGAACGGCAACATGCAGGGCAGTCGTTTCGCCGACTGGCGCATGCGGGCGGCGCGCAGCCCCTTCCCATTGGGCGTTCCGCGAAACGCTCCCATTAGATAATTTTCGACGGTGGCTCCCGCAAAAATGTGGGGACGCAGGATGAATACGCTGCAGCCGCGCAGGGAAGGCGCGCGCTGCTGCACGACAAGATCGCATTCTTTCTTGTGGATCGCGTAGGGCAGCGTGTGAGCGCCGAGTGGCGAGTCTTCCGCGACGGGCGCGGGCAGGTCGGAGCCATACGCCGACACGCTGCTGGGGAAAATAAACTGCCGAATGGTGGCTGCGGTATTCCGGTTGGCTTCGGCAATGGCTTCCATCACCCGGGCTGTGCCGGCCACGTTGATCCGCCACATCCGGTCGACATCCAGAACCCCCGATCGCTGGGGATCGATGACAAACGCCAGGTGCACAACGGACGTGGGTTGCAAGTCGCGCAGCAGCAGAAGCAACTCGCGGGTGGATTCTTCTCTTCCCAGGTCGAGCGGCACAAAGCGGTCGACCTGGGAATGAGTTGGGGGCTTAACATCGATGCCCACCACCGTGTAATCCGAGAGCTGCGGCAGGAGCCGCTGGCCAAGATTGCCCGAAACGCCGGTGACGATGATGGTTGGCTTTGCCGTATCCATTTAGTCCGGGTCTTTGGCCTATTGCGCAGGCGGCCTTGCTCCTCTGGGAAGCAGCGGCATGGCGGGATTTCCGGTGGAGCCGAAGTAGGCATCGTTCAGGTCAACATTGCCCTGAATGCCCTTCATGCTGTTCTCTAGGCGCTGCCTGGGAATTATCTTCTGGATCTCCGGTTTCACGGTATCCAGAGATATCGTCTCCTTGCTGACCATCTTGTAGATGAAGTGGCTGCCGCTGGGATCGGTGATCACTTCGGACACTTCGCCTGGCTTCAAATCCATGACCGCCTGCTGGTTCGGAGGCAGCGTGGCGCGGCGTTTGTTCTCCATCTTGGTGTTCGGGGGGCTTCCCGGGAGTCCAGCGGCAACGTAGGCCTCTTTTTGCAGCGTGTCGAAGTCCTCGCCGTTAGCCGCGCGCACGCGGAGTTTATCTGCGAGTTTCGTCATCGCTTCTTCAGCAGCTTTTTGTTGCGCCTCGGTCGGAGGCTGCGGCGCAGTGGTTTTTGCAGTGTCCTTCTCGCCTGGCTTCGCACCGGCCTTGGGCGTCACAGGGGCAGGTGCAATTTGCTTGGCGCGGGGGACAAAAATCCGCGCGAAGGTGGCTTGCTCGTAGGAAGCTTCGTTCTTCTTGTAATAATCTTCGATATCGCCGTCGGTAACTTTCCCGGCATCGTCCTGCAGCGCGTGGCTCAATTCCTGGGAAAGAATTTGCATGCGCGCAAAGTTCATCTTTTCTTCGAACGTGGGCCCTTTGTCGAGGCCGCGTTTTTCCGCGGCGGCCGACATCCTCAGCAACTGCGGATAGATGTTTGCCAGTTGCTGACGCCTGGGCGGTGGCATTCCCGGCTGCAGCGCGTCGGCGAGTTTCTCAAACTGCGCGCGGGTGATCACGGTTTTGCAGGCATCACCCTGTTGGGTGGAATCGGCACAGAAACCCTTCAGCGTGATCACCGGATCGCCGGGCCCAACTTTTACTTCCGGGGCCTTGTCGGGTGCGGGGGAAGCGCTTTGTTCCGCCTTGGTTCCGGCGGCGGGAGGTGTAGCCGGTGGCGCAGCTTGTCCGTAGGCCAAGCCGGCGAGCAGGAGACACACGAGACACTGGGAACGCATGACCTAAGATCCTCCAGGGAAAAATTGCGACGAATGTCATCGTAGCATGTCCCACCGGCGACCGGGCAAGGGAGTGGCAAGGGGTTGGCGGCGGGCGAATCCAAAGCGATAATGACGTTTATGCCAGAAATTCGGGCCACCTTCAGTTCCGAGTCGATGCGCCGGGAAAAACGAGACGTTGCCGGGAACTCGGTGCTGGCGGCTCTGGTGATCACGTGCCTGAAAATTGTTGTGGGGATCGCGACCGGCTCGCTGGGAATTTTATCGGAAGCTGCACACTCCGGATTGGATCTGATCGCGGCCGTGGTGACGTTTTTTTCGGTGCGGGTTTCCGACAAGCCGGCGGACGCCGATCACCAGTACGGGCATGGCAAGGTTGAAAATTTTTCGGCCTTCATCGAAACCGGTCTGCTGCTGGTGACGTGCGTCTGGATCGTCTATGAATCGATAACGCGGCTGTTCTTTCACAGCGTGGAAATTGAGCCGAGCGTGCCTGCGTTCCTGGTCATGTTGCTGTCGATGGCAGTCGACGCCTGGCGCTCCCGCGCACTCGGACGCATTGCAACGAAGTACGACAGTCAGGCGCTAGAAGCGGACGCGCTGCACTTTTCTACGGACATCTGGTCGAGCGGGGTAGTGATTCTGGGCCTTGCGCTGGTTTGGATGGGGCGCAACTATCGGGTGGGATGGCTGCGCCAGGCCGATCCGATTGCCGCGCTGTTCGTAGCGGGCGTGGTGGTTTCCGTGAGTTGGCGGTTGGCGAGGAGAACGGCGGATGCGCTGCTCGATGCCGCGCCAGCCGGCGTGCGCAGCCAGATCCTCGACCGTATCGGCACCGTCAACGGCGTGCTGGAGGTGGAACGGGTCCGGTTCCGGAAAGCTGGGAACCGCTATTTCGCGGACGTTTCGGTGGGACTGGAACGTAATTTCACCTTCCAACGATCGGAACAGGTGTCCGATGCGGTGAGGTCGCGGGTGCGTGAAGTTTTGCCCGATGCCGACGTGATGGTGCACACGGTTCCACGCGCCCGGCGTACGGAAAATATTTTTGACCGCATTCGCGCCGTCGCTACCCGCTATAACTTCAACGTGCACGACATAAGCGTGCAGGACCTGAACGGGCAGTTGCATGTAGAACAGCATCTGGAGCTTGATGAGCTACTCACCATGAAGCAGGCGCACGACGAAGTTACCCGTCTGGAAACGGAGATGCGCACCGAGGTCCCGGAAATTGCGACCATCCTTACGCATATTGAAAGCGAGCCGGCGACGATTGAAACGGGAGAAGAGATTGTTCGCGAGCCGGAACTGGAACAGCGGCTCAAGGACATTGTGAAGGAGTTTCCCGAGGTGATGGACGTGCACGAATTCCAGTTCAAGAAGGTACGCGCGCGGCTTTATGTTTCGTGCCACTGCACGCTGCCCGACGATATGCCCCTTTCGCGAGTGCACGACGTTCAGACATCGCTCGAGATCCGGTTCAAACACGACGCGCCGGAACTATTCCGGGTGCTGATACATCCCGAGCCGATGACGGATAACCGGCGGTAGCGAGATCGGCCGTGACAAGATATGCACTTACGAGATAACGAAAGGACACAATGATTGAAGCTTCAGTGAATTGGACGGACAAAGATCGATATGTAGGGTCGGCAACCTCACGCCACTCAATTGTGATGGATACCGCAGCCGAAAAGACTGCCAACAGCCCGATGGAGTTAGTGCTGCTCGGTTTGTGCGGTTGCACGGCATCGGACGTAGTGGGAATTCTCCGCAAGAAACGCGAGCCGTTCACCGAGCTCGAAGTGCGCGCCGAGGCTGAAAGAGCGGACAGTTATCCTGCCGTCTATACGTCGATTCACTTGACCTATCTCGTTCGAGGACAGGTGTCCCAGAAGGCTATGGAGGACGCGGTGAATCTTTCGAAAGAGAAGTACTGCTCGGTTTCCGCCATGCTGGAGAAGACGGCGAAGATCACCTACACCATAGAGCGCGTTTCGTGAAGGCTGGCCCTCATCCGCTGCGAGGTTACTTCTATATCGGGAGCGCGGCCCTGCTGTGGGGAATATCGGCGACGCTCGGCCGCGCGGCATTCACGGGCCACTTGCTGCCGGGCGGGACGTCGCTGGGCGCATCACTAGGAAAGATCGATCCGCTGATCCTGTCGCAGAGCCGTGCGGTTTTGTCGCTGGCGGTGTTGTTGCCGGTGCTGCTGGCGCGGAGAGGAGCGTCCGCGCTGCGCGTTCCCGGGCGCGACCTGCTGCGGTTTTTCCTGCTTGGAATTCTGGGAGTCGCGGCGTCGAACTATTTCTACTACCTTGCGATTCAGCGGACGAATGTAGCGACAGCCATCATCCTGCAATACACGGCGCCGGTTTGGGTGCTGCTCTATACGGTGGCGCGCGGAGCGCAGCGGCCGTCGCTCAGGAGAAGCGCGGCGGTAGGGCTGGCTGTGACGGGTTGCGCGCTGGCAGTCGGCGTTGTCGGCTCGGGCGGCTTTCGCATGGATCCGGTGGGAGTCACGGCTGCATTGCTGTCTGCATTTTCCTTTGCGTTTTATAACGTCGGCGGACACAGCGTGCTGGCGCGCTACGACCGCTGGAAAGTGCTGCTGTGGGTGTTGGTGGCTGCTTCAACATTCTGGATCTTCGTTAATCCCCCGTGGAAGATTATTGCGGCTCACTATGGCCGCGAGCAGTGGGGATTCATGCTGGTGTTTTCACTGGTTTCCGTGCTCTTGCCGTTTTCCTGCTACTTCGCCGGGCTGCAACACCTGGAGCCGACCCGCGCCATTGTCGCCAGTTGCCTGGAGCCGGTGTTCAGTATCTTGATCGCGGCGCTGGTACTGGGGGAGTTACTGCGGCCGATGCAGACGGTTGGGATCGTTCTGGTGCTGGCAGCGATTATGCTGATCCAGTTGCGGGAACACGCTGCTCGGGGCGAGGAGCTGGTGGTCGAGCCGATTGAGTGAGAAGGAGTCGTTGGCCGATGGTCGATAGTCGTTCGCGGAGTCTGGTTTGCTAACGACCAGCGACCAACGACCCAGCGTTCTCTCACAACTGCCTTACTCCAGCCTTTTGCCCCTTGTCTCCGGTAACTGCGTTGCCATCAGGCTCGCCAGAAGAAAGGCTGCGCCGCACAGATAGAAAGCCCAGCTTAGTCCCTTGGCCTGGCCGACTCTTCCAATTACATAAGGAGCGATCGAACTCAGGGTGCGCGCGCCGTTGTAAGTAAAGCCCAATGCGCGCGCCCGCACGCGCGTGGGGAAGATCTCGCTGCCGATGATGCCCGAGCCGGAGAAAAATCCCGTTCCGAAGAAGGCGACAATCGTGCCCAGCAAGAGCAGTACCGCCTGCGAACGCGCCATGGCGTAGAGAGGCACCAAAAGGGCGGCGGCAAAGGTATAAAGCATGAAAGATTTGCGGCGGCCCAGATGGTCGGCGACCCATCCGAAACTGATGTAACCGGGGAACATGCCAAACAGGTTAAGAACGATGAGGAGCGTGGCGGTGCCCATAATGCCGAAGCCGCGCCCGCCCAGTTCGACTGGAAGCGAAAGATAAGGAGGAATCCAGGTGAACAGTCCCCACCAGGCAAACAGACCGAAGAAGTTGAGCAGAAGAAGGGCAATTGTGCTCTTGCGATAGGGTGCGCGGAAAATGAGGAGGAAGGAATCTTCGACCGGAATATCGTGGGTTGGAGTCTTATGGTGCTCCAGCCACATCTGCGATTCCGGCACGCGGTTCTGTATCCAGAGTGTGACGATGCCGGGCAGAATTCCGACGAAGAACACCATCCGCCAGTTGGCGTAACGCAGAACGATGCCCGCTACCAGCGCGGCCAGTGCATAGCCGATTGCCCAGGAGCTCTGTACCACTGAAATCGCCTTGGCCCGCAATTCATCGGGCCAGGTTTCCGCGACCAGAGTTGCACCTGTGTTCCACTCGCCTCCCATGCCTAGTCCGAGGATGAAACGAAACACTGCCAGCATGAGCACGGTGGTCGAGAGGCCGGAAGCGAACGAGCAGATCGAGTAAGTAAGGATGCTGAGCATCAGGGCGCGCTTGCGTCCGATGCGGTCGGCGAGGAATCCGAAAAACACGCCGCCGATGCCGGAGGCCAACAGGGTGAGCGTGTAGAGAAGGCCAGAGGTCGCCTTCGACATGCCGAGATCGCGCATCACGTACGCGAGAACCAGCGCGTAAAGCATGGCGTCAAAGGCGTCGAGCATCCAGCCTAGAGCAGCCGCCAACAGCGTGCGGCGCTGCGCGGGGCTCGCTTGCTTCAGGAGTTGAATGGGCCCGATTGCCATGCGGAGAGCGATTGTATCAGCGGGCAGTCGGGAAAAATCAGCAAAACCTATCCCAAGAGCCGGAGATAACGCTGGGCCTTTGCCACGTCCCGCCCGATCTGCTCTTTCAGCGCTTCGACCGATGGGAACTTGGTCTCGTCGCGCAGACGATCGAAGAAGTGGAGTTCGACTTCGGTTTCCGCTGAAAGTTCAAGGGGGTGGAAATTCAGCAGGTGGGACTCGATGGCGAACGAATCGCCGCCAAAGGTCGGGCGGTTTCCAATGTTGGTGACTGAGTCGAAGCAGTCATTGTTATTGCCATTGCCGACGCGGGTGCGAGTGATATAGACGCCGTCTTTGGGGACGAGTTCTTCGTAGTGTGCCAGGTTGATGGTGGGCACGGTGTACTTCGATCCGTAGCCGCGTCCTCGGCCGGCGGTTGAGAGAATGCTGAACGGGCGCGCCAGTAAGTGGCGCGCGCGGCTTACCCGGCCTTCGGCAAGCAACTTACGGATGTGGCTGCTCGAAACGCGCTCGCCACGCAAGCGCATCTCGGGATAATCGCGCACATCAAATCCCATTTCACGGCCCAGCTCGCGCAGCAGTTGAATGGTTCCCGCCGCTTTGTGGCCGAAGTGGAAGTTGTAGCCTTCGTGAACTTCGCGGGCATGCAGGCGCTTCTTCAAAATCTCATGGGCAAACTGGTGCGGCGTCATCAGCGAAAGATCGCGCGAGAAGGGGAGCACCAGAACCGCGTCAATACCGGCGGCTTCGAGCAGGCGCAGTTTTTCCGGAGCCGGAGTCAGCAGTTTCAAATTCTGATCGGGACGCAGGATGCGCGCGGGGTGGGGCTCGAAGGTAACAACCACCGACTGCGCGTTTCCGGCTTTCGCTCGCCGCACGATCTCGTCCAGAACATGGCGGTGAGCGCGGTGCACGCCGTCGAAGTTGCCGACGCTGACGAGCGCTGGACCGAAGTCGCTGGGGATGTCGTCGAGTTTGTGGAAAGTTCGCATTCAGCAAGGTCCACGTAGGGGCGGGTGCCCTCACCCGCCCAGCGGAGCGAAGCTCCGCAGCTCCATGCGCGCTGGCAACGTCGGCGAGCTGCGCTCGCCTGCCCGGACGAGGGCGTCCGGGCCAACGTGTTCCTTCTAAATTTCAAACTCTAATTTCATCCCGTCATACGCCAATCGCACGTTCGGCGGCAACGCGGCGTTGGTCGCCTCGTGCGGCAGGTCGTGGCAGATGTGCGTGAAAAACGCGCGCTTCGGTTTCACTTCTTCCACGATCTTCAGCGACTGTTCTACCGTCGAATGCGTGGGATGGGGCTTGTAGCGCAGCGCGTCCAGAAACAGGATGTCGAGGCCGCGCAGCTTCTCCAGGGTTTCGGTCGGGACCTGGCTGTGATCGGTCAGGTAGGCGGCCGATCCGAAACGGAAACCAATGATCGGGGTCTCGCCGTGGATCACCGTTACCGGGTCGAAGCGCGCTCCGAACAATTCGACCGGGCCATCGATTGGTTGCAAATCGACCAGCGGCAGTCCTCCAAACTTATACTCGGCTTCGAAAATGTAGCGGAACATGTTGCGCAGGAATTCACAGGCGCGTGGCGTGGCATAGAGCGGCAGCTTGCCCGGCTTGTGCCGATAAGTCAGGGGGCGCAGGTCGTCGATTCCGAGGATGTGGTCGGCGTGTGTGTGAGTGTAGAGCACGGCATCGAGATGCGTAATGTTTTCGCGCAGCGCCTGTTCCCGAAAGTCAGGCGTGCTGTCGATGATGACGTGGCGGCCGTTGTAGCCGATCATCACGGAGGGACGGGTGCGGCGGTCGCGCGGATCGAGCGAACGGCAGACGGCGCAGTCGCAGCCGATCGTCGGTACGCCCATCGATGTGCCGCTGCCCAATACCGTCAGAGTCGCATGCATCAGCCGTTTGTACCTGTAATTGGGCCGGGCGCCTGCGGAGGACGCGCGAGCGCGTTGGTTACTTCCACGTAGGCCATGCGCAGTTCATAGAGGCAGTTCTGCAGGAAACCCTGCTCCTTCGGCGTGAGATTGCCTTTGGTTTTCTCGGCGATCATGCCGAGCGTGTCGATGGTTTGCCGCGCACCGATCAGGTCAACTCCGGGCTGGCCGCCCTGTTCGTGCATCAGGCCGAGCTGCATCATGGCAGTCATGTAGAGCGAAGCCATGAAGCGTTCAAAACTCATTTCGAGTTCTTTCGCCGAGTGTCCGTTCAGTTCGACTCGCGCATCGAGATCGCGCGACGACTGCCGGTAGGCATCGTGCTGTGCCTGCTGCTCGGAGGCGGTGGGCGGCTCGGGAACATCCGATTCGGGGGCGGGAGCGGCTGGAGTGGGCGCGGCTTCTGGAATGGTCGAAACCGTCGATGTCGAAGCAGCCTTTGCCGTGGATGGAGGCGGCGCTGGTTCTTCCGTGGAATCGGATCGAAGTTCTCCGTCGGAGGTGAATAAGCGCTTGTCGCTCACTTTGAATTCGCTTTCTTCTTTTCTTTTTTGCGCCATATGGTTTACCTGGTTCGCGAAATTCTGGTTCTCGAAATTAAGGTTTCTTGAACTCTTTCTGAAATTCAGGTGATCGGGAGCGATGCTGGCTTCAGCGTCGCCGTTCCCGCACGCAATTCTTTTCCAGCAGCCTCTCGCCGCAGATAACCCAATGCGACTGGGCGATCTCCGCCGGGCAGAGGCAAAACAGCGCTGCTGGTGATCTCGCCCACTTCTTTTTCGTCTTTCTTTGTCGATATCTCTGCCGCCAGAATCTTCGCTCCCGGTTCGGGCAGCGTGCCCTCGACCGTGAACGCGGTGAACTGGCGGTGCACAGCGCCACGCGAACGGATGCGCTCCACGATCTCCTGACCGAGATAGCACCCTTTGGTGAAATTCAACGCGCGCATCTGCCCGGTTTCCTGCGGCAGATCGCGGTCGCGGATGTCCTCGCCAAATTGCGGGATGCCGCGCGAGATGCGGAAAAGATTCAGCGCACTCGTGCCGGTGGGCCGCGCCCCCGCCTTGACTAGCGCGTCCCAAAGTTCGCCGACGCGCTCGGGAGCAATCCAGATTTGCCAGGACTCGCGCGCTTCTTCGCCCGAACGCAAAAGCGTGATGGTCCTGTGCTGCCAGGCAACGTCCGCAAACTGCAGGTGTGCGAGATCGGGAACGGCAATACCGGCGCGTTCGAGAGCATGGCGCGATTCAGGTCCGGTCAGACCGAGTGCGGTGAGTTTGTCGCTGATGTCGGAGATCTCAACATCGTCGGCGATGATGTAACGATCGAACAACTGCAATACTTTCTCTCGCTGCCGCAGTTCCGTATCCACCAGCAGTGAGTCTCCGCGCTGGAAGGCGTAGAGGTCGGCCTGAATGTGGCCCTGCGCGTTCAGCAGGAAAGCATAGACGCCGTGGCCGGGGGCAAGATCGCGAACATTGTTCGTGACCATGCCATTCAGCCAGCGGACGCGGTCGCCGCCGGTCACCGCGATTTTGGCGCGCCAGCTCAGGTCATAGAGACCGCAACCTGAGAGCAAGGCCTGGAACTCGGCGCGAGTATCGCCGAAGTCGGGCGCAATGGCGCCGACCGCGCCGCCGTGCTCACTTGGGTTCGCCCCAGGAAGTGTCGTCGAAGTCATAGGCTCAATCTTTGATTATAACGAAGGGCGTACTTTGATCGGCGCGCGACCTTTTGCCGCGACCTCTCATCCTGAGCAGATGATTCCCGCCTGCAAAACGTCGCACCCAAGGCGCATCACCAGGACCGGCCACCCGGCGCTCCACCGGCTATTACTTGAAGTAACGGGTTTATGAATGGTTCACGGCTGTGCTAACGTTGCGAGCGTGAGTGCGACTAAGCGTATTGCCATAATTGCCGGGGACGGGATCGGAAAAGAAGTCATTCCGCAGGCTGTAAGAGTCATCGAGGCAGCTGGTGCCCCGGTCGACCTGACTTCGTTCGACTGGGGGGCCGACCGCTATCTCGCCGACAAAGTTACCGTCCCGCCGGACGGCTTCGCTACGTTGGCCCGCGATTTCGACGCCATTCTGGTCGGCGCGTTTGGCGACCCGCGCGTGCCCTCCAACATTCATGCGAAGGAAATCCTGCTGGGCATGCGCTGTAAGATGGACCTGTTCGCCAATGTCCGGCCGGTGCGGTTGCTGGATGCGTCGCTTTGCCCGCTCAAAGGCATCGAACCCAAAGACCTCGATTTTGTCGTGATTCGCGAGAACACCGAGGGCGTTTACGGCGACCTCGGAGGAGTCTTCAAGCAGGGAACGCCGGACGAAGTTGCGATCCAGGAAGACATCAACACGCGCAAGGGCGTCGAGCGCATTATCCGCTACGCGTTTGAATACTGCGCGAGCAACCGGAAGCTGGATGGTTCCCCTCGGCGGCGCGTGCTGATGTGCGATAAATCGAATGCCATGACGCACGCCGGCGGCTTGTGGCAGCGCACGTTCAAAGAAGTCGCAGCGGGGTATCCGCAGATCGAGACGCAGCACATGTACGTGGACGCGCTCGCCATGCAGATGGTGCGCGATCCGCGCGGGTTTGATGTCATCGTCACCAACAACATGTTTGGCGACATCATCACCGATCTTGCTGCGGGATTGCAGGGCGGGCTGGGGATGGCTGCCAGCGGCAATCTGCGCCCGGGGCATACTTCACTGGGGCACATCGGGATGTTCGAGCCGGTGCATGGTTCAGCGCCGCCGATTGCGGGGAAAAACATTGCCAATCCCTTCGGCGCGATTCTGACGGCGGCGATGATGCTGGCGCATCTGGGAATGACCGGCGAAGCCGAGAAGATCGAAGCTGCCGTGCTCGAAGCCGTGCGGAAGAAAAAAACGACCGCCGACATCGGCGGAACGCTGGGGACGAGAGAGGCGGGCGAGTGGGTGGCGCAGAGGGTATCTCGTTGATTACTAGCCGGGGTTATTTGCATGGGGAAGCCGGGAAGTTCATTGAATGACACCGACTTGATCAAGATGCGGGTTAAGCCGTCCGCAGCATGACGCTGCGAGCACCCGCCCCTTGCAAAAAAACGCAAGGAGCGGGGCACCCGCCGCTTGATCTCAGATCATTCTTTCGAGACAGGGTTTTGCAAGACAGAGGGAACATGAAGTTGTTGAAGTCCGCCGTAGTTGTCCTGCTATTCGCATTGCTGGTTCGCGGAGCGTGGTCGCAAAATCAGCCGCAATCTCCAGCGAACAACAGGAACGTCGATAATCTTGGCCTCCAAGTCGCGGGTCGGAATCAGGATCAGCCGCAAACCGCGCCAGCCCAGAATCCTCCTTCGGCGGAAACCGTCGTCTCGTCCAAAGAGGCGAAAGGACTTTTTCGCTCGGTGGACGAAATCCTGCAGTTTGCCAGCGAGGACACGGGCCTCCCGATCAAGCACAAGGTGAAGCGCAGGCTAACCAAGCGCGACGAGGTGCAGTCGTACATCCAGAAAAGCATGAAGGACGACAAGGATGCGAAGCGGCTGGAGCGGTCGTCGGCGGTGCTGAAGAAATTCGGGTTGCTGCCGCGGAACTTCGACCTGCCCAACTTTCTGGTCGCGATGCTGCGGGAGCAGGTGGCGGGATACTACGATCCCAAAACAAAAACTGTGAATTTGCTGAACTGGGTGGACGCGGAGCAGCAGAAGCCGGTGCTGGCGCACGAACTGACGCACGCGCTCCAGGACCAGTCGTTTGGCATCGAGAAGTGGATGAAGGGATCGAAGGAAGACGCTGATAATAAAAGAAATGATCCAAGTCCTGCAGACATCGAAAATGACGAGGAAACGGCTGCGCGGCAGGCGGTGGTTGAAGGGCAGGCGATGGTCGTGTTGCTCGACTATTCGCTGGCGCCGACTAGGAAAACGATGCTTGAATCGCCGCAGGTTGTCGAAGCGCTCAAGCAGGACATGCTGACGGGGACGGCGGATTCTCCGGCGTTTCGCGATGCTCCGGTCTTTTTGAAAGAGGAGCTGACATTCCCATATCGCTACGGGCTCGACTTTACCGGCGCACTCCTGCAGGCGGGCGGAAAGGAACTGGCGTATGCGGGCGCGTTCAAGGATCCCCCGAAGACGACGCGCGAAATCATGGAGCCGCAGACGTACCTTGCGCACGAAAAGCTGGAGCCGATGAAGATGATTGACATGGAGAGAGAATTCAAAGGCTACGAGCCCTTCGATATCGGCGCGATGGGCGAGTTTGACGTTGATGTTCTGGTCGAGCAGTATGCGGGCCGGGATGAGGCCGGGGCGATGTATCCGGCGTGGCGCGGCGGATATTACTTTGCCGGGAGGCCGAAGGGCGACAAATCGGCGCCGATCGGATTGCTGTATGTTTCCCGCTGGTCGAGTGCGACGAAAGCGGCGGAGTTCGCGGCAGTGTATGCGAAGTCGCTGGCCGAGCGGTATCAGAAGCGGCAAGGGCTGGGGACGGATGGCAAAGTTGCGGAAGACGCGCCGCCGGTGGATTCCTGGCGAACGTTGCGCGGGCGGCATACGTGGCTGACGGAAGAGGGAGTTGTAATGATTGAAGTCCGCGGCGACGAGATATTGATCAGCGAAAGTTTGGATGACGAGACGACGAAGAGAGTGGAGGCTGACTTTTGGCCGTTAGAAAAACCAGTAGAAAAAGCCGCACCCGCCAAGCCATGAGTTTCGGTCTTGTATAATCGGCAGTTCCGCAGTCATCATTCATTTCCAGCCCAACCAGGAGCGCATTTGCAACAGGCAGAGATAGGCATTATCGGCGGCAGCGGTTTGTACCACATGCCGGGTTTCGGCGACGCGCACGAGGTCGAGCAGCAGACTCCGTTTGGAGATCCTTCGGATGCGTACATTCTGGGAACTCTAGAGGGACGCAAAGTGGCGTTTCTCGCGCGCCATGCTCGCGGGCACAAACTGCTGCCGAGCGAACTCAATTTCCGGGCCAACATTTACGGTTTTAAGCAGCTGGGAGTTGAGCGCATTGTTTCGGTTTCGGCCGTAGGGTCGCTGAAGGAAGAGCATAAGCCGCTCGATTTCGTGATTCCGAACCAGTTCATCGACCGCACCCGGCACCGCGTGGACACTTTCTTCGGCGACGGTATCGTGGCGCACATTGGATTTGGCGATCCGGTGTGCGGCGAAATGACGAAGGTGGTCCACGGCGCATGCCAGGTTGCAGGCGTAACCGGGAAGCTGGGCGGGACTTACATCTGCATGGAGGGCCCGCAGTTTTCCACCAAGGCCGAGTCGAACGTGTATCGCAGTTGGGGCGCGGATGTGATTGGCATGACTAACTTGCAGGAAGCGAAGCTCGCGCGCGAAGCGGAGATCTGCTACGTCACGATCGCGATGGTGACCGATTACGACTGCTGGCATCCGCATCATGATTCCGTGACCGTGGAGCAGATAGTTTCCGTGCTGGTGAAGAACGCCGAGAACGCCGCCAAAGTCGTAAAGGCCACGGTATCAGCGATGCCGAAGGCGCGATCCTGCAGGTGCGGGCGAGCGCTGGCGAACGCAATTCTGACCGACCCGGCCAAGATTCCGGCGGCGACGAAAGAGAAGCTGCAGTTGATATTGGGAAAGTACTTGAAATAGTCGTCGGTCGTTAGTCGAAGGTCGTTAGCAAGCGTGCCAGGAAACTGCGCGAGAGCCTCACTGATTGTCGCTAACGACGAACGACCAACGACCATAGACTGACTTACGGAGACTCATGAGCATTCTGGTAGTTGGTTCGGTTGCCTTTGACACGATCGCCACGCCTTCCGGCCAAGTGAAAGATATTCTCGGCGGGGCTGCGACTTATTTCGCTCTGGCCGCAAGTTACTTTACTGAGGTGCGGGTGGTAGCGGTTGTGGGCGAAGACTTTACGCCCGAACACGAAGCTGTGCTGAAAAATCGCGGTGTGGACACACGCGGCATCGAGCGGACCCAGGGGAAAACCTTCCGCTGGGGCGGACAGTATCTCGACAACCTGAACGATGCCAAGACCGACTTCACCGAACTGAACGTGTTCGAGAAGTTTCAGCCGCGCATTCCCAAAGAGTATTCGGACACGCAGATCCTGTTTCTCGCAAACATCCACCCCACGCTGCAAGCGGCGGTGCGCTTGGAGATGGATGGAGTGCGCCTGACGGGCGGCGACACCATGAATTTCTGGATCAAGGGCACGCCCAGGGAATTGGCGGAGACGTTGAAGCTGGTGAACGTTCTCCTGATCAACGACACCGAGACCAAGATGCTGGCCGGGGAAAAGAATCTTCCGCGCGCGGCAAGGAAAGTTCTTGCGATGGGCCCGAGCGCCCTGGTGGTGAAGCACGGCGAATACGGAGCGACCATCTTCTTCCGCGAAGGAGCCTTCGGCATTGGATCGCATCCGTTTCGCGCGCCAGCGTTGCCAATTGAAGAAGTCAAGGACCCGACAGGAGCCGGCGATTCGTTTGCCGGCGGATTCATGGGATATCTAGCTTCGCAGGGCGAGGGCGATATTAGTCGCGAGGTGTTGAAGCGCGCCTTGTTTTATGGCGGAGTGATGGGATCGTTTGCCGTGGAACGCTTCGGGACGGAGCGCCTGCAGAATCTTACGCGCGGGGAAATTGACGCGCGCTTTCAGGTGTTCCGCGAACTGACGCACCTGGAATAAGGCCGTTGACGTTGCGTTTTATCCTCAAGCCATGACCGAGCGCACAGTGAGCGTAGAGTGACTGCAAAGACAGCCGCGGTTCGGGACTTCAGCGCGGCCCGCGTGGCCGGGATCGCTGTCCTTGTGTCCTTTTTTTCTTTTCTTTACTACTTTCAACGGAGCGACCTTCTGCTCTATGGCGACGCGGTCGCGCACATCAACATTGCGCGGCGCGTGTTCGATTCGCAGACTCCCGGTCTGCTGCAATTGGGGACGGTCTGGTTGCCCCTCCCTCATCTGCTGATGATCCCGTTCATTTTCCCGGACGCGATGTGGCAGAACGGCGCGGGCGGTTCGATTCCTTCGATGATCGCCTACGTGCTCGGGGTCGTGGGAATATTTCGCCTCGTGCGCGGCATGCTGGAAACCGAGCTCTTCAAGAAGATGGGCACGAAACCGGGGGCTGGCGTGGGCGCATGGGCCGCGGCCTTCGTTTATGGAGCCAATCCCAACCTGATCTACATGCAGGCAACGGCCATGACGGAGTCAATCTATCTGGCGCTGTTCGTCTGGGCCGTCGTGTACTTCGCGGAATTTATCCGCGGGCTGAAAAAGAATGACCTGCAAGAAAATGAAAATGCAGATGGACGACAAACGCAGTCGGGGCGCACTCCGCTGATGCGCTGCGCCTGCTGTCTGGCAGGCGCGGAGCTCACGCGCTACGACGGGTGGTTTCTGGCGGGTGTGATGGGAGCGGCGGTCGTCGTCATCATGCTGCGGCGATGGCAGAATCGGAAATTGCGGCGGGTTGCAGCGAAGTTCCTGCTGGGCATTGCGCTGGTTCCGGTCCTGTGGCTGGCGTACAACCGTGTGGTGTATGGGAACGCGCTGGATTTCGCCAACGGTCCATACTCGGCGAAGGCGATTGAGCAGCGCGTGGGCGCGCCGAATCCGGCGCTCCACAATGCCGGGGTTGCGGCCATCTATTTCTTGAAATCGGCGCAGTTGAATATGGCGAATGGAAACTGGGGCCGGTTTTGGCTGGCGGCGGCCTTTGCGGCGTTGGCAATCGGAGCATGGAAACTGCGGGCGCAATCGGCTGAATTGCTGCTGCTGTTGCTGTGGGTTCCGCTCGTCTTCTACGCGCTTTCGATTGCGTACGGCTCGGTGCCGATTCATGTCTACACCTGGTGGCCGTTTGCCACTTTCAACCAGCGCTACGGACTCGAGTTGCTGCCGATGTTCGCGGTTTCGACTGGAGTGCTGACTGCTTCTGTGTTTCTTCTTGGCGCGGGCGGGCGGCATGTTTGGAAACTGGTGGCGGTGATGTTGGCGCTGGTGGTGGCCAGTTACGCATCGGTGTGGAAGGCGGAACCTCAGTGCTTGAAGGAAGCGCGGAGGAACTGGGAAATCCGGCATACTTTGAATTCCGCAGTGGAGCGCATGATTGCTCGATTCCCGCGAAACTCGCGGTTCCTGATGGACCTCGGGGAGCATGTGGGTGTAATGGAGCAGGCCGGCATTCCATTGCGGCAGGTGGTGAATAACGAAAATCACCGCCCGTGGGAACGGCCAACGGATCCCGAGGGTTTGTGGGAACGTGCGCTGGCCGATCCGCCGAGCTACGTGGATTTTGTGATTGCCTTCGATGGCGATCCGGTGGACCAAGGCGCGAATAAAACCAATCTCACGGTGCTGGCGGAAATTCACGCGACCGGGCAGCCCCATGCGCGCATCTACGCGGCGCGGAGCGCCCCGAATCAATCGCGTTAACCCTTCCCGCCAAGCAGCACGGAAAGGCGGCGGATGGCGGTGATAGAATCCGCTCGAAGCTGGGACGCTGCTATGAACCCTATCCATCAAATCATCGGACTGCTGCGGAATGAACTGGGCGTGGTATTGAGTTCGACGCTGGCGCGGTTGCTGCTGGCGGCGATACTGGGCGGCATCATTGGCCTGGAACGGCAACTGCGGCACAAGCCGGCTGGGTTGCGCACGAATATGTTTATATGTTTCGGCTCGGCGATGTTCACGGTTCTATCGCGGCAACTCGCGGGGACCCCGGCGGACAGCGCGCGCATCGCGGCGCAGATCATCACGGGCATCGGCTTCATCGGCGCGGGCTCGATTTTGCACACGCGCGGGTCGGTGACCGGCCTGACGACCGCGGCCACGCTGTTTGTGGTGGCGGGGGTGGGGATGGCAGCCGGCGGTGGCCTGTATCTGACCGCGTGTTTCGCCACGGTCATGATTCTGATTGCGCTGGTGCTGCTGGGACGAATGGAGGCCGCGTTCTTTCTAAAGTCGTTCATCACCACTTACGAAGTGACGGGCCGCAACGTGGATGCAATGTTGCGGGAAGTAAACCGCCTCTTGGACGCCGAGCAACTCACCATACACAGCGTGCACATCGCGTCCGCGGAGCCGGATTTCCGCATGGTGTTCTCGGTGGATTGCGAGCGCGAACAGCAGAGCGTGTTTTCCATACGATTGCACGAATCGACCGTGTTTGGCAGCGTTACGTCGCTCGGGGTTACGGAGCACGAATGAGCGCGCCGCAGAACCTTGGCCAGAAGCGCGAGAGCCAGCGGAACGCGATCCTTCCTTTTACGAAAGCGTCGGCTTGCGGCAACGATTTTCTGTTGGTCGAAGGCGCGCACGCTTCCGGCGACCTTGCCGCGCTCACTCGCCGGTTGTGCGATCGCCATCGCGGAGTGGGCGCCGATGGCGTGGAATGGCTGTTTCCGGATGCGGAAGCCGACGTGAAGGCGCGCCTGATCAACGCGGATGGTTCGGAGGCGGAAATTTCCGGCAACGGCACACGCTCGGTGGCGGCGGAGATTTGTTCGCGAGGGGGTAAAACGGAAGTTGTGGTTCGCACCGGCGCCGGGCTGAAGGCTTGTCGGCTCATTAGTCAGAACGGCGGGCGGCAAGGCTCCACGTTTGAGTTCGAAGTGGACATGGGCCAGCCGGAGGTCGGCGGCGAGTTGTCGATTGAGACGATGTGGCTGCGGGCGGTGGGGACGAAAGTTTCGATGGGGAATCCGCATTACGTAATTTTTGTCGAGAACTTTCAGGATGGATGGCAGCGGCAGGCGGCGCTGATCGGAGCGCAACCGCAGTTTCCGCAGGGCACGAACGTGGAGTATGTTGTGGTGCGCGGCGCGCATGAAATCGAGATTCGCCTGTTTGAACGCGGCGTGGGAGAGACGGAGTCTTCGGGCACGGGATCGTGCGCGTCGGCGGTAGCTGCGATTGCAAGCGGGCGCGTCGCCTCGCCGGTGACCGTGATTGCGCCTGGAGGTTCGCAGACGGTACGCTGGGAGAATCAAGTTTTTCTGCGCGGTTCGGCGACTCTAGTCTGCCGGGGAGAATTCTACATTTAAGATCGATCCAGATAAGATCGAGTCCAGATGGTTTCCGCTTCCCAGAATTTGCGAATCAAGCCGCGCGCGCTCCGTCCGGGCGACAAGGTGGGAATTGTTGCGCCTGCGTCGAACGTTAACCGCGAAATGCTGGAGGCGGGCTGCGACGGTCTTCGCCGCGTCGGCTACGAGCCGTTTTATTTCGAGTCGATCCTGGATCGCGATCTGTACTTTGCCGGGACGGCGGAGCGCCGGGTGCGGGAACTGGAAGACATGTTTGCGCGCGATGATGTCCGCGCGATTGTTTGCGCGCGAGGAGGATACGGGTCGAACTATCTGCCGCTGGCGCTTGATCCGAACAAGATCGTTCAGCATCCTAAAATTCTGGTGGGGTACAGCGATATTACGACGCTGGTGTGCTGCATGGCGGACTCGGCAAACTTCGTGACCTTCCATGGCCCGATGGTGACCAAGGATTTCGCCGTTGCCGATGGCGTCGATCTGGATTCGTGGCAGAACGCGTTGGGCGGAGCGGAGGAGTGGAGCATCGCGGAAGGTTCGGGCGCAAGGCCGCTGCTGGCGGGGCACGGCGAGGGAATCCTCTATGGCGGTTGCCTCTCGATGCTGGTGGCTTCGCTAGGCACACAACACGAGATTCGAACCGCAGGCACGATTCTCTTCCTCGAAGACGTCGCGGCCAAGCCGTACCAGATCGACCGCATGCTGATGCAACTGAAACTGGCAGGCAAGTTGAAAGATGTGCGCGGCATTGTCTTCGGAGAAATGATGGATTGCCGCCAGGGTCCGGATCAGGATTACACGCTGGAAGAAGTCGTGCTGCGGATTGTGGCCGACTTGCGGATTCCGGTGGCGTTTGGGCTGCGGTCGGGGCATGTCTCGCGCGCAAACATCACTCTACCGATCGGAGTGCGGGCGAGACTGACCGTGGACAACTCGGTGGAATTGCGGATTCTGGAAGCGGCGACAAGCAAATGAGTTAGTCCAATGAGTAAGTCTTGATGACCAAACCCAAGCACATTCATCTAATCGGCATTTGCGGGACGGCGATGGCTTCGCTGGCTGGCATGTTGCAAGAGCGCGGCTTTCGCGTCACGGGCTCGGATGCGGCGTCATATCCGCCAATGTCGACGTTTCTCGAATCGTTGGGCATTCCCGTCGCGCAGCCGTTTGCGGAGGCGAACCTCGATCCTCGGCCCGATCTTGTGGTTATCGGCAACGCGCTTTCTCGCGGGAACGTGGAACTGGAGCGCGTGCTCGACGAGCGCATTACGTTCTGCTCACTGCCGCAGATTTTGCATGATGAGTTTCTGGTGGGGAAAGACGTTCTAGTGGTTGCTGGGACGCACGGCAAAACCACTACGACGTCGATGCTGGCGTGGATCTTCGAGACCGCGGGTCTTCAGCCGTCGTTCCTGATCGGCGGCATTGCGGAGAATTTCGGCCGCAGCTTTGGGCTGGGCGAAGGCAAGCACTTTATTTTGGAAGGCGATGAATATGACACGGCGTTCTTCGATAAGGGGCCGAAGTTTCTGCACTACTTTCCAGATTCCATGATTCTCACTTCGGTCGAATTCGACCATGCCGACATTTACAAAGATCTGGACGCTGTCGAGACGGCTTTCAAGCGGCTGGTGAACCTGGTTCCACGGCGCGGGCGGATTGTCGCCTTCGATCCGGGCGAGAGCGCGGGTGCGAGCATTGGCCGCTGTCTACAGAAGGCATTCTGCCCCGTCGAGCGTTACGGGGCTTTGGATCCGAAGGGCTATCGCGCGGGCTGGAGAATCGCAAATCTGAAGTTGAACGAGGAGCGGACTTCCTGGTCGGTGCTGCGCGATGGAAAAGCCTGGGCGGACTTCGAATTCCCGCTGGGCGGGGAATACAACGTCTGGAATGCCACGGCAGCCGCGGCGCTGGCGGCGAATTATGGAATTTCGAAAGATGTAATTGCGAAGGCCCTCGAAACGTTTCGCAGCGTGAAGCGGCGGCTGGAGGTGAAGGCCGAGATCAACGGCATCACCATCATCGACGACTTTGCGCATCATCCGACGGCCATCGAGCAGACGATTCGCGCGTTGCGGGCGCGCTATCCGCAATCGCGCCTGTGGGTGGTGCTGGAGCCGCGCTCGAACACGATGCGCCGCAACGTGCTGCAGGACGCGCTCGCCCGCAGCCTGGCGCTCGCCGACGAGGTGGTTGTAGCGGCCGTCTTCAAGTCGGAGGCGATTCCCGAGGCGGAACGGCTGGATCTGAATCGCGTGGTGGACGAGATCCGGAAGCGCGGAAAGCAAGCACGCATCCTTGCCGATGCCGAATCAATCGTGAACGCGATCGCGCCGGAATTGCGCGAGCGAGACGTGGTTGCGATTCTCTCGAATGGCGGCTTCGGCGGCATCTATGAGAAACTGCCCCAACGATTGCGTGCACTCGGGGTGAAGACGTAAGTGTTCCGCACCATTCTCATGCTCGCGTTTTGGGCCGCTGCGCTGCCTGTCGCGGCGCTTCTGGGGTTTCCCTGGACCTATCTGACCAAAGACATCAACTTTTTGTACCGCACCTGCATGTGGGCGGCATTTACGGGCGTGCGCATCGCGGGAGTGAAGGTGCGGACGCTCGGCCTCGAAAAAATCGATCCGGCGCGAACCTACATCTTCATGTCGAACCACATCTCCAATCTCGATCCGCCCGTCACGCTGCCGCTGATCCCGCGCCGGAGTTCGGTAATGGTGAAGAAGGGGCTGTTCAAGGTTCCAATTCTCGGCAGGATCATGCTGATCGGATCGCTCGTGCCGGTGGACCGGGGAAATCGCGACGCGGGCATCGCGGCGGTGCGCGACGCGGTCAAAGCCATCGAGCAGGGACTGAACATGACCATCTACGTCGAAGGAAAGCGCTCGTTCGATGGCAAGCTGCTGCCGTTCAAAAAAGGCCCGTTTTATCTCGCCGAGGAGTGCAACGTGCCGGTCGTTCCGATCACGATTTCAGGCACTGAGGAAGTCATGCCGAAAGCGCGGTTCGCGATTCGTCCCGGGACGGTGACAGTCGAATTTCACGACGCAATCGAGCCCGCCGATTTCGGAGAACGCGATAGCCTGATGGCCAAGGTGCGCGCGGCGATCAACAGCGGGCTTCCGGCGGAGATGCGAGAGTAGTCGTTGGTCGTTAGTCGTTGGTCGTTCGCAAGCCTGCGAGCGACCTTTTCACCATTTGCGCTTGTTTACTTTCAAGGTATTAACCCGTGTTTACCACTACCCCCCTCCCCCCTTGCCTATTGGAATCATGGAGTTAGGAGGAAAATTCCGACCCGGTCTTTGATTCTAAAATGACTTAGGGTAAGGTATTCCAGAACCAATGACTTAGCTCGATTTTTCGCTTCGGCGGGGTTCGCCGGCGGGCTGACGCCCGCTGATCCATCTCAACTTCTGTTGCCAAAGAGCGCCGACTATTGGGCTTGGGGCGGTTCTGAGGGCCGTCCCCTGGGAGACGGGCACACCTCTGTCCTGCCACAGGTCGATGTCCATTGTCGCCGACGGGCGGTTAGTTGTCTGTGATGCTGCGCACAGGGCGTTTGTGATGAAAAAGAGCCAAAGGCCCCGCCCTTCGCTTCGCGATAGGACGGGCCAGCCGCCATCAGGCCGCGTACTTTGCGAAAGCTAACAAGGGCCATCCATGATCTGTAGAACAAGACGGAGGTATGTTGTTCCAAGAACTGCGGGGAAGGCACGACGCACCTTCCCCGCAAGGTAGAACACGCCTAAAACACCCAACGAGCTGGAGCAAACTGCGACTGACATCCCTTGAAATTGGTATCGCCCGGATATATGGACATGATCCATTGCGTGGTCGGCGTTGGCGCGAGTTCGACCGTCACCGAGGCTACACCATTGATCAGCGTTGGGTCTGGAATAATGTGCACGTTGAAGGCGGCATCCCAGATCTGCACCTTCCCGGTCGGGAACACCGAAGCCGGTGGATCCGGAGTGACTGTCGCTGTGATCGTGAATTCCTTTTGACCGTTGACCAAGACCTCGGGGGCAACGACGGAACAATCCACCGGTGTTGTAATCAGAGAGAATGTCACCGAGGAGGTACTAGTGTTGCCGACGTTGTCGGTGGCGGTGACAGTAAATACATGGGTGCCGAGCGATAGGTTGTCAAGGTTGATTGCCTTTCCGCTAGCAAGTACTTGCCCGCCGACTGTTGACATTCCGTCGATTGTGGCAGTAACAGATGCTACTCCGGAGCCAGTTCCGTCATTGGCGCTGTAGTTGAGGGTAAGCGTGGCCCAGTGCGGGTAACGGACAGCGGCCGGCTGAACAATCGTAATCACCGGCGGCGTGTTGTCGAGCGTGACCGCCGCGCTGTCCGCGGGGTTGGGGCCCCCCCACAACCCAGCACCGTTGGTAGCCCAGTAATACACTTTGTACGGTCCATCCACCGCAGGGGCCGCGATGTCGAACTTCCAAACCGCGTCCGGAACAGGATTCGGCCAAACAACCTGGCCGGTAGGGCCTACGTATTCGTAATCTATGCTACTTACACCCCAATTGCTGTCGGTCGCAAAAATAAAGAACGGAGTGCTGCTCGTAACGAAACAGTTCGTGGGGCAGCCATATTGAGGGACGCCAATCGACAGGGTGCTCTGGGGAGGCTCGTTCAGCTTGAGCATGGAGTCTATGAAATTAGACTGGACAGTGGTTCCGCTGGGTCCGGGGGCCTCGTACATCGACTCGAAATGGTCAGCCAGGACTATATTCAGGTTCTGGCGCAGAGCGGGAGTGTCGGTTATCCAGGACGTGATGTTCTGAAGGATTACATTATTCCCGTCTTCGCCCAGGGCCTGTAGATTTGTTGGGTAAGGAGAGAAAGGAAAACCCAAAGCTTTCCTTATATCGTCCTCCAGGTCACTGCACGCCCCGAAGGAGCCAACGTCGCAAGCATAAATTGCAGCCTGAACGCCTGTGTCATTCACGATCTGGTCGAACACATTGGCGTATACGAGGGAATTTTCGGGCGTCGGTTGCGTTTGCAATGCAAACAGCTGGGGCACGCCAAATAGGGCCTCGGTTGTTCCTGAGTCCGAGGTGCCGATGGATGGGCATGCATTCGTCGGGTGCTTACCGCATGTCAGGTTTTGTTTCACGGCGGGCAATTCATTTAAATTCTCCGGATTGTCCGTTGGCGTCGAAGCCGGCCCCATCGCCATGTTTTGATCCCAATAGATACGACCCTTGGAGCCCACATAAGTCCCATCCAAATCTGGATAGGGGGTGTAGTAGTTATTGGCATCCCAGAAGTACTCCCAATTGCTATCGCCGGAGGTCTTTAACTCGGTCAAGGCGTCGTCGTCGTATAAAACGATGATCCTGCCTGTCTGCTGCCAGACTTCGCTCAGAGTCGAACTGGGCCCAAAGCCGGGGATGGTGATGCGGCCGACCCTCACAGGAGGTCTAATCAACATGCCGGTAAGTGTGGTAGCGATGAGGTCGGCTAGAGTGGTATTCAGAGTCCCCGTGATGCCATCGTCCGTCTCGTGACTGATGGAAAGGATGATGATTTCGTCCGGATTGGCAATGCTGAACTGCTGCACTTCAACCAATTCATTCTGGATTGGTTCGCCAAAGAGGCCATGGCAGACAAGCATTACCTGGTAATTTTGAGGGGGGGAGGGTAAGGGCAGGGTCTAATGTCGAAAAACCGAATCCCTAGGGTGAGCTGTTGGGTAATGGTCGTGTCCTGAGCTTGAGACCAAGGCGAAACAAACTGCGGGTTGATGATGCTATCGATTATTCCGTCGATAGCATCGTCCACGGCCATAAACAAGGGGTTATCTCTGTAGTGATGGTGAAAATAATGATCGATCTCGCTCTGGGGAGAATATATTGGGGAATTTTCCGCCGTTCCCTCTATCCACGGGATGCTGGCCGTGCCGGAGTCGTGGGTGCCTGGCAGAACGACCTGATTGAGTTGGAGATAACCGATACGCGGCTCCAGATCTTGCATCCAATGCTCGGGATTCGGGGCGGGAGTCTGGGCCGTGGCGGTGGCGCCAAAAACGGTTGAGAGAGCGAGAAGCAGCGCGGAAACAGAGAACGTCAAACGGTAAGGAACGAACAAGTTGCGGAGAGCCTTGTAGGTGGAAACCGCGTGTGAAAGCAAACGTGCAGACGAAACGGTCATGTCGATGCCTCCTGGAACGAAGTGGTCGTGGTGATGCCTCCTGGAATTGTGACAGCCGTGCGGCGCACGAGCCGCAGCTTTGTGTGCTCCCTTAGCTTAAGAGGGAGATTTCTGGTGGCACGGCCTACCTATTACATACCGCTAGCGAGTTTGACGAGAGCGCCTCAAAGCTCCGCCCTCAGGCTCATTAGTTTTTGTTTTTATGCGGGGTCGTCAAACCTAGTGCCACCGTCCTCATAGCAGCGCGGGTTATCGCCTGCATGAACGAGCGGATCGGCTACGAGGATATTCCCCCGCGAACGTTTCCCGACAATTCGGGTCAATCGCCTCAGGGGGTGTCGCGTCTCGGCGAGCGGGGCGCCTCTTCGGAGAGGCGAGAAAATTTTCGGCCCCAATAATACTGCCGTTCGACTAGGGGGCGAAGAAAAAGAAGGCTTAATCCAATTGGGTAATCCCAAATCGGCCGAGGCACTGCGAATCGGGTTCCGTCAGGCGTTCTAGATGGATTGTTGACGATAAATCGCGGCCATTACGCTCATCCTATGAAAGAGGATGTCAAGAAAAAACATTTCTCCCCGCCCCTCGGGAAGGCGCGGGTGTGGTGACTTACATCCATCCCCACCTCATTCTTAAAGGGGTTTTGGTCTTGGCCGCCTTTGCCCGCCGCGCATTCCAGCGGCGAGTCCAACCCCAGTTGCTTGTCCCAACTCGACGGTTGCTTGTGAGGAGTTAGTGGGGATTTTTAGTTCTCCAGGGAGGGGTTTGAGGGAAGCTTGGATCGTGGGTGCGGACAGGTCGGCGGGGCGCAACGCGGGTCATTGGGAGAACGCCCTGACACTACGCTGGGAGTGCCGGTGGAGTAGGGGTCCTTCGACTGCGTAGCTGCTTCGCTTCGCGAAGCAGCTACTCCGCTCAGGATGACACATTGTGGGGAAGCAGGGGTCCTTCGACTGCGTAGCTGCTTCGCTTCGCGAAGCAGGTACTCCGCTCAGGATGACACATTGTGGGGAAGCAGGGGTCCTTCGGCTACGTAGCTGCTTCGCTTCGCGGAGCAGCTACTCCGCTCAGGATGACACATTGTGGGGAAGCAGGGGTCCTTCGCTTCGCTCAGGATGACATTTTGTTTGTAAAGACCGGGACTGGAGGCTTAGTCCCGCTCCGAGAACTTTCTTACTGCCTTGGCGATCTCCGGCAGCTTGGCGTAGGCGGCGCAGCACTTCAACCACAATTTGTGATCGATGGCGGGAGCGCCGCTGACCATGGCTCCGGCGGGAACGTCGTGGGGGATGCCGCTTTGGGCGATGGCGATGGCGCTGTCTCCGATTTTGACGTGGCCGGAGACGCCTACTTGTCCCGCCAGGATTACGTTGTTGCCTACGTCGGTTGTGCCGGCTAGGCCGACTTGGGCGCAGAGCAGTGTGTCGTGGCCTATGGTGCAACTGTGGCCTACTTGGACCAGGTTGTCGATCTTCGTGCCGCGGCCGATGCGGGTCTCGCCGATGCTGGCGCGATCGATGCAGGTGTTGGCTTGGATCTCGACGTCGTTTTCGATGGCAACGTTGCCAGACTGGACTATTTTGTGCCAGCGGCCGGCGTTTTCTTTATCGTCGTCGTTATGCTTGGCGAAGCCGAAACCATCGGAGCCTACGACTACGCCGTTCTGGAGCAGAACGTTGTCTCCTAGTTGGCAGAATTCACGAACGACCGCATGAGCGTGGGCGAAGAAATTGTTGCCGATGGTTACGCCACGATAGATGACTACGTGGGCCAGGAGGACGGCGTTGTCTCCGATGACGACGTCTTCGTCGATGACGACGTAGGGGCCGATGTGCGCGTTCTTGCCCATCTTCTTTATTGCCGTGGGATGAACGACCGCCGTGGGATGGATTCCGGGGGCGTAGCGCGGCGGCTGATAGAAAAGTTCGATGGCCTTCGCCCAGGCAAGATACGGATTCTTGCTGCGCAGCATTCCCGTGGATACGGCAGGAAAGTTTTCGGCGACAATGACCGCCGAAGCCTCAGTGGTCTTTGCGGCGGCATTGTATTTGGGGTTGGATACGAAGGTGAGCTGGCCGGGACCAGCGTGTTCGATGCCGGCTACGCCGGTGATTTCGGTTTCGGGGGAAGCGTTGTCGATGCGAGCGTTGAGAGCGGTGGCGATGTCGGCGAGTTTCATGGCGGTGTCCCCGAGAATTGTAGCGGAAGGCGGAGCAGTGGCGACTGCCGAGCTTCGCTCGGCTTGGACCCTTCGGCTGCGCTCGGGGCAGGCTTGCGAGGGCGCCCGTCCCCACACGAGCCAAGTCCTACTGTTCGAACAACGTGACCTGGCGCGTGTCGGGAGCGCCACCTTTGCGGCGGCGGCTCGCTGCACCGATGACCGCAAGGACCGTCACCGAGGTCAACGCTATGCGGGGCACGAACACGCGCTGAGTATTCGAGCGCAGGTCGGGAGGATTCATCAGGAATCCTTCGGCGGGATTTTGCGTGAGGTCGTTGGGCAGGATGCCTTCCATTACCTCGCTGTCTTTGAACTTCAGCCGCACCCACAGGCCCTCGGTCCGGGGGCGGGTGGTGAAGGTCTTGCGGAGCACTAAGTCGGAATCGGAAAACTCACGCACAAAATAAACGGCCTTGATGTCCCGCAGGTCGATGGCGACAACGTTGCCGGAAGTGTTGAGCAGCTCGAGCTTGCCATCCACCACAAAGTTGGCGGGCGAGACGTAACCGCTGACCGAGTCGCGGTCGTGTTTCCGCACGATCACTTTCTTGTGGGTCGAGGGCATGAGGCCAGGGACGCTTTCCAGTACGAACTATTAAAACCCGCTCGTGACAGCGCAGTGCGCGGCGGGAATGGAAGCTCCAGATGGGATTCTCGCACTTTCCCGATGAATTCGGACATTTTGTGCCTTCACAGTAGCCAAACGGTAAACCTTGTGTTATTTTCTCTAGTTTGCTGGAATTATAAGTTTGCGGTATAAGTCTAATGTCTAGAGGGAGTTAGATTCCGGGGGCGGGCAGGGCGGCAAATTTTCGAGCTGTTCCCCTGTGGAAATCGTGTGGAAAACGTCCCGGTCCAGCCACCGTAAGGCGACTAGGAAGGCATGGCCGATTACCTATATACGCTGGAGACCCGGCTCTCGCCGGACCAACAGAAAGCAGTCACCCTCGTCCTAGACGCCGCGAGGGCGGCTGGGATGAATCTGTATCTCACCGGCGGCGCCGTCCGCGACATCATTACCGGTTTCCCCATCCGCGATCTGGATTTCACGGTCCAGGGCAACGCGCTCAAGCTGCAGAAAGATTTGGAGCGCGCGGGGGCCGTGGTGGGCGATGCCGACGACGAGACGCGGACCTTGCTGCTGACGCTGCCTGGCGGCGTTCGCGCCGAGATAGCGATGGCGCGCTCGGAGCGCTACGACAAGCCCGGCAAGCCTCCGCAGATCGCACCGTCAACGATCATTGAGGACCTTCGCCGCCGCGATTTCACCGTGAACGCGATGGCCCTGTCGCTGAACGAGGGATCGCGCGGGCTGCTGCTGGATCCGTTCAACGGCGCGGCCGACATCGAACTAAAGGTCATCCGCGTACTGCACAACTACGCGTTTCTCGATGATCCGTCGCGGTTGATCCGCGCCACGCGCTTTGCCACGCGCTTCCACTGGCCGCTCGAGGAGCGGACACAGGCTCGTTACGAATCGGGGAAAGAAAACGGCTACATCGAGTACATACGGAGTTCGAGCATCGGATACGAGATCGAGCAGTTAGCTTACGAGGAGGATCCGCACGGCGTTCTGAAGGCGTACGAAAAAGAGGGATGGCTGAAGGTGCTGAATCCGCGCTGGAGCACGGCCAAAGTGGACACGGCCGGATTGGGCGCGCTGATGAAGACACGGCAGCAGATGAACGAGCTGGGCTATACGCCGGAGGTCGCACCCTTGGTGCTGTATTTCCTCACCGAGCGGCTGGGCGAAAAAGATATTTCGGATCTGCGCCGGGCGATTCCGCGCAAGGATCTGGTCGAGGCCTGGAAAGATCTGGATTCGAACGCGCGCAGCCTCGCCAAGCGCTTGACCGGCAAGGAAGCGGCTACGCCGTCGCGGACGTGGCAGTTGCTGTCGGCGGCGCGTCCCGAGATGATTCTATTTCTTGCGATCACAGCGCGGCAGCAGGCGGTGGCGCAGAAGATCAAGAATTTCTTCACCAAATGGCGGCAGGTGCAGCAGAAGATTCCGTTGCCGGAGATGACGGAACTGCACATCACGCCGCAGATGCCGGCGTATCCGAAGATCGCGAACGATGTGTTCTTGTTGTTGCTGGATGGCAAGCTGCGTTCGCGGACGGAGACGCTGAAGTTTCTGAAGCCGCTGGCGCCTCCACCTCCGCCTCCGCCACCACCTCCATCCGGCAAGCGGGGAAGAGGAGCCAAGGCCGCGGCGGCTGCGGCTGCCGCAGCGAGCGGCAAGCTGGGGGCTAAGGGGAAGGGAAAAGTTGCGGCGGCCCCGGCAGCACCGGTCGCCCCAGCCGAGGTGAAGCAGCAGGTGAAGCAGAAAGACAAGCCCGCCCTGGCGGCGAAGCCCGTGGTGCCGGCGAAGCCGGTGACTGCTGCAAAGCCCGCGAAGCCTGCGGCTGTCAAGACGAGCAGGCCAGCCAAGGCTTCTGCCGTCAAAAAACCGGGCAAACGTGCCAAAACCGCGAAATCGGCCGGTAAAACGAAGGCAAAGGCCAAGGCCAAGGCCAAACCCAAGCACAAGAAGAAGGGCAAATAGGTCAAATAAGGGGCTTCCGTGGTGCCGTGGACTCGGCCAGGGGCATTATTCTCCGGCGGCCGAGTGCATTTTCTTCGCGTGGAAAAAAGTCAAACTGCGCTATAATGTGGTCATGCGGCGCTGGCTGTCCATAGCGACGTTTAGCCTGATCTTGCTCACGCTGCCCATGTGGGCGCAACGGCACGGCGGTGGTGGTAGTGGTCACGCTGCTTCTCGGGGCAGCTCTTCCTCGCGCTCCGGCGTTTCAGTCCATGGTTCAGTCCATGGTTCATCCCACAGCGGAAATCCTGGACGCGGCGCGGGCATTAACCTGCGAATCGGAAACCCCTTCCACCACAATCGAGGCGTCTATGGCCGACGGTCTTATTATCCGTACGCGGGATATTATCCCTACGGCTATTACGGCTGGTATGCCGATCCGCTATACGACACAGACGATCAGGATTCGTATGCGGATGAGTATCAGCCCGCTCCATACCGCGAGGGCGAAGGATTGCAGCGCGATGTCGAGGCGTTGAACGGGAAGATCGACCGCCTCCAAGCCGATGTGGAAGCGCGCAATCGTCCGAAGGCGGAGGAGGAGCCCGCGACGGCGCTGGTTTTCCGCGACCAGCATGTTGAAGAAGTGCGGAACTACGCGATCGCCGGCGGAACACTCTGGGTGCTCAACGAGCAAGCCGCGAAGAAAATTCCACTCGCCGACCTCGATCTTGTTGCCACCGCCAAAGTCAATGACGAGCGCGGGGTGGATTTTCAGGTGCCGAAATAGATCCCATCGCCTGATAGTGGACCAGTTTCAAGATGAGGACGGGGACACCTAATCGTTGGAAATCGTGACGGTTCCAGTTCTGCCTTCGTAGACCATCGTAAAGGCGCGCAGGAACGTGCGGCCTATTAATGCACTGTGCACTTGTCCACCGGCCTTGAGATTAACTCCAGCGAAGGCTCCCCAAATGGTATATGAGAGGAATGGAATGTGAACTTGAGCGAGGTAGACATTCGCCTGATGGGGACCCGCACTGCCGGCAATCATGCGCCGGTCAACAATCGGAAGGTTCAACTGCGCGGCAAGCAGGTTGTCTATACAGCTTTCTATTGCTCCGGTATCAACAAGGCCGTGGAGCCCCTCGATTCCCGGTACTGGCCGTTTTCCGTCTGCTGGTTGTGCCGGATCGAACGTGGGATCAAATCCGATGTCAACAATTAGCGTCGGCCCTAGGTTTACTAGTATCTCATCAGCAGGCAAGCCGCCCGGCAAGTTGTTAAACCCGCACTTTGTCTGAACCATAATCGAGGCGATACGCTACGGATGCCGGCAACGTGACCGGAGGAGCACCAACTTGGCGAATGAGGTAAGGGCCCCTTCCAAATTTCCTAACGGCAACAGTCGCAGCAGCATCGAATGTGTCAAATGTGCCTACCAATTGGCCATCGCGGACGACTACCCATTTTCCCATGGAACGAGCCTCAAGTTCGTCACGCATCTTGTCATAAGCCGCAAGTTCATTGTCAAGATCAGGCATAATCGGTACCCCCAGAATTATATAATCAATCCTCTGTTCCTGATGAGGCAACGTAACGAACGGTCGCGTCCTGTCACGGCGGAAGTCTACCCTAAACTGGGGACATTCCGAAAGCAAATAGCCGCTCGCAGGCGGCATTTGCTGGCCCCCGTGGAGATTGAAGTCGGTCCGCTATCCGTCGTCCCGCAAAATTGCACCACTTTCCGGCATTGCGCGGCACCCTCCAGCCATTAGAATAAATCGATCCCAGATTTCCCAAGGCTAGGAGCCAAGAGCTAATAGCCAAAAGCTGCTTCATGACCCAAAACCAATTCGTCCACCTGCATCTGCATAGCGATTATTCTCTGCTCGACGGCGCTTGCGACGTTGAGAAACTCGTCGAGCGCGTCCACGAGCTCGGCATGCCCGCCGTGGCCATGACCGACCATGGCAATATTTTTGGCGCGGTGCATTTTGTGAATGCGGCGCACAAGGCCGGGGTCAAGCCGATCGTGGGATGCGAACTCTACATCTGCAAAAAAGACGACCACAACATCGAGCGCACTTCGCCCGATGGAGACACGTATAACCACCTGCTGGTGCTGGCCGAAAACGAAGAAGGCTATCGCAACCTGGTGAAAATTACATCGGAGGCCTCGCTGCACGGCTTCTACTACAAGCCCCGGGTGAGCAAGAAATTTCTGACTGAGCATTCGAAGGGGCTGATCGGGCTTTCCGGATGCCTGAAGGGCGAAGTGGCCGAACGGCTGACGGAAGGGAACTACGACGCGGCGCGCTCGGCAGCCGGGTTCTACCGCGACCTCTTTGGCAAAGAGAATTTCTTCCTTGAGATTCAGGATCAGGGTCTGGAAATGGAGCACCGCATTCATTCCGGATTGTTCCAGCTGGAGAAGGATCTCGGGCTGCCGCTGGTTGCGACCAACGACAGCCACTACCTTTGCGAAGACGATGCGCACGCCCAGGATGTGATGCTGTGCATTCAGATGGGGAAGTCCATCCAGGACACCAACCGGATGAAGTTCGAGGGCACGCAATTCTACGTCAAGAGTGGCGACGAGATGCGGCGCGTGTTCAAGGATGCGCCCCAGGTGCTGGCGCGCACGCTCGATATTGCCGAGCGCTGCAACCTTCGACTGGAGAAAGTTCCCAGCCCGTTTCCGCATTTCGAGGTTCCCGACGGATTTACTCTCGACAGTTATTTCGAACACATCACGCGGCAAGGATTCGCGCGGCGAATGGAGAGCCTGCGGACCTCGGCGGAGAGCGGCCGCCTGAAGCACTCTCTGGCGGACTACGAGCAACGACTAGCGCGCGAGATCGCCATCATTCAGCAGATGAAGTTCTCCGGCTATTTTCTGATCGTTTGGGACTTCATCCGCTACGCTCGCGAACGCGGCATTCCTGTGGGTCCGGGGCGCGGATCGGCGGCGGGAGCGGTGGTTGCGTACTCGCTCGGGATTACCGGCATCGATCCGCTGCAACATGAACTTCTGTTCGAACGCTTCCTGAACCCGGAACGCATTTCCATGCCGGACATCGATATCGATTTCTGCATGAACCGGCGCGGCGAAGTGATCAAGTACGTCACTGAAAAGTACGGGCGGGAAAATGTGGCGCAGATCATCACCTTCGGCACGATGGCGGCCAAAGCGGCGATCAAAGACGTTGGCCGCGCGATGGATATGCCCTACAGCGACGTGGACCGGATCGCGAAGATGGTGCCAACCACGCTGAACATCAAGCTGGACGACGCGCTCAAGGAGTCCGTGGCGCTGCAGGAGGCGTATCAAAAAGATCCTCAGGTGCGGCAGTTGCTCGACACGGCGCGAAAGCTCGAAGGCCTGGTGCGGAATTCCGGCGTACACGCCGCGGGCGTGGTGATCTCGCCGCGGCCACTTATTGAACTGGTGCCGCTGCACAAGACGAAGAACGACGAAATCGTCACCGCCTTCGACATGGTGGCCATCGAAAAGATGGGCCTGCTGAAGATGGATTTTCTCGGGCTGACGACGCTGACCATTCTCGACGACACATTGAAACTGATCGCGCAGAAAGGTACGAATTTGAAGCTGGACGACATCCCACTCGAAGACCAGGAGACGTACGAGAAAGTCTTCCATAAGGGATTGACATCCGGCGTGTTTCAGTTTGAATCGCACGGCATGAGGGACGTACTGCGCCGCTATCAGCCGAACTCGATCGAAGATCTCACCGCGCTGAATGCGCTGTATCGCCCCGGGCCGATTCAGGGCGGCATGATTGACGATTTTATCGAGCGCAAGCATGGGCGCCGGAAGATTGAATACGAATTGCCGGAGTTGAAAGAAATTTTGCAGGAGACACTGGGCGTCATCGTTTATCAGGAACAGGTGATGCAGGCGGCGAACAAACTCGCGGGCTACTCGCTCGGAGAAGCGGACCTGTTGCGGCGGGCGATGGGCAAGAAGAACGCCGAGGAGATGGCGAAGCAGCGCGAGCGGTTTGTGCAGGGAGCGACGCAGCGCGGCTTTCCGCCGAGGAAGATCGAAAAGATTTTCGATCTGATGGCGCAATTTGCGGGATACGGTTTCAATAAGTCGCACTCGGCGGCATACGCGCTGCTGGCGTATCACACCGCGTACTTGAAGACGCACCATCCCGTCGATTTCATGGCGGCGCTGCTGACTTCGGTGACGGGCAGCACGGATGACGTGGTGAAGTACATCAACGAATGCCGCGAGATGGGGATTGCGGTCGAGCCGCCCGATATCAACGTCAGCGATGCGAACTTTACGCCGCACGGGCAGGCGATCCGCTTTGGCCTCGCTGCGGTGAAGAACGTTGGCGGAAATGCGATCGAGTCCATTGTCAAGGGACGGAAGAAGCTGGGCCGGAATTTCCGGTCGTTTTACGAATTCTGCGAAGAAGTGGACCTGCGGCTGTTGAACAAGCGTGTGCTGGAGTCGCTGATCAAGAGTGGGGCCCTGGATTGTTTCGGGCGACGGGCTCAGCTCATGCAGGCGCTTGATAAGGCGATCGAGCAGGCGCAGAAAACGCAGCGGGACGCGGAGTCGGGACAGCATGGGCTGTTCGGCGTGTTTGCGGATGAAACCACGCAGGCGGCGAACGACGCGCTCCCTAACACGCCCGACTGGGATGAACATACGCGCCTGTCTGCGGAGAAGGAGATCCTCGGGTTTTTTATTACCGGCCATCCCATGGAAAAGTACAAGGAAAAGCTCGCCGACTTGAATGCGCTTTCCACCGAAGATATTGCCGCGATGAAGAAATCCACCGGCAAGGATGAGAACATCACGGCGGCGGGTTTGATATCGGGGCTCCGCGTGGCAAAGTCAAGAAGAGGCGATCTGTGGGCGCAAGCGGCGCTTGAAGACATGTTCGGCAAGGTGGAACTGCTGGTCTTTCCCGAGGCCTACAAGAAACTCGCGGAGAAAGTGAGGCTCGAGGTTCCGGTGTTGGTTCGCGGTGGCGTGCGCATTGAAGAAGGCGCGAATCCGAAGGTCATGGCCAACGAAATTATTGCGCTCGACGAAGCGCGCGTGCCGTTGCCGAAGGCGCTCCGCATAAGGATTCCGCTCGGGAGCGCGACCGGTAGCACGGTCGATGCGCTGCACGCGCTTTTCAGGGAGCGCAAGGGCGAGGCGAAGGTGCTCTTTGACGTGGAGCGGGAAGGCGATTTCATGGTAGTGATGGAAGCCGAAGGCTATAATGTAATGCCGGACCGCAATTTCTTGGGCCGTGTGGAAGAGCTCTGCGGACGCGGAAGCGTGCGCGTCATCAGTTGATCCGTGCAAGTCAATGGATGCGGCAGATGAGACGATCGAAAATAAAACGGGCAGAAAAGTCAGGCCATAGCACGAACGACGGCGCGAAAAATGGCGCGGAGAATGCCGCCATCGCCGGCACCGACTTTATGCTCTCGATTGTGGAAGCGCATCAACCCCAAAAGAATGGGAACGTCACCAAAATGAATTCCGGACTGAAGGCGCAGCAGGAACTGGAAAAAATTGAGGAACAAATCACGCAACTGCAAGCGCTGGAGGGGCAGAATGCGGAAACCCTCCGCCAAGTGCAGCAATTGCACGAGCGGGTGAACGGCCTTCGCCGCGAGATTTCTTCGCACCTGAACGCATGGGAGCGCACGGAACTGGCGCGTCATCCGCAGCGTCCCTATACCCTGGATTATGTCGAGCGCATTTTTACCGACTGGAGCGAAATTCACGGCGATCGCAGCTTCCGCGACGATCCGGCGATTGTTTGCGGCATGGCTCGCTTTCACGGCGAGGAAGTTCTGATTGTGGGCCAGCAGAAAGCGCGCGACGCGAAACAGCGCGTGTATCGAAACTTTGGCATGTCTCACCCGGAAGGATATCGGAAAGCGCTCCGGGTGATGAAGATTGCCGAGAAATTCAAGCGGCCGATTCTTACGTTCGTGGACACCGATGGCGCCTATCCGGGACTGCACGCCGAAGAGCGTGGTCAGGGGGAAGCCATCGCCCGCAACCTGCTGGAGATGGCGCGGCTGGAAGTGCCCATCATTGCCACGATCATTGGCGTGGGCGGCAGCGGCGGCGCGCTGGCGATTGCCGTGGCCGACCGCGTGTTGATGATGGAAAACTCGGTCTACTCGGTGATTTCGCCGGAGGGATGCGCGTCGATCATGTGGCGCGATGCCAGCAAGAAAGGTCTGGCGGCGGAAGCCATGAAGATCACGGCGAACGATTTGAACGATCTTGGCTGCGTTGATGCCATCATCCCGGAACCTCCCGGCGGCGCGCATACCGACCATGCGCAGGCAGCGGAGTTGCTTGACGCAGCATTGCGGCAGCACTTAGCCGCGTTAAGGCGGCTGCCAGTCGCCGATTTGCTCGAAACCCGTTACAAGAAATTCCGCAACATGGCGCAGTTCTTCCAGGTGGAAGCGTAAGGAGCGCGAGCTCATGGCTACGGTCACTCCAGAAGAAGAAGCATCGCGTTAGAACTTCTCGAAAACCTGAGAGAAGGCAAACGGCTTTTGCGGCACTCCGCTGCAATCGCCCGTCACGCCCTGTACGCCGGCGCAGGGCCGGTCGCGCGCCACTGACCACATGGCGATGCGGCGAATGCGGCCGTTCGATTTCGCGTAGCGCAACATCTTGCCGGCATCCTCCAGAGTGAATACTTGCGGTGAGACATCGTTCATCCCGATCATCGGCGTAAGGCCAAGCGGAGCGTCTATGCCGAGCGATTGCAGCTGCTTGAGCGCGGCGTTCGCCGCATCAATCGCGTGCTGCCCCATGGCATTCGGGTCGAAGGTGGTGTCGTAGTCCATGGTCATGATATTTACGTTGCCGATTCTTACCCCGTGGGAGAGCGAATTCTTCAGCAAGTCGATGCCATTCGCCACCAGTCCTGCCGGCAGCACGGCAAGCGTGTAAGAGATGAGAAGGCCGGGGTTCGCCGCCTGCAAGTTGGCCAATGCCTGGTTGCGACGGTCGACAGAAGCGGGATCCTTGATGGCGGACGATTCAATGTCGAAGTCCAGCATGCGAACCTTGTACTTGTCGATCGTCGCCTGGTATTGGGCCTGGAGGCTGGGTACGTCTTTGCACGTTTGAGCAAGTTCAAGTCCGCCTTCGCCACCAAACGAGAGGATGACATCGCCTCCCGCTTTTCGCAGTTGGCTGATTTGGCCGGCGATGGCGTTCTCCTGGACGAGCGGCAGATTGGGGAACCACGCGGCTTGGCAGTCTTGTCCTGAACTCACCAGAAATGCCAGCGTGAACCGCTTGATGCCCGATTCCTGGGAGATCTTCACCATGTCATTGTTTGCCGAACTTATGTCTGGCGCGTTGCTGTTTGGCGCGCTTATGTCTGGTGCGATGATGAAAAGATAAGGGGCGTACAGGCGTTTTTTCGGGCTGACATGCTTTGCGGATGCGCTCGCCGATGCTACGGCGCCGAACGTAAAGAGGAGAATAGCCAGCAGGGGCAGAACAGGAGTAACAATCCGGATCGCGCGTCTCTGGCCCAATCCGCGCCTGAATCGCCCCAATTGCAATAAGTGGGGAAAATCTAGAACCAGGCGAACTAAACCGTCCCGCAGTCGATATGTTGCTGCTGAGTTTGTCAAGGTCCCTCCTACACAATCGGCAAATGTGAACACGGCTGTACCAAGAAATCGAGCGAGTTGATCCGCTCTAATGCCTTTTCCACCAGCGACGCCTGGCATTCCTCCAGCGTAATCAGAAAGGGCAGGTGTGATTTCGGGCAGCCCGGTTTCTGCAGCACCGAGTCGATGTTGATGCCGCACTGGGAGAGAATTGTGGCGAGGCTTGCGATGATGCCCGGCCGGTCCTTTACCAAAAAGCGCAGATAGTGCTTGGTAGTGAAATCAGCGGTGACGGTGGGCGTTTTCTCGACCGGCTGTCCGGAGTAACTCGTCCCGGTTTGCTTGGAGCGAGCGATCGCCAAAATGTCGGACAAGACCGCGACGGCGGTTGGATGTCCGCCTGCGCCGTGGCCTCCAAAGACGGTTTCGCCGCCATAAGTTCCGGTCGCCATTACCAGGTTCTGGCTGCCTTCGACTCGCGCCAAGGGCGATGCGAGTTCGACCAATGCCGGCTGGACCGCGGCAAACAACTCGTCGCCTTTCGACGTAGTGTTCGACTCGGTTTTCAACTCGGCCCAGGAAATCTGGCGAATCGTGTAACCCAGCTGATGCGCGTATTCAAAATCAACCGAGTCGATCTTTGAAATCGAGCGAGCTACGATGCTCTCAGGTCTGACGTTGCAGTGCAGTCCGACCCGCGCCAGGATAGTGAGTTTGGCCCGCGCGTCCAGGCCGTCGATGTCCTCTGTGGGATCGGCCTCGGCGAAGCCCAGCTTCTGTGCCTCCCGCAGAGCGGTGGCGAAGGGAATGCCGTTCGCCTCGATCTGGCTGAGAATGTAGTTGCAGGTGCCGTTGAGAATGCCGCAGACCTTGAACAGTTCATCGCCGGCCAATCCTTCATGCAATCCGGAAATCACCGGCACGCCGCCCGCGACCGACGCGCCGAAAACGATTTGCTGCTTCATCTGGCGGGCCAGGCTGATCAGTTCGGGGCCGCAATTCGCGATCAACTGCTTGTTGGCGGTGACCACGGATTTACCCGACTCGAGCGCGCGCCGTATCCAGTCTTCGGTGGGCTGAAGTCCGCCCATTACCTCGACCACAATGTCCACGCCGGAAGATAGAATGTCGTCGATATTCTCCGTCCACTGCACCGAGGGCGGGAGCCAGTCCACTTTCTTCCGCTCCACGTTGCGATTGAGAATGTGCGTCAGGCGCAGGTGGGTGTTAGAGCGCTCGCAAAGAATTCTCGCCACGGAACTACCGACCGTTCCGAAGCCAACCAGAGCCACGTTGCAGTTTTGCGCGTTATCGTTTCTTGCGCCGACGTTCTGTGGGCCGGCGTTCTGAGGGCCAACGGCGGCGCGGTTGCCGGTGAAATCGAGCTTAGAGGCACCTGTCATTCTATCTCCCGTGCTATCTCCCGTGGTTGGGACTCTCTTTCTATTATCACCGATTACCTATTTGCGTGTTAAAGCGGCAGCACGGAAACGCCGATAGTGAAGGAGTCAGGAGAACGGTCTATGGCTCGACGAATGCCGCTGTTGTTTCTTGTCTGCATCAGCGCGAGCAGTTTGTACGCACAGGACTTGGCCGGTATTGAGATCCACGGGTTTGTCACCCAGGGTTTCCTCTTCAGTTCCAATAACAATTATTTGACCATGAAATCGAGCGATGGCAGCGTGCAGTGGACGGACGGCGCCGTGAGCGTCTCGGATTCACTCACCGATAAGCTGCGTGTCGGAATCCAGTTGCACATGTACCAACTGGGAGATCTCGGCGGCTCGAATGTTCTGATCGATTGGGCATCGGGAGACTACAGATTCAACGATCACTTTGGAATTCGAGCCGGCAAAGTCAAGACTCCCCTTGGATTGTTCAACGATTCCCAGGATGTGGATGCCGTTTTCCTTTGGATACTCCTGCCACAAGGCGCTTACCCGATCGACAACAAGAGCTTTTACTTGTCGCACTTGGGTGGTGAAGTGTACGGCGATCTGACCCTTGGCAGGCGCGCCGGAAAGCTGCAGTATCGCGGGTACGCCGGATATAACAACTTGGATTTGAATGGCGGATACCTCGAACAGTCCGCTGAGTACGGACTTGTGTTCACGTCTCCTCCGGGAGGCAAGACTTACGGCGGCGATCTGCGCTGGGACACCCCTTTGAGAGGGTTGACCATTGGGTCCAGTGCAGATGTGCTCGCCGTGGACGGGACAGCGCCCGGGGGTAGCGTCCACGCACCACCCTTTCTCATAAGCGCGCAGTATGCCCAGTTCACAAAAGGAAAGTTCTACTTCGCAGGAGAATACCACAGAGATCCGTTCTATGCGATTTTGACGGTTGGACCGGCAGCGATTCCACTTTCTTATGATGAGCGCTCCTGGTTCGCAATGGGGAGCTATCGACTCTTGAAAAAGTTTCAGGTGGGAAGTTATTACAGCCACTACGTGAATAAGGCGCTGGACACGACGCAGCCGGCAAATTACTCGAAAGACTGGGTCATCTCCGGACGCTATGACTTTAACCCATATTTTTACGGCAAGATCGAAGGCCATTTTCTGCATGGAACTGGACTTGGTTACTATACCGACACAAACCCCAATGGCCTAAAGCCAAACTCGAGTATGTTGGCGGCCAAGATCGGTTTCAGCTTCTAGATGCCTTACGCGTGTGCAGAGATGAGAGTCATGAGCAAAACTCGTTGGTTGGTCCTCCTGGCGGGTTTCCTCGGTTGCTGGTCCGCGGCCAGTGCCCAGGATGTGGTGTTGATTGCTAACAAGGGGGTGCAGATTTCGGAAATCAAAGATGCCGATCTGCACGCCATCTTCATGGGAGAGAAAACCAGATTCGCTGACGGCTCCCATGCCGTGCCGGTCACGTTAAAGGGTGGAGCAGTGCACGAAGTGTTTTTGAAAAACCACCTTGGCGAAAGCCCTGGCGACTTCCGAGCGCAATGGCGCAAGGCGGTATTTACCGGGCAGGGCGCCATGCCCAGGGCATTCGATTCCGAATCGGCGCTCATCGAATACGTAGCGGCCACTCCAGGCGCGCTGGGGTATGTGAGCCGGATTTCGCCACATGACAACGTGAAGTCCCTCGCCGCAATCAAGTAGTATCCGGCCTGGGCCACTCGACCTATTGCTTTTTTGATTACCCCCAAGCGCTTTCGGACGCGTATTATAATAAACAGTTTTCTCTCTTCACTCCGCTAGACTTGCGGGCGACGGGGTTTGCCCGGTCAAATACTTTGCACGTTTAAGACTAAGGAAGGCACAGGGATGGCCACTACGGATGTCGTGCCCCAGGAATTGTCCGGCCAACCAGGACAAAGGCGTGTCGTCGTTGTTAATGACATGAGCATTCAGGTTGCTACGGTGAATGGCTCCGGGTCGCAGAGTTCCAACACAGTTTTGTTACGCAGCATTTTTCAGATGGGCGTGCCGATATCCGGGAAGAACCTGTTTCCATCGAACATTGCCGGGCTGCCGACCTGGTACACGATCCGCGCCAATAAAGATGGATACATCGCGCGCAAAAAGGAGATCGACCTGCTCATCGCGATGAATGCGGAGACGGCGCAGGACGATGTGAAGACGCTGACGGCGGGAGCGGCCGTGCTCTACGACGAGCCGCTGGCGCTCGATAAGGTGCGCGACGATTTGATTTATTACGCCGTGCCTTACGACAAACTGGCGGCGTCGGTGGGTGCGGAAGCCAAGCTGCGCAAGCTGATCAAGAACATGATCTACGTTGGGGTCGCGGCGCAGTTGCTTGAGATTGACTTTGCCGAGGTCGAGAAGGCGGTCCGCAAGCAGTTCTCGAAAAAAGTAAAAGCGGCGACCTTGAACCTGGCGGCTGCCAAGGCGGGCCACGATTATGCCGCTGCGAATTTGAAGAAGCGCGATCCGTTCTACATCCAGCGCATGGACAAGACGAAAGGCAAGATCATCGTGGACGGCAATTCCGCCGCCGCTCTGGGATGCATGTTTGCCGGTTGTACCGTGGTAACTTGGTACCCGATCACGCCGTCGTCATCGCTGGTCGAGACGATGATTGAGTACATGAAGGAACACCGCGTCGGGCCGGATGGCAAGGCGACTTTTGCCATCGTGCAAGCCGAAGACGAACTGGCGGCGATTGGCATGGTGATCGGGGCGGCTTGGGCGGGCGCGCGCTCGATGACTGCGACGGCCGGGCCGGGCATCTCGCTGATGGCGGAGTTCACGGGGCTGGCGTATTACGTGGAAATTCCGGCGGTGATCTGGGACATTCAGCGCGTCGGGCCATCGACCGGCTTGCCTACGCGAACTGCGCAGGGCGACGTGCTCTCGACGGCGTTTCTCAGCCACGGCGACACCAACCACATCATGCTGTTTCCGAATTCGGTCAACGAGTGCTTCACGATGGCGCAGGATGCTTTTGATTTGGCGGAGCGATTTCAGACGCCGGTGTTTGTCATGTCGGACCTCGACCTGGGGATGAATAACTGGATGTCGGACCCGTTTCCTTATCCCGACAAGCCGATTGATCGCGGAAAGGTGCTGAGTAAGGCAGATCTGGAGAAATTGGGCGGGTTTGCCCGCTACAAGGATGTGGATGGCGATGGCGTCGGCTATCGCACGCTGCCGGGCACGGATCATCCGGCTGCGGCGTATTTTGCGCGCGGCAGCGGACACAATGAAAAGGGGCAGTACAGCGAGCGTCCCGACGATTTCGAACGCAACATGGAGCGGATCAATAAGAAGTTCGAGACCGCTCGGTCGTTCGTTCCGCGCCCGGAACTGATGGGCGGCGGCAAGTCGAAGATCGGAATCGTTGGTTATGGCACGTCGCACTGGGCGATCGTCGAGTCGCGCGATCAATTGTCAAAAGAGCACAGGGTGGAAACGGACTATCTTCGCGTGCTGTCGTATCCGTTTACGCGGGAGGTTTACGACTTTATTGAGCGGCACGACCGCATTTATGTTGTCGAGCAAAACCGCGACGGGCAGATGGCCAGCCTGCTGAAGCTCGACATCAAGCCGGAATTGACGCCGCGCTTGCGGTCGATCTGCCATGTCCACGGACTGCCAATCGACGCGCGGTCGGTGACCGACGAGTTCATGATGATGGAGGGCAAGTAACATGGGGAACACACCCACTAACGCGCCTATAGCTGCTCCTACTCCAGTTCCTACTCCAACTCCTACTCCGAAGACTAACCGGATCGGGCTGCAAGTTATCGACTATCGCGGCGGGAAGACGACGCTTTGCGCCGGTTGCGGGCATAACGCGATTTCCGAACGCATCATTGACGCGATGTATGAAATGGGCGTGAAGCCCGAGCGTGTCGCGAAGTTCAGCGGCATCGGATGCTCGTCGAAGAGTCCGGCTTACTTCATGAACCGGTCGCACAGTTTCAACTCCGTGCACGGGCGCATGCCTTCGGTTGCGACGGGAGCGATGCTGGCTAACAAGAACCTGATTGCGCTCGGTGTCACCGGCGACGGCGACACGGTTTCGATTGGCGCCGGGCAATTTGTTCACCTGATGCGGCGCAACCTGCCGATCATCTACATTATCGAGGACAACGGCGTTTATGGGCTGACGAAAGGCCAGTTCTCCGCGACCGCCGATCTGGGGTCAACGCTGAAGAGTGGCGTGGTGAACGATCTGCCTCCGGTCGATACCTGCGCCATGGCGATTCAGCTCGGTGCAACGTTTGTGGGCCGGTCGTTTTCCGGCGACAAACGGCAACTTCACACCATGCTCAAGGCGGCCATCGCTCACAACGGCACGGTGATGCTGGACGTGGTTTCTCCGTGCGTGACCTTCAACGACCACGAGGGCTCGACTAAGTCGTATAAGTACATGCAGGCGCACGAAGAGCCACTGCATGAAGTCAGCTTTGTGCCAGCGTTTGAGGAGATCACCGTCGACTACGATCCGGGGACGACGTTTGAAGTTACGATGCACGATGGGTCGAGTTTGCGGTTGCGAAAGCTGGAGCGGGAGTACGATCCGACGGACAAGATCCAGGCGGTGAGCCGGCTGATGGAATCACATGCGAAAGGCGAAGTGCTGACCGGCGTGTTCTACATCAATGCCAAGGCGCCGAGCTTTATCGACATGCTGAACGTTACGGATGAGCCGCTGGCGACTTTGCCGGAATCGGTGACACGCCCGAGCAGGGAAGTGCTGGCAAAGTGCATGGAAGAGCTGCAGTAGACGGCTGCTCGGACAGATGACGAGAATTGAACCGGCCCCGCTCGGGATCGGCTCGCGGCTTTACTTTCTGCCGGATCGTCTAGTCTGGCGTCTAGTCCTGCGTACGTTCGGTTTTCTGGTCGAGCCTTCAGCTGGTCTAGGTGAAGGCCTAACGTCTTTGCCGCGTGATTCGGGCCCTGAACGTCCGGACTTCTTCGGTGGTTGCGGTTCATCAGGCGGGCGTGCGTCTTCTTCGTAAGAGTCTTCTTCGTTCATGAGCGTATTGTCCGCGCAAAAAACGCGGCTGGGTCAAGCGGCTTAGAACCTGGCGCACGTTCGCTTCCGGTGTCCCAGGGAGCGCGGCGATCGCGAGGCCGGAGTCTGCGCTCGGTCACAGCAAATTGTTCATAGAGAATCCAGAGTCGCTGAGGCCGGGGCCAACCGCCGAGCTGCGCTCGGCTCGGACGGCCGAGGGCGGCCGTCCCTACGCAACGCTGGACGGGGCAGAGCCCCGTCCCCACACGAACTTTTCCACACGAGCTACATGGTCAGCACCACGCGAAAGCGCGCGCGGCCGCTGATCATCTGATCGTACGCTTCGGCGGCCTTTTCGAGCGGATAGCGGTCGATCATTGGGCGGACTCCGGAGAGCACGCTGAACTGCAAAGTGTCTTCGGAGTCTTTGGCGGTTCCCGACGGCCAGCCTTGGATCGCCTTGCGGCCAGCGATCAACTGGAGAGGAGTGACGGTGATGGGATCGGGGCTGGCGCCAACGATCACCAGTTTGCCGTTGATCGAAAGTCCATTCACCAGCGCGGAGATGGATTTCGCATCGGGCGCAGTGGCGAGGATGACGCGGGCGCCTCCGAACTTCTGCAGTTCTACGGCCGGGTCGCCAGCGGCAGAATCGACGTAGTGAGCGGCCCCAAGTTTTCGCGCCAGGGCTTCTTTGTCTTTACCTCGGCCGATGGCGAAAGTGCGGAAGCCCATCTGGCGCGCATACTGAATTCCGAGATGGCCAAGTCCGCCAATGCCTTGAACGGCGACTAGATCGCCAGCGCGCGCGCCGGCGTTGCGAAGCGCATTGAAAACCGTGATGCCGGCACAAAGCAGCGGCGCGGCCTCGGTGGCGGGGAGATCATCTGGGATGGCGGCGACGGCCTCGGCGGGCGCAACCATGTATTCCGCGTAACCGCCATCATGGCTGATGCCGGTAACTTTTTCGAACTGGCAGTTAATGAAATCGCCGCGGCGGCAGGGATCGCAGGTGAAACAATGGCCGCCGTGCCATCCGACGCCGACGCGCTGGCCGGGTTTCCAGTTGGCAACTTCAGGGCCGACAGCGTCGATGCGGCCGGCGATTTCGTGTCCGGGAACGCGTGGATACTGGAGGCCGGGCCAATGGCCTTCCTTAACGAAGACGTCGCTGTGGCAGATGCCGCAGGCTTCGACTTTGATCCTGACCTGGCTGCGGGCGGGATCGGGAATGTTTCTTTCGACGAGTTCGAGATTGCCGTCGGCTTTGCCGACTTGGACAGCCTTCATTCGCGACATAATTTTTCCCTCATGAATTCTAGTTTATGGAAATGCCGATGGAAACACGGAACGCCAGACAACTAAGATGTTCGAGGAGATGGTCAGGACTCAGAGTTGAGTCAGCGCTCTCGATCGATCCTGCCGGAGTCGAACCTCTTCGGCTGGCCCCCCAAATGATTCGCAGGGCGTGATGTCTGGCCCTCAGGGGCTAAAGCCCGCAGTTCTTGTGTCTCTAAGCGGCACGGCTGAAGCCGTGCCCTACCCAAACCATTTATGAAACGCACTCTAGCTGGTTTTTTTCAACTCTCCCTCGAAGGAGTGCTCGGGGCTGTGGCCGGGCTCCGGGAAATCGCTATCGGCGCCGTCCACCAAGGGGTCGGGGTTGCGGTGCGAAAGCTGGTCCTTCATGGAGTTGTTGCCGGTTTGGGTGCGTTCGTCGGGCTCGAGGGAACCCTTCCCGCGGTCGGCATCATTGTGAAGATGGTCGCTGGCACTTTTCGGCATGGCAGGCCTCTCGAGGTGCGCTCGTCGGCAAAAATGATTACGGGGTTAGGTTACGCCGAAAGCTCGCGGCGAGCAATGTCTAGTCTTGTCCAATACAAGATGAGCCTGAAGGGGAGGTGGGATTCCAACACAAGATGAGCCTGGAGCGGATGGCATGCTGAGGATTGACCATCAACATGCACGAAGCCGAGCAACTGAGCCTGGAGCA
>Ga0208937_1000020_pt1 | contig 163223 bp, 122 predicted proteins | sample June2015DPH_11_5_FD_184705 | JGI IMG/M metagenome (GOLD analysis project Ga0208937, IMG submission 184705) | Peatland microbial communities from SPRUCE experiment site at the Marcell Experimental Forest, Minnesota, USA - June2015DPH_11_40... | ecosystem: Environmental > Terrestrial > Soil >... | reverse complement strand
ATGGCCGCAATCTGTTCCAAAAGACGTCTTTTATTGGGTGGATTCATATTGTGCCTATAATACTAGACACACGCGCCTGAAGAAGCAAGCAGGAAATACTCAAATTGAAGAATTTTGTCTCACACCCTTCCGGTTATTCTCTGGCACAGGGCCGTTTCGATGCCACTTTTGGCTCCCAACGCCCATTTTCTCCCGGATGCGAGACACCTCTTCCGTGGTTTCCAGTATTCCCCTGCGATTGTTGAGTCTCTTTCTTCCTCCTGATAACACCGTTGCCAATCTCAGCCGCTGAATCCCTTCCAGAATGGCCCGGAACAACTCGCGCGGCACCGCCACCTCCGCCATCTGGAAGACGATCTTCCCGGAATGGCGCGCAACCTTCGCCCCGATCTTGATCAGTTTCTCCCGCAATGTCGTCAATGTCCAGTGACGCACCGCTTGGGGCAGCACCGCCTGCCGCAGGAAGTTGCCCAGATTGTAGGCCAGCACGAACAGTTGCAGCCGCACTTGGTTGGCCGTGTTGATACTACCATGGAAGCGAATCCCAGTGCTCCATAGCAGCTTTACGACAAGGGTAGGGGTGTTTGTTAATTATCAACGACTTACACACATTCTCGCCTCCTAGCTACCCATTATCAACCGTTAACTGACAACGACTTACATACGTTTTTGGCCTTCAAGCCTTAGCGACGAGGTGATTTCGATAACTCAAAACATCATTTAAGTTATCCTATTAATGGACACAAGAAAAACAAACTGAACTATATTATTCTCAATATCAACGACTTAAATTTGATTCTTGATCGCTGTCTCGTTTTTAATAATAGTCACACAATGTTTGTTATATTTAATCCATGTACAATCCTGTTGACGGCGCGCCAACCATCCGCTTTATTAGGCAACGATGAAAGTTCGTCTATACATCATGTTTGTTCTGGTTGGCCTTGGGCTGGCGATGCCGGCCTTGGCAATGGATCGCTGGGAAGCGCTTTCCATGATTGAAAGCGGCAACAACGATCACGCCATCGGGTCGGTTGGGGAAATTTCCCGCTTCCAAATCCGGCCCGAGCTTTGGCCGGGCGGAAATCCGCACAATCCAGAGCAGGCACTGACCGCTGCACAAAAAACCATGATTCCACGGCTGGATAGATTTCAACGCATCCACAAGCGCCAGCCAACGGACTTTGAATTTTACGTCCTGTGGAACGCGCCGTGGGTGGTGGATCATCCGAGCGCCGTCGTCAAGGAACGCGCCCAGCGGTTCGTAAATCTTGTCCAGAGTTGATTTTTTCAGCCGTCTTGTAAACCTTCAGGTACTCATCAACGGTTTGATTCCAGGAAAAATCCGTCCTCATGGCGTTTTGGCGATAACGCTGTAACAAACCAGATTGCTGGTAAAGCGCCAGGGCTTTCCGAATCGCTTTGGACAGCGCACGGGCGGAGTATTCGCGGAATTTGATTCCGTTGGCGCGGGCCGCGTCTTCCGTGTAATCAATCACACTGTCATCCAAGCCGCCAGTGGTACGCACGATGGGAATCGTGCCGTAACGAAGGCTGTACATCTGGTTCAGGCCGCTCGGCTCGAAACGTGACGGCATGATGTAAAAATCGCACCCGGCTTCAATCCGATGCGACAAGCCTTCGTCGTAGCCGATGCGAACGGCCACCTGGGACGGAAAACGGCGGGACAGTATGTGATAGCCGCGCTCAAAAGCCGCCGAGCCGCTGCCGAGCAAAACGAACTGAATGTCCGCGCTCAACATTTCTTCGAGCGCGCCCAATTGGATGTCCACGCCTTTTTGTTCGGCGAGCCGGGTGATGGTGCCGAACAGCGGTGCGTCCGCCGCCACCGGCAAACCCATTTCCTGTTGCAATTCGACCTTGTTCTTCCGCTTGCCCGCCAGCCGCGTCGCGGAATACGGATGTTTGAGAAATGGATCGTGCAGGGTGTTCCATTCCTCGTGATCCACGCCGTTGAGAATTCCGAAAAGCCGGTCCTGCCGCCGGCGCAATAATCCATCCAGTCCGCACCCGAATTCCTCCGTCGTGATTTCGCGCGCGTAACGCGGACTCACCGTCGTAATCGCATCGGCAAACGCGATTCCGGCCTTGAGGCAGTTCAATTGCTTGTAAAACTCCGCGCCTTCAACCGTGAAAAATTCTTCCGGTAAATTTGTCAGCGCGAATGCGGCGGCCGGAAAAGTTCCCTGATAAGCGAGATTGTGAATCGTCAGGCACACCGGCGGCGGACTCCCCCACCCTTCCCCGCGCCGCTGGTGCAGCATCAACGCCGGCACCAGCCCGGCCTGCCAGTCGTTGACGTGAACGACGTCCGGCCGCCACGGCAGATAGCGCGCCAGATTCGCGACGCACTTTGAAAAGAAAATGAACCGTTCGGCATTGTCCGGGTAACTGACGTGATTCTCCAGGTAAATGCCGGCGCGTTGATAGAATTCCGGCTGGTCAACGAAATAAATCGTCAGTCCTTTTTCAACTTCCAGCGACCACAATTCCGCCTGCACCGGCTGCGCGCCCAACGGCAAATTGAATTGCCAATCCACGCGGCGCATGGCCGGGAATCGCTCATGGATGCCCTGGTACAGCGGCGTGACGATGCACACTTCATGGCCTGAGCGTGCCAGTGCCTTGCCCAGCGCGCCAACCATGTCCGCCAGCCCGCCGGTTTTGGAATACGGATGGACTTCGCTGCTGGCCAGAAGGATCTTCATTTATGATTTACGATTGATGATTGATGATTGATGATTTGTTCGCTCCGTTAAAAATCGTAAATCATAAATCATCAATCATAAATTCAAGCGGTGATCCGTTCAGCTTTCAAATACGGTTGCAGCGCTTTGGGAATCAGCACGCTGCCGTCCGCCTGCTGGTGCGTTTCAATCAGCGCGACAAACAATCGCGCCAGTGCCGTGCCGCTGCCGTTGAGGATGTGCGGGAATTTATTTTCGCCCGCTGCCGTTTTAAACCGCAGATTCATCCGGCGCGCCTGGAAATCCTCGCAGTTCGAGCAGCTCGACACTTCGAGATAACTCCCCTGCCCCGGCGCCCACACCTCGAGGTCGTAGGTCTTCGCGCTCGCAAAGCCCATGTCGCCCGTGCACAACAACACCACGCGGTAATGCAAACCAAGCAATTGCAAAACCTTTTCCGCGTTGGCCACCATTTTCTCCAACTCATCGTAGCCGTGCTCCGGTTTCACAATCTTGATCAATTCCACCTTGTCGAACTGATGCACGCGAATCATGCCGCGCGTGCCGACGCCCGCCGCGCCCGCCTCGCCGCGAAAACACGGCGTGTAGGCGCAATAATAAACCGGCAACTGGCTTTCCTTGAGAATTTCCTCGCGATGAATGTTCGCCACGGGCGTTTCGGCGGTTGGCACCAGATATAATTTCCCCATCTCCACCGTCTTGTCGCCCTCAACCACGCCGTAATACTGATCCTTGAATTTTGGAAATTGCCCGACGCCTTCGAGACATTGCGGCCCGACCATGAACGGCGGTGAAACTTCCGTGTAACCATGCCCGCCCGTGTGCAAATCGAGCAGCATTTGAATCAGCGCCCGCTCCAGTCGCGCGCCCCAGTTCGTATAGAGCAGAAAACCGCTGCCAGAAAGTTTTGTCGCCCGCACAAAATCCACCAGCTTGAGCGACTCGCAAAGTTCGACGTGAGACTTCGGTTTGAAGGCGAAGGCCGCCTTCTCACCATGAACCCGAACCACCGGATTGTCCTCGGCTGTCTTGCCGATCTTTACCGATTCATGCGGCAGATTCGGCAGACGCAACATCAATTGATCCCGTGCCGCCCCGGCTTCCAACGCCTGCTTGTCCAGCACGGCGATACGGTCACCCAACTCGCGCATCTCCGCCTTCTTCGCCTCAGCCTCGGCGGTTTTCTTCTGTCCCATCAGTGCGCCAATTTCCTTCGACGCCCGATTTCGCCCGGCTTTGAGCGTCTCGACCTCCGCGAGCAACTTCCGCCGCTGCTCGTCGAGCTTGAGCAACTCGTCAACGCAAGCTTCATCCCCTGCCCCGCGCGTGGCGAGGCGCTGGCGGACAAAGTCCGGCTGGTCGCGAATCAATTTAATATCGAGCACAGGCGGATTATAGAAGTTCAACGGCCAGCGGCAAGGCGGAAGCCCGGACGTTGCCCGCGGCGGGCAGATGGATCCTCAATGGCCGATTCCTGATGGAGGAACCAGACGGCGGCAAAGACCGAAGCCGGATCGTCCTCGTCGTCGTCCTCGTTCTCGTAATCGCTTTTCTCCGGGCTTGTTTCGAGGACGAGGACGAGAACGAGGACGAAATCAGTCGAAAAGTTCCCGCCCCTTTCTTTCAACCACTTGCGTCGAACTTAAGAGCACCCCTGCCCGGTTTTTTAGTTTGAAATCCCGGCCAATTATCCGTAAACAATGGTAATGCCCGACGATACCAATCCTTTCACGAGCGCTGATGTATTGGTTGACGCCAGGAAGCGCATAAGTATTGGACCGGTTCCCGCCTGGGTGGTTTCATGCCCCTTTGATGCCGATTTCAAGGCGAAAGGAGCAAGTCAGGTCACCCATCTGTTCGTCAGCCGGCAAATCCATGCAGAAAACCGTCAGACTCATTATCACCTGGCGATGCGGTTGGAAACCATGCAGGCGGTGCAACACCAATCTCAATGGCAGCTTCAATTTGAACCGCGCACTCAATTGGTGACGTTGCATTGGATAAAAGTTCGCCGGGGAAATCAGGAGTTTGATCATGCCAATCTGGGGAAAATCCGTCTGCTGCAGAGGGAAGAAGGTCTGGAAAGATTCGTCATCCACGGTTGGTGCACATTGCTGTTATTGCTGGAGGATGTTCGTCCCGGTGACATCATCGAGTCCTGCTATACCATTGAGACCCGGCCCCGGCTGCTCCCCGGGAATTGTGCCTCCTTCTTTACTTTGCCGCAGGGAATTCCGGTCGGGAAATTTCACTTTTCCCTGCGGTTTAATGAGTCCCGTCCCATGAAATGGAAATCAGCCTCCGCGGATTTGAAACCAGCCGAGAACCGCGAAAACGGCAATGTCGTGTGGGTCTGGACCGGCGAGAATTATGAAGAACCCGGGCCGGAGCCAAATACTCCGGATTGGTACATATCCTGTCCCTGGATTCAGATATCAGATTGCCCAGATTGGGGAACCGTTGCGGTGGCAATTGCCCAAGCCTGGAAAGAAGAAAGCGACGAGACGGTCCTTGCAGAAATCGCGAAAGAAATCGCCGACCAGGAACCGGATGATTTGCTTCGGGTCGAAAAGGCGATTCGACTGGTTCAGGACGAATACCGTTATTTGAGTGTCAATATCGAACTGGGCGGCCAGGTGCCCACACCCCCGGGAATTGTGGCCCGCAAGCGATATGGCGATTGCAAAGACCTTTCCTTCCTGCTGGTCCATCTGCTCAAACGGTTGGGAATACCTGCGCGTACGGTATTGGTGAACACCCAATTACGCAAATCCCTGGCGGCCATGCTGCCCATGGATGGTTTGTTCAACCACGTGGTTGTCGAATACGAAGTGCATGGGGAAACCCGCTGGGTGGATGCCACGATGAAACAACAGGGCGGTGGCGCATTAAACCGATTCATCCCTGATTATGGTGTCGGCCTTCCGGTGGACCTGACGTCCACCCGGTTGATTGAATCCCCCCGCGCTCCGGTTCAGGCCAGCCGGTATGAATTGAAGGAGACCGTCCTGCTGGATACAACGGGAGCTCCGTCATTTATATCAGTGGTGTTGCATACCAAAGGCAGTCATGCAGAAGCCCTGCGTCAACAATTTGAAAAGTCGGGAGTGGAGGAGGTGGCTTGGGAAAGGCTGCAACTCTGCACCAACCGGTTCACGAGCGCAAAGAGGATTGGCACCCTTGAATACCATGACGACCGTGCGGAAAACGAATTTGTTCTGGCAGAGGTTTTCGAAATTAACGGCTTCTTGTCCGCACATCAAAAACCCGGGATGTGCCGGTTTCGCTTTCCCAACAATCTGGTGGTACAGGTTCTGCAAATGCCCGAAAAGGGCGCCCGACGCACGCCTTTTTCACTGCCTTATCCGTGTAACATCGTTCATACCATTGTGGTCGAAGCGTCCACCTTGCAACCCATGGGAGTTCGGCGTCACAATGTGGAAAGCCCATTTGTTAAGTTTAATCGCAGTCACAAATGTTTGCATAGATTCTGGTCAATGACACTTACCCTCTCGACTTTGGTTGATGCCGTCCCGCCAGATCGCATTGATGAGCATAGAGCCACAGTTGAAGATGTCTGGCAACGGTCTTTGTGGGAGATGACTTTGCCGGACGGATATGTGCATCCCGTCAAAAGAAAGGATTTTGGCTCTCTTCCGCCTGCCCCGCGAAAGTTGACGTCGTATATCGCCAAACCTCTACAAAATCCAAAGCCTGTTCTTCCGGCAAACTTCCAAACCGCACATGGCAGAGACATGATTGGACGAAATCAGCCACCCAATCAACCGGTGAAGCGCCGGCTGAAAAAACATCCCCGGCAAGGAGGAAACAGGAAAAAACTGTGGCTGACCGTTGCCATCGTTCTTTGGATTCTGCTTGTCCTCGTTATTATAATCAATTTCAAACGATAACTGCGTTTGCGGTGATTGGGCCGTGGTACAGTTTGCAATTTCGGTGGGGCGAGCGCCTGTCGCGCCGTAGCCTGGCGAAGGCTGATCCTCGCGCCTGTGCCGCCGAAGCGGTTTCGTTGCCGCGAAGGGGCAAGCCGGCCGCCTTGGCGCGCCAGAGCAAAGCGGCGGCGGCTCGTCAGTAGCCTCGCCCCATCCAAACTGTACCACCACCGGTGATTGCGTTACGGAAGCGGGAACAACCCGCCATTCTGCCGCCCAAGCCGGGCGTCGAAATCTGTTTGAAAATTACATCCTTTCAGCGCACATTCCCGTCATGCAATCCGTTTTTACCGGGCCGGTTTATGTGGTGCGCGACAACATTGACACCGACCAGATCATCCCCGCGCAGTATCTGACGCTCGTGCCGACGATGCCTGACGAATACGAAAAGCTCGGCAGCCTCGCGCTTTGCGGCCTGCCCGAGTCGCTCTATCCAGAGCGGTTCGTCAACAGCGGCAAGCTTGACAGCGAATATCCGATTGTCGTGGCCGGCAAAAATTTCGGCTGCGGCAGCTCGCGCGAACACGCCCCCATCGCGCTGGGTTCGGCAGGCTGCAAAATTGTGCTGGCTGAGAGTTTCGCGCGCATTTTCTTCCGCAACTCCGTCGCGACCGGGGAGCTTTATCCCTGCGAAATCACCAAACGCCTTTGCGACACGCTGAAAAATGGCGATGTGGTCACCGTTGATCTCGACGCGGCCACGGTCACCGTCAAGGCGACCGGCAAGGTTTTTAAATTCAAACCGCTTGGCGACGTCCGCCCGGTCGTGGACGCCGGCGGCTTGTTCAATTACGCGCGGAAAACGGGGATGATTGGGAAGTGAAAACCATTTAAGCTATGGGCAAAGTCCGGCGCGGCGGATACATTTTGTTTTGGTGGATCGGCGACCACGACCCGCGACACATTCATGTGCGAACCGCCAAAGGCAAAAAACTTGGGCGTTTGAATCTGGAAACGCTTGAAGGCTTGGAAGGCTGGACACCTCCCAAAGATCTGGTAAATATAGTAGTGGAATTAAAACGCGAAGGCCGCTTATGATCCCAACATTGTCACGCCTGAAAAAACCATTTGGCACGGCCAAAATGGTTGACCTCACCGCCGTGCGTTATCTGGCTTGGGAAGACGCGTTCGAGATTGATTTCGAGGACGGCCTAACATTTCTCGAACCCCACTCGACGATTCGTAAAGCCAATCATATTTCACCCAAAGCCCAGGTCGAGCGCGTGGAACTTGAAGATTGGTGTCATGCCGGTTTTTATGTCCATTACGACAACGGCCAGACCGCCGAAGTCTCGTGGGCTTTCATTCGTGAACTGCCACCGAAAAAATAAACCGCTTGGCGACGTCCGCCCGGTCGTGGACGCCGGCGGCTTGTTCAATTACGCGCGGAAAACGGGGATGATTGCGAAGTAAACGATTAATTCTCCCTCACCCCGGCCCTCGGACTAAAATCCCGATTCGGAATCGGGACAAGGAGAGGGGGAATTATCGTCAGTCGGAGATGATATCTGAGACATCAAAAAATCAGAAGATGATCAAATGCTGTTCCCTCTCCCTGGGGAAGAGGGTCAGGGTGAGGGCGAGGCAAAACAAAAACCGGTGAAAACATTGAATCTGCTCCCCTGCCCTCGCTTCGTGAAGCTGCTTCCGGGTACGCTGACGCTGGCGCGGCAGCATGCGCTCCCAACGTTCACCGTCGTCCGCAGCAACTCCGCGCCTAATCATCCCGATGGCTACGCGCTGACGATTTCCAAAAATGGAATTGAAATTTTATTCCGCGAAATCGGCGGCTTGCACGTTGCTACAGCGACGTTGCGACAGATTATTCGCGAATGCACTCGTGGCACAGACCTCCGGTCTGTGAACTCACAGGCGAGGACGCCTGTGCCACTTCGTTTGCCCTGTCTGAAAATCCGCGACTGGCCGGATTTCGCGCGGCGCGGTGTGATGCTCGACATTTCGCGCGGTCGCGTGCCCAAACTCGAAACACTGCTCGAACTGGTCGAGCACCTCGCCGATTTCAAAATCAACGAATTTCAACTCTATACCGAGCACACGTTCGCCTACCGCCATTACCAATCCGTCTGGCAAAGCTGGGGTGCGCTGACCGGCGAGGAAATTCGCCAGCTCGACGCGCGCTGCCAGCAACTGGGCATTGACCTCGTGCCCAACCAAAATTCCTTCGGCCACTTGCGGTGTTTTCTCGAACATCCGCGCATCAAAAAACTCGCCGAAGTTTCCAAGCCTTACGAAGACGCGAGTGGCGAATTTGTCCGTCATCCGACCACACTCGCGCCGGACCTTCCCGGCACCCTGCCCTTCCTGCGCAACCTCTACGACGAATTGTTGCCGAACTTCAGGAGCCGCTTCTTCAACGTTGGTTGCGACGAGACATTCGATCTCGGCCGCGGCCGGAGTAAAAAACTCTGCGCGCGTTTGGGCAAAGGGCGGGTCTATCTCGATTTCCTGAAAAAAATCCACCGGGAAGTCTCCGCGCGCGGCAAACGGACAATGTTTTGGGGCGATATCATTTTGAAATATCCGAAGCTCATTCCCGAACTTGCTTCGTTCGGAGTTCCGTCCCGCTCTGCGGGACGGCCCGCCAAATCGTCCGAACCGCCTAAAGGCGGAACTCCGAACCTTGTCGCGCTCAATTGGGGTTACGAAGCGAATCACCCGTTTGAAAAGGAAGCTGCAAAATTTGCCAAAGCAAAAATCCCATTTTACGTCTGCCCCGGCACTTCAACGTGGCAGACGCTGATTGGCCGGCATGACAACGCACTGGCCAACCTGCGCGCCGCCGCCCGGGCCGGACGCAAACATGGCGCGCTGGGTTATCTCATCACCGATTGGGGTGATGGCGGCCATCCACAGCCGCTCGCCGTCAGTTATCTCCCCTACCTTGCCGGCGCGTCGCTGAGTTGGTGCGCCATAACCTTTGACGAGGCAAAATTGATTCCAGTTTTGAGCCGCGATGTTTTCAAGGACCCGACCGGCAACGCGGCCAAAGCGGCGTTGGCGCTCGGCCGGGCACATCGGAAGTTGAACTTCACCGTTCCCAATGAAACGCCGCTGGGATCCGCCATCACCGCACCGCCGCCGGAACAGCACGAATTGTTTTGCCGGAACGGATTGAAACATCACGCGTGGATTTCCGGCAAAAACATTTGCACCACCTTGAAGGAAATTGAAAAGCAGCGCGCTGTGCTTCGTCGGGCGAAACCTTCAAGCAAAGCTGGTAATGTTTTATTGCATGAATTGGATCTGGCCGCGCGCATGGCGGCGCAGTCATGCCGGTTCATGCTTTGGCAGCAGGCGCGGGCGGCGGGAAATATTTCCGAGGCGAAACGCCTGGCCCGAACTGGCATCCGCGAATTGCGAAAACTGGAGAAGGATTTCAAAGCCTGCTGGCCATTGCAAAACAAGGCCACGCCGCAACATTGCTCGGCGTTTTTGAAATGGCGAATCCGGGATTATCGCCGTTCCCCCGGTTTGTCCTTGGTATCGTCTGAGCTGGCACGTGGCGTGATAAAGTGACATTGCGAGAATTGAGGTGCATTTTTCGGGATGTTAGCGGGTTGGTTATGTCATATCATCCCAAAAACAGCCACCTCATGAAATACATATTGGCCATTGTCTGTCTGAGTTTTTGCCTCGGCATTTCAGGCTTACAGTCTGTTTTTGGCAAGGAAGCGCCGACATCGGAATCGCAACTCTTGCAGGAATTTAACCTTGCCCTGAAAGCCAAAGACCAGGAAGCCATTCTGGCGCTTTTCAACTGGGAAGGAGTTATAGCCAGGGATAAATCTAATTTCAACCAAATGATTGAAGACCTCCTCAGACGGGAGGTCAAAAATGTGAAACTGTCTCCTTTGTCCACCAATTACTCATCAACTATGCAGCACGGAAACATTCGTTACAGCTTGAATGTTCAGGCTGTTGGTTCAATCGACACGGCCTTCACCGACGGTTTCGCCGTGGCAATTCCTTATGGCAAGATAGGCGATGCTTACTACATTGCCGGAGTGATCACAGAGAGAATTGCCCCTCCTGAAGTTGGAACGAACCGGCTGCTCGCCATCCGGGTCCAAACTCCGGATGGCAAACCGCTGTCCGATGTGGTGGTTGTTTGTGGCAGTCCGGACGCGATTCCCTTCCTCCAATTCAGCACACTCTTTGGCGGAAAAACAGAATTCATGACCGATGAGCAGGGGCAATTCAAATTGCCATTGACCGACACGAATCTCTTCCTGGTGGTGGCCAACGACCAAGGCTTTGGCTGGCTTCAGAACCGGGAACTAACCAATCAAGCGGTGATGATGATGCAACCGTGGGGACGCATCGAAGGCGTCAGAAAGAATCGAGATCATTTCGTTGCGGACGAGCATCTCTCGTTGTCACTGGACCGGGATTATTACGGGCATAATGTGCCGGAACCCATTCATATTTCCGGCCACGAAACCCGGACGGATCAACAGGGTCGATTTGTATTTGAACACGTTCCACCATTGAAATTGTTCATTGACCGGCAGGAGAAACAGCGAGCTTATTGGGGTTATTTCTGGTCGCTCGAAGTCAAAGCGGGCGAAACAAACAAACTGGAAATTAAGACCCGTGGGCGGACGGTTTTGGGCCGGGTGAAAGTCGGACCAGAATTGGTCTCAAACATTGACCTGACCTCGTGTTCAGGAGCACTCATGTCTGGCATGAAAGATCGGGAAGGCTCGCGCCGTTCAGTTGGTTTTCCAGTTGCAGCCGATGGCTCTTTTCACGCGGACAGGGTTGAACCGGGCGACTACAAAATATCTGGTGACATCCGGCGCGATGGTAAGCGGGTGGCGCTGCTCGACCCGATTTCCGTACATGTTCCAGACGATATTTCGGATGCAACAGACGCACCGTTCGATATGGGCACAGTCACCCTCAATGCCGCTGTGAACCTGAAGCCCGGTGACAGAGCACCCGACTTCACCAGCCGCACCCTTGATAATCAACCGCTCAAACTTTCTGACTTCCGAGGCAAATATGTGCTGCTGGATTTCTGGGCTACCTGGTGCGGGCCGTGTGTTGCGGAAACACCCAATATGAAGGCAACCTATGATGCGTTCGGCAAAGACGACCGTTTCGTGATGATCAGCTTGAGTCTGGATTCAGAGCCAGCAGCACCAAAGAAATTTGCCCGAAATCAGGGTATTGAGTGGACACAGGGTTTTCTTGGCGACTGGTCAAAGGATAAAGTGACGCAAAGCTATGGTATTTATGGCATCCCCGCAATTTTCCTGATTGGCCCGGATGGCAAAGTATTGGCCACCGGTCTGCGAGGTCCAAAAATCAAGAAAGCGGTGGCTGCGGCGCTCGCTTCAAAGTGATTACAATCGTTCGCAATACCGACCATCACGTCCGGCTTTTTACATCCCACGCGTCGCGCAGGCGAGACGCTGATTATCAGCTATTTGCGCAGATTTTAACGCAAAGCGGAGTTCCTGAAACGAATTTCGGAAACGGAAGCCGTTTTTTTGCCTTGAAACGGAGAAAAACGTCACTTGCACGGCGGGGCAAATTTTGATTCAATCTAATACGTTCGGAAAGAAAATGTATGAAACCCTAACCCAAAGCCAATTAGCTTGGGCTGCGGACTGCCTCAAATGACCGCGAATTTTCGGTACAAGGCCATTCCAAGCGCGCAGATAAGATGAACATAAAACTGAAAGCATTCTTTGTTCTGGCGGCAATGGCGGTGGATTTCATTCCTCAAGCCGGGGCGCAAAATGATAATCACACGGCAGGAGCACAGTTCACAAAAATTGCGGCGGCGATGAATCACAGTCTAACGCTAAGAAGTGACAGAAGGGCAAGTTACCAAACAATAAATCCAAAGGAAACATGAAGGCTCTTTTCAAAATAATTCTGGTGAGCTTGCTCTTCTACGCGGATCATTTCACAGCAAATGCCCAGGTCAGTTCCATCAATTCAGCCGTCATCACGCCGCGCGTTTGGAATGATTACCCGAGCGCGACGGGGACGTACATTAACAACTATGCCAGTTCGATTACTCTCGGTGAATCGGGCGAGTACGGGTCGTTCGGTTTTGCCAACCGCGATTTTTGGCAGTTTTCAAATAACGGCGGCGTCAGCCCCTACACTCTGGCGGCCAATGACTACTTCACGGCTTCCTTTACCCTGAACGTGACCGGCGCCACGACGGTTGACAACGAATCGGGCTGGATTATACCCAACGCTAACGGCCTTTTCCCCGCCGGCGACATGCAATTCATAGCTGATCCGCAAAGCGGCTTTTTGGGCTTCTTCGGCGGACCTGGCTACTGGAACTCAGGGTTAACCTACACGGCAGGCGAAATGGTCACCATGGGAATGCGGTATTTCTACGACACGCCGAACAGCGAGAATGCCTTGCAGTTCTGGGTCAATGCCGGCAGCGGCAACGTCTATAGCCCGGTCGAAGATTGGAGTGGAAACCTTGCGGGCGATGACTTGGGGGCATATTTCCAGCTTCAAGGTACTAAAAGTTCTCCTGGGTCTTCGGGACAAGCGGTCTTTCAGAATATCAATATATCGGCTCCGCCCACTATTATCGTTGATGGCACGCTGGATTCAGCCTATGGCAATCCGCTGGCTGTTCAAACCATTAATACCGGTTTTGGTAACAGCACGATAGGTGATGGCACGTCCGCAGGAGGTTCGGAGTTGGACGCCGCCTATGGTCGTGTTATAGGTGGGAACCTTTATTTGTTCATCGCCGGCAATTTTGAGGACAACGGCAATCACGTAAATATCTTCATTTCTGACGGGCGCGCGGGTCAAAACACCCTTGCCATTCAGAACACTGGCGTGCTACAGGCCATGAACGGCTCGGTTTTCAGCCCCGGGTTCCAAGCCACTTATGCGATTGACTTAAACGACTATGCAGGAACCGCCTATCTCGAAGAGTACAGGCTTACAGGGACACCTTCCGGCGGTTATGTGGGAGCCATCCCGTTGACCGGTGGAATCGGAACCGGCAGTCCCGATGGCAGTATTCAATATGGCATTAACGACACTCATGTGAGCACTATGGGTGCCGGTAATGCAGCTTTGAGTGGGGCCACCAGTGGCGCCAACGCCACCACCGGCCTTGAATTGTGCATACCACTTTCGCTGCTGGGCAATCCAACGGGAAACATTCTTGTCATGGTCGATATCAATGGTAGTGGTGACACTTATCTTTCCAACCAATTCCTTCCGGGTTTGACAGTGGGAACGGCCAACCTTGGCGGTGGTGGGCTTTACGGGCCTGGCGGAGGAGTGTTCAACTTCGGTTCGACGCCAGGTCAGTATTTTGTGGTTTCAGTGTCCAACCAAAGTCCAAGTATTTTCAGCCAGACTGCAAGCCAAACAGTGCCAGTAGTATCAAATGTAACGTTCGGTGTCACGGCCATGGGCACGTGGCCATTGAATTATCAATGGCAGTTCAACGGCCAAAATATTGCCGGTCAGACAGCGGCAAGCCTGTCACTCACCAATGTTCAATTCGCCAATGCCGGCGGCTATTCGGTGATGGTCACCAATACTTACGGTTCCGTGACCAGCGCCGTCGCCCAGTTGACGGTGTTCACGAACCTGGTTGTCACACAAACCAACAAAGCTCCGCCGCTGCCCGGCAACCCGACCATACCCACGGATGCAACTCATTTCAAAGTATTCACCAACGGCGGTTTCGTCACCGGCATTGGCTTGGATACAAATAAGAGCACCATTGTCCTGACGCATGGTTGGAATGAAAGTTCCAGCATCTGGCCTCTGGATATGGCCAACAACATAAAAGTTGAACTCGGCTCCAGCACTCCGAACATCGTGGCTTGGGACTGGACAACTGAGGCGACAAATAATCTTCCGGTTGCCACATTGCTCACGCAAGGCCAAGGCTATGCCTTGGGCGAAAATTTGACCAACGCCTTGGGGGCAAACTATTCCCAACGGATTCACTTTATCGGCCACAGCCTTGGCACTCTGGTTAACGCCAGGGCTGCCAACTTCATTCATACCAACGGCTTTTCTTGGATAAATACGCAAATGACCTTGCTCGATGAAGCCGAAGTTGCCTGGGCATTTGTTGGAAATGGGTGGAAAATCCTGCCAACTCTTTTGCAAAACGATTCTGCTCCGCAGAGAGATTGGAAACAACCGCTTCCCGACAAGTGTGCCTGGGCAGACAATTACATCACGGCGGTCGGAATGCCGCACGCGCAAGCGGTAAATGTGATTTTGACAAATTGGTTTCCAGATTTGAGCGACATCGGGCAAGTCTTGTATGCTTCAACTTTAACTTGGACGGTTCCTTTCAAAGATGCAGATACAGACTACCATAATTATTCCTATGTTTGGTATAATAACACCGTCAACCAAATCAATAATCCGAACGACCCGCCATACTTGATGGGATTTGTCCGGTCATGGGAAGGCGGTGGATATGCCGGCAGACCTTCGAAGAACTTTTACTACATCGAATCCACCAATTGTCCTGCCTATTTTCTCAGTTTCTCTGGTTACGACCCCCATTACAACCTGATCCAAATTAATTCTGATCAAGCAAACCAGTTTCTTAATGCCAGGCCCCAAAATTTAATTTCACAGGTTGGAGTGAATCTTGTCAGTGTTGGAGTGAATCTTGTCAGTTCATCTGACAACATCTTGGCAAATGCTCCAAGTCAGGCGCAGGCTCTCCTTCAGAGCGGGCAAATATGGAACCCATTTGCTAGCGTGCCATTCTTGTTGCAATACGATAAGGCTACTGTTGTTAAATTAGTCACTACATCACTAATCAACGGGCTGGTTCGTCCGATGGGCGGGCCGGTGCCTCTGGGCGGAAGCGGCGGAAATTCTCCGGCTTATGTCTGGATACCAGTCACGGTGCCATCCAATGCCCTGACGATGGCATTTAACTTCATGCTTCAAGGCAACGGCAATCAGGATTCCTTCCAAGTGGCAATGAATTCCAACAATCTGATGACGGTGGAGACGGTCCTGATTCAAACCAACGTGACGATGAGCAGCGGAATGATTGATGTCTCGCAATATGCCGGCCAGCAGGCGGAATTGTTTTTTGGCATCGTTGGCGGAACTTCCACCAACGCCAGTGTCACGGTCAGTGATATTGCGTTTTATGTCACTCTCCCGCCGTCGTTGCAAATCCAAATGGCAGGGACAAATGTTGTGCTGTCATGGCCACTCTGGGCGGCAACTTACTCGCTGGAAACAACCGGCACGCTGTGGACGACAAATTCGTGGATGGTTGTTACGAATGCGCCTTCGATTGTGAATTCTCAATGCACAGTCACGAATCAAATTTCCGGCAAGAGCAGTTATTATCGTCTGGCCATAATCACGGCACCGATTTTGCAGGCGCAGGTTTCCGGGAACAGCTTTATCCTTTCATGGCCTGCTTCAGCGCAGAATTTCGGTCTGCAAACCACAACCAATCTGGCTGATCCGAATTCATGGATGACTGTTACCAACACGCCCGCGACTGTGAATCTTCAATGCCTGGTCACGAATCAGATTTCCGGCGCGGCAAGGTTTTATCGGTTGAAGAGGTAAGCCTGAATTCACCACCGGCTATTTGCCCTTCACATCCCACGCTTCGCCAGGACTTCAGTCGGGCTTGTCCCGATACGGCGGCGGCTCCTCGCGCAGGGCGGCAGCGGGCTTCTCGGGTGCGCGGCGTGGCACGAGCCGCACAAGCCGGTCACCGTGTTTCTTTTCCTCTTCGCGCAGCGCGGCGAACATGCGGTGAACGTCATAGCCGTATTCGGCGGACAACTCGTCGCGAATCCGCCAGACTTCCTCGATGGGATTCTCGTCTTTCATAACTCCAGATAGCTTGCCATCAATTCAGGTGGCGTGCAAATCACGGGCAGCGACAGTCCCATCGTCACGCATACGCCTGCGAGCCGACGTTCGATAATTTTGTTCAAGATGTGCCGACAATTCCAGGTCAGCAGAAAGTCCATCCCGTGCGCGGCGGCGTAGCCAATATGGGCCGCGTCGGACGCCGCTCGTGCCGGAATCAAGCCCGTGGACAGAATACGTTCGGTTAGCGCCTCGGCCGTGTCGGTGGCGGCAAGAATTCGGCACTCGGCCAGCGCCGCGAGAGACGGTCACGCGCGGCACCGGCATCGCCTCGGGCCGCTTCTTTGAGCACTTCCTGGGAGATGTAGAGATCAAACGCCTTCCGCCGTTTCTCCCACCACTCCCGTGTGGCAACTTGCTGGGCGAGGATTTCGACATCCCGGTTCGGCCACGCCGTCAGCAGGCTCGGTATGGTGGTCTCGATATAGACGGTCGGCTTCATTTCTTTTGCGTCGGACTGGTCTTTCGCGGTCATGCCATGAGCGGAGAGTATCGAATCAGTTTCCGAATCGGAAGCCCAACTTGTTCCGCCCGCATCATGAAAAAGGGGTGGCGGACGTTTCACAAATGCAAAAGTCTACGGTCAGACATTCGTCACGCCCGGCCCTTCACATCCCACGCGTCGCGCAGGCCGTCGCCGAGAAAGTTCAGCGCCAGCAACGTCGTCACCAGCACGCCGCCGGGAAAGGCGATGAGCCACCAGTAAATCCGGATGGGATTGATCTGGCCAACGCCCTCGGCGATGAGCGTGCCCCAGCTTGCCATCGGCGGTTGCACGCCCAGACCGAGATAACTCAAAAACGATTCGTACAGGATGATGGCCGGCACGGTGAGCGCCAGATAGGTAATCACGACGCCAAAAACGTTCGGGATGATGTGCCGCGCCAGAATCCGCACCGGCCCGCCGCCCAGCGCCCGGCTCGCCTCCACAAACGCGCGCGTCCGCAATGACAAAACCTGCCCGCGCACGATGCGCGCCATCGTCAACCACGACACGGCGCCCAGACCGACGAACAAAAGCGTCACGCGCAAAGCGCCGGCCAACGCCGGCGAGCTGCCGACAAAATGCGATTGCTTGAGCATTTCACCGAATGTGGTGATGAGCACAATCACGAAAATGACCGTTGGCAGTGAATAAAGCACATCCACGATGCGCATCAACGCACTGTCCATGCGCCCGCCCACGTAACCGGCAATCGCGCCCCACAGCACGCCGATGACGAGGCTCACGCCCGCGCCGACAATGCCGACGAGCAGCGAAATTTGCGCGCCGAATAATATGCGGGAGAAAACGTCACGCCCGTGGACGTCCGTGCCGAACCAGTATTGCATACCCGGCGGCGCAAAGGCCGCATCGGAAAGCTGGTTGGGATTGTGGACCTGCGCAAAAGTCCCGCCGGATATTTTAAGGATAGCCGGCCATGCGATGATGGCGAGCAACAGGAAAACCAGATACCAGGCGCTGACAACGGCGGCGCGATTTCGCCGAAAGCGTTGCCATGCACGTTGACCGGGCGTCAGGTTGCCCTGTGCGCATCTTGACGCCCCGGTCACCCTCTCCCCGCCCGAGCGGGGAGAGGGCTGGGGTGAGGGGATTTGAGCTTGAAAGCCTTGTGCCTCCTCACCCCGGCCCTCTCCTCCCTTGGTGGAGGAGAGGGAGAAAATGGGGGCAGTGTCACGACGCGCCTGGCTGCCCTCGGCACTCGGCTTTCGACTTTCATCTGAATCATTCATATTTCACGCGCGGGTCGAGCAGGGTGTAGGCGAAATCCACCATCAGATTCAGCCCGATGAGCAGCGCCGCGTAGAGCAGCGAAAGGCCCACCACGAGGGTGTAATCGCGGTTCAACGAACTGTTGACCAGAAAGACGCCGATGCCGGGAATCTGAAAAATGTTCTCGATGACAAACGAGCCGGTCAGCAGGTCGGCCAGCATCGGGCCGGAATAGGAAACGACCGGCAGCACGGCGATGCGGCAGGCGTGTTTGAGCAGCAGCATGTTTTCTCCAAGTCCCTTGGCCCGCGCCGCGGTGATGAAATCCGATTGCATGGCATTCAACATCCCTTCGCGGAACAGGCGCGCGACTTTGCCGGCGAAAAACAGGCCGAGGGCGACGGGCGGCAAAATCATGTGCCACGGCGTTTCCCACAGGCCGACGGGGAGCAGTTTCCATTTGATGGAGAAAAACAGGATCAACAACGGCGCGACGACAAATCCGGGCACGCACACGGCCAGCGTGGCCAGAAAACTGCCGGCATAATCCGGCCATCGCCCGCGCCGGGCTGCGGTGAAAAAACCGACCGGCAACCCGACGCCCATCGCAAACCCGAACGCCAGCGCGCCGAGCAGCATGGAGACCGGCAGTCCCTGTGCGATGATGTCATTGACCGTATGATTGCGATATTTGAGCGAGACACCGAAGTCGCCGTGCGCCAGATCGCCCAGGTAGCGGAAGTACTGTTTCCAGACCGGTTCATCGAGATGATATTTCGCCTTCAGGGCGCGCTCGATTTCCGGCGACGCCGGCGCGCGCTCGCGGTCAAACGGCCCGCCGGGAGCGAGATGCACCAGGGCAAACGCCAGCGCGCTGATAACCAGCAGCAGCGGAATGGCGAAGATGATGCGCTTGAGAAAATACATTTTAGTCGAGAGTCGAGGGTCGAGGGTCGAGAGCCGGAGGCTTCGTGCGACGGAATGGAGTTTTTGAAGTTGTGACGGAAAGAGAACAATTTAAGGAAACGGTGCGTTTTGCGAGCCTTTCCAGTTCGTCGAATAGCGGATCGAGATCGCTTTCCTGGACATAGCCTTCGTCAAACGCGAGGTAAAAAATGGACGCAACTTCCATGAGTGAACCGTAGGCTTGTTCAAGAAAGTGCGCAAAGTCCTTGTCTGAATTTCGGCCGGAGCCTTCAGCAATGTTTGACGAGACGGAAATGGACGCACGGCGAATTTGTGACGTCATGGCAAATAATTCTTCGCGGGGAAATTTGCGGGTGAGCCGGTAGATAACTTGATTGATCTTTCTGGCTTCCTGCCAGACTTCCAACTTCTCAAAACGGAATCGTGTTTTCATTGCGTTATTCTTTCGTTTGGTTTTTTAGCAGTTTCAAGCCCTCGACTCTCGACCCTCGACCCTCGACCAACCTTCAGGATTGCCTGCAAGGGGTGGTTGTCGAGAATGTTCGGGTAGATGCCTTGGATCTTGTTCGTGTCGTAATAGTTGATGCCGACGTAAAAATAGAGCGGGATGATGGGCAGTTCGTCGCGCACCAGGATTGTTTCGGCTTGCTGGAACAGTTTCTCGCGCACTTGCAAATCAGGCTCCTGATTTGCCCGCCCGATGAGTTCGTCGTATTGCGCGTTTTTCCAGCCGGTGCGGTTGTTGCCGTCGTCACTGGTGAACAGGCCCAGAAACGTGTTCGCGTCATCATAATCGCCGATCCAACTGGAACGCGAGAGGTCAAAGTCCAGATGAGCCTGCGCGGTATAAAAGATTTTCGCCTCCAGTGGGCGCAAATCCATTTGAATGCCGAGTTCGTCATGCCACATTTGTTGCAGCTCAATGGCAATGTTTTCATGAATTTTGTCTCCCCCGCTGGCCGGAGCGCTGAACACATATTCAAACCGCGGAAATCCCCGGCCTCCGGGATAACCGGCCTCTGCCAATAATGTTTTTGCCCGCGCCGGGTCGTGTCCCAGCCCTTCAGGCGAGGTGTAATGAGCCGTGCCCTCCGGCACGAGATGCGATGCGGGTTGTTCTCCCGCCCGGGAGATTTTTTTGACGATGCGTTCCTTGTCAATCGCCAGCGCGAGCGCCTGGCGGACGCGCGGGTCGTCGAACGGTTTCCGGGTCACGTTGAAGCGGATGAAATAGTCACCCAGATAACTGAAGGTATGAAAATCCGGACGCCGGATGAGCACATCCAGCAATTGTCCGGGCACAAGGTCTTTGTCCCAGACGATGTCCGCCTGGCCGCATTCATAAAGATTCAGCGCGGGATTGGGCGAACCGACCGGCAGCAGGTCAATGATTTCCGACTGGGTGTTGGTCGCATCCCAATAGCGCTGATTTTTTTGCAGCCGGATCTTGTCGTTCAACCGCCAATAGACCAGTTGGTAAGGCCCGCTGACCGGCAGCGGTTTCGCCATCAGCCAGCGGTCACCCTGCTTTTCAATCGTCTGTTGCGGCACCACGCCGGCCACCGGCATGGCGCACACATCGGGAAAAAAAGCCGTGGGCTGATCCAAATCAAAACGCACGGTGAATTTATCCAACGCCTGAACGCCCACGAGTGAGGCATCCTTGATTTTGCCCGCGTTGAAATCCTTCGCGTTCTTCAAATAAAACAACGGCCCCGCGTAACCGGAAGCGGTCGCCGGATTGAGCGCCCGAATCCACGAATAAACCACGTCTCCGGCGGTAATCGGTTCGCCGGTGGACCAGATCAGATTGGTGCGCAGATGGAATGTGTAAATGCGGCCGTCGGGAGATGTTTCCCAACCCTCCGCCAGACCGGGGATGGGCCGGCCAGTTTTTGGGTCAAGCCGCGTCAATCCCTCAAACAAACCCTGAACGATGCGCATTTCGACCTGGCCGGTAATGATGGCCGGGTCGAGCGATTCGGGTTCGCCGCCGTTGATGATCGTGACGTCGGCTGGCGGCTCGTGGCGAACGCAGCCGGAGAGCAAAATGACGCCGCAAATTAAAAAAATACCGCCCGTCCCAAAACAAAAATGCGCCCGCGAAAAAATCCGCCGGGCGCGTTTGGAAATGGCCATCGCGTTATTTCGATTGCGTCGGCGCAGCCGGGGCATTGGTTGGCGCAGACAGGGGCAATGACAGCAAACCGTTCGCCGGCGCAGCCGCCGGTTGGGAAACGGGCGGCGTCACCGGCTGGGGCGCGGAAATCGGCGTTTGCATTTGTTTTTGTTGCAACTGCCTTTCAAACTCCAACACGCCGGCCTGGTCGTGAACCCGGTTTTGCAAATAGCCGAGAACCAGCGCCAACCCGAAGAAAATTATGGTCGAGTATTTCGTGACCTTGGTCAGCACGTTGCCCGAACCCGCGCCAAACAGCGCGTCCGCCGCCGCCCCGCCAAACGCCATGCCGGCACCGGCGTCCTTCTTTGGCAGTTGAATCAAAATCAGCAGAATCAACAACGCGCAATTGACAACCAGAAAAAATGTCAAAACTCCAACGATGAAACTCATAATCAATTCCTATATTGAATTCTTAATAATGTCAGCAAAACTTCGCGCTTCGAGCGACGCGCCGCCGACCAGCGCGCCGTCCACGTCCGGCTGGCCCATCAACTCGCGCGCGTTCGCCGGTTTCACACTGCCGCCGTACTGGATGCGGACTTTTTTGGCGACGGCCTCGTCAAAAATCTTCACCAGCAGCGAACGAATGAAGGCGTGCGCATCCTGCGCCTGCTGCGTGGTCGCTGTTTTGCCCGTGCCAATGGCCCAAACCGGTTCGTAAGCAATGACAGTCTCAACCATTTGTTCTTTTGTCAAACCGGCGAGGCTGCCGCGCACTTGCGTCTCCAAAACCTTGTCCGTCTGTCCCTCCTCGCGCTCGGCGAGCGTTTCACCAACACAGACGATGGGTTTGAGCGAGGCGCCATGAGCCGCCGCCGCTTTTCGGGCAATGAGCGCGTTGGATTCCTTTTGATGCTGGCGCCGCTCGGAATGGCCGAGAATGACGTAGCGCACGGAAAATTCCTTGAGCATCCCGGCGCAAATCTCGCCGGTGAACGCGCCGAAATTCTGCTCGCTCATGTTTTGCGCGCCGAGCCGGAGGTTAGAGTCAAGGATGACCTTCGACACCGATTCCAGAGCCGTGAATGGCGGGCAGATGACGATGTCCACTTCCCTGATTTTGGCGAGTTCCAGCTTGAGGTTGCCGACCAGCGCCAGCGCCTCGGCAGCCGTTTTGTTCATCTTCCAGTTGCCGGCAATAATCAATTTACGTTCTTTGTTCATGTTTCAAAATGGAGTGTCGGAGTGTTGGAGTGTTGTCTTTTCCATTTCTCCAAAACTCCATCATTCCAATACTCCGTTATTTCTCTGTCAGCGCCGCGACACCGGGCAGGACCGCGCCTTCCAAAAATTCCAAACTCGCGCCGCCGCCGGTGCTCATGAACGTCACCTTGTCCCCCAGTTTGGCCTTGTTGAGCGCCTTCACGCTGTCACCGCCACCGATGATGCTCTTCGCGCCGTTTTTTTGTGTCGCGTCCGCCACGGCCTGCGCGATGGCGTTCGTCCCAGCGGCAAATTGTTTGTTCTCAAACAAGCCCATTGGTCCGTTCCATAAAATTGTCTTCGCTTTGGCCACCACATCCGAATACGCCTTGACCGTTGCCGGACCGATGTCGAGACCAGCAGCGTCATCCGGACAATTCATGTCCGAACTCGTGCGCGGATTCTGCCATTCGATGACCGGCTTGCCCTTTTTATCAAGCTGGTCGGTCTTCACCGGCACGGCCACCACGTCGTCCACCGGCAAAAGGAATTGAACTTTCCTGGCCCTGGCTTTTTCGAGAGCCGACTTGGCGATATGGGTCGCATCCGGCTCCACCAGCGATTTGCCGGTCTTGTAACCCTGCGCCAGGCGGAACGTATAAGCCATCGCGCCGCCAATCAAAATTGTGTCCGCCTTTTCGAGCAGCCGGTCAATGACCTTGATTTTGTCCGAAACCTTTGCGCCGCCGAGAATGACCACGAACGGACGCGCCGGTTTGTCCAGTTCATCGCCGAGGAATTTCAATTCGCGCTCCATCAACAAACCGGCGGCACACTTGCCGCCGCGCTTGGCTACCACGCGGGCGACGCCTTCCGTCGAGGCGTGCGCGCGATGCGCCGAGCCGAACGCGTCGTTCACATAAACGTCGGCGACCTTCGCCAGCTTTTCGGCGAACGCCGGGTCATTTTTCTCCTCCTCGTTGTAATACCGGACATTTTCGAGCAGCAGCACATCGCCATTTTTCATTCCCGCAACGGCCGTTTCGACTTTTTCGCCGATACAATCGTCCACAAACCCGACGCGTTTGCCGAGCAGCTCGGACAATTTGGCCGCGACCGGTTTTAGCGACATCGTCGCGTCGCGTTTGCCCTTGGGGCGGCCGAGGTGCGCGGTCAAAATCAATTTGCCGCCTCTTTCGATGAGCAGTTTTAGCGTCGGCAGCGTTTCCACAATGCGCGTGGCATCGGTGATGACCATCTGGCCATCTTTTTCCTCCAGCGGCACGTTATAATCCACGCGCACAAAAACGCGTTTGCCGCGGACATCCAAATCACGAACTGCAAGTTTTGCCATAAATCTGTGCTGATTCCGAAAAATTCAGAATTTGGAGGATACCCCAGAAACGCTGCGAGTAAAGTGAATTCCAGCCTCCGGTTTGATCTGGGCACATCCGCGCACTGCTCCCGGAACGCCGGCCTCCGGCCCGGCCGGTGTTAAGATTCCAGCAGAAATGCGACGGATCGGAAATCGGCGCTCTTTTCTTTAACGCTTTAACCCTCAACTCTCAGCCCTCAGCCTTCAGCCAGTGTAATCCGTGACCGGCGCGTAAATTTTATGCGGCTCTATTTTCATGCTGTTTCAGCCTTCAGCCTTTAGCCTTTTCTTCTGGCGCGCATATCTGGCGTGAGCAGCGGCAAACTCGCCGGAAGCGAGGGCGCCCATGATGGATATCTCGCCGGCGAGGACGGTAGCTGTGCAAATCTCGGCAAATTTGCGAGCCGTCCCCTCGCCCACACAACCCAACATGGCCAGACATTCGTGGGCCGTAGGCAGATGGGTTCCGCCGCCGACGGTCCCGACAATGACGTTCGGCAAGGTGACTGAGGCGTAAAGGTCTCCCTGCTCGGTGACATCCATGTCGGTCAAACCCGTTGAAGCTTCCGAAACACAGGCGGCGTCCTGGCCGCAGGCGATAAACATGGCCGCCAGCGCATTGGCATAGTGGCCCTGAACGCCGATAGATCCGCTCTGGGTTCCGCCCAGCATGGCGGCGTGGCCGTATTGAATCATCTGGAGGGGCGTCACGTGGATGATCTTCTTCAGGAGTGCTGCCGGGATGACCACCTCGGCAATCACCTTCTTCCCGCGGGCGGACAGGAAAGAAAGCATGGTGGCCTTCTTGTCGCCGGACATATTGCCCTCGACATACCATCGCACAGGTTTCACCGGGGCTTTTTCGACGAGGTAACGGCAGAGCGCGTCGGTGGCGATGGTGACCATGTTCTGTCCTGCCGCATCGCCGGTTTGGTAGTCAAACCCAAGGAAAAGATTCCGGCCGGCCAGCGCGCTCCTGAGTTCCATGAACTTACAGTGGCCGGATGTCCTGGAGATGCGCTCCTGGAAGGTGGACGATTCTTGCATGGCAAACTCCAGGAAACAACAGGCATCAAAGGTGGAATTGAAGACGAAACAAGGCGCTCGGGAAATGGTTTCCGTCAGGCACATGGCCGCCGCCCCGCCCGCGTGACTGATGACATAGGCGCCCCGGTGATAGGAGGCCACGAGCGCGCCTTCACTGGTCGCCATGGGAACAAAAAAGTCGCCGTGGGCTTCAATGCCGTTGATTCTCAGCGGACCAATCACGGCTACCGGCACCTGGGCAAACCCAACGAGATTCTCAATGTTGTTGACGAGCGTTTCCGGGGCCGGCCGCCCGGCTTCGCCGGCCAGACAGTCGAGGGTAACCCCCAGTTGTTTGAGGAAGCCCTGTCGTTTCTCAAGCCCCGCGGCAGTATGGTCATTGCACAGAGGCAGCCGGTCGCAGAGCGGTTCCGAGGCGGGCAGGCGTGGGGACAGCCGCTTTCTCAGCCCATCCGGATCCGACTTTTTAAGCAGCCGCTCCCGAACGTTTTGCGCCGTGCGTTGTGATACGCTCATGGCCGGTATTTAAGCAATCAGTGTGCTGCTGCCTTTCTCTGTTGTTCGCGAAAATCCATAAGGTGTGACAGCAAGTCGTTTAGCTGCTCGTTATCCGGATTCATTTTCCGCGCCGTGCGCGCGATCAGAATCTCGTCGTTCAGCCGGTTCTGGCTCTGCAGAAAACTGACATAGCGAAACACTGCTTCCGGACTGGTGGGACACAATGCGAAGGCCTGCCGGAACGCATAGTCCGTCTCCGCCCGCAACCGCGCCTTGTCCCCCGCATCCGTTTTGCTGGCCAAGCGCCATTGATACAGTCCGCCGCTGGAACTGCGCAACTTCGAGAACGTCTTCGTCGCAAAATCGTTGGTTATAAATCCCGGGTCGCCCGTGAAATGCGACCAGTCCTTTTGCACATACACCGACTCCACAAACGCGCACACATTCGACACCGACGTTTCCGGCTTCAGCCAGTCACCCAGCACGGACTGGCACTGCTTCGCCCAGAACGTGTGATCGGCATCAATCACCTGCGTCGTCAACGCCGGCAACGGCTCGCGGTTCAACTTGAAAATCAGCCCGTGCGGCAACAGATACGGATACATCCAGTCCAGGGGAAAGCTCTCCTCCACATAAAACCCGCAGTTTGTGTTGTGATCAAAGATGCACTTGGCAATCAAGGCGTTTATGGACATGACTGCCACCTGCCCGCTCACCTGCAACCGGCCGTCCACGATATGCACATCCTCGCCCGGCCTCATTTGCCGCGGCTCATTCGGAAAATCCCGGTCATGTTTCAAGCGAAGTTGTGCATCGGCCATGTAGTCCGTGAACGCGTTTTGCAAATCATTCGTGGTCGGAATGTAAATACGGCTGCCATACATCGAGCGCACATAAACCAGATACCGGCTGTCGGCGAGGGGATTTTGCGTGAGCGTATAGAACGGCCGGGCCTCCGCGTGCGACTCGCACAACGCCGTCACCAGCCCGCGTCCCGGGTCCGTGCCGCCAAAGTAAATGCTCCCCGCCGGGATGGACTGGATGATGCCCTTGCCAAAGGCCAGCGGATATTTCGTCCCGCCCGACGCAAACGCTGCATACGCCGTCTGCACCTCAATGAGCGTCTGCCACACCGGAGAACTCACCGCCGGATCGTTCCACGAACCTTCATACTGGCTCGACCGCAGTTTGAGACGCTCATACGTATTCGTCATCGCAGGCCAGTCGCCCTGACCGGCAGACTTGAAATAAGCCCAGATTTCCGGTGACGCCTGAATGTTGAAATCTGCCGCCAACCGATGAGCCTGCTGCTCCTTGGCCGCGCAGAATGCAAGCAACTGCGACGGAAACCGGTTGGTCCCGTCAGCCGCCCGGCAAACCGGCACAGCCGGCAACAACAGTGCAAACACAATGTTAAGAACGCCGGATATGGACACCAAAGTTGATCTTGGAATGGGTTTCATGGCTCATTTCCATTCTGGGCTGTGCGACAAAAGTTGTCCAAGCCAAAAATCAGTGGGCTGCGTAAAAGGCCTCTGGCCTCACGCAGCGGACGGCGTAAAAGGCCTTTGGCCTCACGCAGCGGGCAGCGTAAAGCTTACGCCGTCGCCCAGAAGCTATGGCGGGACAGGTCGTCGCGCGGTAAGTTCCATCAACCCCGGCTGGCATGACTTCGATTGTGCGCCTGAGTTTTATCCGCGTCAATCAGGGTTCATCAGCGGTGAAAATAATTATGATTTGTGGGGAAGAAATTTTTTTACGAAAAAGAGGTAGCCCAGGAGCGGCAACACGGAAAGCGACATCAGCCAGCACATGCGATTCCCAATCAGCAAGCCGGTCTTTTGCATCTGTTCCATTTGCGCCTCGGGATAACCCATCAGGCGATACATTTCCAGCATGTCATGCTGCGCAAACGTCACCAGGGCGGACGCCATGCCCACGCACAGGGCAATCAAGACCAGCCACCATCCCCGCACATCAAGTTTATACAACAGCCAGGCGGCATAGCTCCAGAGGGCGGCGATGGCCAGACAAAACAGCGTGCCGGGCAGGCCCGTGAGAAACATGCCAAAAAATGGCATCACGCCATGACCTGCCAACGGCATGACCAGCATCATCGGCACGGAAAACAACAACCACAAACAAAGACCCAGCACCGGCAACGGACAGGCATCGGTCCAGCGCGTTGCGGGGTCGCGCGTTTCGCACGTGGCCTTCACATGCCGGCTGTAATAGAAAAATGTCCAGACCGCCGGCAAAATGACGAACAGGACGCCGAATACCAGGAACATGCCGATCATCATCCCGACGATCATTGACGAAGTCATCGCCGGATGGTCGGTCGTTCCGCTGGAGGACACGTTCGCCAGAATTTTCGGCATGAAGAACGCCATAATAACCACGACAAAGAGTCCCATGCCGAGCCAGCTCCAGGAAAAGATGAGCAACAACGCCCTGGCCCAGCGTCGGGCCATGATGGAACCAATGCCCAGCCATACCAACGCCACCGCCAAAATACCGTAGATGGATATGACGGGCAGGATGGTCGAAAGAGGGGCCGAAGCACCTGTGGTTCTGGCAGACGCCGCCTGTCCGGCCAGCATCAAGAGAACAAATAGTCCGGCCAGACCACCCAGCAAAATCGTTAGAATGCCGAAGATGATCAGGCCGACCGAGCGGTCCTTGTAAGGCATGGGTTGTGGAGTTGATTCAACCGGTGCGGCTCCTGAAGTTTGTTCATTCATAGGCGAAGGGGCGATTGCCTTGGATAATCCCCGACAACCCCGGATTTGTCCATAGCGGAAGTTGGAAGGCCGCGTAAAAAGCTTTCAGCCTCACGCGGCTTAACTGCATCAACTTGTCGCGCCGAAGCCACGCGAAGACGGATGAAGGCGGAACCCGGCTGGCATGACGCGACGTTAGCACCAAGCCGGTATCGCCGACAAGCATGGGAATTGTTTTACCCAATGAGACCCCTCAAAAACTCCCGGCCATTGTAGCGGCGGGTCGGCAGACCGCCGCAATTGCTCAAGAAACGGAATGGTCCGGCTTTCTGCCGAAAGCCGCTACGCCCGTATTGCGGCGGTCTTCCAATGATTACTACCAGCGGCGACTGGCGTAGTAATGGCCATATACGACATGAGCCGGACGGTAACACCATGCGCCGGGCATCCAAACACGTCCGGTCGTGCAATAGGACCAATACCCGGGCACCCAAACATAATCCACGCTCGGACAGGGCGGAACGGTTTGAACCACAGTCACAGGCACAGGTGCGACTGGCGTTGCGCAAACCACCGGCGTCGAGACGACGACCGGCAGCGGCAACCCGATGGAGAAGCCGAAGCGGGCTCCGGCGTTGGCCGACATGGCAGCCGCGCCGACCAGCGCGGCCAGGAGGAGAATTTTGGTTTTCATAGTTTTTTTTGAGGCGTTGTTGCCTTACTAAATCCAGACGAATAAGTAACCGGTTGGTTACACTTTTAGCGAAATTATATTTTGCCTTAAATCAGGGACTTGCAACCAATCATCGGGGATTCAATCAGCCGTGTCATTCGCGGGCTTCCGCGGCTTCGCCGACAGCGGCTCCAAAAACCTTGCGGATTTCGCCGGGAATTGCGCGTGGACGCCCTGTGGCTGCATCTACAAACACCCAGTCGGTCTCCGCCTCGGCCAGGACGGTTTGGTTGGCGGTACGGATGAACTTGTACCGGCGCAGTGACCGCACCTTGCGAAAGTTGGCCACCCAGGTTTCCACGGTGATGGCATCGCCGGCAAACGCCGGGCTGAGATATTCAATCCGGTGCGTCCGGATCACCCAGGTTGCGCCGAGGGACTGGGCCAGCCGGGTGGCGCCACAAATTGCGGAGTGCTGGATGGCCGCCTCCTGCATCCAGCGTACATAAGCGATGTTGTTTGCGTGGCGGTTTTCATCCATTACCTCCGCGGGCACCGTGAGATTGAAACGATGGACTGGTTTCACCGATTTCTTTTAATGGCTGAAGGTTTGGAGATGCAATCCCAAAACGGCGGTGCCGGGCTGGCTCTGGCACGCCGGGAATGGTTTTGGAAAAGATGATGGCGACAGACAAACGCCGGCCACCACGGCGCTTAAAAGGGGGATTCGAATAAGGCTCGTCACTTCACGCGCAGCAAAGAGCAGCCGTGCGGCGGCAGTTCCACAACGAAGTTTTTCTGCCGGCCGAGATCTTTTCGCAGCCATAAGTCACGAACGGCGGGCTTGGCGCGCAGGCCAAGATCGCGCCAGAGGATTTCCACCTGCACCGGCTGGTCGGTGCGATTGAAAAATCCGACGGCATACGAACCGCCCGCCAGTCCCTTCATCCACATTTCAGTCATGTCGTGCGGGCCGGTCATCCGGCGTGCCGGTTTGCCAAGCGGATCCTGATTGACTGCGAGCACTTCGGGATTTGTCAGCAGCGCCGTCGTCCAATCGTCGTTGTCCGGCAAATTCATGCCAAGCATGAGCGGCGACGGCGCGAGCGCCCAGAGCGACATGAGGGTGAGCTGCTCGTCGCGGGTGAAGTGCGTCCAACGGTCGGGATGCACGTCGCAGTTCCGCTGACAGATGTGGCCAAACGGAATCATGTCGCCGTCCGGCCAGTGTCCCGGTCCGCCGTCGTCGTGCCACGCGGCAAACAGGTCGAAGTTGTGGTCGAGCGACGGCCATTTATCCCAGAAATCGCCGGAGATGCGCCACAGGTTGGCGAATTGTTTCACGTGCGGTCCGGCATTCACCGGCGTGGCGCCGGGTGAAAGGCTCAAAATAATCGAGCGGCCGGAATTTTTCAAGGCGGTGGAGAGCGCTTCAATTTCCGCCGCGTCGTAAAATCTGCCGCGCTGGAGATTCGCGATGTCGTCGCATTTGATGTAGTCCACGCCCCAATCGGCGTATTGCCGGGCAATACTCGCATACCATGCCCGGCCCGCTTCCGTCGCGGCATCCACACCAAACATGTCGCGGTTCCAGACGCAGGTGCGATTGGCGTCGCCTTCCGACAGGACGGCCTGGGCGGCGGTGAATTTTGAGCCGGCAATGGGCAGATTTTTTTCAACGGCCTGGCGCGGAATGCCGCGCATGATGTGGATGCCGAATTTCAAGCCCAGCGCGTGGATTTTGTCCGCCAGTGGTTTGAACCCGGCGCTCCCGCAGAGCGGGACGGCCGATGGAAAGCGGTTGGTGGGCGGAACGCAGCGGCCAGATTCGTCAATCGTCACGCCATCAGGATTTTGCACCCGCACGCCGTCAGCCAGGCGGTCATACCAGCGGAAATCCACAACGACGTTGTCCCAACCGAGCGGCTGGAGATGTTCCTTGAGCCAAAAAGCGTTGGACAGGACTTCGGATTCAACAACCGAATCGCCGAAGGCGTCGTAACTGTTCCAGCCCATCGGCGGTGTCAGGGCGAGTGTGTTGTCGCAAATGATTTTGAACTCCGTTTCAGCCTTTCCGGCGGGATTTTTGGCGGTGGCTTTGAACCGGTATTCGCCTGCCTTTGGAAGTGAACCGATGATGATTCCGGTTTTTGAATCGAGCGACAAACTGGCGGGCAAATTTTTCGCCCCGAAGCTCATGGGCCGTTCACCACTCACGGCCAGCGAATGCAAAAACGGTGTGTTGGGCCGAATGCCGACGACCATCGCCCCGTTGAAATGTGGTTGGGCGGCAGGTTTGGTGGCGGCGATGATTTGTTCCTCGCGGGCGTTGAGATTGGTATTCGGCGAAAGCACCTGGGCGTTCAGAAAGTTCGCCGCCAACAACAGAACCGGAACAACTCCGCCGGGTTTCATAATCTTGTTTGATGGGAAACAGGGCACCGGATGTTTTCCACCCGGCGCCCCAAAGTCGGTCAACCAACGGCTATCCCCTGAAGTAGAGATAGGCTCCGAGGATGCAAATCAGGATTAAGCCCGATGCGGCCACCTCTTGCCAGCTCCAGCTTGCGTACGTCTTAGCCTTGTCTTCCGCCGTGGTCGTGCCAAAGGTTAGGCTCTTGATCTGGTTGTAGTCCGGTTCCTGCGTCAGGTAGCTGACCACGACCATCACGATGGCGGAGATGATGGTGATGAGCACGCTGAAATACTGGAACGGGATGCTGTTGATGATCCAGAGGAATGATCCCTCCATGTAGCCATTCTCAAAGCCGGGCAGTTTCATGGTGACCGGCGTGTCCAGCAACATGCGGGCAAGTCCCAGGACGAAGCCCACGATCATGGACCAAAGACAACCCTTGGCGTTGAGGCGCTTCCAAAAGACGCCGAAGAAGAACACCACGAAAATGGGCGGCGCCAGGTAGCCCTGTACCGACTGCAAATAGCCATAAAGGCCATGCGCGCCCTGGATGACGGGAATCCATGCCATGGCAATGAGCACCATGACTGCGGTGGCGATACGGCCCGTGCGCACGATTTGGTGCTGCGACGCGGCGGGTTTCCACTTTTGATAAAGGTCCACGGTGAAGAGCGTGGAGCAGGCGTTGAACACGCCCGCCAGCGAGCCCATCAGTGCGGAGAGCAACCCGGCCACGACGATGCCGCGCAGCCCCGCCGGCAGCATGTATTTGACCATCAGCGGAAACGCGCCCTGGGAGGCATCGGTGGCTTTTCCGGTGATGGGATCGTAAACCTGTTCCAGTCCGGGAACATGGCCCTGTTTGGCGAGGGCGAAGCAGATCAGCCCGGGGATGATGAACAGGTAAGGCGGCGCCAGCTTGAGAAACGCCGCGAAGATGCTGCCGCGGCGGGCGACCTGTTCATTGGGGGCACCGAGCGCGCGCTGGACGATGTATTGGTCGGTGCACCAATACCAGAGTCCGATTACCGGCGCGCAAATGAGCATGCCCGGCCACGGAAAGTTTTGATTGAAATACCAAGCCTGCCTCGGAAACTCATGACCCGCGGCAGCGGTCTTTTCCATAATCGGTGACCAGGACCCCTCGGTGCCGGGAGCGATGATCGGCTTCCAGAGGTTGAACATGTCCGAACCGCAAAGGGTCCTGAGTTCATGCCACCCGCCCAGTTTGATGAGTCCATAAACCGTCAGCAATGCCGACCCGACGATCAGGACGAGGACCTGGACGGCGTCGTTGTAAGCCACCGCGCGCATGCCGCCGAGGGCGGTGTAAAAACCGGTCAAGGCGATCACCGCCACCGATCCAATCCAGAAACTGTTGATCACGGTCCCGCCGATGGTGATATGCATCCCCGGCAACAGCGTTGCGAATACCACACCGCCGGCAAAAATACCCACGGCGATCTTGGACACCACGAAGGTGATCAGTGAGACGATGGACAGGATGTAGCGCGAACTGGTCGAGAACCGGCGTTCGAGAAACTCCGGCATGGTGAACACGAGCGAGCGGGCATAAAACGGCACGAACACCCACGCGAGCACGAGCAGGCACCACGCATGGAGTTCGTAGTGAGCCATGGTCACGCCCTGGGACGCGCCCGAGCCGGCCAGCCCGACGATGTGTTCCGAGCCGATGTTGGACGCGAAGATGGACGCGCCAATGATCCACCAGCCGAGGTTTCGTCCGGCGAGGAAGTAATCAGCCGCGGTGTCCTTGCGCCGCTTGATGACCCACCACGCCACACAAAACAGGATGCTGAAATAGAATACAATCGCCACCCAGTCGAGTCCGGTCAAAGTGGAACCGGTGTCGGCTGCAGCAACGGTGTCGGCCGCAGCAAGTATGGGAACCATGGAATTCATTTTGGTTGTTTATGGGTTGATGGACACCGCGCCGCAAAACGTCAGGCGGCGCGGCATCACAAGTTTTACTTTACTGAGAACTTGTAAACGATGGTGTTCTTGTAAGTCTCGCCGGGCTTCAACTCCGTGGTGGGGAACATCGGTTTGTTCGGTGAATCCGGGTAGTGATGCGGCTCCATGCAGAAGGCGGTGCGGCGCTGGTAAACCTTGCCGTCCTTGCCGGTGATGGTGCCGTCGAGGAAATTGCCGGTGTAGAACTGCAAACCCGGTTCGGTGCTGAGCACTTCCATCACGCGGCCGGTCGTCGGCTCGTAAACGCGCGCCATCAGGCCCAGTTTGCCCATGGGTTTGTTGATGACCCAGTTGTGATCGTAACCGGGGCCGTATTGAAGTTGCTGATCGGGGTCGTTGATCCGCGCGCCGATGGCAGTGGGTTTGCGAAAATCAAACGGCGTGCCGTCCACGGGCTTGATTTCGCCGGTGGTGATGAGATTGGAATCCACCGGAGTGGTGTTGTCCGCGTTGATATAAACAATGTGGCCGAGGATGTCGCCGTTCCCCTGCCCTGCGAGATTGAAATAAGAATGATGCGTGAGGTTGCAGACCGTCGGCTGGTCGGTCGTCGCGGTAAAGTCCAGGCGCAGTTCGTTGTTGTCAGTAAGGGTGTAAACCGCCGTCACCTTGAGATTGCCGGGAAAACCTTCCTCGCCGTCCTGGCTCACGTAGGTCAGTTCCAATGCCGGCCCATCGGGGGTAAGCCATGACTTGGCCTGCCAGACGACCTTGTCGAAGCCCTTGAGGCCGCCGTGCAATGAATTCGGCCCGTTGTTGGTGGCCAGCGTATAGGTCTTGCCTTCGAGGGTGAACTTCGCGCCGCCGATGCGGTTGCCATAGCGGCCGATGAGCGCGCCGAAGTACGGAGTGGCCTTGAGATAGCTGTCCAGATCATCGTAGCCGAGCACGACATCGCCGAGTTTGCCGTTTTTGTCCGGCACTTTGAGCGACACGATGATGCCGCCGTAGGTCATGATGCGCGCTTCCATTCCCTTGCTGTTGCGCAGGGTGTAAATGGCCACCGGCGTGCCGTCCGGGGTATTGCCGAAAGGAACCTGGCTGATGGTTCCGCTTGGGGTTGGGTTTGACATGGAGCCGCAGCCTATAAGACAGGCGGCGCCCAGTCCAGCCGATGTTAACATGACGAATTGCGTGATTTTTTTCATTGGGGATCTGTGGTTGTTTTATTTCTGTCCGTAATATGCTTTCGGGCCGTGTTTGCGCAGGAAATGCTTGTCGAGCAGTACGGATGGCATCGGCCCGGTTTTCGGATTGATGCGAAGCGTTTCGCTCGCCAGCCGCGCAATAAATTCGAGCACCGACGCATTATGCACCGCTTCATTCACATCCCTGCCCCACGTGAACGGCCCATGGCTCGGCACTAGCACGGCGGGATGTTGCATCGGATCGAGATCTTTGAAAGCATCAATAATGACCCGGCCGGTGTTCGCTTCGTAAGCGTCCTTGATTTCTTTCGACGTCAACGGGCGCGTGCAAGGCACGTCACCGTACCAATAATCGGCCTGGGTCGTGCCGTAAGCAGGAATTCCCTTGCCCGCCTGTGCCCAAGCCGTGGCGTAAAGGCTGTGCGTATGCACAATCCCGCCGATGTTTTTAAAAGCGCGGTAAAGCGCCAGATGCGTCGGCGTGTCGGAACTGGGCATGAGATAGCCGTCAACCACTTTGCCGGTTTCCAGCGAAACGACGACCATGTGATCCGGCTTCATGCCGTGGTAGGACATGCCGGACGGTTTGATGACGATGAGGCCGCGTGCGCGATCAATGCCGCTCGCATTGCCCCAGGTCTGTAACACCAGACCTTCCTTCACCAGATCAAGGTTGGCCTGACAAACGTTCTTTTTCAGTTGTTCAAGCATGAGATCAAAGAGAGTTGAAATCCGAAGCGTGAAACCCGAAATCCGAACGAAGTCCGAAGCCCGAAATCCGAATCAACCCCGCACGCGCCTGCGCACATTCGGATTTCGTCCCGCTCTGCGGGATTTCGGACTTCGGTATTCGGATTTCGGATTTGAGCATGTTTGAGCATGTTTATTTTCTTGCGCGATTGCGGATTTCCAAAAGTTGCTTCATGACATCATGGAGATTCCCGTTCCATTCTTTTGTGCCGAAGGCATCGTGGCATTTTTTATAAAGCGAATACAACTCGCAATAAACCGCATGCGCCCCCGGATTCGGCTTGAACACGCGAGGCTTCAGTCCCGTCATCGCCTTTTGTGCCGAGGCAAAATCACGGTGAACGCCGGCAACGACCGCGCCGGCGATGGCCGAGCCGAGCGCGCACGTCTGCGCCGAGCGTGAAACTTTCATCGGCCGGCCGGTCACGTCCGCGTAGATTTGCATCACCAGCGGGTTCTTTTCCGCGATGCCGCCGCAATTGACGATGTGCCCGATCTTCACGCCATATTCCTCGAAACGGTTGATGATGGCGAGCGCGCCGAAAGCTGTGGCTTCGATGAGCGCGCGGTAAATTTCCGCGGGCGTCGTGTAAAGCGTCAGGCCGACGAGCAGGCCGGTCAGCCGCTGGTCCACCAGAATTGTGCGATTGCCGTTGTTCCAGTCGAGCGCGAGCAAACCGGATTCGCCCGGCTGCAGTTTTGCCGCGCCTTGCGTCAACTTTTCATGCGTGCCGGCCTTGCCGCCGGGCTGGATGTAATTGACGAACCAGTTGAAAATGTCGCCCACGGCCGACTGGCCGGCTTCGAGCCCGAAATATCCTGGCAGCACACTGCCGTTGACGATGCCGCACAGGCCGGGAATGTCAGCCAGATTTTCGGTGTTCGGCCAGACAGTGATGTCGCAGGTGCTGGTGCCGATGATTTTCACGAGCACACCCGGCGTTACGCCGCTGCCCACCGCGCCGAGGTGCGCGTCGAACGCGCCGACCGCAACTGGAATTCCGGCCGGCAAGCCGGTTTTCCTTGACCATCCCACCGTCAAACCGCCAACGGCAGAGTCAATGGCCCGGACGCGCGGGCAAAGACGGTCGCGCAATTCGCCGAGTTTGGGACCGAGTTGCAAAAGAAACTCCTTGTCCGGATAGCCGCCCCAATTTTCGTTGTACATCGCCTTGTGGCCGGCGGCACAAATGCCCACGGTGAGTCTGGCCGATGATTCGGTGCCGGTGAGCGCGGCGGGAACGTAATCCGCCAGTTCAACCCAGGAGTGCGCGGCGTTGAAAACTTTCGGACTGGTCCGCAGACAATGGAGAATTTTGCTCCAGAACCATTCGCTGGAATAGGTTCCGCCGCATTTTGCGAGATAGCGCGGTCGAATCTTTCCTGCCAGCCCGGTAATCTCCACCGCTTCCGCCACGCCGGTGTGGTCTTTCCACAGCCACGCCATCGCGGCCGGGTTGTTCGCAAATTTTTTGTTGAACGCCAGTGGCTGCCCGTTGGCCTCCACCGGCAGGGGCGTGCTGCCGGTGGTGTCCACACCCAGGCCAACAATCTGGCCGGGATTGAACCCGCGCACATTCTTCCTGGCTTCGGCGAGGACTTTTTTAATGGTGATTTCCGCGCCTTTGACGTAGTCGGCGGGATGCTGCCGGGCGAGGTTCGGGTCGCGCGACAAAATCACGCCCGCATCGCCGTGGGCGTAAGTCCAGACAGCGGTGGCGACTTCCGCTCCGTTGGCGGTGTCCACGACGAGGGCGCGGACCGAGTTTGTCCCGTAATCGAGGCCGATGGCGTATTGTGCGCTCATGGAAATTTCAATTGCTGCTCAAAAGCGATTGTAAAAGTCCGGGTGGTTCGATTTGAGCTGTGCCGGCCCCGGCGGAACGCTGTTTCCACTCGGCTTCGCTCAACAAATTCCAATAAACGTTGTAACGCTCGTGTTGCGCTTTGTAAAACGGAATCAACGTCACGTCATCAGGTCGCCCCAGATTTCGGGTGCGAAATGTCAATGGCTCGCCCGTTGCCTGAACGTGCTTGAGCAATGAATTGGGGCCGGCAACGAACACCGGCGCCGGCGGCGTCGGCCACCGGACGAAGGCGGTTTGATTGTTGGTGTAAGGATTCGGCATTCCGTTCGTGCCCAGTTCGCCGGCGAGGACAATCGGGCCATAGAGCAGCGCGACAATGTTTGTCGTGCCCGGCAACGGTTCGGTGTGCAGCGTCATCGGCAACTGGATGTCCACGCGGTCGCCGTCGCGCCATTCGCGGTCGAGCGTCACATACGAACCCGGCCGGCCGCTGATGTTCTGTTTTTTGCCGTTCACGCGGACGGCGATGGCAGATTGCGCCCAGGCTGGCCAGCGGATTTTCAACGCGAGTTTCACCGGCTGTTCGCATGTGAATTTCAACTGCGTCGCGTCGCTTTCGGGAAATTTGGTTTCCTGCCGCACGGCGAGATTTTTTTTCCGCCACGAAAGTTCGGACGCGATGAACAGATTCACATAGAGCGCGTCGTCGTCGTGAAAATAAATCGCGTCGCCATATCGGGCGTGATTTTCCATGCCTGTGCCGACGCAGCACCAAAAGGAATCCTCCGGCGTCGAGTAGGTTTTGAAGCCGCCGGGCTTGAGCGGCATGAGATAGACGAACATGCCTGTCTCCGGGTCTTGCGACGCGAGAATGTCGTTGTAAAGCGCGCGCTCGTAAAAATCCATCGTTACGGTGTCCGGCGACCACGCGAAAATGTGTCGCGTGAGTTTGAGCATGTTGTAAGTGCAGCAGGTCTCGGCGGTGGCCGCCGAAAGATGCTTCGCAAAATCAGTCACGGGGAAAAAATGCTCGCCGTCGCCGTTGCCACCGATGACGTAGGAACGGTGCAAGGCGACGCGCTCCCAGAAAAATTTCGCGATGTTGGCGTAGTACGGGTCGCCGGTCAGTTCGTAAATCCGCGCCGCGCCGATGGTTTTGGGGATTTGCATGTTTGAATGGTGGCCGTCCAAAATGTCCTTGCCCTGCGCCAGCGGGTCGAGGACCGCCCGGTGGTAGAATTTCTCCGCCAGCACCAGATAATTGGTGTTGCCGGTCAGGGCGTAAAGCTCGGCGAGCGACTCGTTCATGCCGCCTTGTTCGCAAACCAGCATTTTCTGCCACTGATCGTCCGTGAGATTTTTCGTGGTGGCATCGGCCCAGTTGGCGAGGTTCGTGGCGACTTCCAGCGCCTTCGCGTTGTCGCACAACTGGCTGGCGTCAATCAACCCCGCGAGTTCCTTGTGGAGCGTATACCACGGAACCCAGCAGCCGTTGAGGTCGAAACTTCCGGCCCGGATTTCGCCGCGGGCAATTTCGTCGAAAACCTTCTTGCCGTTCGGCATGGCCGCCACGTAGCCGTTGCCATTGGCCTGCTGGCACTCGGCGAGTTGGTCCACGATGTAATTCACCCGTTCCAGAAATTGCCGGTCGCCGGTGTCCTGATACATCCGCGAACAGGCCGAGAGATAATGTCCGAGGCTGTGGCCGGCGACGCCCTGCGATTCCCAGCCGCCATAGACCTCGGCCTTCGGTTCCAAACCCGCCTCCTTGCGGAACCAGCTCAAGAAGCGATCCGGCTTCAAACTCAGGAGATATTTCGCGTCCATTTCCATCGCGCGCTTGAAGAGGCCGTCCAGCAAACGCACATCTTTCAGCGGAAACTGTTGCGCCGGCAAATCAATCGCCGTGTTCACGTCACCACACGTGCCCCACGTGATCACCGTCAATGCCAGGAAAATGGAAATTCGTTGGATTTTCATGTGCCGACGTTGTGCCCGTCGGCCACATTGATAATCAGAGCGCGAACGGAATTCGTCCCATAATCAAAGCCGAAGGCGTATTTGGTTGCCACGTGAGAATGAAAAATTAATTGGTCTGGATTGTCACGGCTGATGTTACGAGGCCAACCCGTTCCGCAAGCCATAATAAATTTCATTCCAGTTCAACTCCCGCTTGAATTGTCGGATGGTGGTATCGCTGTCAATTACCATCAATTCCACACCCGCCATATTGGCAAAGTCTTCCAACATCTCCGTGGTCACTGATTGACTAAAACCGGTGTGATGCGCCCCGCCGGCGTAAATCCACGCAGTGACCGCGGTGTGGAAATCGGGTTTGGGAACCCAAAATGCACGTGCCACCGGCAATTTGGGCAACGGTCTCTCTTGGGAAACAACATCCACTTCGTTCACCAGCAAACGAAAACGATTCCCCATGTCCATGATGGCGGCGTTGAGTCCGGGTCCGGGCGGCGTGTCAAACACCAGGCGCGCCGGGTCGGCCTTGCCGCCGATTCCCAGCGGGTGGACTTCCAACGAAGGTTTACTTTTGGCGATGCTCGGACAGATTTCCAGCATGTGCGCACCGAGCACATTCATGCTTTTGGGATGCAAATGATAGGTGTAGTCTTCCATAAACGATGTCCCGCCCTTTAAGCCGATGGACATGACTTTCATTGCGCGGACCAGCGCACAGGTTTTCCAGTCACCTTCTGCGCCAAATCCGTAACCTTCAGCCATCAGTCGTTGTGCGGCCAGACCCGGCAATTGCGCCAGCCCATGCAGATCCTCGAATGTTGTCGTGAATCCCTTGAAGCTGCCTTCTTTGATAAATGCGCGCAAGCCGATCTCAATTCGAGCCGCTTCCCGCAATGAATTCTGTTTTTCACCGCTTTTGCGAAATTCGGGTGCAATCACGTAGCTGGCCATGTATTCCTGGACGAGCGCGTTGATTTGCGCATCAGTTGCCTCATTGATATATTTCACCAAATCGCCCACGCCGTAGCCATTGACCGAGTAACCGAATTTTATTTGCACCGCGACCTTGTCTCCTTCCGTGACCGCAACCTCGCGCATGTTGTCGCCGAACCGGCAAAATTTTGCACCCTGCCAGTCATGCCACGCCGCAGCCGCCCGGCACCATGCACCGATTTGCTTTTGTATCGCAACGTCCTGCCAGAAACCTGTAACCACTTTGCGGTCCAGGCGCATCCGGCTCATAATAAAGCCGTGTTCGCGGTCTCCATGGGCGGATTGGTTAAGATTCATGAAATCCATGTCAATGGACGACCACGGGATATCGCAGTTATGCTGTGTGTGAAAATGCAGGATTGGCTTCCGAAGAATCTTGAGACCGTTAATCCACATCTTGGAGGGCGAAAAGGTATGGCACCACGTGACAAGCCCAAGGCACCCAGGTGCGTTGTTGGCCTCTTGGCACAAGGCGGTGACGGCGTCCGGCGTGGTCAGGACGGATTTGAACACCACCTTCACCGGGATGGCCGGCGCGGCGTTCAATGCCTTTGCGATTTTCTGCGAGTGGAAGGCCACCTGTTTCAAGGTTTTGGAGCCGTAGAGGTGTTGACTGCCGGTGACAAACCAAACTTCAAATTGTTTCAAATTAAACATAAGTCATCTTCATTCCAGGTGCCATACGGTCGCGTGGCGAAAAAAACAACCACAAAGGCGGTGGTGCCTTTTCGATGAAACAAGCCTGCTGACGAACTGGCTCGCGAGAACACAAGTTCCACCGGAGTCGTAAACTATTCTTCTATCAAGGGGGCAAAAAAAACAACGCCACTTTGCGTAAATGATTCACCAATTTGCGAACTTGAACCGAACAAGGCTTTTCAACCCGCACGCCGCCCATAAGTTCGGCGATATGCCAGTGGGCTGATTTGTTTACCAGCGCGGAAGTAACGCGCAAAATGCTGCATATCGGAGAAACCAAGAGACTCGGCAATTTGCCCCACCTGCAAGTCCGTCTCAACAAGCAGCCGCACAATTTGATCCGTCCGCACACGCCGGATATGTTCATAGATCGAACATCCGATTTCCCGCCGGAATTTTATTTCCAAGGCGCGGCGCGACAAAGCCGCAGCCGAGGCCACATTCATGACCATCATGTTTTCATGAGCGTGGTCACGAATGAATTGCAGCGCCTTGGTCACATACGAATCAGACACGGCCATAAAATCCGTCGAATGGCGAGTAATCACACGTGTTGGGCGCACGTTAATTTTTAATGAAACAGGCCGGACTCCGCGCAACAACCGGAACAGCACAAGCGCCGCCTCATAGCCGGCGTGCTCAAAGTTGATGTCCACGCTCGACATCGGTGGATCCGAAAGCCCGCAAACCAACTCATCGTTGTCTGTTCCCAGAACACCAACGGCGTCCGGCACCCCCAGATTTGCCAATTTGCAGGCTTCGATGACTTGCTGGCCGCAATCATCGTTGCAGGCCATCAGACCGACCGGCTTCGGCAGGGATTGCAACCACGCCGCCATCTTATGGCGCTCTTTGCTCCACACGTTGGCAGCGGGAACAAAATCACGGAAAACATGAAATCCAAATCCGGCTTTGCGAATGTACCGACCGAAATATTTCAGGCGCAAATCCGACCATGGTACGCCGGGGTAACCATAAAAGGCGAAATGCTTGAAACCGCATCGCAGCAAATGTTCGGCGCCCATTTGGCCGATGGCGTAAGAATCAGTTACCACGTTGACGAGATTGGGAATTAGGGTCTTGCTGTGCCCTATCACCACCGTGGGGATCCCCAAGGTCAGCACTTCTTTCAAATTATGCACGTCCCGCAGAATGATTCCGTCCACGTCCTTTGCCTTGAGTTTGGGCCACGCTTTTTCCAATCCTCCGGGTTCCCAATAAAAAGCCCAAGGGCCATAGTGATGCGCACATTTTGCAATACCACCCAACAATGCCCGTCCCGACGCCCGGGAAGATTCAATCAGAAGCGCAATGGTGGGAACCTTTAAAGGACGTTTTGAAACGTCTGCTACGCTATCCCGCTTCTTCGAAACAATCTGGTCCGCCGGTGTTGTTTTGGGACTCATGATCAATAAACATAAGTTTCTTCACGGATCATAGTGGGTAGAGATTAAGTTTTCCACAAAAATATAATAGCGTAATAGGCGGAACCTTTGCCGAAATTAATCTGGCAGGCCTGCTCTATTTGACTGTTCAGCCGGCACGCAACCGGTTTCTCAACAGCGTTTTAGCGAACTTCAAGCCGATATAAACTCACGGATTAAGCGGGCACTTCAAAATCAGAGTTTTCGACATTGACCGCCTCCTGTTTGATGACAACATTCGGCTCTTTGCCGGTTTCATTGTAACTTTCGGGGTCGGGGTTGCTGATCACCCAGCGCGTGGTGTTCGGTTCAAATGAAGTCCCCTCAAAATCCGCCTTTACCCGCTGCGTGTTCGGGTCGGGATTGACAATGGCAACAGTGATGGCCTTTCTGTCCTGGGTCCATGCCGCAGCTACGTCGAGATCACCGGTCTCTCCGGCGACTTGGATGGGAACCATACCGTAATGATGGCGATAGAGTTTTAAGACCAGCCCCGTTGTTTCAAACGCTGCCGCAGTGGATGTCGTTTTGATACAACCGATGACGTTCACGGTCCGGGCATAATTTGCCATGAAGAAAATGTCGCTGTTGCGGAAATACTCGTTCAACCCTTCCGCCACACCGAGCGCGTCCTTGAGGTGGTAGCGCACGCCGAGTTCACCGTAAAGGTAATCGCCATACCAATAATTCCACTCGTCCATGGCGATGCGGATGTTTTTCTCCTTCAATCCGGGAATATCGTGCTGATCTGCCCGAAAGGCCCCGGCCACACGGCGGATTTCATCAGCCAATTGCTGCACGTGAGCCACCACGTTCGTCATTTCCCGGCAGTAAATGTGTTCGCTCAGAAAATTCATATGGTCCATGCACACCGTCAGCATGGTTTGGTCCCATTCACCGACGTTACCCACAGCCACCAATTTTGCCGCGGAATCCACCTTCCAAATCGCGTCGGCCACGCGGTTGTGTTTTTGGACGTATTCGGCCAGCGGCATGTGTCCCAATTGCCAGTCGCCGTACATTTCATTCCCCACCGCCCAGTATTTCACGCCATAGGGCTTGGGATGCCCATTTTCCGCACGCAACTTTCCCATCGGCGTGTCCACCGACCCATTGAAATACTGGATTTCATTGGCCGCTTCCTGTATTCCCCCCAAGCCGATGTTCAACGCTACATAAGGTTCCGCATGGAGCAACTTCATTAATTGCATGGTTTCATCGCTCCCCACGTCGTTCGATTCCACGCCCTTCCACGCCGGATTTTTGCGCGGCGGACGTTTGTCCCGCAGGCCAATGCCATCCTGCCAATTGTAGCCGCTGACAAAATTCCCACCTGGCCAGCGGTAAATGGGCGCATCCAGTTGCTTTAACAAATCCACGACATCCTGGCGCCAGCCGTCAATGTTGTCCGCCGGCATCAATGACAGCGTACCGATTTTGAACGAACCCTTGCCTTGGCTTACAATTTCAATGCGCGCGTCGTCAGATGCCGCCGGCGCGGTGAATTCAAATGGATAGGATTATAATCAGCGCTGACCTTTTTGATGGTTTGAGTGACCGTCGCACCGTTGCCTAAAACGAGCCGCACTTGCACCGGCCCGGCTGTTTCGTCTCCGGCGAGGATGATGTGGCCGACATATTTTTGATCTTTCAAGACGCTTAGACCATCTTGAGAGATTCCCGCAAATGTCCCGTCGCCGGGGAGATGAATGACGGGCGTGTGCGTGCCAACGTACGGATCGGTTGTATCCATGCTGACCATATCGCGCGACCCGATGACTTTCCAAGGCGACGCATTGAGATACTTGTAAGGCCCCGCACCCCAAGCCGGATCCGTGCCTGTGGCCCACGGATCATATTTATATGTAATCGGATAATAAAACTTTCGGTCCTGCAATATCTCCGCCCAGAGGCCGCCATAAAAGCAACGCCCCAAATGCTCAATGAACTGGCCGTAGATGTATTCTGAAATCGGCGGGCCGGTTTTTTGCGGGTCAATCTTTACCGATACATCTGCAAAAAGATTACAGCAAAGACCAGTGACGCAAATAAATACAACCAACGTTTTTTTGAATTCTCCAAAAATTTTATTTTCATTTTTCCCGAACGGCCAAACTTTTCAAAGAAAAAGCAAAACGGGCCGCCTTTTCTTGGTTCCTAACTAAATAAAAACAGCGACTCACCACAAAAGGTGTCCCATGTCGGTATGGCTAATATCAAGTTTTTAAATACACAGTTGTCTTTTGTTTATGCTTTGGATGTCTGTTAATTATCATCAACTTCTCCAACCTCAGACAACGCCGCTTTGCGCAAATGAACCGTCAAAATGCGAACGCCCCAACACCTTCAAACAGCCGGTTTCACCAGGAATAAAACGGGGCGTTACCATCGCCGATCCGGCACGGAGCGCAGCCAGTGGGTCGAGCGTGCCAGCGGGAACTTCATTTTTATCGCTGCAAGCGGTAGAACGCCTGGCGGTTGGTTATGGACTGTGGGAGCCACCATTGGTCGCTGATGAGCGCCGGGGACGGGGTCGCCGTCGTCCAGGCTGCGCCAAGAGCGGGAGTGGTTTCCAGCACGAAGCCCGCCGCCCACGATGGCCACGAAAAGGTGAGGCCGGACGCAGAGTTCGACTGAAGCAGCGTCACGGGCAACGCCAGCGCGTCCGGGCCGAACCTGTAATCGGTGGCGATTTCCTGTGGCGTAAGGCGACCATCGTAAATGCGAAGCTCGTCAATCGTCGCGTTGAGCCAGCCATCGGCGCTGAACAGCGAGCGGCCGATGAACGACCAGGCGGTGCTGACGGAATTGAAGGCCGGCCAGGAATTGGTCACGGCGCTTTCCAGCACGGCGTTGGTGTAAACCGCCGCGTAATTGTTGGTCGGATCAATGATGCACACGACGTGAACGGTGCGGCTGTCGAGCGTTCCCGCAATGTCAAACGTCGTCGTTTTGTTTGTGCTCATTTCCATCCGCTGCCCGCCCAACGATGTGTGCGGGCTGTAAAAGAAATATTGAATTCCGCTGCTGCCGGAAATGTTGCCGAAATCCGCCACGCGCGCCCAGTTGGCGTTCGCACCGAACGTGGCCCAACATTCCAGCGTCACCGCCGACGAGCCGGAGACGAGTCCGCCGGGCAGATTGACGTAGCTGCCGGCGGTGCCGTTCAGAAAGAGCGCGCCGTTGGTGACGACGGCGTTGCCCATGAGCGTGCCGTGCGCCATGCCGATGGAATCCCATGCGGCGGTGGGGGAGGAATTCGTGTTGAAACTGTAACGGTGCGCCAGCGCCGGATGCGCATAGGCGAGGTCCTGGATTTCCGCGCCGCTCAAGGCGCGGCCAAAGATGCGGAACGAACTGATCTCGCCGGCAAACAACGGATCAGCGGGCCACTGGCTTTTGCCGACGTAATTGCTCTTCGCCAGAATCTGCCACGGGCGGATGGTCAGGGCTCTGTTGGTGGCCACCGGCGTGCCGTCGAGATAAAGCAGCCCTTGCGTCCCGTCCAGCGTGACCGCGACGTGAACCCAGGAATTGGTCGGCAGCGCAGCGGTCGCGTTGATCTGCTGCTCCGCGTTGTTGCTATTGGTCGTAATGGCAAAGCGCATCATGCCACCGTACGCCCGCGGCGTGAGGAAAAAGTAATTGGTCGTGTCGGTGCCGAAATCGAAAATGCGCTGCCAGTCCGCGCCGCCGCGCCATTTGACCCACGCGGCGAACGTGCTGGCGTTGGCCACGGAAAGCGGGAGCGAGACGAAGTTGGTCGCGCCGTCGAGGTTCAGCACGTTGCCGCGCGCGGCCTCGTTGGTGATGCCCGCGCGGTTCTGCAGCGTGCCGTTGTAAAGGCCGAGGTGCTCGCGGGCATCGGTGTTGAATGTGTAGAACGCGCTCCAGTCATTCGTCAGCGCCGGCCAGCCGTCGGGGGTCCAGTATATCCGGTTCAAGCCCAAGGTCGCCGTGCCGTTATTATTCCCGTCGTAGTAATGATACGTGAACCAGTTGGTGGCATTGTCGTTCATGATGGCCGCATGGCCGGGACCGATGTAGCGCGCGGTGCTTTCGAGCACCATCGTGCCGCCGCCATTGGTCATGTTATTGTTGTTCTTGTCATAATACGGCCCGGTGACAGTGGTACTGCGGCCCACGCGGATGTTGTAGGTGCTGTTCACGCTGGCGCAGCAGCCGCCGAAGTTGACGAACAAATAGTAATTGCCGCCGTGCTGGTAAAGACACGAACCTTCCTCGGTGTTGCTGAAAAACACCGGGCCATTGTTGGAAACCCGATAAATCGGGGAATCGGGCGTGATGCGTTTGCCAGTGGACGGATCCAACTGCATGATGAGAATGCCGTCCGAATACGAGCCGAAGGACAGCCACACCGTGCCGTTGGTGTCCACCATGACGCTCGGATCAATGCAGTTGTAGGCGGTGAGGTCGGTGGTGGCGTTCGTCGCGAAATCCGGGTTGGATTGGATGACTTTTCCCTGGTCGGTCCAGACCGGGGAAACGAGCGAAGGCGAGGTGACCAGACCGATGGCGGAATTGATCGTTCCCCAATCTGAAGCGGCGTAATAGAGGTTATACCGGCCGTTGAAATAAGCGATGTCCGGTGCCCAATAATAACCGCCGAAGCCGGGGACAGCATTCGTCGTCCACGCCGGGATGTTGGTGAAAACCGGACTGACGGCAGACCAGTTGCGCAAGTCACTGGAGGTCAGGCCGCTGATGCCCTGACCATCACCATAAATGAAATAATTAGTGCCGTCCTTGATCATCGTGCCCGGGTCATGCAAATAGTAGTCGCCGTAGAGGGGCATCTGGGCATTGGCCGTCTGGAGGCAAAAAAACGCCAGCAGGCAGCACACTGCCGGTCGCAATCCATGTTCAAAGCTGTTCATTTACATCCTATTATGTCATCCGCGCTGCAACACAACCACCGCTCCAATATCCAACATTGCAGCGAATAAACAAACGCCACTTTGCGGATTGAGACCGCCAAAATGCGAACGCCCAAACATCTTAATTTTGCGGAATCCGCAGCGTGGTCAATGAGTATGGTTCCAGCGTGCACGTGAACACCGGCGCGACGCCGGTGAACTCGCCTTTTCGCGGCACGACAGCGCCCGGTTGGTCGAGTGAATTTTCGGCGTCCGGATTGGGGTTTGTCAACGTGATGACCCGGGCCGGGTTTCCCAGCTTGCCGGCACCGTTCAGTTTTACCGTCACGGACATGGGGTCGGCGAACGGATTAACCATTTGCAAGACCAGTTCACCGGCGCGCTGGTCGCGGCCGGCGGCGGCATAAAAGGTCGCCACCGGTTTGCGGTCAGACTCGTGGATCAGTTTGCCGTCGAGATACGCCTTCACGCTGCCATCCTGCAATTCAATGCGGATGTCATACCAACGATTGGTTTCGATTGAGCCGCGCACATGGTCTTCCACCAAGCCTCCGCCTTGCAATGAATGTTCGGTGTTGCCCCAGCCGCCGAGGTTCCACCAGACGGGATGAGCGATGTCCGGCGTCTGGAACAGGACGAGGAAGCCTTCATTGCCGGCCAGCTTGCGCGCCTTCAAGGTCAGGGTGTAATTCGTCCAGGCAGGGTCCCCCACGACCGCGCGAATATTCTCGCCGGCGGCATTCTGCCGCAGGGCGCCGTCCACCACGGTCCAATCGCCGCCCGCCGTTTTCCAGCCCACCAAGCCTTTCGTGAAATCGCTTGCATACAGGACCCGGCCATCCAAAGCGACGACCCGGATGTCTTTGTATTCCACCCGCGTGTTCCAGGCACCCACCCCGATCATACCGGCATGAGATTCTGTGACGTTTGGAGCCTCGACGTTCACCGGCAAAACCACATCCGGCCGGTTTTGTGCGAATTGCGCCTGGGCATAATACGACGGAGTCAGCTCGATGCGGGAGTTGTCGAACCAGATCAAATTCGGATGCCACTGGTCGTGGCCCACCTTGCCGAACAGCGGCGCGTAGGAAGCCATGAGCACTTCATCCGAATTTCTCCACAAACTCGTCATGTAGGCAGCTTCGGACAGCGCGGCGCGGAGATTGTTTCGGTGGGCGTGGCCGTCCTGTGCCGCGTATTCACCGACGAAAACTTTCGGGCCATTGCGGTCGTAATTGTCGTAGCGATCCGTGTTTTCATAAAACCATTGTGGCGGCACATAATAATGTTCGTCCACCACATCCGCCGGCGTGCCGGTGCGGAGTTTGTTCCACGCGAATTGCCAGAGTGAATCGTTGGGAAAGGGCCCGGCGCTGCAAATGATTTTAATCTGCGGATATTTCGCCTTGATGGCGCTATAAAAAACCTGGTAACGGTCAAAATAAACCTGCTGCCATTGTTCGTTGCCGATGGCGATGAATTTCAGGTTAAACGGTTCCGGATGTCCCATCGCGGCGCGTTTGGCGCCCCATTCGCTCGTGACCGGACCATTCGCAAATTCAATCAAATCAAGAGCGTCCTGCACAAAAGGACCAAGCTGATCGAGGGGAACCGGTATGTTGGGATCTCCTTGAAAATACATGCCGCAATTGATCACCGGCACGGGTTCGGCGCCGATGTCTTCGCAAAACTGGAAATATTCAAAGAAGCCGAGGCCGAAAGTCTGATTGTATTCCGGTGATCGGTCATCGCGCCAGAAGTTCCAGTTTTGTTTTCGTTCCGCGACATCGCCGATAGTGTTTTTCCAACGATAGGCATTGGCCATGTCCCTGCCCTGGACAACGCAACCACCGGGAAAGCGCAGGAAACCCGGATGCGCGTCAGCCAGTGCCTGCGCCAGATCGGCGCGCAAACCATTGCGCCGGCCTTTGAAGGTTTTCTCCGGAAACAGCGAAACCATGTCCACGTCCACCACCCCCGGCCGGGCGGCCAGCAGGGCGAGCCGGGCATTCGTGACCGAAGTTGAACTGGTAAGGGTTGCCTCAAACTTTTCCCACGCGTCGCCAATACCCGTGATGTCAGTCGAAGCCAGTGGCCGTCCGGCACTGTCTTCGAGCAGGACGCGGAGCGCCGCCGAGTCGCCCGCCCGGCGCCGCGCGTAAACCGAGAACAGATAATTATCGCCCGCGCGCAACACGATGCCGTCAAAGCCGGCGTTGGCGGCGCCGTATCCCTGTTCGCCGGTCTCGGTCACATAGATGCGCAGGAAATGAAGATTGTTGGCGTTGAGCGGTGATTCCGACTCGACGGTGAGCCGGCCCAGCGCCCCGGCGCTGGCGACTTCGCTCCAGGAATAGAGCGGTTCGCGATCTTCAAAGGAGCGGTTCTGGACCAGCTCGGCGTAAAGACCGCCGTCGGCTCCGTAATTGATGTCCTCGAAAAACAGCCCGTGCAACGTGGATGGCACGGCGTGCCCGGGTTTGTCCACGTCCACGGTAATACGCGCCGGGTCAGCGGCATGAACAGCGATCTGCCCGCCAGTCCATTGAGTCATGATAAGAATTGTCAGATTGATTATCCGGCAGATGGTCGAAGGTTTCATAAGAGGCATCATTGGTTATGTGGTTGCAAATTGGACTACACTGTACGAGCGGGGCGGCAGCTTGAATGTCATTTTGGAACCCGCCGACGGCGCCTGGAGCGGTTTCGGCACCACCAGTTTCGGCTGCTCGAACGTGTTGACCGCTTTCAGGTCCGAACCTGTCAGCGTTTCACAAGCCAGGACACGCGTGGGCATCGGGTCACGCCATTCGAGCACCAGTTCCCGCTCCGACTCCAGATCGCGATTCAGCATCAGCACGCAGACCTTGCCGTCCGGCGGGTTGATCGTGGCCACCACGTCCAGATATGGAACTTGGGCGTTGATGGCGAAATCCGCCCGGAGTCCGGCCGCATCAATCGGATACGTCTCCGACTCGACCAGCAGATCGAGGACTCTGCCGCGGGCGTATTTCAGCGCCCACGCGTAAGGGTAATAAATGCTCTGGCACATCACCGAGGTTTCATTCGTCACCAAAGGAGCGATGACGTTGACCAGTTGCGCCAGACAGGCCACGCGCACGCGATTGGACTCGCGCAGCAGCGTGTTCAGGAAACCGCCGACCAACAAAGCGTCTTCGAGGTTGTACCGTTCCTCCAGCAGATGCGGCGCAAACTTCCGTTCTCCGTTGGCGAAGCGGCCGCCGCGGGCACGGTACCAGACGTTCCATTCATCAAACGAAAGCCACAAACGCTTGGGCGACTTCAGGACCCCCTGCACATAGTCACAGACGTCGGCGATTTGGTGAATCTGCCGTTCCATGTCCAGATTCATCGCCAGGTAGCGCGAGGTGTTGTTGCCGGTCAACTCCTTGGTGTTGCCGTAATAATTATGGAGCGAGATGCCATCCACCTGATCGTAACATTCTTCAAGCACTTCGCGGTCCCAAACCATGTACGTCGGCAGAATGGGGTTGCTTGACCCGCAGGCGATGAGTTTCGCGTCGGGGTTGATCACCCGGATCTGGCGCGCGGTGTCCCGCGCCTTGAGGCCGTAGTCGCGCGCCGGCATGTGGCCCATCTGCCACGGCCCGTCCATTTCGTTGCCCAGACACCAATACTTTACGTTCCAAGGCTGCTCGTAGCCGTGTTCCCGGCGCAGGTCACTCCATTTGGTCCCTTTGTCCACATTGCAATACTCGACGAGGGCGACCGCCATCTCCGGTGTGCCGGTGCCGAGATTGAACCCCATCAAAGGCTCGGTGTTGACCAGCTTGCACCATTCCATGAATTCATTCGTGCCAAACTGGTTCGTCTCCAGGGAATTCCAGGCACGGTCGAGAACGGCTGGTCGTTTGTCCTTCGGTCCGACACCATCCAACCAGTTGTAACCGGAGACAAAATTACCGCCGGGATACCGGATGATGGGCGCTCCCATTTCCCTGACCACGGCCATGACGTCTTCGCGGAATCCGTTCTGGTCGGAAAGTTTGGAACCCGGCTCGTAGATGCCTTCGTAAATGGCCTGCCCGAGGTGTTCCAGGAACGAGCCAAAAATCCGGCGGTCCATGTCCGAGCGGTATCGGGCCTGATTGATCACCGTGCGTGCCGGTCCACGGGTTTGGGCGTAACCGATGCTGGTCAACCACGAGCCCGCAGTCAGAGCGGCACCGGAACAGCAGATTTGCTTGAGGAATTTACGCCGGTTGGTGCGAGGCATCTTCATAGGCTTTCCTGATTGATTGGTTGTTCAGTTCAGACCCTTCGGGTCCCGCGAGTTACCTCGCCGCAAATTTCGTATATGTCCACGCTGATGGGTTGAGCCAGCGCATTGGCGGCGATGACCGCGCCAGACAGGATGAGCGATGAAAGGGTTTTAAACATGGCTCGTTATGGATGATACAGCCGGAAGAAATCATTTCCCGCTGATGGCGGGATGAGAACTTGATTCTGGCCGCCGACGAAGTTGGCGGCATTGGTTACATTCACCCAGTTGGTGGTGCCGAGGTCTGAATTCTGTTGCAGGACAAAGCCGCTTGAAGGAAAGGGCCAGACCATGTTTATGGTGTTCGTAGCCAGCCCGATGTCGAGCCAGGGCACGTTAAACAACACTGAAAGATTGTTGTCGTAAGAGTTAGCCGTGATCAAGTCCAGCCGGCCATCGCCATTCACATCTGCCGCCACGACGCAGTACGGGGCGGAACCAACAGCCAGTGTGGCATAAAGACCAAATGTGCCGCTCCCGTTGTTGGTAAACAGCGTGAGGTTGCCGGTGTAAGTGCCATTAACACTGGTGGTATTCGCGCAGATCAAGTCGGGCTTGCCATCGCCATTCACATCGGCAGCCGTGACGCACCAAGGCCGGCCGCCAACATTGAGCGTGGCGTTGGAACCGAAAACGCCGCTCCCGTTGTTCGTCCATATCGTCAGGTAGCCACCAGAAGTCGCGCTGATCAAATCGGGTTTGCCATCGCCGTTCACATCAGCTACCGCCACCGCGGCAGACAAATCAAAAGCACCATAGCCAATGGAAAGAATCTCGGCGTTTAAGCCAAACCCGCCGCTCCCGTTATTGGTAAACACTATGAGACCCTTGCTGTTGGACAGACCACCACCCCCCGTGTCAACCACACTGATCAAATCAGGTTTGCCGTCCCCGTTCACATCCGCCACCACGACGGCACGGGGCCAGCCGCCGCAATACAGTGTGGCATTGGAACTGAAAATGCCGCTCCCGTTGTTCGTCCATATCGTCAGGCTACCGCCACCATAGTTCGCGCGGATCAAGTCGGGTTTGCCGTCGCCGTTCACATCCACCGCTGCGATGGAGTAAACTTCCACGGGATAAGGATTAAGAGGTCCGGCACCAGCACTCAGTGTGGCATTGGAACCAAACCCGCCGCTGCCGTTGTTGGTAAAAACCGTCAGGGTCCCGTCATACCAGTTTCCGCAGATCAAGTCGGGTTTGCCATCGCCATTCACATCGGCCGCCACGACACAAGCAGGGATGGAGCCGACATTCAGGGTGGCATTGGAACCGAAAAAGCCGTTTCCATTATTGGTCAGGACCGTCAGGGTATTGTCACCGGCATTCGCACTGATCAGGTCCAGTTTGCAATCGCCATTCACATCCACTGCGATCACCGAGAAGGGATTCGCGCCGACACCCGGCGAGGAGATCAAGCTAAAGCCCGTGTGTCCGGGGATGATGGTGTTGGTGAACACCATAATGGTGCCCCCATTACCAGCAAGACTTGGACAGATCAAGTCCAACTGGCCGTCGCCATTCACATCCGCCGCCGCGACGGAGAAAGGGGCTCCACCGGTTGCCAGTTTGCCATCGAAACCAAACCCGCCGCTGCCATCATTGGTAAAAATTGTCAGGGTGTTGTCGCCGCCAAGGGCGCCGGGGGGTATCGGGCTGGCGCAGATCAGGTCGGGTTTGCCATCGCCGTTCACATCTGCCGCCACGACGAAAACAGGAAATAATACATTCAGCGTGGCATTGGAACCAAACCCGCCGCTCCCATTGTTGGTCAAGATGATCAAGCTGGCTTCATTCGCGCAGATCAAGTCGGGTTTGCCATCGCCATTCACATCCGCAACCGTGACGCAACAAGGGTAGCCGCCAACATTGAGCGTGGCGTTGGAACCGAAAATGCCGCTGCCGTTGTTGGTAAGCACGGTCAGGGTACCGTCACCCCAATTCGCGCTGATCAAGTCCACTTTGCCGTCCCCATTCATATCTGCAGCCACGACTGAACGAGGGTTGGAGCCAACGCTCAGTGTGGCATTGGAACCAAAGCCGCCGCTCCCGTTATTGGTCAAAACCGTCAGGGTCCCGGCCCAGTTCGCGCTGATCAAGTCCACTTCGCCGTCGCCGTTCACATCGGCAGCCGTGACGTAAGCAGGAGAACCGCCAACGTTGAGCGTAGTGTTGAAACCAAACCCGCCGCTCCCGTTGTTGGTCAGCACGGTCAAGGTGCTCCCGTTCGCGCAGATCAAGTCCGGCTTGCCATCGCCATTCACATCCGCCACCGCGACAGACCAACAAATGCCAGAGCCGATGGGGATCTCGGCGTTCAAGCCAAACCCGCCACTCCCGTTGTTGGTCAGGATTACCAGCACAGGTTCACCCATATTATCAACGCAGATCAAGTCCGGCTTGCCATCCCCGTTCACATCCGCCACCGCGACGTAATACACCGGGCCGGCGTCCGGCGAGCAGGAGAGGACGAAGTTGGGAGTCTGGGCACCGGCCTGCTCAAAACCGACCAATGTTCCAAGCAGGGCGCACCAGAAGCGGAGATGAGGTCTTGCGATCGCCTTGGTAAAAGAAAAACCCGTCCAGAATGTCCCTATTCGCAGTTGAATTTTCATAGACGATTCCTTCCATGGTAATGTTTGACCTACTGTTGCTTCGACGGCATGACGATTTCGGGCCAGCCGTTAGTAGTCCAGCGCAGAGGCAGAATGGCCAGTGTTGGCCTGCCGGATTCGGTTTCGTCGTAAAAGTGACAACTGAGCCAGTCTGTGCCGCCTTCGGAAAAAATCCCCACCTGGCCCGGCCCGATGAAGGGTCCCGTTGTCTTGAGAAACGGGCTGCCGCCACCAACCATCAAATCCATTCCGTCCTTGTCCAGATACGGCCCGGTGATTTTTCTGCTCCGGCCAACGCGGATTTCGTAGGTGCTGTTCGTACCCCGGCAACAGCGTCCCCAATTCACAAACAGACAATAAAAATCGCCGTGATGATGGATATACGACGCCTCGATGGAATCGTTGAACGCGAGCGAATACATCGGTGAATTGGTAGCGATCCGCTTGCCGGTGTTCGGATCAAGCTGAATCATTTTGATTCCGCTCCAAAATGAGCCGAAGGCCAGCCAAAGATTGCCATCGGCATCCAGTGAAACGGCCGGATCAATCGTGTTGAAATCGTCGTTGGTGGTGGATTGGATGACCATTCCTTCATCCGTCCATTTGAAATTCGAGTCAGAGGGAACAAGCGTTGGATTCGTCACCAGCCCGATGGCGGAAACTCTTTTTCCGAAGGTCGAGACGGCATAATAAAGCAGATAACGGTCGCCCCGATGGAGGATGTCCGGCGCCCAAAAATAACTGCCGCGATGTTCGGGCACGGCTTGATCCGTCCACGCTGGTGCATTGGTGAAAACGTGCGGGCCGGGTTCCCACGCAATCAAATCTTTGGAGTGATACGACGGTACACCGCGTCCCGTGTAAAAAATCCAAAATTCATTTCTGCATTTTATAATCGCTGAAGGGTCATGCACGCGAACGCCGCGGCTGCCGAATCCGGCCATTTGCGGTAAGACTTCGGAACTGAAATCAGTTTTCGCCGAAAATGGAACCGCTTGCGTCTGTGCCTGAAGCAGCGTTTCAGCCATCAGCGCGACCGCAATCATGAGGGCGCAGCCAAAATCCTTGCGAGGGTCCGAAATGAGATTCATGCGGCAATAGTTACATGGCAAAAGTTTTTATTGCGCCAGCCGGAAAAACTGCGCGTTTTCAGAAACAGGCACGGTGACCTGCCATTGGCTGACGACAATTTGCGGAGATGGAGAGACCACCATCCAAGTGCCCGAAGCCAGATTCGTGCTCGTCAGAAGTGTAAAACCGGCCGAAGCCACCGGCCACGACAACGTCAGGCTGGCACCGGTTGCGGACGTGCTGATAGCCGGACTTGCGGCACTCAACAATTGGTTCGGACCGAGCACCTGTGTGGCCGCGATTTCATTTGCCGTCAATGCGCCGTTGTAGATGCGAAATTCGTCAATGGTGCCTTGCATGCCCGGGTCGGGCCAGTTGTCCGCGCCGATGATATTACGAACAGCTTGCACACCCGACATCGGGATGGTCACGTTGTAATCTGCTCCGGCCAGGACGCCATTGAGGTAAATGGCCATGTAACCAGTCGGCGGGTTAAAAACGGCGGTGATATGCACGTTGGTACTGCCATCCAGGCTGCTTCCCGAGTCGAGATCAATGTATTGATAGTCAACATTCGCGTTGTCGGAATCAGAAATCCCGGCAATCGTCGAGTTGTCACTGGCGTGAACACACACGTGAATGTCGTATTCAGACTGGCCGCTGGCGTCCTGGTTGCCGAAGTCGAAAAGATTGGCCCAGGTGTATTGACCGGCTTTGATGGTAGCCCAGTCTTCCACGGTCACCGCTGGATCGTTGTTGATGCCATTTACAGAATTGGTGAGGATACCTGCCGGTAACTGCAAGTAGTCAGTTGCCGGCGCGACCGAAGTTGTGTTGGGAAGCACCAGTTGGCCGCCGTTGATGGTGGCGTTTCCGTGGAGAGTGCCGTTGGCACTGCCAACCGAGTCGTTCGCCGTGCCATCGTTGAAACTGTAACGATGCACGAGCGCCGTCGGGACATAGACGACCTGCATGGATTGCGTGGCGGACAAACCCAGACTCGCGTAAGTGGCAATGATGCTCGTCGTCCCCGAACCCTCACCGGTAATGTTGCCTTTGCTGTCCACGACCGCGATGCTCGTGTCCGCCGAGGCGTAAGTGATGGCGTGATTGGCATTGGTCGTGAGATTGATCCAGTTGCCGGACTCCTGCCCCCAGACCGTGGACGCGACCATTTGGCCGCTGTTGATGGGCGAAGCGAATTGCAGCAGCAGGTTCGTATAGGAATTGATGCCGCTGGCGGTGAGCCGGATAATGGAAAGTGAACCGGCCGGCAGTGTGAGCGAGAAACTGGTTCCCGCGTTGGCAATCGAATTGGTGACCGGGAAAACATACGTCGGCGACGCCAGGGAATTTCCATTCGTCGCACTGCTCGAAGTCAATTGGATGACCGTGGCGCTCGACGCGACGGAATTAACGCCGGTAACATTGAACGTCGCGGTCAGCGTGTAGTTAAGATTGACCGCCTTGACAATGATCTGGCCACTGGACTGCAACAGACTGCTTGAGGCGTAGAGCAAGTTTGTCCCCGAAACCACGGTGGGCAGGACGACATCGCCGCGATTTTGACTGAACAATTCCTGGACGTAATACGACGGCGTGCCGAACACCCCCCGCGAACTGTCGTAGTAAATCAGGTCGGGTTGCCACTGCATCCCGTTCACATTCGCAAACAGCGGCGCATAAGAGGCCATTTGAACAAGGTCCGAGTTTCGCTCCAAGCCGGTCATGAACACCGCTTCGGGCAACGCGGAGGCGAGGTCGCCGTAAGTGCCGTAGCCGCCCGTGACGGCATATTCGCCCACAAAAACTTTCGCCCCGTTACGACTGTAATTGTCATACATCGTCGCATAGGAGGAATAGAACATCATGGGGACCGAATAGTAGTGCTGGTCCTGAATTTCCACCGGCCGGCTCCAAGGAGGGCCTCCCGGCCAATTACCGGGCGCAATCAAATGGATGGAGGGGTAATTCGATTTGATGGCATCGTAAAACAGCGTATAGCGGTCGTTGTAATACGTGCCACCGCTTTCGTTGCCGATTTCCATGTATTGCAGATTGAATGGTGCGGGATGTCCGTTGGCCGCGCGCAGCGCGCCCCAGGTCGTGTTCGTATCGCCGTTCGCATACTGGATCGCGTCGAGCGCATCCTGCACCCACGGCCCCATCTGTGACAGCGGAACGGTGTTGTTGGTACTGCCGTTGTAACTGAGCGCGAGGCCACAGTTGATTGCGTAGAGTGGCTCCATGCCCATGTCTTCACAAAACTGGAGGAACTCGTGGTAGCCGAAGCCGTCGGTGGACCAGTAGCCCCAGGCGTCGTCCATGTGGCCCGGTCGCTGCGCGATGTCGCCGATGGTTTTCTTCCAGCGAACGGCATTAGTGATGTTCGCGCCCTCAATGTAATTTCCGCCCGGATAACGCAGGAACGACGGATGCAACGCCGCCAGCATATTCGCCAAATCCAATCGCAAGCCGTTGGTGCGATTATAAAACGTGGCGCTCGGGAATAATGAAACGACATCCAGCCAAACCGTGCCGGCGTTGGTGATGCTCAGAACGATGCGTGCGTTCGTATCCGTGCCACTCGACACCAGTGACGCGGCGAAATGCTGCCAGCTTGTGGTCAAGCCGCTGAACGAGGCCTGCGCGTAAACCGTGCTGCCGCTGGCGTTCTGTAGTTGCGCGACGACCGGTCCGGTATAACCGCTTGAACCCATCGCATAAAAATTCAAATAGTAAGTCGCACCGGCCTGAAGCGACATTCCCCAGAAACCGGAATTGCCCGCGCCGACGCTGCCGGTGCCGGATTGCATCGTGAGCTTCAGCGAATTGGGAATGTTGGTGTTCAGCGGCTGGCTCGGGTCCACGCTCATCGTGCCCGTCGCCGTGCCCTGCGTGACCAGCGTCCAGTAGTTCGCATTGGTCGCGGTGTAAAACGAACGGTTGCGAACCATCTCGGCGTAAAGGCCGCCATCGCCGGCAAAATTAATTTCCTCAAAAAAAATCCCGAACAGATTGGAACTGATAATCGCGCCAGGCTGGCCGGCCTGAATCGTTATCACCGCGCCGGCTTGCGCCTGAACGGTGAGGATGGTCAGGGCCGCCAGTGTCAAAACCAACCGGCGGCAGCCCTCAAAAACGGCATGCGATCCAGTTAAATGCATTTTCATAATCGTGTTGATTGAATCGTCACGGCAACTGCAGCCGGAAGAACATTTGATTGTTCGTGGGTGCGAGCGTCAGGAACTTGATGCCGTTCGTTGTAACCAGTGAATTGGTAATGGAGGTCCAGTTGGCACCCGCGCCCAAGCTGGTTGCGGCGTAAAGCCCGAGTCCATTTGTCCAGCCTGGCCAATTCAAGGTCAACGTTGACACCGCGTTTGAAATACCAATGCTTGACGCCGTGATTTGTTCAATCGGCAAAGTTTCCGAAGAAATTTGCACCGAGTCCATCTGGCCGTTAAAATAGGGATCATTGTTTGGAGGCCCCGCAAACTGGCTGCGGCCTAAATAATTTGCGCTGCCGGCGACGTCGGACGGCAACAGATTCACGCTGGCGTCCACCGCCACAGCTTGCCCGTTGACGAACATCACCGCCTGCCGCCCGTCGAGCGCCACTGCCACGTGCGTCCAGACATTCGTCGGCAATGGACTGGGCGAATCCAAATCCCGCGTTTCAGCGGAGCCGTTGGGGGTGATTTCAAAACGCAACTCGCCACTATTGGCTTTGGCCGTGAGCATGACGTAATTGGTGGTGCCCGAACCGAAGTCAAAAATGCGCTGCCAGTCGTTTCCGCCGCCCCACTTGACCCAGGCGGCAAACGTGCGCAGCGCGCCAACACCGGCCGGCAGGCTGACGTATTGCGAAGCGCCGCTCAGATTCAAAACGGAACCGCGAATGGAATCGGTGGAAGTGGTCGCGCCATTCACCAGCGAACCGCTGAAAAATCCGTTCGCGTCCGCCGCGCCGTTGGTGAAGGGATAATACGCTGTCCACTCCGTGTTGGTCGGATTGGGAAAAATGTCCACGTAATTGGTCGCGGCGCGTCCGAGTGTGTCGGTGACCGCGAGCATGATGCAATAAAATCCATTTGTCGCTTCCTCACCGTTCGGCGGAATTGAAAAACTGCCGCCACTGATTCCGGAAGATGGACCGGCCACAATGTTGGTTGAATTCGTGTCGCAAAATTCCACCGTCCAGGTCAGTCCGGTGACGGACAGCGGATTATCGGCGAAATCGGTTGCGTTTCCAGCAAATTGAATTGTTTCGCCGGGTTGATAAAATGAATTTGCCGTCGGCGCGGAAATCATCGGCTGCGGCGCGACAATTTCATTGGCCGAAAGCGCGCGTCCGTAGATGCGAATGGAGCTGATCTGGCCGTTGAAGTAAGGATCGGCGGTAAATTGGCTGCGGCCAAACCAAACATTCTGCGGCGCGATGTCCGGTGCGGTCAGTGTCATTGAGGTATTGGTCGTCACCGCCACGCCGTTGACGTAAAGAATTCCGCGTGAGCCATCGGTGGTTGCGGCAACGTGTGTCCAAACATTCACTGGCACAGCACTGGTTCCGTCGAGATGCTGCTCACCGCTTATCCCGGCGGAAGTTATCGTAAAGCGAGGGTAGCCGGTGGAAGCGAGTGGCGTCAAAAAGACATAACCAGTGTTCGTTCCGGTCCCGAAATCGAAGACGCGTTGCCAGGCCGCGCCGCCATTCCATTTAAAAACCGCGGCGAACGTTTGCGCATTGGCCGCGCCGCCGGGCAGAGTAACAAATTGATTCGTTCCATTGAGAACCAACACGTCGCCAAGCAGCGGGTCGTTGAAAATGGAAGCGCCGCTTTGGAGCAGACCGTAAAACTCGCCGTCGTCGTCGCGTGCGTCCATTTGAAAATGATACGCGGCAGACCAGTCATTGGTGAATGTTGGCCAGCCGTCCGCCGTCCACGAAAGCGGTTCAAAGTCGAACGTCGGCACGCCATATTCGTCGGCGGCAACACTATAGTTGGCGTCAATATAATGATAGCCGAAATAATAATTCCCATTTTCATTGAGAATTCCGATTTGCCCCGGGGCAAAAAATTTTCCGGTTGCGTTCAAAAAGAGCGTTCCGCCGCCTGAAACCATGTTATTGCCGCTGCGGTCATAGTACGGGCCGGTGATGCCAGTAGTGCTGCGACCGACACGAATGTTGTAGGTGTCAGCCGTCCATGGGCCATCGCAACAAGAGCCCCAGTTGACAAACAAATAATAGTTAGTCCCATAGTAATAGAGATACGATGCCTCGATGGGATCGCCCGAGGCGGAGTTAACGGCGAGATGAGTAAGGGTGGGGGTTGCGTTGAGCAGGCCGGTGGCCGGATTCAGGCGGACCAGATAAATGCCATTCCAAAATGAGCCAAACGACATCCACAAGTTGCTGGACGCATCGAAGGTGACGCTGGGGTCAATACAGTTGTATGCGCTCCCGGTAGTGGATTGAATCACCGGGCCTTGGTCAGTCCATTTATAGCTTGGGTTGGTGGGGTCAAGCGTGGGGTTTGTCGCCAGACCAATGGCCGAAACCTGGCTGCCAAACGTTGAAACCGCATAGTAAAGATAGTATTGACCGTTGAAATAGCTGATGTCCGGCGCCCAGAAATCTCCGGTGAACCCGGGAACGGCATTGGTCGTCCAATTCGGAGAATTGGCAAACACGCTTGGCCCGGTGACCCAATACATTTTGTCCGCGGAAGATTTTGAACTGATGCCTTGCCCGGTACCGAAAACGTAATAGCGGCCGTTGCATTTGATCACCGCGGACGGATCATGAATCCCGAGGCTGCCGCGCAAACTGGGTGGCGCGGCCTGGAGCAATCCGGGGATGAGGCACATCGCCAGGAAGGCGAGGCTGAATTGCCGGGATACGAATTGGCTGAGCCAATGCATCGAAATAACATACTTCATAAATCACCTTTGTGGCAGAATCATCGCGCTTTAATGCGCAACACCGTCATCGAGTGTTGCGGAAACCGATGGTCGAACCGGGGTCCGCTGACGTTAAACCTCGATTCCACGGGAGCCACCGCGAGCGGGTGCTCGAACGAGTTCTCAGCACCAAGGCCGGCGCCGGTCAACACGATGGCCATGATTTCGGGCGCGATGCCTGCGACCCCGGAAAGTTGGATTCCAGTCATGCAGGGGTCGTCACCGGGGTTGACGACTTTGAGGATCACCTCGCCCGCCTTTTCGTCGCGAACCGCGCTCGCGTAAAGACACTGAACCTGCGGCGGCAACACCTCGGCGCTCTGCACAAGTTTTCCATCGAGATAACAATCCAGCTTCGCGCCTTTGAGCTCGATTTTCACATCATACCAGCGCCCGGTCTCGATTGAGCCGGGCACTTGCGCAATAAGATGATCCTGTTGCGCCAAACGAACTTGGATGCCGTGAAACTTGTTTTGATAACCACCGACGTTCCAGACCATATGGTTTTCCGGCCCGGCGTGGCGCACCACGATGGTGAAGCCTTCCGAACCGCCAAGCTTCCGCGCTTTGAGCGAGAGCGTGTAATCACTCCATGAAGCATCACCGGCCAGAACGACGCCTGTTGCCTTCGGATCGGCCTGTTGGTACGCGCCGTCTTTGATGGACCAATGGCCGCGCTCAACCGACCATCCCGGCGTGCCGTTGGCAAAGTCAGAACTCAGCAGCGTCCGGCCATCACGAGTCACCAACACCTCCTTGAATTCCGCGGCGGTCTGATTGGTGCCCAAACCGATGCGTCCGCCCGGCAGGTCGGGGAGTTCAACTCCGGTCAAGATCACGGGCAGAACCACGTCTCCACGGTTGAGACTGAAGAGTTGTTGAACGTAGTAGTTGGGAGTGCCATAGACGCGGAGGTTGTCGGTCCAAATCAAGTTCGGCGTCCATTGCCAGCCTTCGACATGTGCAAACAACGGCGCGTAGGAGGCCATGCGCACGACGTCCGCGTTGTGTTCGAGGCCGGTCATATAGGCCGCTTCGGACAAGGCGCATTCCAGATTATTTCGGTTCCGGGTGCTGACCATGGCAACGCTCTGCGCAGCGTATTCCCCGAAGAACACCTTGGGGCCGTTGCGATCGTAATGGTCGTAGCGATGAGAATTGGCGAGAAACCAGAGCGGGGTTGCGTAGCAGTGCTCGTCCACGATGTCCGCCTTTAACTCGCGGAATTTCGGCCACAGGAAATGAAAACGTTCATCGGCGGGCAACGGGCCGGCACTGGAGACAAGCGCGATTTCAGGATGTTTTTCCTTGAGCACTTTCGAGAAACGCGCGAGCCGTTCAATGTATTGTGGCCCCCACTGTTCATTTCCCACGCCAAGCATTTTCAGGTTGAACGGTTGGGGATGTCCCAGCGCCGCGCGCTTCGCCCCCCACAAACTCGTGGCCGAACCGTTGGCGAACTCGATCAGGTCCAGCGCGTCCTGGATGAAAGGATCGAGCCGGTCCAGCGGCACCAGTTCGCCGGAGTTGAACTGGCAGGCCATGCCGCAATTAAGGATCGGCAGCGGTTCCGCGCCAATGTCCTCGCATAACTGGAAGAACTCGAAAAAGCCCAGGCCGAACGATTGGAAATAATCCGGCGTTGGTCGGTGCAAAAACTCATAGTTCCAGCGGTTGATGAGGAGCTTGCGGTTTTCGATCGGGCCGATGGTGTTTTTCCATTGGTAACGCCGCTCCAACACGCTGCCCTCGACGACGCAGCCGCCGGGGAACCTCAGGAAGCCGGGCTTCAGGTCGGCGAGCATCTGCACCATGTCCGCGCGCAGGCCACCGGGCCGGCTCTTCCACGTTTTTTCCGGGAAGAGGGACACCATGGCGAGGTCAACCGCGCCTTTGCCTTCCACGAGGAGGGCCAGCCGCGCTTTTGCGTCGGTATCGTTGGGGTGCAAAGTCGCCGTGCATTTTTTCCAATAGGAGGAAAATCCCCCCAATGGCACCGAGTCCAGCAAACTGCCGTCGGCGCCGTAGAGTTGCACGAGCAAGACGGGCGAACCGGTCACTCCACGAATTTGCGCGGAGAAATGATACGCTTCGCCTTGGCGAACTCCCATGCCACGAAAACCCTCGTTGGAAATTCCAAAAGGCACCGTCCCTTCCGACCGAATGCGCACGTAGTGAGGATTGGCTGGAGCAAACGGGCCGTCATCACGAATGGATATTTCCCCCCGCGCAAGACTGGGACTGATTTTTGTCCAGCCCATCAGGGGATCGGGAAACCCGAACGCGCGGTTCTTGACCAGCTCGGCGTAAAGCCCGCCGTCGGCGCCAAAGTTGATGTCCTCGAAAAAAATCCCCCACATGGCGGGATTGATCCTCGCGCCCGGCTTGCCCACCTGAACTTCTATGGTCGTCATGTCGGTGGCGCGGGTTGCGGCATCAGAGGTTGCAGTGTTTTATGGTGCATGGTTTATTCCGGCAAACGTTGAAAAAAGTTCAGGCGGCTGGCGCCTCCTTGGCGCCGTCCGCACTCTCGTGGGTGACCAGCTCGCGTATCTTTTCGTTATAGTACTTGTCGGTGATGAAGTATTTGTACATCAAAAGCCCCATGGCGAGATGGAAGACACCGGGAATGACCGTGAGCAAAAGCGCAAAGCAATTCAGCGTGTAGGTATTTTGCACCGTGTCCGGCTTGTAGAGGATGAAGTTGAGTGACCAGCCCACTATTCCGGCGGCCAGGCTCATGCCCATCTTCTGTGCGAAGGAAATGCCGCCGAACGCCATGCCGGCCACGCGTTTGCCGCTCTTGACCTGGCCGTGGTCCACGGCCTCCGAAATGATGGACCAGAACACCGGCCCCTGCAGGTCAACGATGAAGTTGATGAGGAAATACAGAACGAAAGCGGCGGCAATGTCGCTGGGCTTCACCGCCAGATACATGATCACGCTCAATGCGAAGGTGACCAACTGTGACCAGCGGAAGAGCCGGATTTTACAGAACTTCTTCGTGATCCACGTGGAGGCGACCATGGAGAGGATGTTACCAATCACCCCGGTTGTGATAAACGCCGACACGAGCTTGGTGTCGCCGCCCAGAAAGTATTTTGCGTAGTAGATTGCCACCGACCCGCGGATCACGTAACCGATCGTGCCGATCACGCAAACCCAGGCCAGAACCATCCATTGATCGTTATGGAAGAGCAAACCGAGCTGCTGCCTCAAAGGCTTCCGATCGTTCTTGTGCACCACACGTTCGGTCGTGGTGAAGAAACAGAATATGAACAGCAACGTGGCCGCTCCGGCCATTACCGCCATCGAAACCTGGTAGCCCTTGGCAATTTGTTCCGGCCCCCACTTGGCGGCGAAGAGCGGAACGAACGTCGTGACCATCAGCGCCGCGCCCTTGGCGAAGAACAGGCGATACCCGTTGGCCGAAAGCCGTTCCTGCGGATCGGCCGTCAACACGCCGGGCAGCGAAATGTAAGGAATCGTCACCGCCGTAAACACGAGCATCATCAGGATGTACGTCGCGTACGCCCAGACCAGCTTGCCGCTTTCCGAAAGGTTCGGCGTGGTGAACACCAGCATGACTGCGAGCCCGAACGGAACCGCGAAGACGAGGAAATATGGACGGTAGCGGCCCCAGCGCGTGGTGTGGCTGTCCGTGTACATGCCCATGGCAACGTCGGCAAACGCGTCAATCAACCGCGGGATGAGTCCGAGCATGGCGAGGTAGGCCGGGTTCAGTTTGAACACGTCGGTGTAGAAGAACGTGATGATGAGCGCGAGTGACGACCAGACTACGTTCACGGCCGCGTCACCGCCGCCGAACCCGATTTTTTCGAGGACGGAAAGTCTAGGGGTTTTCATTATTTTGTTTAGCGACTGATCCGAGGCATTGCTCAATTCCGGGGTTTCAGATCATACAAGCGGAGACAGGGCAATCATTTCGAGAAACGGGTTATTTGACCAAAACGCTATTGTACGCGTCGAGGGCGTTTTCATCAATCACCGGCCATTGCGTTGCATCCCATTTTATCTCCGCGATCTTCAATTTCTGCAAACCGTTATCCGCCATCTCATAAGCGTGAAAGACGAGATAGTCTTTCCCGTCAAAGGTATAGGCGCTGCAGCCCCCCCACCCGGCCCAATTCTTGTCGCCGGCCAGCAACAAGCTGCCACCGCCCTCGGCCAGGTCCAAGCCATCCTTGTCCAGATAAGGCCCTCTTACGTCTTTTGACCGTCCGACCATGATTCTGTACGTGCTGTCCTTGCCGCGGCAGCACAAGCCCCAGGAAACAAATAAATAATAGTAATCACCCTTTTTGAAAATAAAAGGCCCCTCGATCTCGGCGGGTCCCGGTTCCCGGTCATCCACCAATACCGAACGATCTCTTTTGGCAATGGAGTGCCATTCCTGCGGTTCCGCCACCGCTGTCCAGCTTGAATCTAATTTTACCAGCTTGATGCCTGACCAAAACGAACCAAAGTCCATCCAGGGCGTGCCGGTTTCATCCACGATGAGGTTCGGATCAATCGCATTCCAAAGATCGCGGTTGGGCATTGAGCGCAGCACAATACCCTGGTCTTTCCACTGGTAGTCGGGAGAGTCAGGATCAAGCGTTTTATTGATGATTACTCCGATTGCCGAGCTGTTTTGGCCCGGGGCGGACACGGCATAATACAAATAGTATCTGCCATCATGATGTGCGATATCGGGTGCCCAGACATGGCCATTAAAACGGCTGGCCACTCCTTTCGCCCAGGACGGTTCGCCCGGGAACACGCGCCCCCGTAACTCCCAATTCGTCATGTCTCTGGAGCTGTAGAATGTGATTCCCGGCCCGGAACTGAAGAGGTAGTAGGTATCGCCCTCCTTGGCCATGGCGGGGTCGTGTATGCTCACCTGTATTGACTGCACTGCAAACAGGCTCCTGGCGGTGATGACGTTGGTCATTCCTGTGGCAAAGAGTGAGACCGTGTTGGTGATGGAACCGACAGCCATCGGCAGAACGGTCAGCGTCATGCCTGCAGCATCCGAACCGTTGATCTGGGGGAAGAAAAAAACAACGTTCGTTTCATTGGTTGAGATCGTAGGCGAGAGGGCATAAAAGTTCGAGGCACTCAGGAATTGCACCGAAGCGGGCAAGATATCGGTCACACGAACGTCTGAAACCGGGGATACCGACAGGTTCGTGACGTTGATGGTGTAGGTCAACGAACCGGTGATCACGTCGCGATTGGTCGGGCTGGTGACTGAAAGAGCGAACAGGTTTTGCGCGCTGCCCCGGGTGCCCGCAACCGTCAGTTCAAGCACAAGCAGTGCAAGTATTCGAAAGCCGGGAGAAATCTTCACGTTAAACAAGTTTTACCTTTTCGTTCGGATGCATTATTATATCGAAACCGGTTTAAACCTTTTATTATAATTTGCTCGCCCTTTGCAAAAAAACCGCGTGGGATTGGATTGCAATGCTCCCACGCGGCTGATGTATTTCAATGAAGCGCGTCTGTAATTAGAACCGCGCGCGCATTCGATTTATCGAAGGCGGAGACGCCTCAAGGTGTCTCCGCCGTCCGTTATTGACTTTCCCCCATCATAGTTGCAACCGGAAAAACGCGGTACCCGTAGCCGGAACGGTTATCTGGTATTTACCACCCACAACCACCAGGCTGCTCGTGTTCACCGAAGTCCAAACGGCGCTAGACCCAAGCGTCGGACTGGACATCAAAGTGACCAGCGCAGAAGTCGTCGGCCAGGAGAGCACCACATTGCCGCCTGAACGAGCCGCAGACAATGACACGCTCGTGGACGTGCCCCGGAGTTGGTTCGGTCCGAGGGCATTATCGGCCGCGACTTGAGCCGCCGTCAGCGGGCCGTTGTAAATGCGGAACTCATCAATGTTGGCGAGCAGTCCCGGGTCACCGGTATAAAGCGATTGACCGATGTAGTTGGTCAGGCCGCCGTGGAGCTGGTAGTTAATAATACTTCCATTATGTTTGTAAGCAACAGGATCAGTCATGTCGTTGAACAATATGCCGCTCGCAAGGAGCACCCCGTTTGTGTAGAGCGCACTGGAGGCGGCTAATGGGTGCCAGACCGCAACGACCTGCACATTGGTCTGGTTGTCCAGCACGCCGGTCCACACGACATCATTAGCAAATTCACCATCGAAACCAGGATTGCCCTGCCCGAAGTTTGCCTGCACAGTGTTTGGACTTGCGCCGGTGTGGGGTGAACAAGTAATATAATCGTATCCATCTCCATTATTGGGATCGAGTGGAACAAGGTCCGTATTGCCAAAGGCGAAGAGATTGGCATAAGGGTTGATTGCACCAGGAAAAGTAGCCCATACTTCGATCGACACTTCGTCCATGTTGGCGAGGATGCCGGAAGGCAGGCTCACAGAAGATCCGACGGTACCGTCCAGCACAACCTGTCCTTGTCCATTGAAGGCAGCAGTACCATTGAGCGTGCCATTCGCGGTGCCGATCGAATCGTGAGCCGTGGTGCCCGACGATTCGCTAAAGCTGTACCGGTGAACAAGGGTGGGGGTAACAGGCACCACATTGACTGTCAGAGCTGGGCTGTTATGGCCACCGTACGAAGCCGTTAGATTCGCGCTGCCCGCGCTGACCGCCGTCACAATGCCGTTGGCGTCCACGGTCAGCACACTGGGATTGCTCGAGGAGTAGGTCGGCGTCACCCCGCTCAGATCTATGCCCGGTTCCGGCGAACTCAGGAGCACTCCGGTGACTGGCGGATAATCGCCCACGAGCTGCGCCTGCTGGATCGTGCCCACGCTTAAGGTGTTGGCGGGAGAGCCGAACAATGGCTGGAAGTAAATCTGTGACAAGGTGCCGAGGGGAACAGGGGTCACGGTTATGATGTTGGTGCTAAGGATGTTGGTGTCAAAAGTATTGTTGGCATTGTAGGTAATAGTAGCATCCTTGAGTGTGCCGTCCGCATTCGTGTCAAACCCTTTGCCATAGAACCGGATGACGCCTCTGTTAACCAAGTCATATATTGTATTTCCCGGCTCGGCGGTCTCATTGGTGTAAGCGAAAGGCAGAACTAATGAGCCGCCACCGAGATTCAAGGAAGCTGTGAGGTCAGAACATGCAGTTGTACCTTGATTGCCCGTGCCCAAGACGACACTCATCCCGCTTGCGCCTTGGCCTGGGTTGCCCGATATAAGGCCCGGTGTGCTGCCCATCAATGGATTGCCCGTAAAAACATCAAGACTCACATACGCAACCGCAGTATCATAGATGTTCAAGTGGCCGCCCAAACCGATGTTGGGAACAATGAGTTGAGCATTGCCATACATGTTCATTGTCACATACGGTGCGTCCGCAAACCACCACCAGGCGTAGCCGATCCCAATGCCAGCAGGTATCGCAGCGGTGGCGCCGTAGTTGCCGACACATTTAAGAATGCCGCCGTTGTCTATATTAATCATGGTGCGTCCATTCGGCCAATAATTCTGCACCGGAGCCATCATCCAGTCATAGTCCAACTCGCCTTGAATGTTGAGCGTCTGTCCCCATTCCGGCCCGTAAATAGTCCCGAATGTAGAACTATTATCGCTGAGACCCCCGATGTCACAAGCATAGCCGGCAGGAATCGTTGGGGCCGGGCCGGCTTGGGGATCAATAATCGCGACCGCTCCCGCGGTATTGGTCGGCACTCCGGCGCTCCAGTTGCCCGGGTCATTCCATTCACCATTAAGGTCGGTACCAAGCCAGCTGGTAGTCTGCGCGGAAGCGCAGTAAGCCAAACCCACTGCCATAACAGCAGCGGCTGCATAACATATTGTTTTTAATTTCATAAGCATTGCCTTTCTTGTTTAGAGTTGTGGTTTGAGATGTTGGTTTGTTTGAGATGCTGGTTTTGCGAGTCAGTTCTGTGGTTTCATGGCTGTCAATAGATAAAGACCGGGTTGCTGCCGAAGTAATTTTGAGGATTACCGTTGTTCCACATCACCCTCCATGGCCGCCATTCGACATGGCCGTCTTCAAACAGTTCGTTGCCTCCTGCTGGCAGGTTGCCCGCAATATGACTGGTGCGTTGGATAATGCCTTGGGAAACAAGGCCACCGACTGACATTAAAGTGTAACTCCCGGTCGCGCTGTCATGCAGAACCTCGTCAACTACCACTTCGGCATCGGCAGGACGCGGCTGTCCCGGCATTCCAATTACATTTGTTTTCCAATAGGGCTGTTCTGACCTGCCTCCCATGTTTATGCCGGCGCCCGGCAGCAAATAAACATACCCGAGAATTCGAAAGACCGGAGAATAAAACCACGTGTTGGTGCAGTTGAAAGCGGAGTAGGATGGGCAGTAAAATATGTCCCGGCTGCCTCCGCTGGCTATCAGTTGGTCGGTAAAATTAGTGGAGATGTCCCATGGCCAGAGCCCGTCTGGCTTGGGCGGAGGCTGAGTCGTAAATGGCGGATATCTTAAATCAGGTAGAAAATTGTTATTATCTCCGGTGTAGATTTGAAAGGCGAAGCCTTGCTGATGCAAATTACTCTTGCAAACCGCGCGATAGCCCCGCTCTCTGGCAGACGCCAACGCCGGCAAAAGCAGGGCGGCCAAAATGGCAATAATAGCGATAACCACCAGCAACTCAATTAAAGTGAAGGCGCACCGAGCCGGCAGCCGATGCGAGTTGTCAGAATTTTTTTCTTGCAGCATTGTAATCTTTTCACAGTCGTCCCACAGGAGACAAAAACCAATAAAATCAATTGTTTTATGCATGTTTCCTGTGGGAGGACAATGTAATCATTTAATGAAATATAAACCTTTGATGCAGTTGCAACAACGCCACTTTGCGTATAAAAAACGCCATTTTGCGTCTGAATGACGGCAAACACTTTTCGATAGGCACAGCCGTTGCAAGTGTGACGAGTTGCATGATTTTCATGGTTGGTTGTTTGGTGTTGAATTCTCATGCGATTTTTTGCGTTCATTCATTGCAGCAGCGGCCTGTGACCGCCGCATTTCCAGTGATTTCAAAGTGCGGCGGTCGCAAACCGCCGCTACACGTCTTATTCGTGATGGTAGATTTCCCAGCCGAGATATTTGACCAAGGCTTCCTTCACCCCGGCGGCAATGCACGTCGGGTTGATGGCGACGTGATGTTCGAAGCCGTTTTCACAAATGTAGCGGAGGAGCTTCTGTAAATTCGGGATTCGGACCACGCCGTAACCGCCAAACGTTTTCAACGGGTCGTTGGTCAACTCACCTTCGCCGATGTAGGCGCGGATTTTACCCGCCGCATCATCGGTGCTCACGCGCAGGTAGGTGAACGGCGACGCCTTCACGCGGCCCACCACGGTGCCATAGGTGTTTTCCCTGCCCACGGTGCCCGCGATGATTTCCTGGAAATCCATCACCGGCTTGCCCTCGCCCTTGTCAACGAACACGTCCTTCGGCAGGTTGCTGCAATGGAAAACGACGCCTTTGTCCGGGTCTTCGCCGTAATTGTTGTTCCAGTCCACGAGCGCGCTGGGCTTGCCGCTGGCCTGGGCCATCGCATACATCGCAACGGTGCCCATGATGTCCACTTCGCACGCGCTGCTCATCAGCAGGTTGCTCATCATGCTCATCAGCGTGCAGGGTACGACGCCGAAGAATTCCTCCATGGCCGTCCAGCATTGAACGGCGGTGGCATTGAGGCGGGTTTGCTTCATCCACTTGTCCACCGCCACGCCGAATTTGGCCATTTTCAACAGGGCGACCGGCGGGATGGATTTGGCGGCGACGTAGTTTTGAATTTCCTTCAACTTTGCTTCCACCGCCGCGTTGCCGTCCTTTATCTTGCCAACCCAGCCGAACAATTCGTAGAGGTCGAGCGTCTCGATGCTGATGCCGGACTGTTCGAGCAATTTTTCGCTGTAACGAACGGTGTTGAAAGCCGTGGGCCGGGCGCCGAGCGCGCCGATGCGCAGATTTTTCAACGCCTTGATGGTGCGGCAGGTCACAACAAAGTCCTGCAAATCCTGCGCGAAGCTCCTGCTGTCGGGCGCGCAGGTGTGCAGCCGGGTGAGGGTGAAGGGAACGTTGTATTGGCGGAGGTTGTTGCAGACCGACATCTTGCCGCAGAACGAATCACGCCGGTCCTGGATGGTCATGTTCTGCGGATCGTCGTTGAAGGCGTGAACGAGCACTGGTACGCGCAGGCCGGACCAGCGAAGGGCGTTGGCCACGCCGCGTTCGTCGCCGAAATTCGGCAGCGTGACGAGGATGCCGTCAATCTTGCCGGCGTTTTGTTTGAACAGATCGGCGCACTTCTGCGCGTCTTCCACGGATTCGACCGCGCCAAATTGGGTTGCATTCTTCGGCAGCGTAACCACGCAGATGCCGAGCTTTTCGAGTGTGGCCAGGATTTGCTTGCGCCCGGTGTCGCAGAGGTGGGCCGGAAAGAAACCGCGATTGCCGATGATAATGCCGAGTTTGATCATGGATGATAAAGCCTGTGCGTGTTGAATGTTTTAACAAGACTACGAACTTGCCGGGGACAAGGCAATACTTTCGCCAAAACGAAGAAGCACCTCATCGTTTTGCGATGATGCGCCTGCTTCGCCAGCATGGAATGTTTTTACTCTGCTTGCTGACGCGCGCGACAGCAGAGTGGCTTGAGGATGAATTCTGTCAAAAGCTGGCAAGAAGAAATCTGCGATGTTCAACGAAACTCAATGCACTGTTGGGGCAGGCTCATGATAGGGTTTGCCGGCGCGGTAGAGCTCAAGCCGTTGCCGGTTTTCCTCGGCTAGTTTTTTGGACCCGGCATCGGTTGCGAGCTGCTCCGCCTTTCCCGCCGTGGTCACCGCTTCCGGGAAACGGCCGGATTCGGCATAAGCGGCGGCCAGCGTCCCGATGAACGAGGGTTCGCCATTATGAGTCAGCTCACACGCGCGTTCGGCCAAACGGACCGCCTCGGCCCCATTACGTAATTTGTCATCGGGACCGGCGGCCAGCACCCACGCCAGATTGTTCAGCGCTTCGGAGAAATTCGGCTTGATCTGGATGGCTTGGCGATAGTTCTCGATCGCTTCATCAAACCGGCCCTGGGCGGCGAGGGCGACACCCAGATTGTCCAGCGCTTCGGAGAAATTCGGTTTGATCTGGATGGCCTTGCGAAAGCTCTCGATCGCTTCATCAAATTGGCCCTGATGGAGGAGTGCCCCACCCAGATTGTTCAGCGCTTCGGAGAATTTCGGATTGATCTGGATGGCCTTGCGAAAGCTCTCGATCGCTTCATCAAACCAGCCCTTATTGGCGAGGGCGATACCCAGATTGTTCAGCGCTTCGGAGAATTTCGGATTGATCTGGATGGCCTTGCGAAAGCTCTCGATCGCTTCATCAAACCAGCCCTTGGCGGCGAGGGCGTTACCCAGGTTGTACTGCGCTTCGGAGTTGTTCGGTTTGATCTGGATGGTTTTGCGAAAGTTCTTGATCGCTTCATCAAATTGGCCCTGATGGAGGAGGGCCTCACCCAGATTGTTCAGCGCTTCGGAGTAATTCGGATCGATCTGGATGGCCTTGCGATAGTTCTCGATCGCTTCATCAAACCGGCCCTTATCGGCGAGGGCGACACCCAGACTGTTCAGCGCGTCGCGATAGTCCGGATCGATCTGAATGGCCTTGCGATAGTTCTCAATCGCTTCATCGAACTGGCTTTTGGCGGCGAGGGCAAGACCCAGACTGTACAGCGGGACGGCGGAATTCGGATTAATCTGGATGGCCTTGCGATAGTTCTCGATCGCTTCATCAAACTGGCCTTTGTTGGCGAAGATGGTGCCCAGATTGTTGCGGGCCAGCCAGCAGTCCGGGTTTTTGGCCAGCGTGTCGCGCCAGAGGGTTTCCAGGTTCCGGTAAATCCCCGCCTGCCGCCAGGTCAATATGCCCAGCGTCAGCAGCAATGCCCCACCACATGCCAGTTTGAGAAATGGTTTGGTTTTGAATGCGATGGTGATTCCCGCCGCTGCGAGTGCAATCAAGCCGATGCTCGCGACATATTGGTAATGGTCCGCTACGAACGTGTAACGAAACGTGTAAAGCATGACGAAACCGATCAAGGGACTCAACGTTGCCACGTAAAACAATGTCGCCATCGCAACACTGCGCCCGACAAATCGTCGGGTGAAATAAATCGCCGCGCCTAATCCGATTCCCATGACCAGCCAGCCATAAGCTGATGGCTGGGCGGGTTCAATCGCCCAGAGCGGATAACTGAAGGTCAGATTCACCGGCCAGAACAATTTGCCCGCGTAAAACCAAAGCGCATGGCTCGCCACCAGAATGCGTTCCAGCCAACCCATCGAAAAAAGTTTCCCCTGCGTGCCTTGATGAAATCGCTCCCACCACACCGTCACCAGTCCCATGCCCAAACCTATCGCCAAAAACGGAACAACTTGAGCCAGCCGCCGCCAGTCAATCGGTTTTGTTTTCAGCCACAGAATCAAAAGCAGCGTCGCCGGCAGGGTGCAGGCTGTCGTTTTGCTGAAGAGCGCCAGCGCATAAAACCCCAGCGCCAGCCAATACCTAAATCGCCTGGATCCTTCTCCGACAAATTCAATCCAGCAGAACAGCGTCAACAAAATGAAAAAGAGCGACAAAACACTTTTCAATTCCGTGATCCAAGCGACCGATTCCACCTGCACCGGATGCAGGGCGAAAAGCGCCCCCGCCAGCCAGGCGCCCGGTACGCTCAATCGTTTCAACAATCGCCAGACCAACAGCGCATTGATTGCGTGGAGCAATATATTGATCCCATGATAACCGGCCGGATTCAAGCCCCAGAGTGAACGTTCAATGCGAAAGACCGTGTAAGTCAGCGGAAAGTATTGCGATGGCGAATCCGTCGAAAACCAAATCCGTCTCAAACCATCCGGCGCACTGAGCAGCGGATTGTTTGTGACATACTCGTCATCGTCCCAGATGAACCCGCCGCGCAGCGCCGGCAGATAGGCCAGGAAGACAAGGAGAACGATCAGGCCGCCCTGCCACACCGGCAGCATTCGCCTACGAATGTACATCCGCCCGGGAAAGGTCTCTTGTGACACACGATTTTTTTACCCGCAAAGGCCGGCCGAGGCAAGTCCCGTGGCAGGGGGCACACCATCAAAAATTCTGTGATTCCAGCAGGCGCAATCCAAGCGTATTATTATTGTAAACCGTTGCCCCCACATAAGTACCCTCAACCCTCAACCCTCATCTCTCAACTATTTGAAAAGGTGGTGCCCCGGTGGGGACTTGAATCTAGAACCAACCCCGAAAGCTTTCGGGGCTGCTCTGCCGATCAAACCGTTGCCCCCACATAAACCCTCAACCCTCAATCCTCATCTCTCAACTATTTGAAAAGGTGGTGCCCCGGTGGGGACTTGAACCCCAAACCAATTGATTAAGAGTCAACTGCTCTGCCAATTGAGCTACCGAGGCGACCAACGCTGTGACATGCCGTGTCGAAGCGGTACCAGAAGATTTTATTTCACCGTGGCAAAACAGCAAGCCCTATTGTTGGATTTGAACCTGGAACCAACCCCGAAAGCTTTCGGGGCTGCTCTGCCCATCCCCCGCATCACGCACCACGACTTGCGACATTTATTCGCCACCCGTTGCATTGAGGCCGGCGTGGATATTCCGACCGTTCCAGGAACGCATTTGTTGCAGAGCTTTCAGGGCCAGCGGCGTTTCCGCGCATTGCTTTTCAAGTGCGCAATAGGCCAGTTCTTGAATGGCGGTCGGCGGCACGACCAGGGAATAACCGCGTTCCTGGTAAACTTCCCGGAAGGTATGCGCAAAATCTTTGTCGGCGGCGAGGTCGAACAGCAGGTTAGTGTCGAGCGCCAACAGCTTCTTTTTTCCCAGTGCCGCCATAAATGATTTGCATCCCGCGCTTGAAAAGGCTTTCCCGTTCCCGCTCCGAAAGTTTGTTGGCTTCCGTTCGCAGGCGCTTCGCAGCTTTCGATCCAGCCGTGCTGTCTGGATAAACGAAATTTTTGGCGGCCTTGTTGCTCATATTGACAAGGTTATTTTCCCACAGATTGACCAGAGTGTCCATCCGTTTGTTATTCCCAGGTACTTTCTAAATCGCATAGTCAGGCTCCGCTGTGGCCGCTGGAGAAATGACGGCGGCCACGGGTAATGCTCCCAGGGAGAATGACAAATCCAGCAGTTGCGGCAATCGCTCCAGCCAGAAGTTAAAGCGGCCTTGCCAACCGTGTCAGCAGTTCACGCGGCGTGAGAATTTGAATTCCAAACGGCTTTTCCAGCGCCAGCAAATCATCATCGCGTGACACAATGACTTTCGCCCCGGCAGCCAGAGCACATGCCAGATAGGGATCGTCTTTCGCATCCCGGCTCCGTTGTTTTCCCAAAGGCGCAGGTTCAACCAGTTTAACCCGGTCGTAATACCACGTCAGCAGATTGTGCGGCGCGTGTTTGAATTTGTTTCCCCGCTCTGCCACTAATGCCCGGACTTCTTCCAGAATTTCCAGCGTGGCGAAAACAGTGATTCGCCTTTTTGCCATCGCCAGCAGGCAATTGTGAGCTTCGCCACGCCAGCCGACGCCAGCAAAAACGACGTTGGCATCAAGAACGACGCGCACGCTTCCTCTCCGCCCGGAGGCGATGCTGGGCTTTCACAATCTCGGCCATTTCCTCATCTGATGGATCGCCCACCGGCGCGCCCTCGATGGCCTTTTCCAAATAGGCTACGTCCTGCTTGATTTGTTCCCGCCGCCGGTTGCGGATCAGGTCGCGCATGTATTCACTCATGGAATCAAACGCGTGCGCTTCCGAATCTGACCGCGCGAAATCCGCCAACTCCGGGTTCAACGAAATGTTTATCGTCACTGCTTTCATAGCGTCAAAATAATGCATTGGCAGCCTATGTCAAGGCTTGCCATTCATATTTCCCGACACGTTCCTAAATTACATGGTCAGGCTCCGCTGTGGCCGCTGGCGTAACACTGATGTTGAAGACGCTGGACGTGCTTTGGATGCCGTTGACGAACACCGTCGCCAGCGTCCAGCCGGGCGGGAAACCCACCCCGGCGCGGACGTGAACGAATTCGTGGACCAGTTCGTGGTTGGCAAAAACAAGGTCTGCCCGCCTTCCACGCTGCGCAATGGCACGAGGCGCGCAAAATCTGCGTGGCGCGGGAAGGAGTTGAGCAGTAATTGCGCAGCCCGTTTGTCCATTTCCCAATGAAACGGACGTTTATGGCGCTGGTATGGTTATTGCAGGGAGATGGTTTCGCAACTGACGGGCAGCATGTGTGTGCCGCCCCGCAACGAAGCAAAAAATGCAAACAACATCCCAACTGTAAGAGGAGAATGTCCAATGAAAGTGAATCAATTATTAACGATATGCGGAATCGCCACGGCCCTGTTTTTGAGCGCGGGCAGCGTTTCCGCTCAAAATGAAAATGGCGGCGGCGGCGGCGGTCGCCGCGGCGGCGGCAACTTCGACCCGGCGCAAATGCAGCAGCGCTTCATGGAACGCGTGCATGATGACCTCGGCTTCACCAACGACACCGAGTGGAATGCCGTTCAACCACTGGTTCAAAAAGTGTTTGATGCCCAGCGGGACGCGCGCGGCAGCGGCATGGGCCGCTTGTTCCGTGGCAACCGCGGCGGCGGCAATGGCGCCAATGCCAATGCCAATGCCGGCGGCGGACGCGGTGGTTTCTTCGGCGAGCCCAGCCCGGAAGCCGACGCCCTGCAGAAGGCTATTGATGACAACGCGCCCAAGGCGCAAATAAAAGCTGCGCTGGCGAAATACCAGGCCTCGCAAAAAGCCAAACAGGCCAAGCTCGTCCAGGCGCAGGAAACCCTCCGCAAGGTGCTTACCCCAAAACAGGAAGCCCAGGCCACCCTGCTCGGATTGCTCGAATAACCAAATCCAAGAGCACCCGGAACGCCGGCCTCCGGCACGGCACCCCCTGCTCGAATAACCAATCCAAAAGAGAAGCTGACGTCCGCCCTATGAGTGAAACTCCCGTTCAAGCCACTTCGTTGAAACAGTTGCTGGACCGCATGGTTGCGGGCCGGCAACTGTCTGCCACCGACGCGGAGTCCCTCTTGCACGCGAAGTCTCCGCTCCAAACCGAGGAAGACATCCTGCGCTGGCTGGCCCAGGAATACGGCCTCGCCTACACGACGCTGGACGACGTGGAACCGGACCGTCAGCTTCTCTCCCTTTTTCCCGCCCGCATCCTGCTGAAGGAGGAACTCCTGCCGCTCAAGCGCCTCAACGGCACCGTCGAGGTCGCCACCAGCCGCCTCTTCGCCACCCAGGGCCTCGACGCGCTGAAAACCATGACCGGCTTGAACCTCAAACCGGTGCTGGCCGTCAGCGAAGCCATCCAGCGCGAAATCAAAAAACGCCTCGGCGTCGGCGCAGACACGATTGACACGCTTGATGAGGAAAAGGGACTGCAGGTCGTTGACGAAAATGCCGAGGACACCAACCTCGACGAGGCCGAGGAAGACGAAGCCTCGATCATCCGCTTCGTCAACCAGGTTTTGAAGGACGCCATCGAGCTGCGCGCGTCGGACATTCATCTTGAACCGTTCGAGGACGAGTTTCGCATCCGCTACCGCATTGACGGCGTGTTGCAGGATGTTTCCGTGCCTGCGCAACTCAAGCGTTTCCAGCCGGCCATCGTGTCGCGCGTCAAAATTTTGAGCCACCTCAACATCGCGGAAAAACGCCTGCCGCAGGATGGGCGTATCCGAATCCGTCTCGATGACGCCGAGGTGGACATCCGCGTTTCGGTGATTCCGATGCTGCACGGTGAAGCCGTGGTCATGCGTTTGCTCCGGCAAAACGCCACGTTGCGCGGCATGGGCGAACTGGATATGGACCATCGCGAACTGGACTGCTTCCGGCGCGTCCTCCAACTGCCGCACGGCATCATTCTCGTCACCGGCCCCACCGGCAGCGGCAAAACCTCGACCCTTTACACCGCCCTCAACGAAATCAACGATTCCGTCCGCAAAATCATCACCGTGGAAGACCCGGTCGAATATCAGCTCAAGGGCGTCAACCAGATCCAGGTCAACGAAAAGTCCGGCCTCACCTTCGCGCGCGGACTGCGCTCGATTCTGCGTCACGACCCGGATGTGATTCTCATCGGCGAAATCCGCGACCAGGAAACCGCGCAAATCGCCGTCCAAGCCTCCCTCACCGGCCACCTGGTTTTCTCCACCCTGCACACCAACGATGCCCCCGGTGCTGTCACCCGCCTCGTGGACATGGGGGTCGAGCCGTATCTCGTGGCATCGTCGCTCGAAGCCGTGCTGGCGCAACGTCTTGTGCGCGTGCTTTGCACGCATTGCAAACAGGTTGACGACTCGCCGACCGCCCAGGCCTTCAAGGCGCGGCTGGGCATTCCCGCCCAGGTCACCCTTTACAAATCCATCGGCTGCCGCGAATGCCGCAACACCGGCTTCCATGGCCGCCACGCGATTTTTGAGTGGATGGACAGCGACAGTGAAATCCGCCAGTTGGTTTTGAAAAACGCATCGAGCGACCAGATTCGCGACGCCGCCCGGCGCGCCGGCATGAAAACGCTGGCCGAAGATGGCTGGCGCCTGGTCCGGATGGGCATCACGACGGTCGAAGAAGTTTTAAGCGTAACCACCGCCAAGGAGGTGGAGCGGACGACCAAAAATGAAACCCAGGACGCCGTGGCGCCGGCGCCATCCCCGGCCAGCATTGCCGTATCACGATGAAAAAACTGAATCAACCTCGAACCTCGAACGCCTGCGTCGTTTTATCGTTGGTTCAAGGTTCAAAGTTCAAAGTTCAAAGTTCAAAGTTATCTGCGAATTAAAATGCCCACCTTTTCCTACAGAGCATTGCAGAGCGACGGCACCATGGCCGAGGGCCTGCTTGACGCCCCGGGCCGGCCCGACGCGCTGCGGCAGGTGGAGACGCTCGGCCTGCGCCCGGTCAGCCTGGCCGAAAAGGCCGCGGCGCCGTCGAAAAACGGCTCCCCGTTGCCGGCGTCATTCGGAAACCTTTCCTTCAAGTTCGAATCGAAAAAGGTTTCCGCGAAGGACCTGGAAAATTTCACGCGCCTGCTCTCCAGCCTGCTCGCGGCGGGCGTGCCCCTGAGCCGCGCGCTGGTCATTCTTTACAAGGAAGCCTCCTCACCCGCCGCCCAGGCCAAGTGGAAGGAAGTCCACGACCTGGTCATTGACGGCATGTCGCTGGCCAACGCGATGGCAAAATCGCCAGAGACCTTTCCGCGTGTTTATGTCGCAATGGTGGAAGCCGGCGAAGCGGGCGGGTTCCTCGACGTGGTGCTGGCGCAAATCGCCGATTTCCAGGCGCGGGAAAAGGATTTGAAGTCGAAGGTGACGACGGCGATGGTTTATCCGTGCATCCTGCTGGTGCTGGCGCTGGTCGTGCTCACGGTGTTGCTGGTGTTTTTCATCCCGAAATTCCAGAAGGTCTTCAGCAGCGTGCATGGCGCCCTGCCCTTGATCACTCAGCTCATCATCGGTGTCAGTCACGTCGTCCGTTCCTACGGATTCTTTGTCGCGACGGGCCTGGTGGTCGCCGGCTTCCTCGTGCGCACCTGGTTCGCCTCCGAAAAGGGGCGCCGGACCTGGGAAAAACTGGTTTTGCAATCGCCCATCGTCGGCCCGCTGACCGCGCAATTTGCCATGGCGCGGTTCTGCCGGATGCTGGGCACCCTGCTCGGCGCGGGCGTGCCGCTCGTGCAGGGCCTGAACGTCGCCCGCAAATCCATCGGCAACCAGATTCTCGTGGACGCCGTCTCGCAATCCATCGAGCGCGTCCAGCAGGGCGGTCGGCTCGGCCAGAGCCTGGCGGATTGCAAGGATCTCTTCCCCGGCTCCGTTCTCGAAATGGTTTCCGTGGCCGAGGAAAGCGGCAAGCTGGACGCGGAACTCGTCCGTATCGCGAGTGTCACCGAAGTGGACCTGGACCGGCATTTGAAAACGGCGGTGGCCTTCGCCGAACCGTTGATGCTGTTTCTCATCGCCGGGTTCATCGGCATCATCTTCATCGGCATGTTGCTGCCAGTGTTCTCGTTGCAGGATTACATCAAATAAAATTGCAAAATTTATGAAAATCAAAATCCGAAATCCGAAATCTCGAAACAGTGACAAGTGCCAGGTGACAGGTGACAAGAAAATCACTCATACGCCGCTTGCGTCATGTCACGTGTCACGTGTCACTTGTCACGCATCCGCCTTCACCCTCGTCGAAATGCTGCTGGTCATCACCATCATCGGCATCCTGGCGGCGCTGGTGATCCCCAAAATGGTGGGCCGCAGCGAACAGGCGCGCGTGACGGCCGTACACGCCGACCTTTCATCCATCAAAACCGCGCTCGACGCGTTCGAGGTGGACAACGGTTATTATCCCAAGAGCATGCAGGATTTGCTCCAGCAGCCCAACAACGCCAAAAACTGGCACGGCCCCTACCTGGACAAAGTCCCGCAGGACCCGTGGGGCAACAACTACCTTTATTACTATCCCGGCAAACACAACCAGAATTCCTATGACCTGCTGTCCGTCGGGCCGGACGGCAAGGAAGGATCGGAGGATAACATTGGCAACTGGACAACCAAATAAATGAAATTGATTGGTCGAGAGTCGAGAGTCGAGAGTCGAGCGCCGAAACACGGCGCGCAAGGAATTTCCTGCCCTCGACCCTCGACCCTCGACCCTCGACCTTCCACCCACGCTTTCACGCTGGTCGAACTGTTGCTCGTCCTGGCGTTGCTGGTGGTCATCACCTCGCTCGTGGCGCCGGCCATGTCTAATTTCATCCGCGCCCGCGCGGTGGACTCCGAGGCACGCCGGCTTTTCGCGCTGATGCACGCCGGCCAGAGCCGGGCGGTCTCGGAAGGCCTGCCGATGATGCTTTGGGTGGACGAAAAACAGGGCGCCTACGGGCTCACCGCGGAAACGCCCCCATCGGGCGGCGACCCGAAGGCGGAAAATTTGCCGGTTGACGAAAATGTCCAGATTGCGGTCCTGAATGTTGGTGCCACCGCCCTGACGACGTTCCAGAACCTGCCGGCCATCCGCTTTTTGGCGGACGGCACCATTGATGAAAACAGTCCGCAAACGTTGCGCCTGGCCGACGCCAAAGGCAATGCCCTCTGGCTGGTCGAAGCGCGCAACCGCATGGGTTATGAAATTCGGGACACAGAAAAGTGACAAGTGGCAGGTGACAAGTGACATGAAAACGCTCGCTGTGCAACGGGGCATCTCGTGTCACATGTCACGTGTCACGTGTCACGTTGCGGCGTTCACGCTGGCCGAGGTGCTGGCAGCGCTGCTGTTCCTGGCCATTGTGATCCCGGCGGCGGTGGAGGCGCTGCATTTGGCCAGCCTCGCCGGCGTGGTCGCCGCCCGCAAAGGCGCCGCAGCACGCGTAGCGGACCGGATTTTAAACGAAAGCATCGTGACGACCAACTGGAACACCGGCACGCAAAACGGAACGGTCACCGAAGGCGCGCAGGAGTTCCGCTGGACGTTGACCAGCCAGAACTGGCCGGTGGACGCCATGGAACTGCTCACCGCGGAAGTGAAGTATTCCGCCCAAGGCCGTGATTTTTCCGTGAAACTGAGCACGCTGGCCAATTCGCAAACGCTGACCACGACGATGGGTTCGCAACAATGAAAATCAATTCAAACAGCCTCTCTGATCGAGAGTCGAGAGTCGAGAGTCGAAGGCAAACGCGCTTCGCGCGGGAGCTTTTTTGCCCTCGACCCCTTGGCGTGGCGAAGCGAAGCGGAGACGGCTCGACCCCCGACCCCCGACTTTCGGCGCGCGCGTTCACGCTCATCGAGATGATCCTGGCGGTTGGCATCTCCGCCATCGTGCTGGTGGCCATCAACGCCGTGCTTTTCAGCGCCCTGCACCTGCGCGAGGTCACCCAGGCTGCGGTGGATGAAGCCACGCCCATGGACCAGGCGCTCACCATCCTGCGCCGCGACCTGCAATGCGCCGTGCCGCCGGAGCCCAACGGCGTTTTGACCGGCGATTTCAAGGCCGGCAAGGTGACCAGCCTCGGCCTCAGCCAGCCCGTGGACGTCGAAATATTCACCGCCACCGGCGCGCTGCATGAAAATGAACCGTGGGGCGACATCCAACGGGTCACCTACGAATTGAAAGACCCCGCCACCCGCACCGCCGCCGGCAAGGACCTCGTCCGCAGCGTCACGCGCAATCTGTTGAGCTCGACCACGCTGGACGTCGAGGACCAGCCACTGCTGAACGGCGTCGAAAGCATCAAGTTTTCATGTTTCGACGGCACGCAATGGCTCGATGCCTGGGACACCACCGACACCACCACGACCGACACCAACCTGCCGGTCGCCGTCCGGGTCCTCATCCAGATGGCGGGAAACAACAGCGACAACACGCGCCCGCAGCCGATTCAAATCCTGGTGCCGATAGATTCGCAATCACGCACGAACACCTGAAATGAAACTGCTTTGTTCAAAATCAGGATTTGAGGATTGCTCTGCTGGGGCAGTTGGGCGTGCTTCCCGTTGGGAGTTCCGCCTTCAGGCGGTTCCGGCAGGCAACCACGACTTGCCGCCTAAAGGCGGAACTCCAAACAAAATGGTGCGTTCGTCCGGGAGTAATGACGTAATGCGCCTCGCGAGCTGTTGTATTGATTTTCGGCAGTGCCAGCAGCCGGCGGGACGCCGGCGCTCCGAAGCTGCCTCGGTGCTTATTCTCGTGCTTTGGATTTCCATCGGGCTTGTCGCCATCGCGCTTTATTTCGCAAATTCCATGACCTTTGAACTCCGCGCCTCGGACAACCGCGCCACCGGCATCGCCGCGGAACAGGCCATCGAAGGTGCGGCGTGTTACGTCGGTTACGTGCTCTCGAATTTTGCCACGAATGGCGCGGTGCCCAACAACACCCAGTTTTCCTGCGAAGCCGTGCCGGTGGGAGACGCGCATTTCTGGCTCATCGGCCGCGACCCGTCCGGCACGCCTTCCACCGAACCGTATTTCGGCCTTGTTGACGAAGCCTCCAAATTAAATTTGAACCGCGCCGGCACCAACGCGCTTTCCTATCTGCCCAACATGACGCTCGATTTTGCCGACGCGATTGTAGATTGGCGCAGCACCAACGGCAGCGGCAATTATGCGCTGGATTACGCGTCGTTGGGGTACACCGACAAAAACTCCCCGTTCGAAACGGTGGACGAATTGCGGCTGGTGTACGGCGCAACCATTGACCTGCTGGTCGGTGAAGACGTCAATCGCAACGGCGTGCTCGACGCCAATGAAACAGACGTGAACGGCAACGGCACGCTGGATCCGGGCCTGTTTGAATACGTCACGGTTTACAGCCGCCAGCCGAATTTTCATTCCGATGGCACCATGCTCACCAATGTGACCAAATATGCGGAGTTGCGAGCCTTGCTTCAGTCGGATTTCAGCGCGTCGCGCGCCAATCAAATCATGTCGGCAGTCACGAACCGGCTTGGCATTACTAGCAGTGGGGCGGGAAGAACAATCAATATCAAAAATTTGTTGCAACTCTATTTGGCCAGCGGAATGACCTCCGCCGAGTTCGCGCAAGTCGCCTATGGCATCACCGACACCACCAATCTTTACACCCCCGGCTTGCTGAACATCAATACCGCCAGCGCCACCGTGATGACGGCGTTGTTTATGGGCCTGGGCATTGACCAGAGCACGGCGCAAGGCGCGGCGCAATCGCTCGTCACCTACCGCCAGCAAAACCCCAACAATCTCAACGCCATTTCCTGGATCGTGGATGCGCTTGGCAACACCAGCCCGGTCGTTCAGACCCTGGCAAACGCGCCCCGCGATTACATCACCACGGAAAGTTTTCAATTCACGGCGGACATCGCGGCGGTCGGCCCGTTCGGTCGCGGCTACCGGCGGGTGAAATTCATTTTCGACATTACCGAAGGCACGCCCAAAATCATTTACCGCCAGGACCTCAGCCGGCTCGGCTGGGCGCTCGGGGAAAAAGCCCGCGCCACCTGGGTCGCGAAGGAGACGCCATGAACCCGGTTCTGAAAATCAATTTTTCGAGACGCAAAAAGTTGACGAGCCTGCTCGGCCTCAACCTCGATGGCAGCCGCCTCGACGGCGTCGTGCTCCGCCGCACCAACGGCTCCCTCCAGCTCCAGCAGTCGTTCTCGGCGACCCTCTCGCTCGACCCGCTCACGGCGGCGCCCGAACTGGTCGGACGCGAAATTCGCAACCACCTCGACGCCGCCGGCGTGCGCGAACGCCGTTGCGTGGTGGGCGTGCCGTTGAAGTGGATGCTCACGGCGCAGACCGAATTGCCGCCCCTGCCGGCGGAGGATGCCGCGAGCCTGCTGCAACTGGAGGCGGAACGCGGATTTCCGTGCGACGTCACCACGCTGCGGCTCGCCCATTCGCGCTGCCCGTTGCCGGCCGGCAAACAACACGTGACGTTGGCCGGAATTCTCAACAGCCAGCTCACGTCGCTGGAACAGGTCCTGGCGGCGGCAAAATTGAAACCGGTCAGCTTTTCGCCCGGATTGGCCGCCTTGCAGCCCCCGGCGGCGGAAACCTCCAACGGCGTGCTGGCCCTGGCCATCGGCGAGAGCCAGGTGTCCCTGCAAATTACCTGCGGCGGCGGCGTGGCGGCCCTCCGCACGCTGGAAGGCGCCATCGAAGACGAAGGTTCGCGGCGCACGCTCCATACCGGCTACGTCGCGCGGGAAACCCGAATCACCCTCGGTCAATTGCCCGCCGGACTGCGCGCCTCCGTCCGCCGCATCCGCATTTTTGGCCCGCACGACCTGGCGCAACAACTGGCCGACGAAATGGAATTGCGGTTTGAAACGGCGGGCCTGGGCGTCGAACCGGTTACCAAGTATTCGCCGGACGAATTCGGCGTCCAGCTTCCGCCCGACGCACCCGTTTCCCCGGCCTTCAGTCTGGCCGCCCGGCTGCTGACGGGACAAACGCCGGCCTTCGAATTCCTGCCGCCCAAACCGACGGCCTGGCAGCAAATCATCACAAAGTATTCCTCCAGCCGGCTGCGCTCCGCCGGCGCGACGGCCGCCGGCATCGTCGCCATCGTCGGCGGATTGTTTTTGTTCCAGGAAATCCAGCTCCTCCGGCTGCGTTCGCAATGGTCGGGGATGTCGGCCAAGGTCAGGGAACTGGACGGAATTCAGCAGCAAATCCAGAAATACCGCCCGTGGTTCGACGAGTCGTTCCGCAGCTTGAGCATTTTAAAGCAACTCACGACGGCATTCCCCGAGGACGGCGCCGTCACGGCCAAGACGGTGGAAATCCGCGACGGCAACATGGTGAACTGTTCCGGCACGGCGCGGGACAACGCCGCCCTGCTGCGGATGTTGAGCCAGTTGCGCGCGGCGGACGGCGTGACCGACTTGAAGGTGGACCAGATCCGCGGCAAATCGCCGATGCAATTTACGTTCGACTTTCATTGGAACAAAGGAGGCGGCAATGAAAATTGAAAACCGCCAGCAACTGTTGATTGTGTTGACCATCGCGGTGGGCGTGTTTTACGCGGCCGACCAGGTGGTCATTGAACCGATGTTCGGATGGTGGAAGACGCGGGCGAAAACCGTCGCCGAACTGCGCGCGCAGGTGAAAAACGGCCGGCGGTTGATCCAGCGCGAGGCCGGCCTCCGCGGCCGTTGGAGCCAGATGCGCACGAACACCCTGCCGGACAATCCTTCGCTGGCGGAACAGCAGACGCTCAAGGCCTTTGACAGTTGGGCCCGGGAGAGCGGCGCCGACGTCACCGGCATCACGCCCCAGTGGAACAACGATTCGCCGGACTATCTTACGCTCAACTGCCGCCTTGAGGCTGCCGGCGACCTCGGCACACTCAGCCGGTTTGTTTACGACCTCGAAAAAGATCCGATGGCGCTCAAACTTGAATCGGTGGAACTCAGCACCCGCGACACCACCGGCCAGCAACTCACCCTCGACCTGCAAATCAGCGGGCTGGTGCTCGTTTCGCAAACTCAACCCAAACCATGAACCTGGAACGATATAACCAAAATCGCCCCGACTCCAACTTGGGGCTTGCCCTGGGAGCGCCGGCGTCTCGCCGGCGTGTGGACGACGGACTGGCCGGCGGGACATCAGCCTTTGCTCTGAAGCTACGGCGCGACAGGCCGGCGCTCCCAGGAACTGCGCTCCGGTTTTGGGACGCAAGTCGCAGGCTCCGGACGGTCGCCGTGCTCGCCGCGCTCGGGGCGCTCCTGGCCAATGGCCGGCTGGCCGCCGCGCAGACGACCAACGCCCCCGCCACCACGAATTATTCGTCGTTCCAGATCATCACGGAACGGAACATTTTTGATCCCAACCGTTATGCACATACGCCGAGCAGCCGCCACCGCCCAATTTCCAAGTCGGCACCCTACTTTGCGCTGGTCGGCACTTTGAGCAGCCGGAATGGCATGCTTGCCTTCTTTGACGGGAACGACTCCGATTATCGCAAGGTCCTTTCCCCGGACGGCGTCATTGCCGGTTACAAGGTGGTGGAAATCACGTTACGCGGCGCCAAGCTGGAGGCCGCTGGCAAGCCGGTGGAAAAAATGAAGGTGGGTGCGCAAATGCGACAGGAAGGCAAAGACGAATGGAAACTGGTTGGGTCAGACGAATTGCCGGCCGCCACGGCCGGGACCGAAGCTCCGGCGACGGACGAGACGCCCGCAGCCAGCCCGGCTTCAGGCTCCGCCAGTGAACCCAATGATGTCCTCAAGAAACTCATGCAACAAAGAGAACTGGAATTAAAATGAAAACCTTGATTCGACGAACCCTCGTAACACTCTGCGTTTCGGGACTGCTCATGTCGGCGACCGCGCAGACGGCCCCGGGCGGAACACCAGACGACAACAATGCCGCGGTCGCTCCCGCCCCGCCGCCACCGGAGACCATTGTCCCGCCGCCGGATGAAGGCGCGATGAACGAACCGTCGGCAACCAACCAGTCGTCCGCGCCAACAACGGACGTTAAATCCGCCACACCGGAAAAACCGGCGGCGGCGGCGGCCATTCCAACCGTGGTGCAGGATTCCACCCTCGCGCCAACCATCGGCACGAATTTTGACGAATTGCGTCTGAACTTTCGCAATGCGCCGCTGGAGATGGTCCTGAATTATCTCAGCGATGCCGCGGGGTTCATCATCGTGATGGACACCCAGGTCCGGGGCAATGTGAGCGTCATCAGCAGCCATCCCATGACCCGGAATGAAGCGGTGGACCTGCTCAATGCCGTCCTGAACAAAAACGGTTACGCCGCGCTCCGGGACGGACGGACACTGACGATTCTGGACAAGAACGACGCGAAGACGCGCAACATCCCGGTCAAGACCAGCAACGACCCGGACAGCATTCCGAACAACGCCGAGATCGTCACGCAGATCATCCCCATCCGGTTCGTGGAAGCCCGGCAATTGGTGACGGATTTGTCGTCGTTCGTTTCACCCCAGGCGACGATTGTGGCGAATGAAGCCGGCAATTCAATTGTGGTCACCGACACACAGTCGAACATCCGGCATCTCACCGAAATCATCCAGGCGATTGACAACAGCGCCGAGGGAGAAACGGAAATCCGGGTGTTCCATTTGACCCACGCCAGCCCGACCGACGTGGCCAGTGAATTGGGCCAGATTTTTCCCACGAGCGGCACCTCGGGCAGCCAGGTCCAGACGCCGTTCCGGTTCGGTGGCGGAGGTGGTGGTATGGGTGGCGGTGGCGGTCCGGGCGGGTTTTTTGGCCGGATGATGGCGGCGACCGCCGCCGGCAGCACCGGTGGCAGTCAAAACACCCGGATCCAAAAGCAAACCCAGGTCGTCGCCGTGGCGGACCCGCGTACTTCATCCGTCGTCGTGACCGCTTCCAAGGATTTGATGCAGGAAATCGCCGGGATGATGGAACAACTGGATGTGCCTTCGGACCGCGATCAGGGCGTTTATGTTTTCCAGATGAAAAACGGCGATCCGCAGCAGGCGTTGACGGTGCTGCAAAACATGTTCCAGAGCAGCAGCACTTCGCGCAGTGGCACGAGTTCGTCGTCGCAGAACAGCGCGCTCCAGCAACGGGCTGTGAACGGCACCACCACGATGGGCACGACCAGCACCACCACCGGAATCGGCGGCACCAGTACCGGCGGCGGGGTTGGCAGCAGCGGGCGGAATTTCTAAAACGTGAACAATTTTTAATGAAAAGGAAAATTATGAAAACAAACTGTTTCAAAAAATATCTCGGCGGCGTTCTGGCCCTGCTTTTCTGCACCGCAATGGAAATCCATGCCCAGCAGCGCACTGGCGGCGGCGGCGGCGGTGGCGGCGGGTTCGGCGGGTTTGGTGGATTCGGCGGCGGAAACCGCAACAACAACAACGCCAGCAGTTCCAGCAGCGGCCAATATAACAACAACGGCACGGTGGGCAGCGCGGTCATTTCCGTGGACCCGGTGACGCACAATATCATGGTCATCGCCGACAAGGAAACCAGCGAGCAAATCCGGCAGGTTGTCGCCAGCCTCGACGCGCCCGAACCGCAGGTGCTCATCAAGGTCGTCTTCCTCGAAGTGCAGGACAACACCGCGTCCGCCATCGGTGTTCAAGGCACCTACACCGGCGTCAACAAGAACTATTCGCAACTCCTTGGCTATGTGACCAATTTCAGTGCCGGCAGTCCTGCCGGCAGTTCCGGTACTCTTACTCCGGTCAACCAGACCTTGAGTGTGAACAACAACTTTGGTCTGCCCCAGTCCCTGGCGGGAGCGACCGGGAATGGCGGTCTCTATCAATTCATGGGCAGCGATTTCAATGCGACGCTCCAGGCCGTCGCCACCGCCGGCAAGGCGCAGGTGCTGTCGCGCCCGTCCATTCTCGCGCGCGACGGCCAGATGGCGGAGATTGTCGTCGGCCAGAGCGTCTATCTGCCCAGCGGGGTCAGTTTCAGCGCGGTTGGCGGCACCGCCACCACCATTCCGACCATCAACGGAACCTATCAAAACGTCGGCATCCAACTGGACGTCACGCCGTTCATCGGCGCGAACAATCTGATTCAAATGATTCTCGAGCCGCAAATCACGTCCATCGACGCCTCGACGCCCGGCCAGGTGATCGAAGGCGGCAGCATCATTTCGTCCGCCGTGTATGCGCCCAACATCAACAAACGTTCCGCCAACACCGTGGTCGTGACTCCCGACGGGCAGCCCGTCGTTATTGGCGGCCTCATTTCCAACGAAAAGTCCTCCAACGACAGCAAAATCCCGATTCTGGGTGACATTCCGCTGCTCGGCCAGCTTTTCAGGTTCAGCGCCAAGTCGAACCAGAAGACCGAGTTGCTGATGTTCATCACGCCGCACATCGTCCAGATGCCGTCGCAGCTCGCGGCGTTGACCGCGAAAGAAACCGGCCAGGCGCAGCTCATCACCAATTCAATTTCGGAGCAGGAACTGGATCGGTTTTTGGAGCGCGTGCCGGTGAAAAAGAACCGGTAGGATGCATGATGTTTTCTATAACATGTTTTCAAAATCTACCAATGCTTGCAGCCGGATTGCGCCCGTCCTCGGGCGCAGCAACTGCCGTTGGCCGGGAGCCATGGAAATACGGAGAGCTTGCAGTTGGCGAACATGGCTGTGGCCGGGGACGGCCACACTCCGTATTTTGAAAACACGCTCCGGGATGATTGCATGACAGAACTTGAAAAGCGAAGTTCGTTCGCGCCCCATGGCGTAGCGCAGGCTTTCCAGTCCCGCATGGCGGGATTGGGCGACCCTTCCGCCTTCGTGGCGCGCCAAAGCGCCGCTGCGGCGCGACGGCGGCCAGTCGCCCAGAGCGGAACTGGAAAGTTCCGCCACCAGCAGACAAGAATGTCTGCTCTACAAAAAGTCCCGGGTGTATCCGGCTGCAACGTCGGTTTTTAGACTGAGAACAATTTATGGAACTGAAACGCCGCAGCGCTTTGATCTACGGACTCCTGCTCGGGGTCTGGGTGTTGGTTGTTGCCTGGCAGGTGGCCGAGCATATTCGCGTCCGGAAAGAAGCCCGCGCCGCGCTCGTCAACCGGGCCAAGGACATCTCCACCACGCTCGGCATCGTCCTCCGGTCGCAGCGCCGCTTTGGCGGCGTGGTTTCCAAGGAACGGCTCGAAGCCTCGTTGACGGAACTGGTCCGGCAGGAGAAGACGGAATTGAACGGCATCGCGCTCTTGAACGCCGCAAACGAGATGGTCGCTTCCGCCGGGACGGGAATTGATCTTCAAGGCCTGGGCATCGCCGGCACGACGGAAAAATGGAATGCGCAGACCGTCACCCTCGCGAATCCGGTGGACCTCGGGACCAACCTCACCTACGACATCGAGGGCACCAACCTGCCCATCATCCTGTCCCGGCAGGATTTTACCAATCGCTTTGCCGCCACCAACCGCCTGGGCGGACCGCCACACGGGCCGCCACCCGAACCCCAACCCGGTGACCAGCCGACCAATTTTGCCGCTGGTCCCGAGGAACCCCCGCCGCCGCCGCCGGACAATGACACGAACCGGATGCGTTCCCGTGAAGGCGGCTTCCGGCCCCGCTTTGGGCGTCCCCGCTGGATGAGCGAGGAAGAATACCAAACCCTTCGTCAAAAACAGGGCGTGCACAGTTTTGTCATCGTCATGTCCACCCAGACACTCCGCGAGACCTTTGACCGGGACCTCTGGCTCCGATCCATCATCGCCCTGCTGGCCGCGATTTCGGTCGTTGGATCCGGGCTGGCTGGGCGGAACGTGACCAAATCCTCCGAGCTTCAAATCCGTCTCATCCGCGCCAGCGAATTGAATTCGCACCTCCGGGAAATGAACCTGGCCGCCGCCGGCCTCGCGCATGAAACCCGCAACCCGCTCAATATCATCCGGGGCATGGCCCAGATGATTTCCAAGCAAAATGACACTCCGTCCGAAATCCGCGAAAAGGTCCGCGCCATCGTGGACGAGACCGACAAGGTCACCGCCCAATTAAACGAATTCATCAACTACTCGCGTCCGCGCGAAATCCGCCGCGCGAAGCTGGCCCTGGATTCCGTAGTGAACGAGGTCGTGCGCGCGCTGGCTTACGACATCGAGGAAAAGAAAATCAAACTGGAAACGAAGGGCGAACCGATGACCATCGAGGCGGACGAACAACTGCTCCGCCAGGCGTTGTTCAACCTCGTGCTCAACGCCATTCAGGCAGTGGGTGAGAACGGCCGGATTCAAATTGTGACACAGAAGGTCAGCGCGTCCGAGGCGACCGTGAAGGTGGGTGATGACGGCCCCGGCGTTCCGCCCGAACGCCGCCAGGAAATATTCAAGCCGTATTTCACCACCAATCAAAAGGGCACCGGGCTGGGATTGGCAGTGGTCCAGCAAATCGTTCTCGCGCACGGCTGGGAAATCGAATGTCTCGCCAACGAGCCCAGGGGCGCCATCTTCCGCATCAGCCATTTGAAGCTCATGGCTTAAACCCGAACTCTGAAACAGGAATGGTAGCGCACGCGGCCCGCGTGCCGGTTTGGGCGGCTCGCCCAAACCTTCGTCTCACATTCTTTGTCCGATTTTGGCGCGAGAAAGTTTGTGGGACGAGATTTTCGGCGAGCCGCCGAAAACCGCACGCCAGCGGCGTGCGCTCCCTGTGCGGCTGCGCCGCACTCGACTTCGACTTCGGAATTCGGGTTAAAAAAACCTTTGCGGTAACGGCGGTAGTCGTCGCTATTACACCCCCACTCATTGAAGCGAACGTGGCACGGTCAGCACTGCCACGAGTGCGAGGCACTTCCGCGCGCTGATGTGGTCGCGCCGATCAAGTAATCGGCGCTCCACAGGCCCGCCGAAAACGGGCGGCTGCAGAGTCGTCGAAACTTTCAACGAGTGCGGGCATCGCCTGCCCGCGACGTTATTGAAGTTGTTCCGCGCGGAAGAAGCGATACGGGAACGCCGTGTTGGTATAGTAGAACGTGGCCGTGGTGCCGGTCATCCCGACATCCTGGATGAAGTCCCAGTTCTGGAAATCGAACGAGGCCTGAATTTCGTTCGTCGTGCCGGCCGTGCCGGAAAGGACCATTTGGTACTGGTTGTTCCCCAGGTAAGCCGGCGAGCCGGGGGCAAAAGAGGGCGGGGCCAGAGGCGCGTTGAGGAAGCCGAGCCAGAGCTGGTAATCCACAGGCGTGGCGTAGGCGCTGTAGGCAAAGAGCACTTCATTGGTAGGCGCCGCGTCAAGCGAGGCAAGGGCGCCACCAATGGCCAAGGTGCCGGGGCTGGCGGCCCGGGCCGCCACCAGGAAGGTGCTGTTCAACGGGATGCTGATCTTCTGCCCGCTCTCGGCAAGATAGATATCCCGCCCGCCATAGACCGCACCGCTGCCCAGGTCGGCATAGGTGCCGGTGGCGCCAGTCGCGTCATTCGTCAGGGTGACCAATGGTGTCGTCACGTCATAGAGCCGGTAGGTCTCCACCCGATCCGGAGTCATGTTGGTGTAGGCGTTGAGGAGCAACTGGGCGTTGACCGGCCGGCTGGAAAACGCCGGCAGGCCGAAGGTGAAGAAGTTGCGATAGAAACTTCCGAGATAATCCCCGGTGAAATAGTTCGGGTTCGAGGCATTGTGGTAGCCGGTATTATCATACCACCCGCTGGTGAAACCATTGATCGTCAACGCGGTGCCGAAGGTCAGGCGCAACTGGACATCGCTGGCCGGCGTATTGAGGCTGTTGCGGAACAGGCAGCGATCGTTGGTGGGATCGAGGCTGGCAAGGGTGCCGCCGAGCGCCATCTGGCCGCCGCTGGCCGCTGTCGCGTCGTTCATGAACGTCAGGTTGAGGGGGATGATCATCTTCTCTCCCGATTCCATGACCGCGGCGCTGCGAATGCCATAAATGGGCCCATCACCCAAATCGTTGTAGATGCCGGTTAGCCCCGATCCGCCGGCTTCAAGCGCGGCAATGCTGTTGGTCACCTGATGCAAAATGTAGGTTTCCTGACCATAAGGACTGTTATTGGTGTAAGAATTGACGATCAGCTCGGCCTGAACGATGGAACCACTGAACACCGGCACGTTGAAAACGAACCAATCATTGTAGAGCGTGGGCCCCAATCTGCCCGCGAGGTAGTTCCCGTTGCTGGGAACGTGATGGCCCGTGTTGTCATACCAGCCGCGGTCCACTGCGTTGAGCGTGATGGTCTGGTTGGTTACGCCCCACAAGGTGAGCACGACGTCGTTACCGGTGCCGCCGTTGTAGTTGATGCGGAAGGTATCGCCGCCGGCGCTGAACAGCGAGCCATTGGGCAGGCCGTTGAAGGTGCCGGTGATGGCGTCGGCGCCGTCATTGTTGAGGATGGTGAATTGGTCGCCGATGGCGCCCGGCAGGCCGGGGCCGGGGTTCACGACCAGGGTGGCATTGGCCAAGCTGTTCGTGCCGCGCACGTTCAACTGGTCATAACCGACGCCGGGTGTCGGGCCATTGAGGTCCACCGTGAAAGTGCCGGAAGAGGCGAAGGTGACATTGCTGCTGGTGAGAATGCCGGGGCTGCTGCCGGGCGAAATATTCCCCAAAGTGGCGATGGCGCCGACCGTGCCGGAGCCGCCCAGCGTGGCAAGGTTTCCCACATAAACCGGACTCTGCGGTTGTGAATCGTTGATCTTCACAATGCTCGTATAGCCGTCATAAAGCCGGGTCAGGCCGGTGTAGGTATTGTTACCGTTGAGAGTGTAGGTGATGTTGTTCGCGGCCACGTCAAATTCGCCGGAACCAGAGATCACCCCGCTGTAGGTGTGAGAGCCACTGCCGAATGAATTAACGTAATTGGCTCCCAGGTTCACACTGCCGCTTCCGTTGAGGCTTCCGATGCCGTCCCCGCCCCCGCTCAAATCCAGAAGTCCTGAAGGCCCGATGGTAACGGTGGAGGAGTTGTTGATTTCGGAATCGTGCAAATTCCGAACCGTTCCATTAATGTCCAGATCATGCGGGATGGCCCCATCGAACGCGGTGTTGTTCAGAACCAGCGTGGTGCCCGCATCCACCGTGGTTGTGCCAGCGTAAGTGTTGGCCGCGGAACCTTCAAAGAAGTGGGTGCCGCCGCCACTGCTGTAGCCGAACAACTCCAGCCCCCCGCCGCCGGTGATCGGGCCGTTGATGTGCAGTTCGGAACTGCTGTTCCATGCGTCCAGCGTGCTGTTGGCGTTGTTGGTGACCGGTCCGGCCCAAGTGTGGATGCCGCTTTCGACATCCAGTGCGCCCCAGTCGGAGCTGGCTCCCAGTCCATTCAAGGTCAAGGCTTCATTCGTCACGCAAACGTTGCCGTCCAAAACCAACGAAGCGCCACTGCTGACGACGGTTCCGCTATTCGTCCCGCCCAAGGCCAAAGGGTTCTCCACGTAGAGCATACCTCCTTGGACTTGGGTCAATCCCCCATAGGAATTGGAGGCAGAGAGATACATGTAGCCGACGCCGGCCTTGGCAAGTCCATAATTGGCGGCATAGCTGCTGACTGAAGCATTCATGTATAAATAGGCATTGTCGGAAAACACCACGGTGGGACTATCGAGGCGGACATTGCCGGACACCGTTGAACTTGCGCCCACGTTCACCGTGTTGATCATCGCGCAAAAGCCGGAGCCGGTCGTGATTTGTCCGCCATTCAGCGTCAGTGGAGCCGCACTGTCATAATAATTATTCAGGTCCCAAACACCCGAATTGGTAATGGTCATAGGCGCGAATCCCCAAATCTGGGTGCTGCCATAGTTGCGCACTACGGCGGCGTCCACCCCGTCGCCAATGACCAGGCCTAGACCGAAAGGCGGGATGGCACTAACGCCGCCGCCGCCGCTTTTGGCTAGGTCCAATTCGCCTTGGTTCACTGTTGTCAGGCCGGCATAGGTGTTGTTATTTGTCCCGGCATACACCAACCGGCCCTGGCCAATTTTGGTGACGCCGCCGGAACCGCCAATCGGGCCATTGAGGTTGAGTGCGCAGTTGATATCAACGTCTATCGTTATCGTGTAAGGAGAACCGAGCGTAAAATTGGCGTGCCAAGAATTGGTAGATGGGCCGTAAACATCAAGTGTGCCGTAATCGTTCACGGTCAGGGACTGGTTGGTGATGTTGCCGTTGGCGGCGACTTCAAGCCACGCTTGTCCGTTGAGGGTCATGGCGTTGTTGGTGTTCCCCAGTGCAAGCGGATTGAGGAGAACCACAACGCCGCCATTGGCCGTGTAATTACCCGTGAAGGAGTTCGAGCCAGCCAAGTAAGTGTACAACATGCCATTGGCCGAGTTTTGCACGACGTTGGCTGAACCGTTCACGGATGCATCCAGAAAGAGAAAGCCATTCCCCTGAAGGGTAAGCGTGCCGCTGCCAATGTTGAGATAGCCGTAAACATTGGAGACGTAACCGTTTGTTGTTGTGATCGTGCTGTTGGCTGACAACGTCAGCGTGGCGGTGCTGGTTTGAATCGTGCCACCGCTCAACGTAAGGTTCGGGCCAATTGTTTCATTGTAATTATTCAGGTCCAGAACGCCATCGTAATTGATCGTGATGGGGACCGACTCGCTGATTTCCTCAAACTGCAGATCGCGCACGGTGGCGGCCGCGCCGGAACCGTCGCCGATGATGAGCGGTCCGCCGAAGGCGTTGTACCCACCAACGTTCAACTGCAAGGTGCCGCCGCTGACCAGCGTGGTGCCAGTATAGGGATTACTGCCTGGGCCTTGATAGGTTAACGTGCCCAAACCAGCCTTGTTCACTCCCACGGAACCGCTGAGGGCGCCGTCCAAAGTCAAACTGACGCCGTTGCTGACGACCATCTGGACATTAGTAGCTGTGGCCAGGGTGATGTTGTTTTCAATGATGTTCGCCCCGGCGGTGTTCGTGGCGATGATGCTGTTGGTCAGGGTGAAGGCGTTGCCACGCAGGTCAAACCCGCCGCTGCCGCCAATAAAACGAATTTGATTCAACACCAGGTTCGCGATGTTGTTCGTGTTAAGCAGATTTGGCTGGGGCCCTTGGAAAATGATCGTGTCGCCGTTGGCGGGCGTGCCGGCACCACCCCAGTTGGCGCTGTTGTTCCAATAGGCGTTGGCACCACCGCCACCGGACCAGCTTAGAATGTTGCCGTGGACGGCTGTAGAAAACAGACACGCGCACACCGCGACCATTCCGATCAAGGATGGGATAATTGTGGAAAAGGACGGAAACCGAATCGTACGATTTGCTTTTTTCATAGGTATTTTCTTCCAGAATGAAAACCCAGTGATAGTCTTGTTGGTGTTCACGAGATTTTCAGCGGCAATCTTATCGCGTGCATACCCCCCACGACAACTGCCCTTTAGGGTAGGTTTAACGTTAATCCCGCAGTGAAGTCAGAAAAATCACTCTGCCGTGCCGCCCTTGAGAACAAGCCGGCTGCCTCGACCAATCGCGTCAATTCAGCCACCGAGCGCACCTGCAACCGGCGCGTCAGGTTCGTCCGGTGCAGTTTCACGGTCCGCTCGTTGATTCCCAGATCGTCGCCGATTTGTTTGTTCAGCTCGCCGCGTATGACGTGTTCCAGCACCTCCAGTTCGCGCGCCGTTAAACGCCCGACCGCAAGTACGCTATCAAAGCCAGGTAATTACAACAAGTGTCTGGCGATGGGCGACCAGATTGCGGCACGCCTGACTTGCCAAAACCCAGAGACCCGTTTTCGGCCCACTCATTTTTACTATTAGAAAAGCAGCTTCTGTTTATCTGATGTGATTAAATTCCTTGACAAACCGTCTTACTTGTGGTGCACTGGCTTGACAGAATCCACAAACCCATCCGATGCGATCCACCATTTGAAACGGGTGACGCTCTTGGCTTCTTGAGCTAGGCGTTTGGAGCGCGAGAAAGCCGAAGGGAAATTCGTAACCTCACAGGACGACTATGAAACCATACAAATTGTTACTTACATCATTATTAACGGCGGTTGCGCTCTCGGCGAGCGCCCAAGGCACAGCCTTCACCTACCAAGGCCGGCTGAATGCCTCCGGCAGTCCGGCCAGCGGCACCTATAACCTGACCTTCACGCTGTTCAACACCAACACCAGCGGTGTGCCCATCGCCGGGCCGGTGACCAACAGCGCGGTCGGCATCACCAACGGCCTATTCACGGTGCTGATTGATTTTGGCCCCGGCGTGTTCACGGGCACGACCAACTGGCTGGAAATTGCCGTGGAGACCAACGGCGGCAGCGCGTTCACCACGCTGACACCGCGGCAGCAATTGACGCCCGTGCCGTATGCGATTTCTGCGGAAAGCGCCAGCGGTTTGAGTGGGACATTGTCCGCCTCCCAGTTGACCAGCATCGGCAATAACAACGGCGGCTCTGACAACTTCTTTGTCGGTCAGTCGGGCAATTCGACGAGCAGCGGCAATGCCAACACGGCCAATGGCTTTTATGCGCTTCTAAACAACACGAGCGGCAGCTACAACACCGCCAACGGCTTTCAGGCGCTTTACTCCAACACGAACGGCTACAACAACACGGCCAATGGCAATAGTGCGCTTTACAACAACACGAGCGGCGTCGCCAACACGGCCAATGGCAATAGTGCGCTTTACAACAACACGAGCGGCTCCTACAACACGGCCAATGGCAGCCAGGCGCTTTACGCCAACAAGAGCGGCATTAACAACACGGCCAACGGCTTTGATGCGCTTTCCTCCAACACGAGCGGCAACGACAACACGGCCAATGGCTTTGGGGCGCTTCAAAACAACACGAGCGGCAACTACAACACGGCCAACGGTTTTTACGCGCTTGCCGAGAACACCAGCGGCTGGTACAACACGGCCAACGGCGGCTGGGCACTTGCCGCCAACACGAACGGCATTAACAATGTGGCCAACGGCTACCAGGCGCTTTACGCCAACACGAGCGGTTCCTGGAACACCGCCAACGGCTACGAGGCGCTTTACAACAACACGAGCGGCGGGTACAACACGGCCAATGGCGCTAGCGCGCTTTACTCTAACACGAACGGCAGCTTCAACACGGCCAATGGCCTGGGCGCGCTTTACTCTAACACGAGCGGCAACTGCAACACGGCCAGCGGCTACGCGGCGCTTGTCGCCAACATGAGCGGCAGTTTCAACACGGCCAGCGGCTACGGGGCGCTTTCCTCCAACACTAACGGCAGCGGCAACACCGCCAATGGCTATGACGCGCTTTACGCCAACACGAACGGCAATTTCAACACCGCCGCCGGCCTTTTCGCGCTTTACAGCAACACCAGCGGCTCCAACAATATCGCGTTGGGTTATCTGGCTGGTTATAACATCAGCACCGGCAGTTCCAACATTGACATCGGCAATGTGGGCTTGGCTACGGACACAAATATCATCCGCATCGGCAGCGGCCAGAGCCAGACGTTCCTCGCCGGCGTGATCAACGGCAACGGCGGCGGCTTGACCAATCTCAACGCTTCGCAACTGGCCGGTGGCACGATTCCCCTGGCGCAATTGCCGGCAGCCGTGGTGACGAATGGCCAAGCCGGGAACGTGACGCTCAATGGTAGTTTGATTCTGCCGGCGACGGCGACAGCGGCGGACACCATCTATTCCGGCAGTTCCATCCTGCTGCGCGCCGACAACAACAATAATTTCTTTGCCGGCGTTGGCGCGGGCAATTTGACGATGACCGGAACCGGCGACAACGTTGGCGTCGGCGATGGGGCGCTTCAGAACAATACGACCGGCTATGCCAACGCAGCCAACGGCTTTCAGGCGCTGAACGCAAACACGAACGGCAGCTATAACACGGCCAACGGCGCGTTTGCGATGTTCTGGAACACGAGCGGCAGCAACAACACGGCCAACGGCTACGCGGCGCTGGCCGCCAACACGACCGGCATTTTCAACACGGCCAACGGCAGCGCGGCGCTTTACTGGAACACGATCGGCTGGGGCAACACGGCCAACGGCTACGCGGCACTTGCCTGCAACACCAAGGGCGGCAACAACACGGCCAACGGCTACAATGCGCTTTTCTCCAACACGAGCGGCACCGTCAACACGGCCAACGGCACGTTCGCGCTTCTTTCCAACACGAACGGCTACTCCAACACGGCCGACGGCTACAATGCGCTTTACTCCAACACGAGCGGCAGCTATAATATTGCATTGGGCTCTGAGGCGGGTTACAACCTCACCACCGGCAGCAACAACATTTGCATCGGCAACCAGGGGGTTGCAGGCGACAACGGGGTGATTCGTATCGGCACTTCGGGAACACACACCACCACCTTGCTGACCGGCAACGTGGGCATTGGCACCACCAGCCCGGGGGAGGTGTTGGAGGTGGATGGGGCGGATGTCACGATGCGTCTGCGCAATACGGGCGACTCCATCGGCGCCTTCGTGGGAGACACGTGCAGTTCGCTGCAACTCGGCATGTATAATCCCACCGCCTCGACCAGCGGCGTCATTCCGCCCAATACCAAGCGCAGCTTTTTCGGCCTGTCGAATAGCGGGCTGGTGGGTTCGATCTCCAGCGTTTATGAGTGTCCGACCTTCCGGAACCTGCTGGATGACGGCAATGGCCGGTTAAGCGTCGGCGTGGCCTCGCCCACGCATTTGATAGACGTCACTGGCGGGGCGTATTGCAATGGCACCAGTTGGGTAAACGGTTCCGACCGCAACGCCAAGGAGGCGTTCACGGCCATCAATCCACGCACCGTGCTGGAGAAAGTATCGGCGCTGCCCATCACGGAATGGAAATACAAGGCGGAAGCGGACGGCAGCAAACATCTCGGTCCGATGGCGCAGGATTTCCACGCGGCCTTCGGCCTGAACGGCGCGGACGACAAGCACATCGCGACGGTGGACGAGGAAGGCGTGGCGCTGGCGGCCATCCAGGGCTTGAACCAAAAGCTGAACGAAAAAGACGCGGAGATTCAGGCGCAGGCGCGGCAAATTGAAAAGTTGGTCCAGCGCCTCGAAGCCCTCGAACAACGGCTTTCAAAGTAGGACAGGCGTGCCGCCTGTCTCTGAATTTAGCAACCAGAGCAAAAACAAAAACCGAAAACCAAGTATGAAAACGAAACAAATCCTCACGCTTAATACGCTGCTGATGTTCGGCAGCTTCGTTACCGCCTTCGCCCAAGGTACGGCGTTCACGTATCAGGGCCAGCTCCAGAACAACGGCAGCCCGGCCAACGGGCTTTATGATTTGAAGTTGCTGCTTTTCGATGCCAGCGTCGGCGGCAACACGGTTGCCGGGCCGGTCACCAATACCGCTGTGGCCGTGACCAACGGCTTGTTCACGACGATCATAGATTTTGGCCCTGGGGTGTTCACCGGCGGCAGCAACTGGCTGCACATCGGCGTACGGACCAATGGCAGCAGCGCATTCACAGGATTGGAGCCGAACCAGCAATTAACGCCGACGCCCTATGCCATTTACGCGGAAAGCGCCAACGCGGCGGCTCTGAGCGGCACGCTGCCGCTGGCGCAATTGCCGGGCGCGGTGGTGACGAACAATGAAACGAGCGTGAGCCTGACCGGCGCGTTCACCGGCAACGGCGCGGGGCTGGCCAACGTGAACGCGGCGCAGTTGAACGGCTTGAACGCGACGAGTTTCTGGAAGACCAACGGCAACGCGGGCGCCAACCCGACCAACGGCGCCTTCCTCGGCACGGCGGACAATCTGCCCTTGGAATTTCATGTCAATGGCGCCCGCGCCCTGCGTTTGGAGCCGGGCGGGGCCTCGGCGCAATTGGGAAATGGGGCGAGCACGGGCGCGCCGAATGTGATTGGCGGGTCGCCGGTCAATTATGTGGCTTCCGGCGTGGTGGGCGCGGTGATTGGCGGCGGCGGCGCGACCAATTATAACGGATACAGTTATTCCAACAGCGTTTCCGCAGACTTATCCTTCCTCGGCGGCGGCATTGTCAATTCCATCCAGACGGAGGCCATCTACTCCGTCCTCTGCGGCGGCCAAAACAATTCCATCCAGCAGATTGCCCAGTACTCCTTCCTCGGCGGCGGTTGGGGCAATTCCATCCAGCAGTTTGGCGTCGGCTCCGTCCTCGGCGGCGGCTACTACAATTCCATCCAAACGAATGCCTTCTACTCCTTCCTCGGCGGCGGTGCCGGCAATTCCATCCAAACGAATGCCTCCGAATCCTTCCTCGGCGGCGGTTGAGGCAATTCCATCCAGACGGGAGCCTACAACTCCTTCCTCGGCGGTGGCGACGGTAATTCCATCCAGACGGGAGCCTACTACTCCGTCCTCGGCGGCGGCTACGGCAATTCCATTCAATCGGGTGCCTACGCCTCCGTCCTCGGCGGCGGCTTCGACAACACGAGCTCCGGCACGGCCTCAACCATCGCGGGCGGTGTATACAACATTGCCAGCGGGCTGGGTGCATTCATTGGCGGCGGCGGATCCGACGACTATTATGAGCAAGGCAACATTGCCAGTGGAGGTGGCTCCGTGATTGGAGGCGGCGTGGGCAATCAGGCCAGCGGTAACGACTCCGTCATCGGCGGGGGTGCTTTCAACGATGCCAGCGAGGAATATGTATTTATTGGCGGCGGTGAAAGCAATTCCATCCAGACGTCTGCCTCCTACTCCGTCCTTGGTGGCGGCCAAAACAATTCCATCCAAACGAGTGTTTCTTGGTCCTTCCTTGGTGGCGGCAGCGGCAATTCCATCCAAATGAATGCCATCAACTCCGTCCTCGGCGGCGGCTGGGCCAATTCCATCCAGCCGTCTGCCTCCTACTCGGTCCTCGGCGGCGGCCAAAACAACACCATCCAAACCAACTCCTATAATTCAGCGATTGCCGGCGGCGCGAACAACACCATCAAGACCAATTCCAGCGGAGCCACCATTGCCGGTGGCCAGCACAATGGTGTGGGTGCCAATGCTGCCAACGCCTTTGTGGCCGGGGGCTACGGCAACAATGCCAATGGCAATTGTGCCTTTGCGGCGGGCAATTATGCCGTGGTGAACAATGCCAATTCGTTCGTCTGGAGCGATGGCTCCGCCACCACCACTTCCACCGCCAACGATTCCGTGACCATGCGCGCCGGCGGCGGTTATTACTTCTACACGAGCAATGGCGGCGTGGGCGCGTCGCTGCTGCCCACCGACACCGCGTGGACGGTGATGTGCGACCGGAACGCCAAGAAGAACTTCCGGCCGGTGGATACCGTGGCGGTGCTGGAGACGTTGGCCGCCATCCCGATCCAGCAGTGGAATTACAAATGGCAAAAGGACAGCGACGTGCCGAACATCGGGCCGATGGCGCAGGATTTCAAAGCCGCCTTCTACCCCGGTCGCGATGACAAAGGCATCAGCACGCTGGAATTCGACGGCGTGGAACTGGCGGCCATCCAGGGCCTGAACCAGAAACTTGAAGAAACGCGGCAAGCGGTAAAGGCCAAGGACGGCGAAATTCAAACTCTCAAGCAACAGAACAATTCACTCGCCGAACGCTTGAATGAACTGGAAGCGACGGTGAAACAGCTTGCCGCAGGCAAATGAGGCGCTTATGAAAAAGTTAATTCTCTTTTTCGGTCTGCTGATTCCAGCACTCGGGTTCGCGCAGTCCTACACAATTGATTGGTATAAAGTCTCTGGTGGCGGCGGCACGAGCACCGGTGGCACTTATTCCGTCAGCGGCACCATCGGCCAGCATGACGCCGGTGGGCCGATGACCGGTGGTAGTTATTCGCTCACCGGCGGATTTTGGAGTTTGATTGCCGTGGTGCAAACACCCGGCGCACCGACGCTATACATCACCGGCTCGGGCAACACGGTGACGGTGTTTTGGCAGAATGTTTCCGGCTGGAGTTTGCAGCAGAACAACAATCTAGCCGTGCCCGCTGGCTGGTCAGTCAACAGTGGCTGGACGACCTCCAACGGCACCAATTATCTGAGCATCACCCCGCCGACCGGCAATTTGTTCTTTCGCTTAAGCAATCCCTGAAGTGCTGAAAGCAACGTATCTGGCACGGGAAACCAGACGTGTTCCGTCAGCGGCATACGTCATTTTGGCTGCTTGATCAGAGAAATCGTCACCCCCGATTGTCACCCCCGGTGAAAAAATTGGGGGCTATTGGGGTCCATTTGGGTCAATCCCAGCAGGTAAAGAAAACAACAGGATCAGCTTGTCAGTCCAAGTGAGTCCCGATGGGGGCAAATGGGTCCAGGAAACTCAAGTCTTTGTGCAAACGAGGTGCTCTTCCGCTGAGCTAAACGCCCGACCGCAAGTACGCTATCAAAGCCCGGCATTACAACAAGTGTCTGGCGATGGGCGAGAAAAGTACGGCGCGAGAATACAACTGGAATTTACCCATGAAGACGAATAGCTTTTACCAACCAACAACCGAAGGGCGGGGCGCATTGTCCGATTTAGCCCGAATTCCGAAGTCGAAGTCGAGTGCGGCGCAGCCGCACGGGGAGCGCACGCCGCTGGCGTGCGGTTTTTGGCGGCTCGCCGAAAATCTCGTCCCACAAACTTTCTCGCGCCAAAATCGGACAAAGAATGTGAGAGAAGGTTTGGGCGAGCCGCCCAAACCGGCACGCGGGCCGTGTGCGCTACCATTCTTATTTCGGAGTTCGGGTGAACAAGCCGGCTGCCTCGACCAATCGCGTCAATTCAGCCACCGAGCGCACCTGCAACCGGCGCGTCAGGTTCGTCCGGTGCAGTTTCACGGTCCGCTCGTTGATTCCCAGATCGTCGCCGATTTGCTTGTTCAGCTCGCCGCGCATGACGTGTTCCAGCACCTCCAGTTCGCGCGCCGTTAGCCCGTCAAATCGCCCACGCAATTCTTCCAACCGCCCGCGCTCCTTCCGCTCCTGCGCCCCGCGCGTCAATGCCCGGCTGATCGCGTCCAGCAATTTCTCCTTCGGGCTGAGCTTGGTCAGAAAATCTTCTGCGCCGCGCCGCATCGCTTGCACCGTCGTCGGAATATCCCCCCGCCCCGAAAGAAAAACCACCGGCAACGGGTTGGCCGACTTCGCCAATGCCTCCTGCAATTCCAGACCGTTCATTCCGGGCATTTGCAAATCCGCCAGCACGCAGCCGGACATTTCGGGGACAAGCTGTTCGAGAAATTTATTCGCCGAATCAAAAGTCAGCACGTTGTAACCCGTCGCCCGCAGCAACCGCGACACGGATTTCAAGAACGACGCATCATCATCAACGATAAAAACCGTGCCGGATTCAGATGAGAGATTCATAGATCACTGTTCATTTGCTGGCAGTGTAAATGTGAATACCGCACCCCGGGAGTCTTTGTTTTCTCCCCAGATTTTTCCGCCGTGCGCTTCAATAATGGTCTGCGAAATGGTCAGTCCCATGCCCATGCCGTTCGGCTTGGTGGTGAAAAACGGTTCAAAAATGTGCTTTGCTTTCTCCAGTGGAATTCCGGTTCCACAGTCACTCACCGACACTTTGACGTTGCCCTCTTTTGCTGTCTCGACGCGCACGGTCAATTGTCGCCCAGGCTTCGCGACATCGGCCATCGCATCCATGCCATTCAAAATCAGGTTCAACAACACTTGCTGCAATTGCACGCGGTCGCCACGCACGGCCGGTAATTGTTCTGGCATTTGCAAACTTATTTTGACATGTCGCGCCCGCGCATCGGACTCAACCAGCACGACGGTTTCCCTCAGCAATTCGCCGAGATCCAAAGATTTTATTTCGAGGCTGCGGTGTTTTAGAAATGATCGCACACGGTCAATCACGCTGCCTGCCCGCTGGTCGTCGTTGCGGATGTCTTCCAGGATGGCCCGGATTTCTTCCAGGTCCGGTTTTTCCTTTTGGAGAAGAATTTCCGCTGCCTCCGCATTCCTCAAAATGGCCCCCAGCGGCTGGTTCAGCTCATGAGCCAGCGCTGAGGCCAGTTGCCCCATCGTTGACACGCGAGTGACATGCGCCAATTCCACTCGCTGATTCAATATCTCCGCTTCAGCCCGGCGACGCTGTTTTCGCTGGGCCAAAAGTCCGCCGATGGTGACCGCCTGCCCCAGAAAAACGGCCAGCAATATCAAAATCAAATCTCTATGTTGTTCCCACAAAGTCTCCGGCCGGTAACGAACAACACTATCGGCAGGCAGGCGGCTTTCCTTGATTCCCCAGCGCCGCAGTGCCCGCCAATCGAACATCGGCGTTCCCTTTGTCGCCACCTCGACGGGCACGGCTTCCGGTCGGATGCCTCCGAGCACGCGCAGGGCAAGTTGTCCAGTTCGCGTGCCAAGGTCTTCAGGGTCCACGACCACTCCGCCCAGCGCTCCGTTACCAATCGCCCATCCGCTGAGAACGTACACTGGCACACTGGCCGAAGGCGCCAGCATTTCCGCCAGTTGTGACGTGAAGAAACGCTGGCCGGTCACGTCGCGCTGAACCGTGCTCAACAATATCACCGTTCCTTCTGGCAACGACTTTACTGCTTTCGGTAATTCCGTAATCGGTCGGTTGGTCCAGAACTCGAATTTAATTCCCTCCAACAACTGCGCGGTTTCTGCAATCCGGCCAAGCGTCGCGCGATCCGCTTCCGATGTCCCTCCGATCACCATCACGCGCCGCGTGTCCGGTTGCAGACGCATAATGAGCCCCAGTGTGCCTCGAAGGTCGAACCGCTGCACAATCCCGGTGATACCGTGCTTGCTGACCGCCTCCGGCACCACCATCTCATTGACCGCGACGAAGACGACCGGCACCCCTGGAAACAACACATCCGGCAACTCGTCCGCAAGTCTGTAGTCTCCCGATGGAAACGCCAGGATGAGATCAAGCTTCTGTCCGGCATATTTTTTGCCGAGGTAATCCTGGAACATGCGAAAGTGTGCTTGGTCCGAAAAATGACTGGCATCGAGATTTTCAGTCAAAAACTCAATCCGGTTTGGGCTGGCCTTCTGCATTACCGCCCGCACGGCCTGTTCCAGCCTGATGTTTCCCTGCATGTCCCTTGCCTCTCTGAATAACATCAAGACCCGTCGGGGCCGGGAACCCTCCAGGTCGCTCGCGCCTTGAGCAAAGCCGTCCAGCCTGCCGAACAAGGTCAAGGCGAGAATGGCGAAGAGAACTGGCCCGGATTGCCTGATGGCCAGTGGGAAAAAATGTCGTGTAAAATTCAAGTGGCGCACAGTCTGTCGTTCTGACTTTCGGTTTCAAACTAATCCGGTTCCTGGCAAAGGCATAGGCAAAAATCTTCCCAGAATGAAAACCGGTCTTGTTATCAGGCGTGGACAGCATGACCCGACGATCCAAAACCACGCCGAATCCAAAGCCAGGCTTGAGGGATCGGCATAAAGCCGCCGCCAAGTGCCACGTCCGTCTCAACCTGCAAACCTTCTGCCGCGCTCCGCCTCTGCTCCCCGCCGCAAAAGGCGGAATTATTTTAGGAGATGACCCGCCACCGCATCCAGTTGCAGGCTTTTTTTGATTTTTGCAAAGCCAGTCAGCGACCTCCGGCAAAGCCGGAGGCTTGAGGGAGGTGGAGCGGCCCAAGGCCGCATGGCCCTTCGGGCGTCAACCGACACGCCGATCTCAATCCACGACTTCAGACCTCGTCTCTCTCGCCCCGCGAAGCGGGGAGAGAGCCGGAGAGAGGGGTTCGCAAAAGACCACGCGCCGCCTCTCCCCGGCCCTCTCCTCCACTTCGCAGAGGAGAGGGAGTTCATCGATCGTCCAGCTGGGATCGCATCCAGACGGTATATTCCCGGAACCGTCAAACTTCGGTGGTCCTCCGGCAGAGCCGGAGGATTTCCTGGGGATTAAACCATTCTTAAAAAGCGTGCCAACTTCGTGCCGAGAGGCAAGAAAAGCGGAACAATTGTTCCGGAACAGCTTCCTGGAGTTCAAGGTCCCGCAATGCGCGATGTTTCCTCTCATAAGGAGCCAGGGGGCAGTCCTTGGAGTCCAGTGCAACGGCAAAGCAAAGTCACGTCCTGGCCTCGATTTTGTGGACAATGGCGGGCGCATTCGAAAAACCTGACCGTTTGGAAATTCCTTTTGGCAACCGGTGCATTCCGCTAGATTGGCGGCGTGGCAACTGAATTGCGTAAAAAAAACGCCGGCTCACCGCGCATCCTCATCGTGGATGACGACCCGGGGCAGCGCAGCCTGTTGACCACCTTCCTCCGCACCCAGGGATTTGAAACCGTCACGGCGGATTCCGGCCAGCACGCCCTCGAAACGTTGCGCACCGGAAAATTCAACATGATGATTTCCGACGTGCGGATGCCGGGACTTTCCGGGCTGGAGACTTTGCGGCTGGCGCGCCAGGAACACGCCACCCTGCCCGTCCTGCTCGTCACCGCGTTCACCGACGTCCGCGATGCCGTCGCCGCCATGCGGGACGGCGCGGTGAATTATCTGGCCAAGCCGATTGATCTGGATGAACTGATGGCTTGCGTCCGCCAGGCCATCGGCATTTCCGAATCCGCTCCGTTGCACTTCGACCAGGAGCAGTCCTTGCCGGATTTTGTGGTCGCCCGCAGCCCGCTCATGCAGGCCGTGTTCCGTGACGCGGCGCTGATTGCCCCCTCCGAGACCCGCGTGCTGATCACCGGCGAGAGCGGCGTGGGCAAGGAAATCGTCGCCGACGTCATCCATGCGTGGAGCCCGCGCGCGGCGGGTCCCCTGATCAAGGTCAACTGCGCCGCCATTCCCGAAACGCTCCTGGAAAGCGAATTGTTCGGGCACGAAAAAGGTTCGTTCACCGGCGCGCACGCCCAGCGCATCGGCCGTTTTGAAGAGGCGGATGCCGGCACCATTCTCCTGGATGAAATCGCCGAGCTGTCGCCGCCGCTCCAGGCCAAGCTGCTGCGCGTGACGCAGGACGGGCGCTTCCAGCGCATCGGCTCAAACCGCGAAATTCACACCCATGTGCGCATTCTGGCCGCGAGCAATCGTGTTCTCGACGATGAAGTCAAGGCTGGCCGTTTTCGCGAGGACCTGTTTTACCGTTTGAACGTGGTGGAACTGAACGTGCCGCCGTTGCGCGAGCGGCGCGAGGACATTCTGCCGCTGGCCGGCCGGTTCGTTGAGGATTTCACCAAGGGCCGCGCGCGTTTTTCAGACACGGTTTCCGCCTGCCTGGAACGGTATCCGTGGCCGGGCAATGTGCGTGAGTTGCGCAACGCGATGGAGCGGGCGGCGCTCCTTTCCCGCAGCGAATTGATCCTGCCGGAACATCTGCCCGCGCGCGTGCGCGAAGCCGCGGGATTGCCGGCCGCCGCACCCGCCGGCGACGCCCAGCAACTGGAGGAAATCGAGCGCCAGGCCATCCTGCAGGCGTTGAAACAGCATGACTCCAATCGCACGGAAACCGCCAAGGCACTGGGCATCAGCCGGCGCGCGTTGATTTACAAGCTTCAGCGTTTCCGGGAACAGGGCCACAGCGTGGATTAAATGTCGCTGCCGTTCGGAGCTCCGTCCCGGCCAAGCGGGACGGGACGCCAAACCAATGAACCGAATCCACGGTTACAAATGACTCGGCGGCAGCTTCAAATCCCTCAATCCCTCGTCGCGCCGTAGTGAACGAAGACGGATCAACTCTCAACTCAACTCCCAACGAGTCCTCCAAACCGGGCCGGGGGAAAAGTGTGAATTGTTGGAATCCGTTTATGTGCCGCTGGGAAATCCCGCGCCAGTCTTATCCGATGACCCGCGCCGGATATTTGCAATGGCGCGCGGCGCTCAAAAAGTTTCACGCCCAAAAAGCCGGCGACATTTTGCGCGAAGCCGGCTACCCGGAAGACGTGATTCGCCGGGTGCAGGACTTGAACCTCAAGAAACATTTTTCCGACGACCCCGAAGCCCGCGCGCTCGAAGACACGCTTTGCCTCGTCTTCCTTGAATTCCAGTTGGCCGATCTCGCGGCGAAAACCGCCGCAGACAAAACCATCAATGCGCTGCAAAAAACCTGGCAGAAAATGACCGAGACCGCCCGCACCGAGGCACTGAAATTAAATTACGGCGAACGTGAAAAAGCCTTGCTGGAGCGCGCACTTAACGGTTAATCAAAACCCATGCCGCAGTGCTGGATTTGGGTGGCCCGGGCGCGGCTCGCAAAGGCTTTCGGAGTTGAAGCGTTCGGAATGATAAGTGATCACGTTTCGCGAAGCGAATTTCTCTCCTTGGCCAGTGAGGACACGTTTTTGGTGGATGGCTCCAGGATATTCCACTCTCAACTTGCGCGGCACGCCCGGCAGTCTGCCCAAGCTGGCGGGAGACTGTCAAATGAATTGTTAATTATTGGGACTGACCCATTTACGGATCCGATTTGGCCATTTGTCACAAATTGAGGTTGGATTCGTCATTTAAAGGATTGCTCGAGGAACCGACCTGATTCTGAATCAAGCACGTAGTGCAATGTGCGTATTCCTCGCTTGGGAGTGCCGTTCTTTCTAGCATCTTCCCAGTAAACACCAGGCCCATAATCATAAAGGAAAACAGTGATGTTGTCATCTTTTCCCCAAATTGCATCCCAACATACATCGGAACCATAGACGTGATACTTTTTTTCAAGCAACGGCTTTTGCAACGGCATTTCCGTTTTCCCGTTTACGGCAACGACAGTCTCCGAGACGATCGCGCCATTTTGATAATTCGTCACAATTGTCGCCTTCTCGTTAGTGTTGGTTTCGATAGTGATGAAAACCGTCTTCCAAGTCTCGTCATCAAACGCGCGGCCTCCCGCTCCCCGCACATGTCCGAAGATCACATACCTCCCGTCTGGAGAGTCGTCGCCACCGGCGTGATAAATGGACACGCATCCAGTGCAGCCCCCCACTGTAGAGATGAGCAAGCTGACACACAAACAGCGCTTAATCTTGAAGTAATCCATGGTTTTGTCAGAACCGCTGTGCGGGCGGTGGATTCAAGCCATTGTTCTTGAGACATCTGCGCGCCTTGCTTTGACAGTCATCCGCGAGCGGAATCCATAGGCCATTGTTAATATGCGCATTGCAGTCGTCCATAATCTGCTGTTCTTTTTCCGCGCTCCCCTCCACGCGCATACAAAATGTGCCGGGTTGGGGATTATACCACCCACCTACGCCAACAGGCCCTCCATTGTGTGAGGAATGTGGGCCGCTGCCGCTACAGCTCTCCTGCCCACATTCGCGTTGGTCGTTAGGGGTGCCTGTTCTGTCATCCCAAAGGTATCCGTGCCGTCCGACTCCATAAAGTGGAAACCTCGAAGTCGGAATCGTGCAAAACCAGATATCCAGTCCGTGCGCATCAACGTCGTTGATCACATTGTTGGCAACAAAAATGTAAGGGTTAGGACCGATACCGCCATTTAAAGTTATTCGCCGAACAAGAACGGTGAAGCCCCAGTCCTCCACTGGGTCTCGATTTGGCCAAAATGCTCGGCAACTGTCACAAGGCGCATGAAGAGCGGCTGTCACGGTCGGCCCCGCTCGAAAGTCCCAAGCTGCGCCACTTCATTTGTGTTCAAATCTCGAACTTTCCAAACCGGTGGAACCCAGTCCGGACGTTTTGGTATGACAATGATGCCCCTACCATCTTTATTCTGATGAATCTTGAGCACATGACGAACGTCCTCAAGAGTTGGGAAAAGCCTTTCGTCTGGCTCCAGCGAACTGCCAGCTTCCGTATAAAAAACACCGTAGCCACTGCGGCCTGCACCGTTGTCCTCCACAAACCAGCAGTAGGCAAATAGGTGGTCCTCCTGCGAATCAATCGTGGAATTGTGTGACTGGATTTCCATTTTGTTGCTGTTTTTTCCACAACCAACCTCTAATGCGAGGCAGGAAAGAAGACAAAGGACTCCCAAGAATTGGATTTTCATAATAAACGGGTCGGTTCCTAGTATTGTAGTATTTTCGCATTGTCATTTCACCTTCTTTGCGCCGATGCAAGTATGATAGGCGGTTGACATGCGTCCATGTCACCATCTTAAACCGGTTCGCCATCCATTTCAACGTCATTGTCGTCTCCTGCCGCAATCGCCAAGCGATGTCCTGATTTCGTTTAGCGTCAAGCCTGCGGCTCGACCAAATCGGCGCATAGCGCCGACACTACAACAAAATCAGGACACCACTTCCAATCCGGACAGGCTTGTCACGTTCATCGCCTTGCTCTAATTTCGCGGCGGATTCAGGATACCACCGCATGCCGCCACCGCTAGATACACCCGCCAATCCAGTCCCGCTCTGCGTGGACCTGGACGGCACGCTCATCAAGACCGATTTGCTTTGGGAATCGCTGGCGCGACTGCTGCGACGAAATCCGTTCCAGCTCCTGCCCGTTCTTTTCTGGTGGGCGCGCGGCCGGGCTTTCTTGAAACGGCAGCTCGTCCGGCGCGTCACGATTGATCCTGCCGCCCTGCCCTACCACGACCCGTTCCTGGCCTTTTTGTGGGAACAAAAGGCCGCCGGCCGGAAATTGGTCCTCGTCACCGCCTCCGACCGCGACATGGCCCTGCCCGTCGCCAACCACACCGGGCTGTTTGACGAGGTGCTGGGCAGCGACGGCAAAACCAATTTGCGCGGCGCGAACAAACTCAAGGCGCTCACGGAAAAATTCGGCGAACGTGGTTTTGACTACGCCGGCAATTCATCCGCCGATCTCGCCGTCTGGCGCGGCGCGCGTGAAGCCATCGTCGTCAATGCCAGCGCTGCCGTCCTGAAACGGGCCGCCGAAGGCACGAAACTTGGTCCGACGTTCACGCAGGATTATTCGCCGTTCGCCACGTTGAAAAGTTTTTTTAACGAACTCCTGGTTCGCAGCGGTTATCTCCTGGCCATCGGCGCCGGACTTTTGTTAACCGCCGCGTTTCCGAAAATCGGCATCGCCGGTTGCGCCTGGATTGCGCCGGCCTTGATGATGGCCGCCGCCCATGGCAAACGTGGTGGCGATGTCTTCCGTGTCGGTTACGTTGCCGGGTTGGCTCACTTCCTCTCGTCGCTTTACTGGCTGCTGCTGATTCCGGTGACGGGCTTCCCGATTCTCGGCTGGTTTTTATTGGGCGTCTATCTCGGGTTATACCCGGCGGTCTGGGTCTGGCTGTTGAATTGGTGGGGCGAGCGCCCGTCGGGTCGAAGTCGAACGAAGACCGATCCTCGCGAGCCGGAACAAACCTCCTGGAGCAGCCGCACATTGTGGTCGTTGAGTGGTGCCGCCGTCTGGGTGGCGCTGGAAATGGTCCGGGCGCGGCTGTTCAGTGGTTTTCCGTGGAATCCGCTCGGCGCCTCGCAATTTCAACTGATACCGCTCATTCAAATCGCCTCGGTCGCGGGTGTCTATGGCGTCTCATTTTTGGTCGTGTGGGTTTCGTTGTCGCTGTTTTCCGCCACCCGCATGATTTTTCACCGGCCAGCCTCCCGGTTTGCGTGGCAGTTGGAAATTTTCCTGCCGCTGGCCGCAATCGCGGCGCTGTTTGCATTCGGTTTCGCGCGAATGAACGGACAAAATCCGCCCGGCGCGACGCTGCGCATCACGCTCGTTCAACCCAACATTCCGCAGACGTTGATTTGGGATCGGAACGCGAACACAAACCGTTTCAGCCAGCTCATTCAACTTACAGAAAATGCCCTGGCTTCATCGCCGGGTAATAATAAAAGTAACGAACCCCTCGCCCCGTCCCTCTCCCCGCCGGGCGGGGCGAGGGTGGTCCGCGCAGAGCGGGATCGGGAGAGGGGCTCGAGTAAGACCGGCTTGCTCATCTGGCCGGAATCCGCCGTGCCGGAATTCGACGCGGTCAGCTACGCCGCCATTACCAACCTTGTCCGCACCCATCATCTCTGGCTGATTTTCAATGCCGAAGATTATGTCTGGCGTTCCAGTACCGGGACCAATAATGACTACGATGCTTTCAACGCGGCGTTCCTGTTCAATCCGGAAGGCCGTTGCGCGGCGGTTTACCACAAACAAAAGCTGGTCATCTTTGGCGAATACATCCCGCTCGTGCGCTGGCTGCCGTTCATCAAATGGTTTACGCCCATCACCGGCAGCTTTGCGTCCGGTGACCGTGTGGTGCCGTTTGAAATGGAGCGCCGGCCTCCGGCCCGGCAGGAATCGAATGCTGATATTCCCGGCGCCCGGTCGGAGACCGGCGCTCCGGACCGCGTCAAAACCTCCACGCTCATCTGTTTCGAGGACGTGTTCCCGGAACTTGCGCGGGAATACGTGCAGGACGACACGGATTTTCTGGTGAACCTGACGAATGATGGCTGGTTTGGCGAGGGCGCGGCGCAATGGCAACAAACCGCCGCCGCCGTTTTCCGTGCCGTGGAAAACGGGGTGCCGCTGGTGCGCTCCGCCAATAACGGCGTGACGTGCTGGGTGGACGCCAATGGCCGGCTGCGCGAAATTTTCAGGGACAATACCGGCAGCGTTTACGGCGTCGGCGCAATGACGATTGAACTCCCGTTGTCGCAACCGGGTGAAAAGCGCGCGCCGACTTTTTACAATCAGCACGGCGATTGGTTTGGGTGGCTATGCGTCGGCGTCACGGGCATTTTGTTGGTCGTAAAAATTTCAGGTCAACGCCGCAGACAACAACCGTGAGCAAGGCGCAACCGACACACACCGAATGGAAATAACTCCCTCTCCCCGCCCAAACGGGGAGAGGGCTGGGGCGAGGGGTTCGTGCTTGTAAACATTGGCCTCCTCACCCCGGCCCTCTCCTCCTTGAGGGAGGCGAGGGAGAAAAAATGGCGCGTGTTGCTGCCGGATAAATCCGGCGTTCCCGCCGGAAGGATGCGACTGGACTTTTGCAGTATCAAGGTGCGCCCCGTTGATGCTTCCGCGCCCTTTGCGGCTTGCCACCGCCTCGCGGCGGAATAAGCTTCTTCCCGAACGGAGCCTTTTAACCATTGACCCATCATTCTATGCCATTCACCGCTGCTCAAATTGCAGAACAACTCCGGGGCGAAGTCCTCGGCGACGGTTCAGTCCAACTCACCGGCTTCGCGCCCGCCGACTGTGCCCGGGCTGGCGACCTCACTTTCGCTGAGAAGGAAACCCACTTCGCCGCTGCCGAACAAAGCCAGGCCGCCGCCATCCTCGTATCGGAAGCGTTCGCGCCGTCGAAGAAAGTCCTCATCCGCGTGCGGAACGCGCGCGTGGCCATGGCCCGGGTGCTGCCGCTCTTTTTCCCGCCGGACCAACAACCAACCGGCATTCATCCCAGCGCGATTATTGATGCTTCGGCGCAAATTGATCCCACGGCGTGCATCGGGCCGGATTGCGTGCTGGGCGCGCGCGTGCGGCTCGGCGCGCGTTCCGTGCTCATGGGCGGCAACCATATCGGCCGGGACTGTCAGATTGGCGACGACGTGTGCCTGTTCCCAAACGTCGTTGTTTATGCGCGGACACAAATCGGTCATCGGGTCAGCATCCACGCCGGCACGGTCATCGGCTCGGACGGCTACGGCTACGTGTTCGACGAGGGCCGCCACCGCAAAGTGCTGCAGGTTGGCAATGTGATCATCCACGACGACGTGGAGATCGGCGCCAACTCGGCCGTTGACCGCGCCACGCTTGGTTCCACCGTCATCGGCCAGGGCACCAAGATTGATAATCTCGTGCACGTCGCGCACAACGTCGTCATTGGCCGGCACTGTCTGGTCATGGGCCAGTCGGGTTTTGCTGGCAGCACGCGCCTTGGAGATTACTGCGTGATTGCTTCGCAGTCGGGGATTGCGGGACATTTGAAGCTCGGCAACCAGGCGATGGTCGGCGCGAAGTCTGGTGTGATGCGCGATATTCCCGACGGAGGGACAGTGCTCGGCTATCCCGCCTCGCCGGACAAACAGGCCAAGCGGCAGATGATCGCGGTGCAGCAGTTGCCGGACATGATCCACCGCCTGCGCGAACTGGAGAAGCAGGTGGAACAACTCCGTGCCAAAGTCGGCATTTAACTCGCATATTTCACACTCTGCATCAGCCTGCTGCGTAGCGCAGACTTCCAAGTCTGCTGTATCGCGGGTTTCTCAACCCGCTGATGCCACGCCGCATCCGACACTCTGCCGACTTGGAAGTCGGCGACACAGCAGGCTTGGAAGCCTGCGCTACAGGTGCTTCGCACGTTCGCATTGAAACAAGTATGAGATAGCAGGTTAAAGATGCAATGGTAGGGCAATGAACTTCCGTCCCGGGTGACCGGCAATCAGGAGATTGAACCGGCTGGTAAAAAAAAGGCCGGACAACAGGTCCGGCCTCTTAAAACAGAATTGAGAACTAAATTACAACGGCAACAACAATGAAATCATACCTCATGCCCTGTCACCTGCCAGTCACCAGTTCTGGTTACAAGGGTCACCCGGGACTATATTACTTAACAGAGGCAGCTTTATTGGGTTTTCCAACAAACCAGCGGTTGAAAACGCTGTTTTTTACGGCGGCGGCTTTGCTGTTTGGCCTTTTTTGAAGTGGGCGGCGGCGGGGTGGCAATCATCCGCTTATCCGTTCAGTAACGCTTCCGCATGTTTCCTCGCGGCGTCACTCTGGCCGCCGAGCATTCGGGCCAGTTCCGTAATGCGGGATTTTTTGTCGAGCAGCCTGATTTCCGAAATCGTGCGGCCATCCTTTACCTGCTTGGTCACGACGTAATGCGCATCGGCGGGCGCGGCGACCTGTGGCAGATGCGTGATGCACAGCACCTGTCGCCGAAGAGCAATTTGCTTCATCTTTTCGCCCACGGCGTTGGCCGTCTCGCCGCCGATATTGGCATCCACCTCATCGAAAATCAGCACGGGAATTTCGTCTTCCGCCGCCAGCACGGTCTTGAGCGCCAACATGACGCGGGCCATTTCACCGGACGACGCGATGGCGCGGAGAGGCTTGGCAGGCTCGCCCGGATTGGGAGCGAATTGGAATTCGATTTCGTCGAAACCCGTTTGTCGCAGCGTAGGAGCCGACGTGAGGAGGCTCTGACTTTCTTTTGATTTGAGACTCGTTACCTCGTCTCCTACGGAATCGGCTCTGATTGCCACGTCAAATTTGCTTTGCTTGAAACCCAAATCGTCGAGCTGTTTGCCCACGGCTTTCGCGAGTTGCGGAATCACCTTGCAGCGCTTGGCAGAAAGGTCCCTGCCCTGGCGCAACAGTTCGGCATCCAATTTTTGCAATTCACCGTTGAGTCGCGCCAGTTCGCCGTCGCGCTGTTCCAAGCTTTCGAGTTTGCGCTTCGCATCGTCGCCGAACCCGATGATCTCGGCGAGCGTCGCGCCGTATTTGCGCTTGAGCGAGTGGAGGAGGTCCAGCCGTTCTTCGAGCACCTGAAGTTGCGCGGGGTCAACGTCCACTTTTTCCGTGTAACGCGAAAGCCCGGACTGCAATTCGCGCAACGCGGACGCCGCCTGTCCGTGCAATTCAACCAGTGCGCCCGCGCCCGTGTCCACGCGCTGCAATTCCTGCAAGGTGCGGCCCACCGCGCCAGCCTGCCCGAGCAATGAATTTTCGTTCCCGTCCAGCAGATCCAGCGCCGCCTGGCTTAATTGCAGCAGCTTCGCCGCGTTGCTCGCGCGCTGGAATTTTTCCTCAACCCCCTCATCTTCACCGGGCTGAAGCCGGGCACCGGAAATTTCGTTCACTTGAAAACGCAGCAGGTCCAGTTGCTGCGCGTAGGTTTTCTCATCCACGATGAGCGCGGTTTTTTCGCTTTCGAGCGCGGAGCGGCGTTGAACCAGTTCGCCGAACGCCGCCCGCTCCTTTTCCAGATCGCCGAAAGCGTCGAGAATGGCGAGTTGCTTCGCCGGATGCAAAAGCGACTGGTGGTCGTGCGGGCCGTGCATGTCCACGAGCCATTCGCCAATCGCCGCCAGAACATTCAGTGTGGTGGCCGAACCGTTGACGAACTGGCGGTTCGTTCCACCGGTGGTGAAAGTGCGTTTGAGGACGAGTTGATTTTCCTCGCACGGCTCCAGGCCGTTTTCTTCGAGAAATTTCCCCAGCGGCGACGGAGCGCCGGCCTCCGGCCCGGCTTGTTTCAATCCATTGCCGCGACGAGCCGGGCCGGAGGCCGGCGTTCCGCGTTTATTGACATGCAATTCCGTGACGTCGAACAGGGCTTCGACGGAACAACTGTCGCTGCCATTGCGGATGAGCGTGCGGTCGGCGCGTTCGCCCAGGACGAGATTGAGCGCGCCGATGATGATGGATTTGCCCGCGCCGGTCTCGCCGGTGATGACATTGCAGCCGGGCTGGAGCTCCAGTGTCAGATCGCTCACAAGAGCGAGGTTTTTGATGCGCAGCGTCGTCAACATGGTTACATTCGCACTGCCAATGTGAAGGCGACGGGCGCCTTCGGCAAAAGAAAATTTTAATCATGGCGTTCTTATTCATTTTTCTCGGCAGCGGCACGTCGCAGGGCGTGCCCATCATCGGCAAGGAATATCCGCCGGAATTCCTGGCCAATCCCAAAAACCATCGTACCCGGCCTTCCCTTTACATCGCCACGGACAAGGTCAAGTTGACCGTGGACACGACGCCGGAATTTCGCATCCAGATGCTCCGCGAAAACATCCGCTGGCTTGATGCGGTTATTTTCACCCATTCCCACGCCGATCATATCATGGGTCTGGACGATTGCCGCCGTTTTTGCGATTTGCGCAAAGGGGCGTTGCCGATTTATGCGAACGAGGAAACAATGGCGACGCTTCGGCGTATTTTTATCTACGCGTTTGACGGGCGGGCGATTCCGAAAGGCTATTTTCGGCCCGAACCCCACGTCATTGACGGAACATTCACTTTGGGTGATTTGGAAATCATTCCCCTGCCCTTGCCGCATGGCGCGATCGACACCAACGGCTATCTCTTCGTGCAAAATGGCAAGAAACGGCTCGCGTATTTAACCGACTGCAAGGAAATCCCCGCCGCCGCGCTGGGAAAGGTCCAAGGCGTTGAAGTCGCCGTGCTCGATGCGTTGCGTTACACGCCGCATCCAACCCACATGTGCCTCGACGAAGCGCTGACGGCGGCACGGCGCATCGGCGCGGCGCGGACCTATTTCACACACCTCACGCACGATTACGACCACGACCGGGCACAGGCGGAATTGCCATCCGGAGTGATGCTCGCGTGGGACGGGCTGAGGATAACAGGCAATTAAACGTTGAAAGGACATTGCCGATATGAAAATTATTTGGATTATTTTAGTCGCAACCTTGTTTCAGAACGGCGGGCTTAACCCGGCGCTGGCGGCGGGCAACAACACTTTCAAGCCTTCAAATCCACCGGAAATGAAGCCGCTGACCGGACACGATTCCCCGGCATACCGCGCGGCCCAGTGGTTCAAGCACGGCGTCAATCTGGGTGACTATCTTGAAGTGCCGCCGAACCAAGGCTGGGGGGTGACCGTTTCAGCGGACGAATTTGCACAGATGAAGCGTGAGGGTTTTGATCATGTGCGCGTGCCCGTTGGCTGGCATCATTACGCCGGGGCCGCGCCGGATTTCACGCTCACGCCGGAGATTTTTGCCCGGGTTGATTTTGTCGTCACCAATGCGCTGAACAGCGGACTGGGCGTGATGATCAACATCCATCACTTCAACGAATTGGACAAGGACCCGGCAGGGCAGACGGAAAAATTTCTCGCGTTGTGGCGTCAAATCGCGGCGCATTACAAGGATTTCAACAACCGGCTCGCGTTCGAACTTGATAATGAACCGCATGAAAACGCCAGGACCGCATTGATGAATCCGATTTACGCCCGCGCCATTGCGGAGATTCGCCGGAGCAATCCAAACCGGACGATTTTCGTTGAGCCGGGAAACTGGGGCGGCATTGACGAGTTGAAAAATCTGGTGCTGCCGCCCGACGACAACGTGATTGTTTCCGTCCATTGTTACGACCCGTTTCACTTCACACATCAAGGCGCGGATTGGGCCGGACCGGACACGCAACAAACCGGCATCCAGTTTCCCGGCCCGCCCGCACAACCGCTCAAGGCCGACCCGGGGCTGAATTTGAATTCCAACGTTTTAGCCTGGATTCAAGCCTACAACACCCTGCCGACGGATAAAAATCCGAGCAGCGCGCTGGCCTTCGCGGACAAATTAAAATTCCTCCGCACGTGGTCGGATTATTACGGATACCCGATTCACATCGGTGAATTTGGCTGCTACATCAAGGCTGACCCGGCGTCACGTGCCCGTTTCTACTCGGCGTTCCGGCGGGCGGCGGAGCAGCAGGGTTTGGGCTGGGCGACCTGGGACTGGAGCGCAAACTTTCGTTATTGGGATAAAAAAGCCGGCAAACCCATGCCCGGAATGCACGAAGCGCTCTTCGGCAAATTGAATTGAACCGGACACCGGGTGCGAGGTCAAATGACCAATATATGAGTTTTTTTGGGGTCAGATTCACGGTTTTTGTCTTCGCGCTCGCGCCGCTATTCGCCTACGCCGGCGGCGACGAGGTGGTCGTGATTTACAACACGCGCCTGGCGGGATCGAAAGTGGTGGCGGAACATTACGCCCAAATGCGGCAGGTGCCGGAGACTCAAATTTACGGACTCGACTTGCCCATCACCGAGGAGATGACGCGCGCCGAGTTTCGCGACGCGCTGCAATTTCCGCTGGCCAGCCGGCTGGTCGTGGACAATCTCTGGCGGTTTGGTTCCGTGACCAACGCCGCGACCAACGGCCAGCCGCAACGCGTGGACCACCCGGTCGTTGAATCCAAAATCCGCTACGCTGTCCTGTGCTGGGGTGTTCCGCTGAAAATTGCCGCCGACCCGAATTTGCGCGAACCGGGCCGGGAAAACGTCCGTCCGGAACTGTTGCGCAACGAAGCGGCGGTGGATTCCGAGCTGGCCTGGCTGCCGCTGCTGAAAATGAACGTTCCGCTTTCCGGACCGCTGCCCAACTGGGTTTATGGGACCACGAACCTGGCGCTGCTCCATCCCACCAACGGCATTTTGCTGGTCGCCCGGCTCGACGGCCCCAGTGTGGAGATTGCGCGCGCGCTGGTGGACAAGGCACTCGCCGCCGAACGCGACGGCTTGTGGGGCCGCGCCTACTTCGACGCCCGCGGACTGTCCCAAACCGACACCAATTATACCAATTATATTTTGGGCGACGAATGGATCCTGGGTGCGGGAGAAATCTGCCGCCAACTGGGTTTTGAAACGACCGTGGACAAAAATCCCGCCACCTTCCCCGCCGATTTTCCAATGAGTCAGATCGCGATTTATTGCGGCTGGTATGATGAAAACGTCAGCGGCCCGTTCACGCTGCCCAAAGTTGAATTCATGCCCGGCGCGTTTGCGTATCATTTGCATTCCAGCAGCGCGGCCACGTTGCGGAGCACGAACCAGTTTTGGGTCGGGCCGCTGCTCGCTAAAGGCGCCACCTGCACCATGGGCTGCGTGTATGAACCGTATCTCTCGGGCACACCGAATGTCGCCGCCTTTCTCGCGCGGCTGACTGTCGGCAGATTCACGTTTGGCGAGGCCGCCTGGGCCGCACAACCCGCCTTGTCCTGGCAGACCACCGTCGTCGGTGACCCGCTTTACCGGCCCTTTGGCCGGGAACCGTCCGTGTTGCATGCGGAATTCGCCCGCACCCACAACCCACTTATCGAATGGTCTTATCTGCGCATCGTGGATTTGAGTCTTGTTCATGGTGCGCCTGTTACCAAACTCGCCGCTTTCCTCGAAACCGTTCCCGCAACCACCAATAGCGCCGTGCTCACCGAAAAACTCGCCGACCTTTATGAAATGCAGGGCAAACCGTCCTCGGCCATCGAAACCTTCCAGCGCGCCCTGACGCTCAACACGTCGCCGGAACAGCGCATTCGCATCCGGCTCACGCTGGGCGAAAAACTTCTGGCGCAAAATCGCGAAGCCGACGCCATTGAAAATTACAAACAGCTTCTCAAGGAATCACCCGATTACCCCGGCCGGCCATCCGTCGAGGCAAAACTGGCCGCGCTCGAACCAAAACCCGCCGGGACCAACGCTCCGGCCGGAACCAATGCTCCGGTCGGGACCAACGCTCCGGCCAGCCCCAAACCGGCCAATTGAATGAAACCACGGAGTACTTGAATTTTAGGCTGCCAACCGGAGCGCGAGTTGTCCCAACTCGCAGCATGCCCAACCAATCCCGCCGCTGCGGATTGAGGACAATCCGCGCTCCGTGATAAATTAGGCCATCACCAATTTTTCGTGTATTTCGTGTATTTCGTGGTTAATTATTCCCATGGCCATTTTCTACGACACCCACGCGCATCTTGATTACCCGGACTACGCAAAGGATATGACGGAAGTCATTGCCCGCGCCCAGGCCGCCGGCATCACCAGGATCATTTCCATCGGCACCGACCTTGAAAGCAGCGCGCGCGCGATCAGGCTGGCCGAGCGTTTCGCGTGCGTCTTTGCCGCCGTCGGCTGGCATCCGTCAAACGCCCACGAAGCACCGGACGATATTCGCGAACCGCTGCGCAAACTGGTGAAGCATCCGAAAGTCGTCGCCATCGGTGAAATCGGCCTCGATTACCACCGTTTGCCGGGCGGAAAAACCGGCGGCACTGCCGACGACGACGCGCGCTACAAACAAAAACAGGCCGATATTTTTCGGCAACAGTTGGAAGTCGCCATCGACGCCGGGTTGAACTGCGTCATTCACCAGCGCGACTCATTTGACGACACTTTCGCCCAACTCAAACCATTCGCTGGCAAGGTCCGCGGCGTGTTTCATTGCTTCGGCGAAACGGTGGAGCGATTGCATCGCGTTTTGGAAATCGGCTCGCTCGTCAGCTTCACCGGCATCGTCACGTTCAAGAACGGACAAAACGTTCGCGACACCGTCGCCGCGACGCCGCTGGACAAATTCATGCTGGAAACCGATTGTCCGTATCTCGCGCCCATGCCGTATCGCGGCAAACGCTGCGAACCGGCTTATGTGAAGGAAATTTCCGAAACCGTCGCCCAGGTGAAGGGCTGTTCGCTCGAAGAATTGAGCGCGGCGACATGCAAAACGGCGGCGGGATTTTTCCCGAAGTTAAAATAGGCACGCCCAACCGGAACAAACCTCGGTAGGGCGGGCAGTCCTCTGCCCGCCGCTCGTCCGTATGCCAACAACGGCGCGCACGGAGTGTCGCGCCTACCCATGTGCCGATTCCCACTGGAAATTGGTATTGGATGGTGATAAGAAGAGAGCAAATCAAATTGACGCATCAACCAGCAGGCACATATGAAATCATTAAACATCAGCACCTCATTGGCTCTTGTGGCTTTGGCCATCATCTCGACCTCCTGCGCGACTCCGCCGCGGACGTTTCATAACTATGATAATACCGCACTGGTCATTGAATCCTGGGACAACCAGACCTGCCGGATGCTCCGACCGGACGCTTCTGTCAGCGAAGACAACAACCGGTTTTTGGCGAGGGCCGCGACATTGCCCAAAAGCCAAACCGCCGTGGTCATTCTTGAGAATTACACTGAATCACAAATTGGCGACCAGTTTCACGACCGCGGCACATACTGGCTCGTCAGCTTGCGGAATCTCGGATATCGGCACGTTGTCATCCTTCAAGGCCAGGACATCACCGAGCTTGAGGGGTTGAAAATCCTCGCCGATTACGATTGATGAAATCGAGGCAGACAAAGCTGGCTGCAAGTTAGCCAACGCTCGCCCTCATCCCGGCCTTAACTCTTGTGATGGCGAATAGTATTTATGCTCATCAAGTTTGCGACCGCATTACCGTTGGCGTGAAAGATTCGGTTGGCGACTCATTCCCATCAGCAGCAGAATGGAATAATCAGAGGCGTGATTGTGTGTCGCCGGTCGCCGCGTCAATCGCTTGCTCACCTCATTCGGCTGCGCTCCAGATTGGCTCGCCGCCCAGCTTCCGGGGAGTTGCTTTTAGGATTTCATATGCGCGAAGGAGTGTTCACGTCATATGCCCTATAGCACATTTACCAGGCTTCCTCATACATTTAATAATTAACGATAATGTATAAATAGCAGACATATCTTGACAGCTTCTTATTTTTGTGCGCCGCTTCGTGCCTAGGGGAGAAGAAAGCAGCAAGCGTCCGTCTGAGCTTACTCCCTTTCGCAGGCATTCTCTCCCGTGCTATGGCTGACGTGACTGACATGTTGCAGGCAATCGAGCGCGGCGAAGCGCACACGAGCGCGGAACTGCTGCCGCTGGTTTATGACGAATTGCGCCGCCTGGCCGCGCACAAGCTCTCCCAGGAACGCCCCGGCCAAACCCTCCAGGCCACCTCGCTGGTCCACGAGGCCTGGCTGCGCCTGGTGGGCGCGGAAAGCCAGAAGTGGGAAGGGCAGAAGCACTTTTTCGCGGCCGCGGCGGAGGCGATGAGGCGGATCCTGGTCGAGAACGCACGCCGCAAGCAGCGGCTCAAGCACGGCGGCGGGTGCCAACGGGTCGAGGGGGACGCGGTGGAATTGGCCTGCCCGTTGCCCGACGACGATTTGCTGGCTCTCGATGAAGCGCTGACCCAACTGGCGAAGGTGGACTCCGCCGCGGCAGAACTCGTCAACCTGCGCTTTTTCACCGGCCTGACGCAGGCGGAAGCCGCCGCGCAACTGGGCATTTCCCGCAGCACCGCCGACCGGGCCTGGGTTTTCGCCCGCGCCTGGCTCTTCCGGCGCGTTCGCCTGCCGGACGAGCCGGACAAATAGAATCACCAAGCGTCTGCCGATTTCTTGAAGCAAACCGGCCGGCCACGTCGCATGTATCGGTGAAACGATTGCTGATCGGAATCAACTCTATGAGCACAGACTGGGAACGAATCAAACAGGTTCTGGCCGAGGCGGCGGCCCGCAACTCACCAGCCGAACGAGCAGCTTATCTGGACGGCGCCTGTCGCGGCGACGAACGGTTGCGCGCGGAAGTCGAGAAACTCCTGCTGGCCCACGATCAAGCCGGCGCGTTTCTTGAAGACCCGGTTGCTCCACCACAGCATTCCACGATCGTCCTTCCCGCACCACTCACCGAGAAGCCCGGCGACCGCATCGGGCGCTACAAGTTGTTGCAGCAAATCGGCGAAGGTGGCTGCGGGGTGGTCTATATGGCCGAACAGGAGCAACCCATCCGGCGGCGAGTTGCTCTCAAGGTGATCAAGCTGGGGATGGACACCAAGGCGGTCATCGCCCGGTTCGAAGCCGAGCGCCAAGCCCTGGCGCTGATGGACCATCCGAATATCGCCAAGGTGCTCGATGCCGGCGCGACCGACACCGGCCGGCCCTACTTCGTCATGGAACTGGTGCGGGGGATCAAGATCACGGACTACTGCGACCAGAACAACCTTTCGACCGAGCAACGGTTGGACCTGTTTATCCAGATCTGCCATGCCATCCAGCACGCGCACCAGAAGGGCGTGATTCACCGCGACATCAAGCCCTCGAACATCCTGGTGACCGTGCATGATGGGAAACCACTGCCGAAGATCATTGATTTTGGCATCGCCAAGGCCACCTCGGGCCAACTGTTAACGGACAAGACGCTGTTCACAGCGTTCGAGCAGTTTATCGGCACGCCGGCTTATATGAGTCCGGAGCAGGCGGAAATGAGCACGCTGGACATCGACACGCGCAGCGACATCTACGCGTTGGGGGTGTTGCTCTACGAACTGTTGACCGGTCAGACGCCGTTTGACGCGCAGGAACTGGTGGCGGCGGGCCTGAACGAGATGCGGCGGATCATCCGGGAACAGGAGCCGCTTCGGCCTTCGACGCGGATTAGCACGTTGGAAGCAGCCGACCAAACCGCAGTAGCCAGGCGACGTCATTCCGAGCCGCCGCAACTGATTCATATGGTGCGCGGGGATTTGGACTGGATCGTGATGAAGTGTCTCGACAAGGACCGCACCCGCCGTTACGAGACGGCCAACGGGCTGGCCGACGATGTGGTGCGACATATGCAGGACGAGCCGGTGGTGGCCCGGCCGCCAAGCCGGATTTATCGGTTTCGGAAGCTGGTGCGACGAAACAAGCTGGTTTTCACCGCCAGCGCCGCTGTTGCTTTTGCGCTCCTGCTGGGCGTGGCGGTGAGCGTCTGGCAGGCCGTCCGTGCCACCCAGTCGGAGACCCTGGCCAAACAGCGCCTCGCGGAGTCCGAGGCCATCTCCAAATTCATGACCGAAGCGTTCCAGAGCCCGGACCCAGCGCGCGACGGTCGCACCATCACCGTCGCCGAAACTCTCGGCACCGCAGCCAGGAAGCTGGACGCGGAATTGACCAACCAGCCCGCCCGCCGTGCCAGCCTCCAGGCCACGCTGGCTAAAACTTACTGGGCGCTGGGTCTCCGCCGCGAGGCCGTCGCGCTGGAGGAGAAGGTTCGAGATTACCACTTGGCCGTCTCGGGCCCGGAGCATCCTGACACGCTCGCGGCGATCAGCGACCTGGCGGTTTACTATGCTGCGGTCGGCCGCGAGGTCGAGTCCCTCAAGATGTCGGAGAAGGTGCTGGCGCTCAGCCGCAAGGTGAACGGCCCGGAACACCCCGACACGCTCAAGGAGATGAGCAATCTGGCGTGGTTGTACGAAAACGCCGGTCGCTCCGACGAGTCCCTCAAGCTGCGGGAGGAGGTCTTGGCGCTTCGTCGCAAGGTGAGCGGCCCCGAAGACCCCGAAACAATCTCGGCGATGAACGAACTTGGACTTTCCTTTGGCGACGTCGGTCGCCAGGACGAGGCGCTCAAGCTGCGGGAACAGCTAGTGCCACTCAGCCGAAAGGTGAACGGTCCGGAACACCCCGCCACGCTCTGGGCGATGCATTGGCTCGCCTATTCCTACGGAGAGGCCGGGCGCTGGGATGAGGCCATCAAATTGCAGGAGGAGGTGCTGGCGCTCCGCCGCAAGGTGAGCGGCCCGGAACACTCCGACACGCTCTGGGCGATGCACACCCTGGCGTATTCCTACGACTATAGTGGCCGCCGCAACGAGGCTCTTAAGATGCGGGAGGAGATGCTGGCGCTTCGCCGCAAGGTAAGCGCGGACTCACCCCCCGTGCTCGCGTCGGCGATGTATCAACTGGCGGGCTCCTACGACGAGGCCGGCCGCCGCGACGAGGCGATGAAGCTGCGGGAGGAGGTGTTGACGATTTACCTCAAAGCGAGGGGCAAGGAGAACGCCGACACGCTCTGGGTGATGCACGACCTCGCCTATTACTACGACGCGGCCGGCCGCTGCGACGAGGCTCTCAAGCTGCGCGAGGAAGCGCTGCCGCTCCTGCGCAAGGTGAGCGGCCCGGAACACCCCAACACGCTCCTGGCGATGTACGACCTGGCAACTTCTTATGACGAGGCTGGCAGGCAGGCCGAGGCCCTCAAGCTCAGGGAAGAGTTGCTGCCACTTCGCCGCAAGGTGAACGGCCCTGAACACCCGGACACGCTCAATCTTCTCAATGGCCTGGCCAGGACGTTGGCTGCAAGCGATGCGCCGGAGATTCGCAATGGGACCAACGCGGTCCGTTTGGCGGAAGAAGCTGTTGCGGCGACCAGCCGGACAAACGCCAGTTTTCTCGATACTTTGGCAGCCGCTTATGCCGAGACGCATCAGTTTGGCAAGGCGGTCAACACGCAGAACGAAGCGATCGCCCTGCTGCGAGACGAGTATCAGAAGACGGATTACGCTTCCCGGCTGAAGCTATACCAATCGAACATTCCTTACCGGGATCATGACCAATCGAACACTCATTATCGGGATCATAATGCGCTGGCGGCCAACACACTCACGCTGATTAGCCAGGGAAAGTTTGCGCAAGCCGAACCTCTGGCACGCGAGTGTCTGGCGCTGCGCGAAAAAATGATTCCAGACGATTGGCGGACTTTCAATGCCCGATCTCTACTGGGCGGTTGTCTGCTTGGGCAAATGAAATATGCCGAAGCTGAACCGTTACTGCTCTCCGGTTACGAAGGTCTGAAACAACGCGAAGACAAGATTCGACCCGCAGCCAGGGAGCTTCGTCTGCAAGAAGCCCTTCAGCGCCTGGTGCAACTCTACGAAGCAACGGGCCGGGCCGAGCAGGCCGCGGAGTGGAGAAAGAAACTGGCCGAACGGGAGGCTGACAAGAAATAAGCTGGAGCGTTTTCCCCATAGCCAAAACCGCGAAGCTCCAGGTCCCTAGCAACAAAACAAAGCCAAGCCCCTGAAAACCATGAGTCAATTCAAATTCACCTGTCCGCACTGCGAACAACACCTGCAATGCGACGAACAGGCATCGGGCCGCGAGATTCAATGCCCCAACTGCCAGCACCTTATCCATATTCCGCCGATTCCCGGCCGAACCGCCGAGTACAACCCCAAATCCGGGAAGACTGGGGCTACCTTTGTCCCGTCCGGCAACGTGTTGCCGCCAAAAGGGATATCGCTCGCTCGCAAGCCGGACCGGTCGGGACCGCCGTGAAAGGAGGCAACCCAATGCGGCGCGACTGAAGAATTTTCGATTTTTCCTGAAGCAATCCGGGAAGAAATGGCGCTTAGGTAATTAGGACAGAGAAATTCGTTCAAACCACAATATCAAAACTTATGAAAACGAACATTGCTTTTTCAAGTCGGGCCGGACGCTGGTTCGGCCCAGGAAACATGATGAATTCCAAGAGTCTTTTCCGGCGGCTGGCTGGGACTTTGCCGGGCGTCCTGCTGTGGCTGGCTGTCCTGCCTTACGGTGCACTCGTGCTGCCGGTTTTTGATGCTCAAGCCGGAGTGGTCTTCACCACTTTGTATTCATTTGGTTCGGTTCAGGATACCAATGGTGTTGCGCTTGATGGTGCAAATCCTCAGGCCGGGCTGTTGCAGGGCAGCGACGGCAATTTCTATGGCACGACTTTCTGGGGTGGCACCAACATCGGATTGACACCTTATGGTTGGAATTCTTGGGGCACGGTGTTCAAAATGAGCACTAATGGAACGCTGACCACTTTGTATTCCTTCACCGGCGATAATGATGGCGCAAATCCCTCTGCCGGGCTGGTGCAGGGCAGCGACGGAAATTTATACGGCACAACTTACTATGGCGGCACGAACGGTTATGGCACCGTGTTCAAAATCAGCACCAATGGAGTGTTCACCAGTTTGTATTCCTTCGGTTCGGTTCTGGATAGCAATGGCCTTTTACTTGATGGCTCGGGACCAAATGGGCTGGTGCAAGGCAGCGACGGCTTATTCTATGGCACGACCCAATGGGGCGGCGCTTTCACTGACCAATATAATAGCATCGGCTATGGCACCGTGTTCAGAATCACCACCAATGGGGCGCTGGCCACCTTGTATTCATTCGGTTCAGTTCAGGATACGAATGGTAATCCACTTGATGGCGTGGCTCCCTTTGCCAGCCTGGTGCAGGGTAGCGACGGGTATTTATATGGCACGACTTCTGGTGGCGGCACAGATGACTATGGCACCGTGTTCAGAATCAGCACCAATGGGGTGCTGACCTGTTTATATTCCTTCACCGGCGGCAATGATGGCGGGGGGCCTGCCGCCTGTCTGGTGCAAGGCAGCGACGGCGATTTCTATGGCACTACCGCAGGCATTCTCAGTAGGGGAAATATTGGAAGCAAGCCGGGCAGTCCTGGCAGCGTGTTCAAAATCACCGCCAATGGAGCGCTGACCGCTTTGCACACATTCGGCACATTCTTCGGCGAGAATGATGGCTTAAATCCCCAAGCCGGGCTGGTGCAAGGCAGCGACGGCACTTTTTATGGCACGACTGAATCCACCACCGTGGAATCCGGAATGGATTATATTGCATTCGTCGGCCCTGGCACCGTGTTCAGAATCAGCACTAATGGCGGGCTAACGACCGTTCATGCTTTCGGCTCGATTACTAATACGAGTGGCGAGCTGCTAGATGGTGTAAGTCCCGCTGCCGCTCTGGTGCAGGGCAGGGACGGCAATTTCTATGGCACAACTTCCAGCGGCGGCGCATTCACGAATCAATTCGCGAATCAATTCGGCCAAGGCTACGGCACCGTTTTCCGGCTGACCATCGTGCCATCACCGCAACTGACCATCATTCCTTACGGAGAAAATGTCATTTTGACGTGGCCGACCAATGCCTTCGTTTTCACTTTGCAATCCAGCACTGGTCTTGGTTCTGCGGCAAACTGGAACACCAATTCTCCATCTCCTGTCGTCATCGGTGGGCAGAACGTGATTATTAATCCGCTCACCGGCACCCAAATGTTTTTCCGATTGCTGTTGGCTCAATAACCGACGAAATAAAAACGTCTATGAAAACAACCAATATCAAATGGTTTCTGAACGATTCATTGACCAAACTCATCCTCTTGGCAGTTGGGTTGTTCTTGGCAACCACGAGCAGCGCTTTGGCCACCGTGCGCTACGTGAACGTCAACAACGCCAACCCCACGCCGCCCTACACCAACTGGGCCACCGCGGCCACGAACATTCAGAACGCGGTAGATGCGGCAGGGGCGGGTGACCAGATTGTGGTGACCAACGGCATCTACGCCGGTGGCAGTCGGGTGGACCCATATGGTGACCCCACCTGTGTGGTGGTAGCCAAGCCGCTGGTCTTGAGCAGTGTTAACGGCCCTGACGTCACCATAATCGATGGCGGTGGCGGGGCCACGTGCCTTTACCTCACCAACAACGCGGTGATGGTGGGCTTCACCCTGACCAATGGTTCGACCTACTACACCGAATATGGCAACGGCGGAGGGGTCTATTGCGAATCCAACGCCGTGCTGACCAATTGCGTGTTGACCGGCAACTCGGCCAACTACGGCGGCGGGGCCTATGGCGGCACGCTCAACAACTGCACGCTCACCGGCAACACGGCATACGAATATGAAATTACTTTGTTCCATCCCATAGGTGGCTATGGCGGTGGAGCTTATGGCAGCACGCTTAACAACTGCACGCTGAGCGGCAACTCGGCGGTCTTTGGCGGTGGGGTTGCCGGTTACAGCACGCTCAACAACTGCACGCTGAGCGGCAACTCGGCAGCCTTTAGCGGTGGGGTTGCCAGTTACAGCACGCTCAATAACTGCACGGTCACTGGCAACTCCGGCGACGGGGCCGCTTACAGCACACTCAACAACTGCACGGTCACCGGCAATTCAGGTGGGGCCTACTCCAGCACGCTGAACAATTGTGTGGTGTCTGGCAATACCGGCGGCGGGGCCGATTACAGCACGCTCAACAACTGCACGGTCACCGGTAATTCAGGCTGGGGAGCGTCGTCTGCCACGCTCAACAACTGCATCGTCTATTTCAACTCGGACCCTAATGGAGGCAACTATGACCCTTCCAGCACGCTTAACTTCTGTTGCACAACGCCCATGCCCACCAACGGTGTCGGCAACATCAGTGCCGACCCGCAACTGGCCAGCGCGTCGCATCTGAGTGCCGAATCCCCCTGCATCGGGGCGGGTAGCGCGACCTACGCCAGCGGCTCCGACATTGACGGCGAAGCCTGGAACAACCCGCCGTCCATCGGCTGTGATGAATACCACGCCGGGGCGGTGACGGGACCCTTGACGGTGAGCCTGACGGCAACCTTTATGAACGTGGCCACAGGCTTTCCAGCGGGTTTAACGGCGTTCATCGCTGGCCGCACCGACCTGAGCGTGTGGGATTTCGGCGATGGTTACGTGGCGGTCAACGAGCCTTATACTTCACACGCCTGGACCGTGCCGGGGGATTACCTTGTGGCGTTGTGGGCCTTCAACGACAGCTATCCGCAAGGGGTGAGCGCGACGGTGACGGTTCACGTCGAAGAAGGTGTGCATTACGTCGCGGCCACCAGTGGTAATCCGGTCGCGCCCTACCTGTCCTGGGCGACGGCGGCCACCAACATCCAGGACGCGGTGGATGTGGCGCCACCGGGCGGCACAGTTTTCGTGACTAATGGGACTTATGCAGCCGGCGGGCGGACAATACCAGGGGACAACATGGCGAACCGGGCGGCGGTGGACAAACCGCTGACGGTGCGGAGCGTCAACGGCCCGGGCGTCACCGTAATCGATGGCGGTGGCGCGGTGCGGTGCCTTTACCTGACCAACGACGTGGTGATGGTCGGCTTCACGTTGACAAATGGTATGGGCTTCCGAGGGGGAGGGGCGTACTGCGAATCCAGCAGCGCTGTGCTGACCAATTGCGTGCTGACCGGCAACTCGACGCCCTACGACGGCGGTGGGGCCTATGGCGGCACGCTCAACCACTGCACGTTGAGCGCCAACTCGGCAAACGGCTACGGCGGGGGGGGCTGGGTTTGCACGCTCAACAACTGTACCTTGACAGGCAACTCGGCAGCTTGGGGCGGCGGGGCTGATGGCGGCACGCTCAACAACTGCACCCTGAGCGGCAACTTGGCGAGAATTTGGGGCGGCGGGGCCCTTGGCTGCACACTCAACAACTGCACGTTGACGGGCAACTCAGCCACCTTTGGCGGCGGGGCTGATGGCGGCACGCTCAACAACTGCACCCTCACCGGCAACTGGGCAACTAATTCTGGTGGTGGGGCCTTTAACTGCACGCTGAACAACTGCATCGTCTATTTCAACTCGGACCCCAATGGGGGCAATTATGGCCTTTACAACACGCTCAACTATTGTTGCACCACTCCCATGCCCACCAACGGTGTCGGCAACATCACCAACGCGCCGCTGTTCGTGAATTACGCTGGCGGCAACCTGCGCCTGCAATCGAACTCCCCCTGCATCAACTCGGGCGACAACGCCTATGTCGTCGGGAGCACCGACCTGGACGGCAATCCCCGCATCGTCGGCGGCACGGTGGACATCGGTGCTTACGAATATCAGACACCGACTTCCATCATTTCCTATGCCTGGCTCCAGCAATATGGCCTGCCCACCGACGGCTCGGCGGATCACGCCGACCTGGACGGCACCGGAATGAATGTTTACCAGGATTGGGTCGCCGGCTTAAATCCCACCAACGCCCTGTCGGTGTTGAAAATGCTGGCGCCCGTTAAAACCAATAATCCGGCGGGGTTGGTTGTGACTTGGGAAAGCGTGAACACGCGAACGTATTATCTCCAAAGGGGCACCAATCTGGGGGCGCAACCGGCCTTCTCCACCATCCAGAACAACATTGTCGGCCAAGCCGGCACGACGAGCTGCACGGACACCACCGCCACGAACGCCGGCCCGTACTTCTATCGCGTGGGGGTGGACCGATAAGAAAGAATGTAAATATGAAAACTCAACTCACGAAACTCCGTAATGGAAGTAGAAACTGCGCTAAGATTGGGCCGGTTCCTGGCATCAAGCCGGTTTTCGCTCTAGTTATGCGACTGCTCTTGGCCTTCGTGCTCGTGCTGCCCATTTTTGGAGCACAGGCCGGTGTGGTCTTAACCACTTTGAATTCATTCGCCGACACCAATGACGGAGCAAACCCCAATGGGTTGGTGCAAGGAAATGACGGCAATTTCTATGGCACAACTTACGAAGGCGGCACGAACGGTTTGGGCACCGTGTTCAAAATCAGCACCAATGGGGCGCTGACTACTTTGTATTCATTCGGTTCGCTTCAGGATACTGATGGCGATCCACTTGATGGCGCAAATCCCGTTGCCGCTCTGTTGCAAGGCAATGACGGCTATTTCTATGGCACAACTTTCAGCGGCGGCACGAACTACTACGCTGGGACCGTGTTCAAAATCAGCCCCAATGGGGCGCTGACCACCTTGTATTCATTCGGTTCGGTTCAGGATACAAATGGCAATCTACTTGATGGCTATTATCCTAATGCCGGACTGGTGCAGGGCAGTGACGGCAATTTCTATGGCACGACTATTTGGGGCGGCACGAACGTCTATGGCACCTTATTCAAAATCAACAACAATGGAATGTTGACCACTTTGCATTCCTTCACCAGCGGTAATGATGGCGGGAATCCACGGGGCGCGTTGGTGCAGGGTAGCGACGGTTTTTTCTATGGCACGACTACTTGGGGCGGCACGAACGGCTACTATGGGACCGTGTTCAAGGTCAGCACCAATGGGGCGCTGAACACCTTGTATTCATTCGGTTCGGTTCGGGCTACTAATGACCCCTTATCTTCACTTGATGGCGGAAATCCCAATGGGCTGGTGCAAGGCAGCGACGGGATTTTCTATGGCACAACCGGAGGCATGGGCCGTGAGGGATTTGGTTGGCCGTTCAGCCCTGGCACCGTGTTCAAACTCACCACCAATGGCGTGCTGACCACTTTGCACTCATTCAGCGCATTCAGCGGCGGCAATGATGGCGCAAATCCCGTTGCCGCTCTGGTGCAAGGAAACGACGGCAATTTCTACGGCACGACTGAATGCAACGTCTTTGAACCAGGCGATAACTCATACGGCCCTGGCACCGTGTTCCAAATCAGCGCCAATGGCGGGCTGACGACCGTTCATGCTTTCGGCTCGATTACTAATGCGAATGGCGAGCCGCTGGATGGCGCAAATCCCGCTGCCGCTTTAGTGCAAGGCAGCGACGGCAATTTCTATGGCACGACTTCCGATGGCGGCCCGAACGGCGCTGGCACTATTTTCCGGCTGACCATTGTGCCAGAGCCACAACTGACGATAATTCCTTACGGGGAAAATGTTATTCTAACGTGGCCGACCAATGCCTTCGTTTTCACTTTGCAATCCAGCATGAACCTTGGTTCATCGGCGATCTGGACCACCAATTTTCCGGCACCGGTCCTCATTGGTGGACAGAACGTCGTGATAAATCCAATCACCGGCAGCCAGATGTTTTACCGATTGCTGTTGGCTCCGTAACTCACGAAATGAAAACATCTATGAAAACGACCAATTCCAAATGGTTTGCGAGTGTCTCGTTGACCAAACTCAGCCTCGTGGCGGCCGGGATATTCCTGGCAGCCACGAGTAGCGCCTTGGCCACCGTGCGCTACGTGAACGTCAACAACGCCAACCCCACACCGCCCTACACCAACTGGGTCACCGCCGCCACGAACATTCAGGATGCGGTGGATGCGGCTGCGGCGGGTGACGAGATTGTGGTGACCAACGGCACCTACACCGGCGGCAGTCGGGTGGACCCATATGGTAATCTCAACTGTGTGCTGGTGGACAAGCCGCTGCTCTTGAGCAGCGTCAACGGCCCGGATGTCACCGTGATTGATGGCGGTGGCGCGGCGCGATGCGTTTACCTCACCAACAATGCGGTGCTGCTGGGCTTCACCTTGACCAATGGTTACGCCCACTACTACGGGGGAGGGGCATACTGCGAATCCACCAACGCCGTGTTGACCAATTGTGTGCTAAGCGGCAACTCGGCCTTCGCTGGCGGCGGGGCCTATGGCGGCACGCTCAACAACTGCAAGCTCAGCGGCAACTCGGTTTTCCCAATTCGTGACCCCTTTGGGGGGTTCAATGGCGGCTACGGCGGCGGGGCTTCTGGTTCCACGCTGAACAACTGTACGTTGACCGGCAATTCGACGGACGATTTGGGTGGCGGTGCCTTTGGCGGCACGCTGAACAACTGCACGCTGACCGGCAACTCGGCCAACTCTTTCGGCGGCGGCGGCGGGGCTGCCGATTCCACGCTCAACAACTGCAGGCTGACCGGCAACTCAGGCGGCGGGGCCTGTGGCGGCACGCTGAACAATTGTGTGGTGGCTGGAAACAGCGGCGGCGGAGCGTCTGGCGATTTACTCTCCTTCTCCCCGTCCTGCACGCTGAACAACTGCACCATCACCGGTAATTCAGGCTGGGGAACATCGTCTGCCACCCTGAACAACTGCATTGTCTATTTCAACTCGGACCCCAATGGGGGCAACTATGACCCTTCCAGCACGCTCAACTACTGTTGCACGACGCCGCTGCCCCCCAGCGGTGTCGGCAACATCAGTGCCGACCCGCAACTGGCCAGCGCGTCGCATCTGAGTGCCGCATCCCCCTGCATCGGGGCGGGTTGCGCGACCTACGCCAGCGGCACCGACATTGACGGCGACGCCTGGAACAACCCGCCGTCCATCGGCTGTGATGAATACCACGCCGGGGCGGTGACGGGACCCTTGACGGTGAGCCTGACGGCGACCTATACGAACGTGGCCACAGGCTTCCCCGTGGATTTGACGGCGCTCATCGAGGGCCGGACCGACCTGAGCGTGTGGGAATTCGGCGATGGTTTCGTGGAGGTCAACGAGCCTTATACATCACACACTTGGACGGCACCAGGGGAGTACCTCGTGGCGTTGTGGGCCTTCAATGACAGCTATCCGGAAGGCGTGAGCGCGATGGTGACGGTGCGAGTTCTCGACCACCCGGTGCAATATGTGGCCTTGGGCAGCACGAACCCGGTCGCGCCCTACCTGTCCTGGGCGACGGCGGCCACCAACATTCAGGACGCGGTGGATGTTCTTTGGGGCGGGAGGTCGCTGGTACTGGTGACTAACGGCACCTACGCCCCCGTCACAGTGAACACACCGCTGACGTTGCAAAGCGTCAACGGGCCGGGCGTCACCATCATCAATGGCGGTGGTACGGTGCAGTGCCTTTACCTCACCAACGATGCTTTAATGGTGGGCTTCACCTTGACCAATGGTCTCGGAGGGGCGGGTTGCGAATCCAGCAGCTCCGTGCTGTCCAATTGCGTGTTGAGCGGCAACTCAGGCAGCGGGGCCACCGGCGGCACGCTCAACAATTGCTCCTTGACTGGCAACTCAGGCGTCTTTGGCGGCGGAGCCTCTAGCTGCACGCTCAACAACTGCACGTTGACCGGCAACTCGGCATTCAGAGGTGGCGGGGCTTGGCTTAGCACGCTGCGCAACTGCACGTTGAGCGACAATTTCGCCGGTGACAGCGGCGGCGGAGCGGCTGCGAGCACGCTGAACAACTGCACGTTGACCGGCAACTCGGCAAGCTACGGCGGCGGGGCCGCCTCGAGCACAGGCGGCTATGGCAGCACGCTCAACAACTGCATCGTCTATTTCAACACCGCCGCGAACGGCGCCAACTACTATCAAGACCAATACGGTGGAGGTCTCATTTACTGTTGCACGACGCCTATGCCCACCAACGGTGTCGGCAACATCACAAACGCGCCGCTGTTCGCGAATTACGCTGGCGGCAACCTGCGCCTGCAATCCAACTCCCCTTGCATCAACTCCGGCAACAATACCTATGTGGTCGGCAGCACCGACTTGGACGGCAACCCCCGCATCGTCGGCGGCACGGTGGACATCGGGGCTTACGAATATCAAACACCGACTTCAATCATTTCCTATGCCTGGCTCCAGCAATATGGCCTGCCCACGGACGGCTCAGCGGACCACGCCGACCTGGACGGCACCGGCATGAACGTTTATCAGGATTGGGTTGCCGGCTTAAATCCCACCAACGCCCTGTCGGTGTTGAAAATGCTGGCGCCCGTTAAAACCAATAATCCGGCGGGGTTGGTTGTGACTTGGCAAAGCGTGAATACGCGAACGTATTATCTCCAACGCAGCACCAATCTGGCGGAGCAACCGGCCTTCATCACCATCCAAAGCAACATCGTCGGCCAGGCCGGCACGACGAGTTACACGGACACCACCGCCACGAACGCCGGCCCGTACTTCTATCGCGTGGGCGTTGGGAATTGACTTGTGCGGTTTGCTGGTTTGAAAAGGAGATTTTATGAAAACAAGACGAAACCTGATTCAAATCTGGCTGCTATGTGCGGCGCTGCTGCCCACTGTGATGCAAGCCCAATTCAATTACATAACCATCAATGGCACGATCACCATCACGGAATACACCGGTCCAGGCGGTGCGGTGACCATCCCCAGCACGATCAATGGCCTGCCGGTCACCACAATCGGAGGCTACGACTACGGGGGCTATTGGTATGGTGCGTTCCATTGGTGCTACAGCCTGACCAGCGTCACGATCTTCACCAGCGTCACCAGCATCGGAGACTGGGCGTTTTCTCCACATAGACACGGAACGTGGGCAATTGGCTGTCAGCACACAAGGTTCAACAAGGGGACATAACTGCGCTACAAACGCCTTTGGAGTAGCTGCCACAGATGCGAACAATTCTTATCCTACTAATCCTTTCACGGGTGGGGCAGCCAACCCAGTGAGGCGCCGCTGAAGAATTCTCGGTTTTATTTGGCGCAACAATCCTCATTTTTTCTTAAACACTAAGTTTTTGACTGTGTAAAACCCAACAAACGACCCCTGTGAGGTTTTGGGAAATCAACTCCGGAATCGAACGACAACAAGGCGCTCAACATCTGCCATTGTTTCTCATCGGGTGTGAGGGAACCGCTTTCCCAGGCCAAAATCAACGCCGTCTCAATTCCCATTTTACCCGCTATTTGATAGGGATGAAGCCCCTTTTCATAGCGCTTGGCCTGAATGTAATCACCAAGCGTTTTTATGACAGTCGGGATGTGCTTTCGGCGGTGGCGATTCGGCGGAATGTGGGCGCGGGATACGCGAATTTGCCGTTGTGCAAAAGCCAACAGGGCAGTGCTCCCCCAGGAGAAGGAGAATCAATGTCCACTCTACTTTCAATTCACCGTCAACGGTATTTGCACGATCAGCACATAAAAGGTTTGAAATCGTCCGCTGGCATGTCCTCTCCCCGGGGGAGAGGAAATAGGTGAGGGCGAGTGTAAAAACCAATTTCCATTTTAAGACCCACCCAGCCCCGTATTATCCAGCGAAATTATTCCGAAGTTTCCTCACCGTTTCTTCATTGAACCATTGGCTCTGGCGCATGGATAATCACTGAAACGATGTCAGAGGAACTTCAACTGCGCATCCACGGCGAAGCTACGCTGCCCACGCTGATTTATCTGCCCGGCTTGCACGGCGATTGGACGCTCATTGGCAGCTTTCGCAAGGTTATTGGCGGCCGGGTGCGCTTCGTCGAAATCACCTACCCACGCACGCTCACGTGGTCGCTGGACGATTACGCGGCGACCATCGAAGCCGCGCTGGCGCACAATGGAATCACCCGCGGCTGGCTGCTCGGCGAATCGTATGGCTCGCAGGTTTTGTGGGCGCTGGTGGGGCGAGCGCCTGTCCCGGCGAAACAGTCCGCGAAGACGGATTCTCGCGAGCCGGCCTTGGCGCTGCAAAGCGAAGCCGGCTCGTCAGGAACCTCGCTCCACCAAACAGCGAAAAACAATTTCAAAATCGAAGGCGTGATTCTGGCGGGCGGTTTTGTGAAGCATCCCATGCGTTGGGCGGTGCGGCTCGCGGAAAAACTCACCGGCAGGATTTCCACGGGGTTGTTTGTACGAATCGTTTTCGGCTACGCCAAAATCGCGCGGTTCCGGTATCGCCATTCACCGGAGACGCTGGCGACCATTGACGAATTCGTTGTCCGCCGGACGGAACTGGATCGCCACGCCGCGCAGCATCGCCTGCATTTGATTGCCCAATACGATCCGCGCCTGATTGCCGGCCAGACCAGGCTGCCGGTGTTTGGCTTGAGCGGAATTCTCGATCCCATCGTGCCGTGGCCGTTCACCCGGCGCTGGCTCAGGAAAAATTGTCCGGCCCTGCGCGAATACAAAGTCATCCGCCGCGCCGACCACAACGTCCTCAGCACCGCGCCAAAGGAAGCGGCAAGGCAGGTTTTGGATTGGATGACATTGCCGAAGTAGGAGTCGAGGTCACGACACGAGACTTTCTCTTTTCGGAACTCGCAACCAATCCGCAACTCTCAACCAGCGCGGCATTGACGCGCGTGCTTCACCGGCGCACACTCGCTCCCACCATGCCAACCGGGTTTGATGCAGCTTTTGCAAAGGTTAAAGGGCTTGTGGCGGATTTTCGGGCCAACGAGAAATTCTACCGTTCCCCGGCCTATCAGGAACAGGAGGCGCGCCGCGACTTCATTGACAAATTCTGGCTCGCCCTCGGCTGGGACGTGAACCACGAGACGCAAAAGAACCCCTTCGAGCAGGAAGTCAAGGTCGAGCGCCGGGAACACGGCTTTTCGCAGCGGCGGGCCGACTACGCCTTTTATCTCGCACCGAATTTCCGCGACGTGAAATTCTACGTCGAGGCCAAGAAACCCCACGGCGACATTGCCACGGCGGACAATTATTTCCAGACCGCCCGCTACGGCTGGAGCAGTTCCACACCCGTCGCCGTCCTGCACGATTTTGAACAGTTCGAGATCCTGGACTGCCGTTATCGTCCGCACATTGACACCGCGCTCGCGCAAAACCTCCGCCAATACCATTTCAGCCACTACGAAGACCCGGAAAAATTCGCGGAAAACAAACCGGAGGTTTACGCGAAGGCGTGAACTTGGTAATAAACGTTATGCCGACCAGCCAACCGTGCCTTGAAACTTTCGTTCGATGCGTTGAAGCCATGCGTGCGAACAAACTGATTCGCCGCGAAAGCCGCCAGGACAAAGAATTCCACTTCCAGAATTGGTTCAAGACCCGCCTTGACGAAACTAGATTTAATTTTGAAGCCGGCGGACGAAACACCTATCCTGACTTTCGATTGGTTGCCTCGATTGACGGTTTCGAGGTGAAGGGACTAGCCTATCCCGGGCGCGAGGCTAACTACGACTGCAACAGCCAGGTTCCATCCGGAAGTCACAACGGACGCGCCATCTTTTACATCTTTGGCCGCTATCCCGCCGAACCGGATGGCGACTCTTATCCAGTGCTCGATCTTGTGATTTGCCACGGCGATTTCCTCAATGCCGACCATGATTATGTTCACAAAAACAAAAGCGTGAAGGGGTTTGGCAGCTACGGTGACATTATGATTCGCGACCGGAAGATGTATGTTGCACCGACACCATTTGGCCTGACGACCGGCACGGCACACAACCAAACGCTGATTCTTCCTGCCGATTTTCGCGTGGACTCCCGCTTCCATGCGGTTGGAAATCTTGTGCGTCGGGAAGCGGACAAGCTGATTGTCGGATATTCGTTTGATTTGCAGACGAACACACTGAAGCCCGAATCGGTAGCCAATCCGGCAGCGGGCAAGGAGCATAAATTCGTTGCCTATCGTCTGAAGGGTTCAGCCGCCGGAAAGGTCGCAATGCGCCCGCCACGCGATGTGGTCGCGGAAGTCGCAGAGGCTGCGGAGGAAGATGAGAAATAAATTTCAATCGAACGGGCTTGCATACAATCACCGGCTCATTGAGTCAGACGAGTTCCCGATTGAATTCGTTTCGGAACTTGCAGAAATGGAAAGTTGGCGCAAGGAAGTGAATCGGCCGATTTACCACATTCACAAGTGGTGGGCGAAGCGCCTCGGCTCCGTGTTTCGCGCCATTCTCCTTGGATCAGCCCTGCCAGAAACGGAGAAACTCGAAGAAGTATTTTATCGCAAGCACGATTTCAGCGACCTGACCGTCTTCGATCCGTTCATGGGCAGTGGCACGACAATTGGGGAAGCTCACAAGCTTGGCTTCACGGCACTCGGTCGAGACATCAATCCGGTGGCATGCGAGTCCGTGCGGGTGGCGCTTGGCCCGCTGGACCGGGATGCGTTGTTGCAGGCGTTCGCCCAACTTTCTTCCGATGTGGGTGAAAAGATTCGCGCGCTTTACCGCACATCAGACGGCGAGGGACTCGTTTGCGATGCGCTTTATTACTTTTGGGTCAAAACTCTTCCGTGTCCTGAATGCTCAAGGCGGGTGGACTTGTTTCCATCATATATTTTTGCCAGAAATGCCTATCCAGACCGCAAACCGGAAGTGCGTGTTTACTGCCCCGGCTGCGGTGGAATTTTTTCCGCCGATGTGAAGGACACGCAGATTAACTGTCCTCATTGTCACCTTGCATTCAACCCCCAGGAAGGGCCGGCCGCTGGAGCTTCGGCTACCTGCCAGCATTGTCATTATGTATTTCCCATCGCCAAGACAGCCAAATCATTTGGCCGTCCACCGGCGCACCGGCTGTTTGCCAAGCTGGTGTTGAACGGTTCAGATGAGAAAATCTACCTGCCGATTACACCGGCAGATGAGCGCGCCTATAAGCGGTGCTCTGATGAATTGGCACAAAGCAAAATCCCGCTCCCAACCTTGGAACTTGCCGATGGCCACAACACGCGCCAAGTCCTGAACTATGCCTACCGCTCGTGGCGCGAGTTCTTCAACGACCGACAGCTTCTTGCTTTGGGCTGGCTGCACCAAGCCATCCTCAAACTGCCCGATGACGCTGTGCGGGCGGCGATGCTCACCACGTTTTCCGGCGCGCTGGAGTTTAACAATGTGTTCGCGTCTTACAAAGGCGAAGGCACTGGCGCTATTCGCCACATGTTTGCCCATCACATTCTCAAACCGGAGCGCGTGCCGATTGAGGGCAATGTGTGGGGCACTTCAAAAAGTTCCGGCTCGTTTTCGACCTTGTTCCGCTCACGCCTGCTGCGCGCAATTGAATATCGCGCATCTCCATTTGAGGTGGCTGTCGAGCGTGTCAACGGTCACAACGAAGGCAGGAGAATCCATGGCGCAAGCCCGCCGTTTACGGGAAACGTTTCAATCCAGTGGCCGCCACGAAATACCATTAAACGGGGAATTTATCTCTCTTGCGGGAGTTCGGCCGCGACCGGTCTCGCTGCTAGGAGTGTGGGGTTGGTTGTGACCGACCCGCCATTTTTCGATAACGTCCATTATTCCGAACTAGCCGACTTTTTCTTCGCCTGGCAGCAACTTGAACCATCGCCATTCACGCAGAACCGTCCGACGACGCGGCATCCCGAAGAAGTCCAGGACGTGAGTGCGGAGCAGTTCGCCGCGAAGTTGCGCGCCGTATTTTCGGAATGTTGCCGGGTGCTCAAGGACGACGGCCTGCTGGTGTTCACCTATCACCATTCACGGGCGGACGGCTGGACTGCGGTGGCGGATGCCGTCATGGCTGCCGGGTTGTCGTTTGTGAACTGCCATCCAGTAAAGGCTGAGATGTCTGGGGCCGCGCCGAAATCTCAGGCGAAAGAGCCAATTCAACTAGATGTTGTCCTCGTGTGCCGGAAGCAGCCTGCGGACAAGAGGGCCACGCAAAGTGTGGACGCGGGCGTGGGACGAGCCATCGCACACGCAAAGGCGAAAGCATCACGGTTGATAAATTGCGGGCTTGCCCTGTCAGCCAATGACCGCCGTGTAATTCTCATTGGTCAATTCCTTGTCGAAGTTTGCGCTGGTCGGTCAGCCGTTCAGCTGGGTGATATATTGTCCGAAAAACTGACGGATCTCGACCTGGCTGCGCTCCGGCTATTGGAAATGGAGGAAGCTCAGGAAAAGGTTCATTACCCAGTGCGATCTGATGAACGACAGATGGCATTGCTGGAACGACATACAACCAAGAAAACCAAAATTCGTCGGTGATGGAGAAATCATGACCGCGACTCAGAACGACCGGGATTTTTACACCAACCGCTGCGACGGCTTGGACCGCCAGATTGACGCCCTGGTCTATGACCTTTACGCCCTCAACCCCGCCGAAATCAAGATTGTGGAAGGTGTAACATGATAGTTGATCCTATATCAGGGCTTGGAATGATCCTTGGCCTGCTTGCATGGCTGCGAGGCGAGACAGGTGGGCGCGACATTTTGCAGCATCTTAATTCGCAAGATGTAATCGGTAAGTATCTGGAATGGCTTCGTCGGAAAGACCAATTACAGTTAATTTCAGAAATCAATTCCTGTAAAACGGATTTACTTTCACAACTGGCTGAAATTGGCCCACAACTTTCAGCATTGGCAGGACAAATTTACTCTGTTGCTGACGATCTTACAATTCGGCTGGACGATCTGAACGCCAAGATTTCGCCGCCAGCTTTGTATTCAATACCACTTGAAACTAGGGCAAGCGCTCCAATTTCTATCCGTTGCCGTGACAAAGAGATTGAGTTTCTTTGCGCAGTGAAAAGCGATGCGCTGGTAGTTGGGCAGCCCGGCACAGGAAAGACTTTTCTTCTGACAGAATTTGCTAGAAAAGCGAACGCCAAATTTCTTCTAACATCCGATCCCGATGTGGCTGTGGCGGCTGTAACTGCGGCTTGTCCTGAAATAGTAATTGTAGATGATGCGTGGGCGCGGCTAGAGGTCGTAAAAAGGTTGTGTCATGCACGAATGATGCACAATCTTCACTTTCGAATCGTTGCTGTCTGCTGGCCATTTGAAAAAGATGACATCCAACTAACGCTTCAGATTCGTCCCGACAATGTCCTTGAACTGGAAGAATTGCCACGCAAGGAAATTGCAGCAATTGTCAAAGAAGTTGCAGCAATTCGCAAAATGCTTCCGAACGATGCGTTTATACGCATTGCAGTCCAGCAGGCACGAGGTCGCCCTGGGTTGGCAGTCTCCTTGACACTTGCCACGATCGAATCATTAGGCGAGGGATTACTTTCCGGTGATATTTTACTTCGCGACCTCGGGAGTTTCATGCAGCGTTATGTAAGCAGCGATGCAAGAATTCTTTTGGCGGCTTCCTTGCAAGGTCTTTGGCGTACAGCAGTTGTAGAAAGTCTTACTGAAATGCTCACGTCTGATGCCCACGAGCGGGACTTGTATCTGCACAACCTGCCAATTATTCTCAAGAAGGATCCTTCTATCGCTTTCGAGGTATTGAGAGATGTTCTGCCACAAACGACGCATTTGCTAATGCGAAGCGACAGGCATTTGCATGAATTGGTCGATTGTCTCACTTACGAACAGCGAAAGATTCTTTTACCGTTTTGCAAAGGCCTTTTCCATTCTGATTTGCCGGCAATTCTGGTTGGTGGTGATTTGAGCCTTTATACCTATCTTTTAGCGAATGCTGAGCTTCAGAGGTATCACCTGAATCTTCTTGCAGGCGACCCAACTTCAGTGAATTGGGGCACTTTCGCAAAAGCTGCATTACAAAAAGGGTATAAACATGCCGAGGTCATGTATGCAACTCAAGGCGACGGATTTAGCTGGTCGGGTGAAATGTCCGGTTACTATCAACAGTGGGTTGACCGTTTTGAAAAACTCAAAAAAAGCGATGATCCCGACATGCAGCAAATTGGGGATGAAGGGTTAAAATGGGCGATTCCCAACCGCGATGCCTGCCGCCGCGGTGAAAAGAAGGAGCAGATTTTTGGATAGGATTGAACCCATGAAACAGCCGCGAAAAATTTACGCGTCGGTGACGGAATTTGAACGGCAGACCAGTTATTGTCCGATGTATCTGGCTTGGCGCATCGTGGATGAGGCGCGCGATTATTTTCGGACACCCATCCGCTAGGAATTATGAACGATAACCAGAAAGAAATTATACTCGCTCAAGAGCGACTGCATTGGGGAATGTTTATCCTGCCCTTGCTTGTGTTGGTTTTTCTGATACTGGCAACATTGCCCGTGCTGTTTCTCGTTCATTTGATGAGCAATATGATGAGCCAACTCAATCCACAACCCGCCAGATCCATCGGCGGTTTGTTTTTCCTCATTGTTTTTCTGCCGGAAATATGTGTCGGTCTGCCGCTCCTGCTTGTGACTTGGGCGGCATATTTGAAATCAAAGATCACACTCACAGATCGGCGGCTGATTTATCGAACGGGATTTGTGATGCGGGTGTCTGGTGAACTTCCACTCGAAAACGTGGAAGCAATCATCATTGTCGAGCCCTTGCTTGGGCGTGTTTTCGGCTATGGCACGGTGATCGTAACCAGCGTAGGAGGGCTTCGTTTCCCATTGCGATACATCGGCTCACCGCAAAACTTTCATGCGACTTTGCAACAGGCCGTGAACAATGCGAAAAGGCCGGTCCCGCCAGCCAATAAAGTTTCCACTCCGCCACCCGATGACAACTCGCGTTTTATGCCCAAAGGGTAGGACAGCCATTGTCGCACCGATTGAAATAAAATTGAGCGCATGAAACATCACCAGACGAGAGTCGATCCGCCTTCGCAAAGCTACGGCGCGACAAGAAGTCGAGAGTCGAGCGCAGGACAGGCAAAACGTTACGAGCCGGTCACGGATTGCACTGGTTGAGAGTTGAGAGTTGAATGTTGAGAGTTAAAAAAAGAAAGCCATGAATCACTCGAATCGGAAAAAGTATGCCCCGGTTGGTTTGTTTGAACAAAAAACCAGTTATTGTCCGCTGTATCTGGCCTGGCGCATCCTCGACGAGGCGCGCGATTATTTTCGGACGCCCATCCCGGAAGCGTTCGCGGACAAACTCGCCCACCGCGCCGAGGTGGTGTTTGCCCATCATCCCTTCTGGGCACGTAAAGCTACGCCACGTGCCGAGTCACAACAACAATTTCAGTGCTGGCGTCAGCGCGAATTCATTCTGATGTTCATGCGCCATTGGCTGGCCGGCGTGCTGGCCCGGGAACGGCCTGCCCTGTTCCGCGACCTGCCGGAAAGTTTCAAAGTCGGTCAGCCGTTGCCGCAGGTGCCGCGAACTGTAGCGGCGGTCTGCGACCGCCGGATTGCCAGTGAGAATTTGAGAACCCGGCGTTCACAGAACGCCGCTACAACCGTTTTGCGGAAATCCCGTCCAGTCAGCCGGTTTGTCCACGGCTGCGAGTTGCTTCCGGCTTAGACCGCGTCTCCAAACTGGTAAACAACGTCCGCAACGATTCCCCGGAATGCATCAAACCGGCCTGCCCTGTCCTGTCCTTCAAGGAAGTGATTGGCGGTCTATCCGACAATGATTTTCCGCGCTGCGGATTTCACGGCTTCCGCCAATTCCCGCGGCTTCAAAACTTTCGCGTCGCCGCCCCAGCTCAAAATCCAACGTTCGATTTCCATCAGGCTGGAGAGTTTCATTCTCAATTCCACTCCCCTGCCCTTCAATTCGCGCAGTTGCTGCGATTCGTGCCATTTCTTTTCGCGCACATAATCGGCGGCGCGCGCATTGAAACGGATGACGACTTCATATTCGCCTTCGCCGGAGTGGACGCCGAAGCTGTCGCGCAAACGTTTTTCGAGCGAGAACTTTTGCGGGCGCTCGAAGGTTTGGCCCGTCAGCTTCACGGATTGCACGCGCGCGGGCACGAAGGTGCGGATGTCCCTGCGCGCGTGGTCGTAGGCGAACAGATACCATTCGCCGTTGATGTTCGCCAAATGATACGGGTCAACGAGACGCGGCTCGGTTTCCTTTCGCCCCGGTTTGCGGTAGGCCAGCTCAATTTGTTGCCGGTGCGCGGCGGCCCGGGCCAGCGTGTCGAAAATTTCGAGATTCAAAATCGGCTCGGCGCGGGTGCGGAAGGAAATCGTCTGCTCGATGTCGGCGAGGTTGAGCGAAATGGTGTCGGGCAGCGACTGCTCCATTTTCCGGATGGCGCTGAGAATGGGTTTCTCGAAGCTCGTGCCGCGATATTGCTGGAGCGCCTTTTCGGCGACGATGAGCGCAAAAAGTTCGCCCTCGGTAATCTGGATGTTCGGGAAGGCGCTGACTTCCTCGGTATAATGATAGCCGATGCGCGCGCTGTCGTATTCCACCGGCAGGCCAAGCCGGTCGCGCATGAACTCGATATCGCGATGGATTGTCTTGGTGGCAACTTCGATTTCGAGCGCCAGCGTGGAGGCGTTGGGGAATTTGCCGGACTGAAGCGCCTGATGGATGCGCAACATCCGCTCCAAAGGCGGACGAGACCGCAGCGATTCTATCGTCGTCATTCCCGGTTGGGATTTGTTCTCATGCCGGATATTCATTTTTTTCAGGGCTTGCTGGCGCATAGAGCAATGGGTCTTGCCGGTAGAACTCCTTCAACTCGGCATACAACGCCGGATGCCGTTCTTTCAGTTGACCGGGCTTCTCGAAAAAACATTCCGTGGCCACGGCGAAAAACTCCGCCGGGTTTTGGGCGCCATAGGTATCCAGGACCGTCTCCCGGCCGTCTTCCGCCGCGAGGCGAAGTTGGTGGAATTCCGCGCTCAGAACTTTGGCCCACGCCTGGTAGCGGTGGTGGATTTGCCACAAGTTTGACCCGCTCAGGAGCGGAGCGCCGTCAGCGACACCATCCTCCTCGTCAAGCTGGTGGGCGAATTCATGAATGACCAGATTCCGGTTCTTGTTCAGTTCCACCGCGCCGGCGATCGCCCCATCCCACGCCAGGACCACCGTCCCATGCGGCCAGGATTCACCTCCCCGCAACTGATCTCCCTCGGTGATCGTCCTTCCATCCTTTTCCCAGTGCCACGTTTTGGCGATGTAGCTGGAGGGATAAACCAGGATGCTGTGCAGGAGAGGGTAGCAGTCCGTGTCCCGGTGCAACAGCAACAGGCACGCCTGCGCCGCGATCAACACTCTCACTTCATCGGTGATTTCCTGCCCGCCACAGCCTTCGAACCGTTTCTCCGCAAGGAAAACGTGAATGTGTCCCTCCAATTCCTGGCGATCCGCCGGCGAGAGGCGGGAATACATGGAATAACGTCGCATAAGAATGTCGCGCCATTCGGAAGGGAACGGCCGGCTCCGAATGTTGTCACGGCGGCGTTTTTTAAGAAATCCGAACATGCCAGTCCCGAACGCCCGCCCGCGTTCCGGCTCAACCGCCCTTTTCGAGCCGCGCGAGCAATTCTTCGTTGGTTTTGTGTTTCTTGAGCGCAGCGGTGAGCGTTTCCATCGCTTCGATGGGATTCAAGTCCACCATCGTGCGGCGCAATTTGCGGATGGCTTCAAGATATTTGGCCGGGAAAAGTTTTTCCTCCTTGCGCGTGCCGCTCTTGGGAATGTCAATGGCCGGGAACAACCGCCGGTCGGACAGTTTGCGGTCGAGAATCAACTCCATGTTGCCCGTGCCTTTGAACTCCTGGAAAATCAATTCATCCATGCGCGACCCGGTGTCCACCAGCGCGGTGGCCAGAATCGTCAGCGAACCGCCTTCTTCAATTTTGCGCGCCGAGGCGAACATCTTGCGCGGGATTTCCAGCGCGCGCGCGTCCACACCGCCGGTCATCGTGCGACCGCTGCCGCCGTGAACACTGTTGTAGGCGCGGGCAATGCGCGTGAGCGAATCCATCAATACAAAAGCGTCCTTGCCGGATTCGACGATGCGACGGCAACGCTCGATCATAAAACGCGAAAGGCGCACATGCGTTTCCAAATCCATGTCGTTCGACGACGCAACCACCTCGGCTTTGACCGAACGTTGGAAATCCGTGACTTCCTCCGGGCGTTCGTCAATGAGCAGCACCATGACATAGACATCGGGATGGTTCGTGGTGACGGCGTTGCAGATTTGCTTGAGAATGGTGGTCTTGCCGCTGCGGGGCGGGGAGACAATCAACCCGCGCGTGCCCTTGCCAATCGGCGTGACGAGGTCAATGATGCGCGTTTCGAGCAGGTCGGGAGTGGTTTCGAGGTTGAACTTTTCAATCGGGTCAATGGTGGTGAGGTTTTCAAAGCGGACGGCCTTGGTGTATTCCTCAAACGGCATTTCGTTGACCTTGTCAACGGCCTTGAGTTGCGGACTCGTGCCGCGATGCGGCGGCTGCGTCGGCCCGGCGACGTAGCTGCCTTCGCGCAGGAAACTGCGCCGGATGGTGTCCGGCGTGACAAAAATGTCGGTCGGTTTGGGATGAAAATGGTTGGCGACCGTGCGGAGAAAACCGAAGCCCTTCTCGGAAATCTCCAGAAAGCCCGCACCGTAATTCGACGTTTTATCGTCGTCGTTGTTTTCTGAACCGCTCATATTTTGTGTGCTCGAAGGCAGGAATTAATCCCTAAACCAGTTTTGAATTGTTGAATCTTGGGAAGCAACCCCGCAAAAACGAGGTCCTTAAAACCTTCGACGCCCAATGATTACGGGCAAAACCCGCCGAATGCAACAATTATTTTAAAGAAATTGGAGTGATGGTGTATTGGAGCAATGGGCAGGCGGGGTTCAATTTTCCATTAGTCCAATACTCCTCTTGCCTTACCCGCCCACTTCCGCCTTCGCTTCGGCGGCCAAGGGCGTGCTGAGATAACGTTCGCCGGTGGACGGGGCGAAGGTGACGATGAGCTTGCCCTTGTTTTCAGGACGTTTGGCAACCTGGATCGCCGCCCAGACGTTCGCGCCGGATGAAATGCCGCACAAAATTCCCTCTTCCTTGGCCAGCCGCCGCGCCATGGCAAACGCGTCGTCGTTGGCGACGGGAATGGATTCCTTGATCAGCGGATTGCCCTTCTCATCCTTCAAATGCAGGTTCTTGGGAATAAACCCGGCACCCAATCCCTGGATTTTATGAGGACCGGGCTTCAATGGCTGGCCGGCAAGTGTTTGCGCAATAACCGGCGAATCCTTGGGATCCACCGCAATGGCTTCAAAAGACGGTTTGCGCGCTTTGATCACCTCCACACAACCGGTGATGGTGCCGCCCGTCCCGACCCCCGCGACTAAAATGTCCACCTTGCCGTCCGTGTCGGCCCAAATTTCCTCCGCCGTGGTCTTGCGATGAATTTCCACATTGGCCGGATTTTCAAACTGCTGCGGAATCCAGGCGTTCGACGTTTCTTTGGCGAGTTGTTCCGCGCGGGCAATCGCGCCTTTCATGCCTTCCGCGCCGGGCGTCAAAACCAGTTTCGCGCCAAGCATCGCCAAAAGTGTGCGGCGTTCCAGCGACATCGTTTCCGGCATGGTCAAAATGATTTTGTAACCCTTGGCCGCCGCGACGAACGCGAGCGCAATGCCGGTGTTGCCGCTCGTTGGCTCGATGATGACGGTGTCCTTTTTGAGGACGCCGCGTTTCTCGGCGTCCTCAATCATCGCCATGCCGATGCGATCTTTGACGCTGCTGAGCGGGTTGAAAAACTCGCACTTGAGGAGAATGGTCGCGGGCAGGCCGGCGGTGACCTTGTTCAGTTTGACCAGCGGGGTGCGCCCGACGGTTTCGACGATGTTGTTATAAATGCGTCCCATAAAAATCTTTTCCAAACTCGTTTAATTGATTTTGTTAGCCAAGATTGTGATGAGTCGGGAACGAGAGCAAGAGGAATTTTGTTTCTAATCGTCCTCGTCCTCGTTCTCGTCGTCGTTCTCGAATCCAAAATTTTCGATTACGAGGACGAGAACGAAGGACGAGGACGATTCCCAAAAACAATAAGTCCCTGCCCGGCCTTTCGGTCGAGCAGGGACAAATGGGGGATGGGAGTGCGCCAAGCTCTCTTTCCCATGCCGACATTAGGCGCGCCCCTTTCGGAGGCTGTCAGCTTCCCGACGCCATTCTCCACGGCAAGCGGAGTCTTCGGCCTCGTGGCAGGGCCGTCCAGCGCCTTGCGGACACTGGATTTCGAGTGAGGCTTTTCAGCCTGCTTTAACTGATGGTTGCGCCACCAGCTTGCAAACCAGATGAAGACACGTCTGTGATTTGCTCTTCGCGTCTTCACCACTTAGCACCGGGTCAGCCACCGCTTTTGACGGTGCGTTCGCCCGATACCACGGGTCTCGCCTCTTCACTCTCAGGTTGCCTTTCGCTCACAGCCCAGCGGTGTCGTTTTTAACATCGCCGGCGCTTGGAAGGTTTTCACGCGGCCTGCCGAGCCGTCGTGTCCTTCCCGGTGCGAACGCTCATTTTGTCCCGCCTTTCGGCGTCTTTCTTTTGGCGGATCCCGTTTTTTTGCGTGACCGCCAGAGTCGCCCGTCCGTGCTGATGCGCAGTAGCAACCGGATACCCTCTGGGTAACTGCGATTCGCCCAGGCTCGAAACCGGCCTGAACTACTTGACCCGGCTCGGAGCAGCTTCTCATCGCCCCTCGCCGCCAAGTCCCTCATTCGCATTTGACGGTGTGCGAACACCGCCAGAGGAACTGGTGAATTCTGCCTCCTCATCAAACCTTGCGATCCAACTTCAGAGGAGCCGGGCCAACCAGCCTGACCCGACCTTTCCCCAGTCACCTGGGATTATCCTGAAACGGACAACTCAATCTTTCGATCTTTACCGCCCGCTTCGTTCTTTCAATGAACTGTGAACATCATAACTCAAATCCCCAAACCGACAACGAATTGATATGCACAGTTTGTTCACCGATAACGACCCGTGAACAACCTGCGAACAACTCGAATCAGCCAATGGAATCGACTGTTCGCTTAATTTGAACGAAGAATTATTCACCGGATTTTCGCCGGAAATTCCGCGCGGTGAAGAAGTTTGTTTTGGGAGAATTTGAAAAAATGCGCAAAAACAAAGAAAGGCCACCCGTTCGGATGGCCTTTTGATTCCTCGAAAGACTTGCGCTCAAGCCGCCGGTTTGGACTTCGCGGCCTTTTTCGTTTTCGCCGCCATCTTTTTGCGTTTGATGTAGCTTTTCCGGCGTCTTCGATTTTCAACTTTGTTGGATTGTTTGCCCATAAGTGTCTTTACTTTGTTCGCGCATTGCGGTTTTGTGAGGCCCACTATGAAAGTTTTGGCACGACGATTCAACATCTATTTGGCGCTGGTATTCCTGCTGGGACTGGCTTGCGGCTGCCAGACCAGCAAACAAGAAAAGGAAGTTGGCGCTTTGCGCGTGCATATCGAGGTGAGTCCCGACCCCGCCGGCACGAGCCTGAACATTTCCATGCTTCGCTCCGACCCCGTGCTCATCACCATCAAGCGCGAACCGATTTTGACCGAAGCCAATATCGTCATGGCCAAAGTCATTGACGCGCGCGGCGGTTTTGCCATTGAAATTAAATTCGATGAAAACGGCACTTGGTTTCTCGAACAATATTCCGCCGCCAATCCCGGCCGCCATTTTGTCATCTTCGGCCAATGGAGCGAAAAGGTGGTGGATGGCCGCTGGCTCGCCGCGCCGCTCATCACACATCGCATTGCCGACGGCGTGCTGGCGTTCACGCCCGACTGCTCGCGCGAGGAGGCCGATCAACTTGTGCCCGGCCTCAACAACGTCGCGAAGAAAATCCACAAATCCGATCTAAAATGATTTTCCCCGTTGTCGGCCGTGCCATTTTTTCCACCGTCGCGCTGTCCCTGGGATTTGGCGCCAGTCTTTTCGCGCAACAGCCGTTCCAATTTCCCACCGCCAATCACGCCTTGTATGAAATGGGAGACGAACTGAAATTCTTTGCCCCGACCGCGCCGGACAAACCGTGGACGACCGGCAGTTTCGGCTGCGTGCGCAGCGACCGCCAGCAAATGCACGAAGGACTCGACATCCGCTGCCTTCAGCGCAACCGGCACGGCGAGCCGACCGATCCCGTCATGGCCACCGCCGATGGCACGGTGGTTTATTTCAGCACCAAGCCGGCGCTGTCGAATTACGGCAAATATGTCGTCATCCGTCACATCATTGAAGGCATTGAAATTTATTCGCTCTACGCGCATCTGAGCGAAATCCAGCCCGGCCTCGCCGTCGGCAAACCGGTCAAGGCCGGCGAAGTCATCGCCACCATGGGCCGCACATCAAACACCGGTGAAACCATCACCAAGGACCGGGCACACGTTCATTTTGAATTAAACGTGTTCGTGAATGAAAACTTTTCCAATTGGTACCGGAAGTTCATGCCCAACCAGCGCAACGACCACGGCATCTGGAACGGCCTGAACCTCGACGGCCTTGACGCGCGCGAAATCCTGCTCGCCGAACACAACCCCGCCGCCAAATTCAGCCTGTTGAATTTCATCCGCGGCCAGACCGAGCTTTGCCGCGTGCTCGTGCGCGCGACGAATTTCCCCTATCTGAAACGTTACCCGATGCTGGTTCTCGCCAATCCCACCGCGCAGCGGGAAGGCGTGGCCGGCTATGAGGTCGTCTTGAATTACAACGGCGTGGCCTTTGCCCTGATGCCGCGCGCCGCCTCGGAAATTCACGGCCAGGGCAAATTCCAACTGCTCTCCGTCAATGAAGCCGAGGAAAAGGCCAATCCCTGCCGTCACCTGCTGGTTCAACGCCGCGGCCGCTGGCAATTGACCGACACCGGAATCCGCGAACTGGAGATGCTGATCTATTGAGGCGGTTGACCGGCCAAAATTCCGGTGGCGGATTGTCCAGTAACGAGTATTTTTTGTTGTACCGTTCCGAACCATGCGCGTCAACATCGCCAACCGTTGTCGGGTGCCGCCCTCCGGTGGCCTCCCCAAGGGGTTTACGCTCATCGAATTGCTGGTGGTCATCGCCGTCATTGCCATCCTGGCCGCGATGTTATTACCGGCTTTGTCCCAAGCCAAAGGCCGGGCGTTGACCACCGCCTGTCTCAACAACCTGAAGCAACTCGGAGACTGCTGCCATCTTTACGGGATGGATAACAATGACAGCCTGCCGCCAAACAATTTTGTTTATGACATCATCTCCGACCAACCAGCAGACCTGGGACCTTCCTGGTGCACCAATCTGGCCCCGTTTGATGTGGATCCGGCGGGCATCCAAAATGGGCTGCTCTTCCAATACAATGCTTCGGTTGCGATTTATCATTGCCCCGCCGACCAATCAACCGTTCAAACCCACACCGGCACAAACCTGGGCCAGACGCGCCTGCGAAGCTATAACCTGAGCCAGTCAGTCAACGGCTTGAGCTATGACGGTGATTTGGCTTCATACATTCCGCACTACAGCAAATCCACACAGATACGAAGCCCGATACCGACGGAGTTGATTATTTTTCTCGATGTGCATGAGGATGAAATTCTTGACACGATGTTTGGCATTCCCACCGAATTGGATTGGGATTACCAGGGATGTTGGTTTGACATCCCCGCCAATCGGCACAATCAAGGTTGCAACTTGTCCTTTGCCGATAGTCACGTTGAACATTGGAAGTGGAAAGTGCCCAAGATGGTCACCGTCCCGCGCGGTTCGGTGCAACCCGTCGCGGCCAATGAATGGAATGATTATAACCGGATGGAAGCCGGCTTTCGACTAAACTTAAATTAAGCGAATATAACCCGCTTGGTTTCCCGGTTCGCGCCGTTTAAGTTGCGGACGTGCTGACTGACATCAAATCCCTGACCCGTGATGAACTGGAAGCCCGGTTTAAAGCCTGGGAGCAGCCGGTTTATCGCGTCACGCAATTGCTCGAATGGCTTTACGTCCATCGCGTCGCAACCTGGGAGGCGATGACAAACCTGCCCAAGCCCCTGCGCGAAAAGCTCGACAAGGACTTTTTGCTCCACACCTTGGAACTCGTCCGCAAGCAGGGCGCGCCCGTCCTCCGTAGTCCCGCAATGCGGGACGGAGGTGGACGCGATACCACCCAAAAATTTCTCTGGCGGCTTCACGACCATTCGCTCGTCGAGAGCGTTTTGATACCCGCCAATCCGGCGTCCCGCGACTGCGGGAGCGATGCCAGCGACCGCCGCACGCTCTGCGTCTCCACCCAGGTCGGCTGCGCCTACGGCTGCAAATTCTGCGCCAGCGGCCTCGAAGGCTGGAAACGCAACCTGACGCCTGACGAAATTGTGGAGCAGGTCATGTCAGTCGAACGACTGAGTTCACAGTCCACAGTCCACAGTCGTGAGCCGGGAGGCGGCGCTCATCCAAGACTGAAGACTGTGGACTCAAGACTGATAGACAATTTGGTCATCATGGGCATGGGCGAACCGCTGGCGAATTATGACAATCTGCTCAAGGCGTTGCGCATTTTGAATGCGCCGTGGGGCGGCGGCATCGGCGCCCGCAAGATCACCATTTCCACCTGCGGCCTTGCGCCGCAGATTCGCAGGCTGGCGGATGAACCGTTGCAATTTCGCCTCGCGATATCGCTGCATGGCGCCACCGACGAGGTACGCAACAAAATCATGCCGGTGAACCGCAAGTATCCGCTCAAGGAACTGGTCGCGGCGTGTGAGCATTATCAGGGACAAAAAGGCCGGATGCTCACGTTCGAGTATATTTTGATCGCCGGAGTGAACGATGCGATTGAACAAACCAAACCGCTGGCCGCGCTCGCGCGCAAACTTTTTGCCAAGGTGAACCTGATTCCTTACAACAAAGTCGAAGGTCTGCCCTGGGAGCGCCCGGACGAGGAAACCCAGGAAAAATTTCTCGCCGCGCTGGAAAAGCAGAAGGTCACCGCCACGTTGCGCCGCGAAAAAGGCCATGACATTGATGCCGCGTGCGGCCAGTTGCGGTTGAAGACGGAAAAGGAATTCGGAGGGGCGAACTCCGCGAGTCCCTAAATTTGGGCGTCGTGGAACTCCGCCCTCCAAAAAAAATCCGCGTTTTATTCCGCCTTCATGTATTTCGGCGTGGCAAGCTGTGTCCATCTGTGGCTAAATTGACGGCGTGATTGCTTTGCTTGATTACGGCTCCGGCAACCTGCGCAGCGTCCACAAGGCGCTGCTCAAGGTCGGCGCGGATGTGCGTCTCGTGAAATCGCTTACCGAAATCGGCGATGCGCGGGCGATGGTGTTGCCTGGCGTCGGCGCGTTCGACGATTGCATCAACGCCTTGCGCAAACAGGAACTGCTCGAAGCCGCGCGCGCGTTCATCCGGTCCGGCAAACCGTTTCTCGGCATCTGCGTCGGCTACCAGGCGTTGTTTGAGAAGAGCGAGGAATTCAACAGTTGCGCCGCCGGCCTCGGCATTTTCAAAGGCAAGGTCGTCCGCTTCTCCGAAAAGCATGGCCTGAAAATTCCGCAGATTGGCTGGAACCAGCTTGAGATTGCAAAGCCGGACTGCCCGTTGTTCCGCGGTGTGACCAACGGCAGCTACGTCTATTTCGTCCACAGCTTTTATCCGCAGCCGGTGGATGCGGGCATCGTCGCCACGCGCACGGATTACGGCGACAAATTCGCGTCATCGGTCTGGCGCGACAATGTTTTTGCCACGCAATTTCACCCGGAGAAAAGCCAGAAGGTTGGTCTGCAATTGCTGAAGAATTTTGTGGATCTGGCGCAACGATAACCAATCTGCATATGAAACTGATTAAAAATCCGATTGTCCATTTTTCACTGGCAATTCTGTGCGCCGGTTTAGCCGGGTGCATGACTCCTAAACCGGTTGCGCCCTTGGGCGGCGGTTATGAAGAAATAGCCCACCCGAACAGATCCTCGACTGCACCCTCCGACACGCGGGTTTCATTTCAGTACCGCGCACCGAACGGTAAAACCACCCTGATCTGGTCTTCTTTGTACGGCGTTGGCGAAGTCATCAAAGGCGACGTGGCGATCTTTGTGGGCGACAAGGCCTATGTGTCGCCGGACCCTAACGACCCCCGGGGCACCAAGCCGCGATTGTTTGCGGTGCGGTCTCCCGCCCTGCCGTTGGACATTACCGACGAAGTGTTATGGCGCTGGTCGAAGGCAACAGGAAAAGATTTCGTGAAGGCCGTGCAGCTTTTTAGCATGATGACCCCGGAGGAAAAGAACGGTTGGCTGGAACTGCACCTGGAGTTTTGGACGGAAGAAAAGGACTGGCCGGATACGAGCACGCTTCAACTGGACTGGAACCAAGTGTCGGACATTATGCGCGACGTGAAGGAGAAAGGCGTCCTGCGCAAGGATCCAAGATGGGACACCCCTTACATTGAAAAATAATTCTGCTGTTCGTTCGGAGTTCCGCCTTTAGGCGTTTGTGGAAGCGTCAGTATTTGCCGCCTGAAGGGGGAACTCCAAACCTGGTTGGCAGTTGGTGCGGTTGACTAAAACGTCTGAATCTGCGATAAACAAACTGTGAGTACGCGAGAATTGATCGAAAAGGAAATCTCTGATTTGCCCGAGCCGTTGCAGCGGGAGGTCTTTAATTTCGCCCGCTTCCTGCGAACCAACCGGGACGATTCATTCAACGGGCTGCTCTTGAGCGAAACCGCTCTCGCCAAGGACTGGAACACTCCCGAGGAGGACGCCGCATGGGCAAGCCTTTAGTCGGCGAAGTTGTTGTCCTGCCTTTTCCACAGACCAAGCCTCATGTCAAAAGCAACGCGCACCATCGTTGCCTATAAGCCGTTGCCTTTCGCTGATCAAGTATCGAACTACCGCCCGCTGCCAGGCTTTCCGCTCGACTGTCTGACTTCCGTGCCGTCGCTCAACACGTACTTCACCCGTGTGAACTTGAACGGTTTGCCCTTCACGTCTTCTTCATAAGTCGCCAGCGTCTCCCCCTTGTGCGCCGCGACCAACTGGCCCAACTCCTCCGTTTCGGCAGCCGTCAATTTGCTCTTCTTAAGACCTTCGGGTTGGCCTTCAGACCGCGTGACGACCGTTCCATCTGAGAGTGTGAAGGAGTACTTCTGGAAATTGAAGGTTCTTCCGTGGACCTGGACTTGTGCGCTGCCGATGAACTTGCCTTTCCCCGGCAACACCATCTGCCACAATTCCAATTGTTGCTCGCGTGTCAAAGGCACTGGACCAGGCAACTCCGGATCGGTTTCAGCAGGCATGACGACTATTCTGCCGTCGCTCAGGACATAGCGGCATCGCAGGGTGCGTTGGCTCTGCCCCCCGAACTCAACGACGAAGGCATCCAGAATCTCTCTCTCGCCTCGTTGGCGCAGGCCGGCGATTTGCTGCCGGTCAGATTCCGACTCAAAGCCATCACTGAATGCCTGCCCCTCTGTGCGCCCGTCCGCAAGGACATACTTATACCAGAATATCCTGCCCAACGGATTGCCGTTCACGTCCATGTCAACGACACTATATAGTTCGCCGGCGTTTCGTTGTTTCAAGGCGTCAATTTCCTCGAGGTCCTTGCGTTTTTGCTCGATACCCACGGCGTCCAAATCGCCCCGGACGAAAATCCCAATACTATCAACCTGGTTGGTCCCCGCGTTTCCCGGCGTTGTGCTGAAATAGTAAAAGCCGTTCCTGGCTTTGCCCTCTAAGTAAAAATGGTGTACTCGAATAACGATTTCCGCCGCCAGGGCCCCGGCCCCCAGCAGGCCCAGCAGAAGCGCGGCGGTTTTCCACCAGCGGCTGGTCCCGCTGCCGGCGCGCCTGGCCTGGAGCCCGGACAGTATCTGCGCGCGCAATTGCCGCGCGTGCCCATCGGACTTGTATTCCGGCAGCACAACGCCTTTGAGAAACTCTTCGATCCGTTCGTTATCGCTTTTCATAATCGGCTTGGGTTTATGGCAATGTCAGGCCCGCCAGCACAGGGGCGTTCTTCAACTGGGCCAGCGCCCGGTGCAGTTGGGACTTGACGGTGCCTTCTCGTTGATTGGTGATTTCGCAGATTTCCGAAAGAGATTTGCCCTCGAAATAGCGCAGGACGATGACCGTGCGATACTTCTGCCCCAGATCAAGCAGCGCCCGCTGCAACAGCCGGTAATTATCCAGTCCGGCAGCCACTGTATCCGGGGAGGGGACCGCTGCCGGGAACTCGGGGTCAACAAGGCCGGCGTTCGCAGCCGACATCCGCTTCTGCTTCCGGTAATGCATGCGAAGTTCGTTCGTGGCGATGCGGTAGAGCCACGCACGAAAGGGGATGCGCCGCCACCTGAAAAGCCCCAGGTGGCGGAAGGCGGAAAAGAAAACATTCGAGGTGAGATCCTCCGTAACCGCATGGTCGAGGGTGCTGTGATGGACATACCGAAAAATCTCCGGGTAGTATTTGTCGAATAACTGCCCGGCTGCGGCTGTGTCGCTCCGGGCGGCGGAAACCAAGGCCCGATCCTCCTCCGCCCACTCGGTCAGAGTTTCGAGGCTCATTGTGGAAGCATCATTGGGCATTGCTGGTTCGAGTTCATCATTCTGTAAGTATAATGCTCGAGCGGCTAAAAGGTTGCATTTTTTGGTCAATCACCCATAGTATCCAAGAATCCGCGCATGGATAAAGGAGCGGCTGAGAGCGCGGCCGACGAGCTTGGGTCAAAGGATGCTGCCACGCCGCCGGATAAATGAGCATGCCCACTGTAACCCAAGCCAGCTTGCTGATGATCTTGGTGATGGCGCACATTCACGTGGATTCTTGTTGTTTGCTCTATCGGAATTGGAAATGTCGAATCAATTGCGTTGATTCTCTCCGCACTTGCTTTTCCCTCGACTCTGGCGCAATTTGATTTCGAGGATTAACTAAACAAAACGAAAGGATTAAAAATTATGGCACACGAACTACCGCCCCTCCCCTATCCCAAGGAAGCTTTGGAACCGCACATTGACGCGCTGACGATGGAAATCCATCACGACCGCCATCACAAGGCTTACGTGGACAACCTCAACAAGGCCATCGCCGGCAACGCCGCGCTCGAAGCCAAACCGCTCGACGCGCTGATCAAGGACCTCGCGTCCGTGCCGGACAACATCCGCGGGCCGGTGCGCAACAACGGCGGCGGCCATTGGAACCATTCATTCTTCTGGAAACTCATGGCGCCAAAGGCCGGCGGCGCGCCCACCGGCAGGTTGGCCGACGCCATCAAGGCCGCGTTCGGCTCCTTCGCCGATTTCCAAGCCAAGTTTGAAGCAGCGGGCATCGGCCGGTTCGGCAGCGGCTGGGCCTGGCTCGTCTCCAACGGCGGCAAACTCGAAATCGTCTCCACCGCCAACCAGGACAACCCGCTCATGGGCAAGGCCGTTGCCGGTTGCGAGGGCAAACCCGTTCTCGGCGTGGACGTTTGGGAACATGCCTACTACCTGAAATACCAGAACAAGCGCGCCGATTATCTGAAGGCGATCTGGAATGTGATTGATTGGAATGCAGTCGCCAGGAACCTCTGAACCGCGAAGTTTATTTTGTCTGCCAGCACGCCGGTGAAAACCGGCGTGTTTTTTTTGTACAAAGATCACACTCCCCTCTCCCGTCCTGCGGGCACCCTCTCCCCGCCGGGCGGGGAGAGGGACGGGGCAAGGCGCTTAGTTTCAATTCGGTTGGCGTTGCAGAACTTTTTATCCGTGTGAGTCCGCGTAATCCGCGGTTTCAAATGCCCCGTTCGCCCACGATCTTGTTCCCTTTGCCGAGGACAATGACACGTGGTTTCCATTTGGCCGCCTTCTTTTTGTCCACGACCGCAAAATTCATGATGGTCAGCAAATCGCCCTTTTTGCCGAGGTGCGCCACCGCGCCGTTCATGATGATTTGGCCGGAACCGCGCTGGCCGGGAATGGTGTAAGTCTCAAACCGTTCTCCGTTGGCCATGTTGCCGCAGAGGATTTTTTCATAAGGGCACAGGCCGACCTTTTCCATCAAGTCAATGGCAATGGTAAGACTGCCCTCATATTTCACGTTGCCGCCCGTGACCGTGGCGCGATGAATTTTCGATTTCAGCAAATGAACCTGCATGAGCCATTGAGTATAGCGCACTGCGTCGCTACTTCAACTTGAGAAAATTTTTAATAATCTGACGGCCATTCCCGGTGAGAATGCTTTCCGGATGAAATTGCACGCCCCAGATCGGCAGTTCCTTGTGCCGCACGCCCATGATTTCGCCCTCATCGGTCTCGGCAGTGACTTCGAGACAATCGGGCAGCGTATCACGTTTGATGACGAGCGAATGATAGCGCGTGGCGACAAAGGGATTGGCCATCCCCACAAAAAGGTCCCTGCCGTTGTGTTTGATTGGCGAGGTTTTGCCGTGCATCATGCGGTAATTCACCACCACCTCCGCGCCGAACACGTGCCCGATGCACTGGTGACCGAGGCAAACGCCGAACACGGGCATTTCCCGGCCGAACGTGCGAATGACTTCGTTCGACAACCCGGATTCGCGCGGCGAGCACGGTCCCGGCGACACGAGAATGCGCTCCGGCTGCAAATCGCGAATCTGGTCGAGCGTGACCTCATCGTTGCGCCGCACCTGCAACTCGACGTTCATCTCGCCGAGATATTGCACGAGGTTGTAGGTGAACGAATCGTAGTTATCTATGACCAGAACCATGTTTGATTTTGGATTTACGATTTACGACTCCGATCTCTCGCGAGCACGCGCGGAGCGGTGTTTACGATTTCATCGAGCGCGCGGTGGATCAGATTTTCAGGCACGCGCTGCCCCCAAACGACGCGCCCAATTCTTTTTGCGAGCACGAATTTGATTTCGCCGCCGCTGACTTTTTTGTCGAACCGCATCGCAGCGAAAAGTTTCTGGCGTTGCGCCGGTTTCAACTTGATTTGAGTCGGCAGGCCGGCACGTTTGAATAAATCCCGGATCCGCCCGGCATCGTTTCCCGACAAACCGGTCAGTTCAGAGGACAGTTTTGCGGTGGCAACCTGGCCGATGGCAATGGCCTCGCCGTGCAGAAATTTCCCGTAGCCGGAAATGTTTTCGATGGCGTGGCCAATGGTGTGGCCAAAATTCAGAATGGCGCGCAAGCCGTTTTCAGTTTCGTCCTGGCCGACGATGTCCGCCTTGATTTCGCAACAGCGCGCAATGACGACAGCGAGGGTTTGGGGTTCGCGCCGCAACAGCTTCGGCAAATCGCGTTCCAGTTGCGCGAACAGTCTGGCATCGTAAATAATGCCGTATTTGATGACTTCGGCGAGACCGGCGCGAAACTCGCGTTCAGGCAAAGTGCGCATGGTGTCGAGATCGCACAGCACCAAACGCGGCTGATAAAACGCGCCCACGAGATTTTTACCGGCCTTCAAATTGACACCGACCTTGCCGCCCACGGAGCTGTCCACCTGCGCCAGCAGCGTCGTCGGCACCTGTACAAACGCGATGCCGCGCAAATACGTCGCGGCGACAAACCCGGCCAGATCGCCGACCACGCCGCCGCCGAGCGCGACGATGAAGGATTTGCGTTCGAGCCGGTGCGCCGCGAGCAGGTCGTAGCCGGTTTGAACGGTTTTCAAACTTTTGGCCGTTTCGCCCGCCGGAACAATAATCAGCGAAGGCGAAAAGCCTGCCGTGGCGAGGGAATTGAAGGCCGCTTTGGCAAACCGTCTGCCGACGTTGGTGTCGGTGATAATGGCGCACCGCGCGCCGAGTTTCAGGCGCGCACATTCGCGGCCGAGTTGGTCAATCAAACCCGGCGCAATTTTGATCGCGTAACTGCGATTCCCCAGTTGTACGGAAACGGTGCGCACGGACCAAGAATAAAGGCTGAACGCGCGGTGTCAAAGTTTTGCCGGTCATTTTCATCCCTTTGGAACGAATTTGCCATAGCCTCGGTTTATGATTCCTGCTGTTCCTTTTTATGCGGACGACTCAAGCCTCAAACGACCATCCTGCTTTTGGCAACCCGTTAAAGAAGCGGCAGCCGAAATGAGAAGGCTCATTTTAAAATGCAGAATGAAGAAGGATGAAGCCATTTCAGGGTCGTTCCGCTTCAAACCGATGTTTCTTCATTCAGCATTCTTCTTTCATCCTTCAGTTTGCGCCTCGTTACCTTGGCTGCTACGAGAGAATGATATTTTTGAACGGACTGTTAGCCGCCGCCGACATCAACCAGAGCGGCTTGGAAAAATGAAACGGGGAAATCGGCGGGATTGAAACCGGTTGTGAAGGTGGGATCTGAAAAAGCGACCCGCCCGCAGGATGAGGCTCGTAATCCTGCGGGCGGGATTTGTAACCCGATTTCGCTAATTGTATTCGGCAAGTGTCATTAATCCCTCGGGGTTGGCGGCGCCATTGCCTTGAAGGAAGACAATGTGCTGATATCCGAGGTACCGTAATCCGACGAACAAGGCTGTGCCGCGGTCGCGGAACTGGTCACCGATCTGCGGCTCGGTGTAATTCTCAAGCATCACCACAGCCGTCAGGTGTTGGGGCAGCGCCTTGGCCAGGGCGAGAACATTGTCGTTTCCTTCCCGGTTGGAGGCTGCTGGTCCGACCATCTGGCAGGTTGTATCATCCAAAGACTTGATGACCAATGCTGTGCTGTCGGTGTTGTGAAACGCCTGTGGCGGCGGTGGGGTCGCACAGGAGGTTAACATGATTGCCAGACTCGCCAGGGCCATTGAACTGCTGATTTTCATAAATTTTGTTTGTTTCGCTGGTTTCAGGATGTTTGCGATTTACTCAGGTGCGTAATCAATTTATTCCTCCAACTATCTGCCATAGCGTGTTGCAGCTTTGATGCCATCGGCTGTCACTTCAAATGCTGAATACTTTTTCTTCGGGTGTATCACTTTTAGACGACCATAAATTTATTTTTAGGCACGTAATTTGACAGGCGGGGAAACCGTCCACCCAAAAATGAAATAACGGCCATTCTCCTTGGAATTAGGATCCCGTGCGGGATTATGAACCTGACGAACTTTGCAATTCGGTTAAAAAAACTGAAGCCAACCCCGCCATTTAACGCTTCAGACGTTTCTCCAGTTTATATGTCCCCGACATAAAAACCCCCGCACGAGGCGGAGTTGAAATTGGTTGCGGGGGCTGGATTTGAACCAGCGACCTTCAGGTTATGAGCCTGACGAGCTACCGGGCTGCTCCACCCCGCGATTAGGAATGAAAAATATGGCCAATGCCTGCTGTCAGCGCAAGAAGTTTCGGCTCCTATTCAAAACGGCGAATTGACTCAAGTTAAACATTACCAAAGAAAGGAAGGGGGGTGCGGGGGGAAGGAATCGTTGACTCATAATTCTGCTTACCGGCAGGAAAGCCAGAATTATGGGCAGCAAATCAAAGAAAGAATA